>Ga0209417_1000395_pt1 | contig 107490 bp, 70 predicted proteins | sample RifGroF2_FD_184002 | JGI IMG/M metagenome (GOLD analysis project Ga0209417, IMG submission 184002) | Groundwater microbial communities from Rifle, Colorado, USA - Groundwater F2 (SPAdes) (version 2) | ecosystem: Environmental > Aquatic > Deep subsurface > Groundwater | place: Rifle, Colorado... | reverse complement strand
GATTCTGCTGAAAAAGTCGACGACACCCCCCTGACTATACTCACACGAGCGCGTCCGCGCGAAGAAGATTTATAGATGGATTCTGGCCTCATTTAATACGCAGGGAGGCCTGTTCTATTTCATGGGCCACTTTTTGCATTTCGCCTGCATATTTGTCGCAATAGTTCCCTCTTTTCAAGTGATTAGGCGGCTTTTTGAGCGAGCCAGCAAAGCCGGCTGGCCCATCGACGCAGGTTGCAGGCGGCCGCCGTAAACTGCATCTGGAGATCCGTCATTTTAAGGCCCCGGTAACGAGAGCGTCCGAAGCCGTATCCGCGTTTGTATTCGCTGTTGGTTCCCTCGATGGCGCTGCGCCGGTGCAGGCGTTTCTGATATTCCGGGCACTTGCAGAGAACTCGTCGAGCCTGCGAGTATTCATGGAACTGGCCCACTTGAAGGGTTCGCCGAGTCTGTTTTTTCTTCTTTGAAAGACACTGCATTCGCAGGGGGCAAGCCGCACAGTCCGCCTCGATCCATTCGAAGTAATAATAGGTGCGTGCGTCCTTTCGTTCGGTGATTTTCGAGCACGTGCGGCTGGTCTTGCCGGCCGGGCACAAAGCCGTCCGCGCCGAGAGGTCTACCTGGAATGAATCGGTCCCGAATCGATGGCCGCTGTGCGGCGGAGCGGGCGAAGGGCCGCATAATTCAAACCCCTGCTGCTCGGCCCGGGCGAGTTCCGGTCCGCTGATGTAGCCGGCGTCGACATGCACGGTCTTCGGCGCGTCTTGGCCGTTGAGCTGATGAGTCTGCATAACGGACCGGAGGCTGCCGTGGTCGCTGGTGATGGCCGGCTGCGTCACCACGGCGGTGACGATCGCCTTGGTGGGTTCGCCTTGGGCGCAACGCGACTCCGGGACCGTCTCGCAGACTTGGGTTTTATAGCCGACCCACCCGGCTTTGCCGGTCGCGCCCTTGGTGCTCCATTGAGCCTCGGGATCGTGCGGATTATGAACGGAGCCGGGAGGCTGAGCTTCTCTTTGGATAAGCTCTCCCTCCGGCGTGGTCGTGAAGTGATCGTCGAAGACTCGCTGCAGGAGGGCCACCGCTTGGGCTTGAGCCAGGCCAAGCTTCTGCGCTTGGGCCAGCACATCCCGAGCATCCCGACCGGCCTGCTCCATCGCCCCCCGCAGCCGTTCAACACAGACGGTTCGAAGTTCCTTGGGGTGGCGCTGGGCATAGCGGGTAAGCCACGGCTCCCAGGTCCCTTCGAATCCGGCCAGAAATTCCAGCGCCAGACGCAAGGTTTCGCGAACGCATTCCAGGCGCGAGAGCTTGGCGAGCTGGCCCAGCACATGCGTCGAATCGATCCGCACCGCGCCCTGCGTCGAGAGATATCCGGCGGCCCGCATCGCCGAAAGCCCGGCCTCCAAAACCCGCTTTGAACCGCCGTGACGGGCCAGCCGCTGGCGAAAGTAGACCAGCGTACTAGGATTAAACCCCGTCCAGTCCGAATCAATTCCCAGGGCCATGCGCCAGCGTAGATCGAACCAGCAGGCCTGGACGGCCTGCCGGTCGGGCAATCGCTCCATCATCTGAAGCAAGGTGACCCCGATCAGAAAGACCGGATCGAGTTCGGGACGGCCCTGCACCGGAGCGTACATCGCGTCCAGCTCGGATCGCTGGGCTTCCAAAATCGGCCGGACCCGATCCCGGTAGAGGACAAAGGATTTCGCCGCCCGCTCGTCGAGGAGTTCATCGGGGATAGTTAAAGAGATCTTCATGCTTTACAACATATAGCCCATAGGCTATATTACCAAGATAAAAAGGAGACTCCATGCCAAAACCCGTTGAACGCGCGTCCTATCCGTTGAAGATTCAGGCCATCCGCTCGAAAGGACAAAATATAAGATATTACGTCTATCTGCCGATGCCGCTGGCCGCCGCGATGGGAATCCAAGGAGGGGAGGATGTTCAATGGGAGCTCTTAGACCGACGGGAACTGCACCTGGTCCGTTGCAAGCCGGCCCCTACAAAAACAAAAAAACGCGCCTGACCGGCGCGGCAAGGCCGTCGACTTTTTCAGCAGAATCGATATTCGGGATCGTGAACGACCGAAAGACCTGTCGTCTCCTGAACGCCCTGGGCATTCAGGACCGTCATTCGAACCCGGGAATATTCTTCCGAGTTTTTCTCTCCGATCGACACCTGCGTATCCGACGCGAGATAGGCTATGGCGTCGGTAGAAGCCGTAGAGGAGACCCCGTTCGTCAGGGAAACTTCGAGAGGAACCACCCAGGGAGGCGCATCGCCCACGCGCACGGTTTCTTCCTGCGCCCACCCGGTGAGGAGGCCCCAGCACAATAGAAAAGCCATCCCATGATAAAGACCGCGCGAACGAACGGTTTTTCGCATCTTGAATTCCCCATCCCCAGCAACCGCTTTACGGCGCCCTTGCATTAAAAATTCGGTCGCCGGCGTCGCCCAATCCTGGAACGATGTAGCCGTTTTTATTCAGACGGTCGTCGACGGCGCACACATAAATCTGCGTGTCCGGATACCGGGAGAGCACCTTCTTCAAACCTTCCGGCGCGGCGATCATGCACAGGAGCTTGATTCGCTTCACCCCCCAACGCTTCATGGCCTCGATCGCGGCAATGGCCGAGCCGCCGGTCGCGAGCATCGGGTCAAGAATCAAGGCAACGTCGACCGGATCTTCGGGCGGGAGTTTCTTGTAATACTCGACCGGCTTGAGCGTCTTTTCGTCGCGATAAAAACCCAAATGCCAGACTTCGGCGCCGGAAATCAGGTTGAGCACGCCGTCCACCATTCCCAAGCCGGCCCGGAGAATCGGGATCAGCCCGATCCGTTTCTTGAGCGTCTTGCCTTTCGCTAGGGCCAGGGGCGTGCGAACTTTGACCGACTGCACCTCCAAATCCTTTGCCGCTTCATACGTCAATAGGATGGACAGGCGTTGAATCATGCGCCGGAATCCGCCGGAGGTGGTTTTGCGATCGCGAAGACTGACCAGATGATGCTGAACGAGGGGATGATCGATAACATAAACATTTTTCATGCGAATAACTCCCGCTATATGAATGAGCAGAGTAAAAAGCTTTTTCGCGAATCGGACAAGCTGTTTTCCCCAATGAATAAAAACAAGGCCTCGTACGTCGTATATTTAAACAGGAGAAAGATCATGAAAAGCTGTGTAAAATCGTTACTTGTTGCCGGGGTGCTGGGAGCGGGAACGCTGTCGTCCATGGCGGACGTCTATATCAACACGTCGTTCGACCGTTATCCCAGACAGCCGCGGGTGATTTATCGGGAAAGCTATTATCCCGCGCCCGTTTACTATTACTCCTATCCGGCTTGCAGGCCGTATGTTGAGCGCTACGAACGACGATCGTATAATCGTCATTATAGAGGCCATTACCGGCATGAGCGGGCAGAGCCTCGTCATCACGGCCGGGGGCATCGCCGAAGATAAGAAAGCAATGGACGGCGAGGCCGCCGTCCCTCCCGATATCACCCACGTTTTACGGTGATGTCGGGAGGGTCCGCGGCCTCGCGGACCTCAGCTTCAATTGAAGGTTGATCGCTTCCGCGGAAGGACTTATCATCGCCGCCGAATAAGGAGAACCCCATGAACAAAATCTCGATGGCCCTGTGCGTGACTTTTTTGGCTTTGGGTTTGCTCGCCTGCGGAAAACCCCTGACCCTGGCCGACAACGGCAAAACGCTTAACCTGTCCGTCGACGATCCCGTTCAGGTCGAATTGGAGGGCAATCCTACCACCGGCTATCTCTGGGAATTGGCGCCTTACGACGCCACGGTCATTAAAGCGATCGGCGAACCGGATTTCAAAGCCGACTCCCAGGCCACGGGCGCCGGAGGGCTCTTCACCTACAACTTCCAAACCGTGGCGGACGGACAAACCGTCTTGAAATTCGTCTATCGCCGCCCCTTCGAAAAGGACGTCCCGCCCATCAAGACCTACGAACTAAAGATCGTGGTGGGCACGATGGGGCAAATCCTGGAACACTGATCAGAAATAATACGACGTATTGAAGATGAAATAGAGGTATTCCTCCCGCGCGTCGACGATGACCCGTTCGTTTGTCGCCTCGCCAAAAGCCCAGCCAAAATCGTCTCCCTGGCCAAAGATGTAGTTCACGCCCAGATTGACGGCGCTATTCCGGGTTGTGGCGCCCACGCTGCACGTCATGCCATAGAGGTCGATCTGGGCGGGATAATGCGACTCCTCCACATCCAGGTCCGGCGCCGAAGAGCGGCTGGTGAAAACACCGGCGCGCAACGGGTATTTGCCCAGCAGCACATATTCGCCGCCCATGTTAAGATCCAGCACCGACTCGCGCTTGAGAGGCGCCTCGAGTTCCCTGCCGTCGGAACTCGTACCCTTCAGGCGCGTGTAGCTCTCGGCCAGATGATACGTTACATCCACGCCGAAAGCCCAGACCCCGGGCACTTCACGGGCGATGCCCAAGACGAACTTCGCCGGAATCATGTTTTCGACTTCCAGGTTATCGGCATAGAGCACGCCGCTTTTTTTCCCGTTGACCGTCGGGTCCACGGCGTCCTCCAAATATTCGCCGTCGCTTTTCAAGGCGACGGAAGGGGTTTGAAAGGTAAAGCCCGCGCTCCAATATTCGTCCAACCGGTACTGAACGCCCAGCATGCCGAGCAGGGACAGGCTGTCGTACTTGAGGCCGTTCGCATAAGCCTGATCGACATCGCCCCACAGGAGGCTTTGCTGGGAGTTATACGATTCGTAAACTCCAAAGATCGAGCCGCCCAGCGACAACCGGGGCGTGTAACTGTAAGCCAGCGAAGGCCCCAACCACATGGTTTGGTAATCCTGGCTCAGGGTGTAATAATGCTCTTTCTCGGTAAATGCGATGGTTTCGAAAAACGATCCTTTCTTGGGAATGAAAATGGAAAAGGCGGCGATCGTATTGGTGTTCACCCGAAACGTCCCGCCGGCGGTGGACGGCACGCTGTGAAACGAATCGGTTTCGAATTTTTCGCCCGGAGCGAGCGCATCGTCGACTTTGTAGTTCTGCAAGCCGTAGAGATTGGCCGAGAGCGAAAGCGTGTTTTTGGGCGTGCGCGTCAAGCCGGCCGGATTGTAGTAACAGGCGTCGAGGGCATCGGCTATGGCCGAAATGCCGCCGCCCATGCCGGCCGCACGGTCGCCAACCTGATAATGCTGGTAATTGGCCTCGTTGGCTTCCGCCGCCGAGAGAGCCCACCAACTCGCCAACAGGACGCACCACCGGCCCACGAATCGTCTCATGATTTCTCCTTGTATAGACCCCAGGCTTGCGCCCGGGCGTTTATTGTGTAAATTATTTCTCATGATTATCGGTTTGTTACATGCGTCCATGAGTATCCCCGAGTCGCATTCTCTGAAGGAGAAGCGCATGGTGTTGCGCAGCCTGAAGGACCGGATACGCAACGAGATTAACGTCAGCATCGCGGAAGTGGGCAAACAGGACATCTGGCAGTCGACGGAAATTGCCGTGGTCACCGTGTCCGCGGAAAAATCGGTGGTGGAACGCCGGCTTTCGGATGTGAGCCGCATGCTTCAATCGAATCCTCGTGTGGTCATGATCGATTACGTCACTCAACTTCTCTGACCGGCGCGCCGGCCGATCTCACCGCATCAAGTATCCAAAATCCTGTTCTAAAATATCCACCAGCTCGCTCAAGGGCAGCCCGACGACATTGGTGTACGATCCGTTCACGGCGCGAATCATGTAGCAGCCGCGGCCCTGCACCGCGTACGAACCGGCCTTGTCCATCGGTTCCCCGGAATCGATGTAGGATTCGATTTCGTCGTCGGTCAGGGATTTCATATCCACTTCCGTGCGGACGAGCAGGCTTTTTTCGCGCGGCCCCTTCGGCCAGCCCAGGCCCAACACGCACAGGCCGGTGATGACTTCGTGCCGCTGGCCGCTCAAGGATTGCAGCATGGCGCGCGCGTGCTCCCGGTCGCGGGGCTTTTCCAGAATGCGCTCATGAATCGTTACGATGGTGTCCGCCGCAACGACGATATACCGCGCGGACAGCTCCTTGCCGCCGGAGGGCATATGCCGGGCCACCTGGCGGGCTTTTTCGACGGCATTGCGCAGGGCGTATTCCCGGGCGGTTTCCGATCCGCGGGGCTTCTCCTCCACCTGCGGTTCGAACACCCGAAACGCGATACCAATCAAGGAAAGAAGGTCTCGCCGGCGGGGCGACGAGCTGGCCAGGACAATCTCGGGCTTATGAGTCGATTCGGTCATGGGCCGTCAGCATATACAAATCGAACTCACGGTTGCAAAGCAACTTTCTCCGGACCGACGAATAATCCATAGAGTTTGGGCAACAAATTGCCGATCGAGCCCAACTTGAGCGAATGGAATGGCGTCCAAGTCCAGAAACCTTCGGCGGACTTCGCCGAACCGGCGGCCATCAGCCAGTTATCGAGTCCGGCCACGGAATCGACGGCGCCGTCCAACGAATAGAGATTGATGTCCGTCACGCCCTTGGCCAGCGCCACGCTTACGATTTCCTGGATTTCCATCGCGGAGCGCATGCCCTTCAAATAGTTCATGAAGAATTCGCCGCCGCCGAACAACTCCGCGCGTTGCGCGTTTTCGGGAATATGCCGGTGGTCCCCCAGCAAGCCGATATCCAAGCCGGCGCGGCCCGGAAAAAACCGATGCGCCAGCTCCGCGCACCGCTTGATCAGCGCGATGTATTCGGCCTGCGAAGCCTGGTAGCGATACGCAATGAACGATATGCGATCCCAATGGATCATGGTAAACGGCGCATTCAGCGCGTCCTGCACATTCGCTTGCCCCGCCGCCAGAAAATCCAGGAATACCCGGTTGCCGGCGCCCCAAACCTTGAAACCCCGCCCGTGCAGTTCGTCGATCAGGCGGTTCAAGTCATCGACGGAGCGTTGAAAGCGCTGGGAGTTCACTTCCGCTTTCATTACATCGGCCAAGCCCAGGATTCGGCCCTGGCGGACTTTTTCGAACAGCTTCCGGCCCAGCAAAGGCGAGGGCTCGCAATCGAATACGATGTTGCTGACGCCCAACCCCTGCTCTTGCGACCAGGCGGCAAAGTCCAGGGACATTTTTCGGACCGCCGGAAGACTGTCTTCGCCGACATACAGATGCTCCTCGTACGGCAGCAACAGCCAGGCCGTCACGGAGATCCCCTGCTCGCGGGCCTGCCGGCAGAGCGCGGCCAGCTCGGACGACCCGATGTCCTTGCGTTCGACGTGCACGATCAAATCGCAGCGATGCCGAGCCAGGGTCGGGAGCTGGGTCGTCACGTTGGTATACGGCAGAAACTCGCACCAGATCGCCAGGCGGGGTTGGGGAGAGGACGTCTCTGCGCCCCGTACCGCCGTCCCGAGAGCCATGATCGCACCGATTATAAAAAAACGTATCCAGCCCATAGCTCCACCCCGCATCACACCGACGCCTTCCTGCTTATCCGCGAGGCAAAGGCGCCGTCGGTTCCCGTCTCGGGAGGAAAGAGAAACCGGCTTTCCGTCCGTTCGAATTCGTCATGCGTCTTGAGCCACGACTCTATCACGCCTTCGTTCTCTTCCCATTCCAGGCTGCACGTGCTGTAGACCAGGCTTCCGCCGGGCTTGAGCAATCCGGAAACGGCCGAAAGGATTTCCCCCTGAATGCGCACCATGCCGCTCAGCCGTTCCTCGGTAAACCGCCAACGCGCATCCACGCGCCTTCGGAGCACGCCCGTATTGGTGCAGGGCACGTCGAGCAGAATCCGGTCGAAGGCTTGCGGCAAGCCGGGTTGCTGGAGCGCCGCGCGGATCGAACCGGCGTTCGCCGCATCGGCGCGCACCACTTGGATGTGGTCCCGTTTGGCGCGCCGGATATTCGCCCGCAAGCGGATGAGGCGGTCTTCGTGCAGATCCATGGCCACCAACCGGCCGCGGTCGGCCATCTGTTCCGCCAGCACCAGCAGCTTGCCGCCGGGCGCCGCGCAGGCATCCAGCACATCCTGGCCGGGCTCCGGCGCCAGCAGCTCCGGAGCTGTCAGGGTGGCCGGGTCCTGTACGACAAACCGGCCTTCCGCAAAGCCGGGCAAATCCTCCACCCGCGCGCCGGGCGCCAGCGTCAGGCAATCCTGGGGACGATAGGGATGAACCTCCGCCTCCTGCCCCGCCGCTTTCAAAGCCTCCAGATAGGCCTCCATCGAGCCGCCGCCGACCAGCCGAATCACCAGCTTGGCCCGGCTGTTGTCCCATTCGCACAACGCCTTGGTAAGGTTTTTGCCCCATTGCTTCGTCCAGCGCGCGATCAAGGCGTCGGGATGCGAGTAGCGCACCCCCACGACCGGCTGGGCTGCGAGCCTGCGCAGAATTTGATCTTTCTCGCGCTGGGTGCGCCGCAGTATGGCGTTGACCAGGCTCCCCGAGCTGTTCCCGCACACCTTTTTCACGCCTTCCACCGTCTCGTTGATCGCGGCGTATTCGGCCACGTGCTCCATGTGCAGCAACTGATAAAGCCCCAGCAGCAAAAAAGCGTTCAAATCCGGCGTGGGCTGTGTCCGCAGCATCGACATCATGATCCAGTCCAAGGCGCGATGCCATCGGACTACGCCGTAGACCATTTCGACAATCAGGGCCCGATCCTCCCGGATCGGCGCCAGCATACGGTCGGGAAAATCGCCGGTCTTCAGCCAGTCGGCCAGAATGGCCGCCGCCACCAAACGCGGCGGCTCTTTTTTTGTTGTGTTGGTTTTCATATTTTCACCGCTACAATGGCGCATCCAGGGGTGGAGTAAGCAAGAAAAAACCATCCAAAAGGATAAGGGATGCGATTCACGATGTTGCGAAGAAGAACCCAAGAACGGCCCCGCGCTTATCCATTATGCCCTCTTCTTCTGGCCATCGCCGTTTGGGCGGCCTGCGCCGGTTGCGCCACGCCGTCCCGCATCACGGGCTGGCCGCCAAAGACGCCGGGACGCGTTTACGTGCTGGAGGTCACCGGCTATTGCGCCTGCCGGTCTTGTTGCGGCTGGGAAAGAAACTGGCGCGGACAACCGGTCTTCGCTTCGGGACCGTCGAAGGGCAAGCCCAAGCCGGTCGGCCTCACCGCCTCCGGCACACTCGCCCGGCCCGGCACGATCGCCGCCGATACGCGTCTGTTCCCGTTCGGAACGTTCATATACATTCCCGGCTACGGCTACGGCCGCGTCGAGGATCGCGGACAGAAAATCCAAGGCTACAAAATCGACCTATTTTTCCGAAGCCATGCAAAGGCCCTGCAATGGGGCCGCAAACAGCGCGCCGTCAAGGTGTGGCTGCCGGAAAAAACAATCGGAAAACATCGAACAACCAACATCGAACGCCGAACATCGAAGTAAGTCGAAATCTCACCTTGGAGGTTCGAAGTTCGATGTTGGTTGTTCGATGTTTTCTTCGTTTCCATCCGATTTTTTGTTTTGGCCCCTGCTCCCCGAACATGGTAGGGTTCCGCCACCTTTAACCCACAGGAGGTGTTGCATGAAGTTGTTCTGTTCCGTAGTGGCCGCCGCTGTGATCGGGATGTCGGCGACGCAAGTCTTCGCAGAGGAAGCCGCGCCCGCAACGAGCGCCCCGATGACCGAGCAAGTCGATTCCAGCCTGATCAAATCGGTGTCGTACGATGCCGCCGTCAGCATCCTGTCCGTGGTGTTGGTCGGGGAAAACGAGACCTACGAATACAAGAACGTGCCCGAATCGGTTTATAAGGAACTGATGGCGGCCGAATCCAAAGGCTCGTACTTCGTGAAGAACATCAAAGGGAAATACGACTTTACCAAGAAATAGCCCAGGGTAAAAAAATCCTTGCGCCCGGATGCTGCCATCCGGGCGTTTTTTTTGGAGTAGAAAAAAACAAACTGTTAATCAGTGGCGGGGCGGACGCTCTTCGCGGGGACGAGCTTCGTTCACGCGCACGGCACGACCGGCAATTTCCGTATTGTTCGCCCCCTCGATGGCCTTCGTCCCTTCTTCGTCAGTAGCCATTTCGACAAAACCGAACCCGCGGGCGCGACCTGTTTCTTTATCCCGGATCACTCGAGCCGTCGTCACTTGGCCGAATACTTCAAAGGCCTTGCGAAGATCTTCATCGGTAGCTTGGTAGGACAGATTACCCACATAGATATTCACTCGTCGTACTCCTGCTAGTTTCCCAGCCGCACTTTCCTTGGACCTTGCCTGCGTCGGCAGCCTTTCGAACACAAACAAGATTTCTGGACTCATAATATATTGCAAGACAGGGAGGTAAGCAAGACGTTTGTGAGGCAGCCATTGTAATTATGACTCAAGACGCATCGAGCCGTTCTGATTCCTACCCATAATTGTAATCTTAATCATAATCATAATCTTAATCATAATCTCCATCATTTTATCCAGAAGAAGATTAAGATTACGATTAAGATTATGATTATGAGGAAGATAGGAGAAAACCTGCGTTGACGCGAGGCACTTAATGGGAGGGCGGGCCTTCTTGCCCGCCATCACAGCCAGGCCCCGCCGACTACTCCCGTCGATTCCGAACTTCCACTTCGAGCGTCTCCCCAAAGCCGCCGACGTCCCAAAGCCAGGGCCGCAGATGCCAGACGCCGGGGTCCGAGGGGGTCCATGAAATCCGGCAGCTTTTGCCAAAACCGATTTGCCCGGCCCGGATGTATTGAGGCTCGCGCAGGGCATGCGAAACCTGCACCCAAACCGTGCCGGGCTTTTTCTCGGACGCCGAAACCCAGAGCGCCGCGCCGGTGTTGATCAGTTCCAATTGCAGGTTTTGTTTTGCCGGCAGGCCGAGCCGCGCGCCGGGACTGCGCAGGAACTCTTTCCCGTCGATGACCACTCCGCCCCATTCCGCATCGACCGATTGAAGCGGCGCCGGGGCCGCATAAGGAACCCCGCCCACCGAAATCGGCGTCAGCTCGGTGGTAGGTTTGTTGAACCCCAGCGGGCGCACTTCCTCCATGCGTCCGGTCGAGCATTCTTTGCGGTAGGCGTCTTTCCATCGGCTCCACAAAGCGGAAAGCCCGCGTGCGTCCGCATCGCGATCGATCTCGCGCCCCGCCCAACTTTTCGGCAGGTTCAACGTTTGCCGGAGACTGTGCGCGAACTGTTGATAGACCTGGCCCACCGGCCGCCAGGACCCGTCGGGATGCACGATGCCCATATCCGTTTTCTCGTCGACCCGGTAACCGCCCGGAAACCACCACCCCAAGCCGCCGGCGGCGTCGCTCTTCACAAGCATGTCGAACATTTGCCGGTAAATGCGCGCCTGATTTTCCAAATCCACCGGCTGCGGGTCCTGCCCGACGGAACACCCGAACTCGGTCCAAAGCACGGGCTTGCCGTCGCTGACGCCGCGGGCGTAAGCGGTGAGAAAGCCGGCCTCGAAAAACCGATCGGCCTCCCCCTGCAACCCCCACCCCTCGGGACTGATGAAATCGAGATGCGCGGCGCCGGAGGCCGGGTCGATGGGAAAAAACCGGTCGCCCCACGCATTGCCGGTACCGCCATAGCCGCTGCGCGCGCCGATCAGTTGGCGACACCCGATGGACCGCAGGAAGCGTTTGACATGCCCGTACTGGCGGCTCATGTAGTCGTCGATAAACCGCCGGTACACCGCCACGGCCGCACGATGGTCGCCGTCGGTGCTGAGTTCTTCGTCGGAGGGCCCGGTCACCTGGCCGATGATCTTCCAGAGCGGCCGTCCAATAATTTTCTCGGCATGCTCCACCGTTCCATATTGCTCGCGCAGCCAAAGGGCCCACTCGGGATTCAAGCGGCAGCGTTCCTGATAGGATCCCAGATGCGGTTCCCAGGCGATATCCAATGCGAAGACCTGGGGCTGATCCTTCAACCCGACGGCTTCGATCAGGCGGCGGGCTCTCGTCAAATCCTGGGATAGCGGTTGCAGCGAATCGACGAAGAGATGAACCCAGAGCCCCCGCTTTTTTGCCTCATCCAGAAAATACAGCAACTGGGGCGCCTGGGTTTCGTCCAGGTATTGGATCGAAACGACATTGAGGCCCGCCGAGACCAGTCGATCGAGATCCCGGCCGATAAGCTCCGGATCGAATGCCGGCGCATCCAGCCAGTGTCCGCCCGGCTCGGTGGGCGTGCGGCCATTGACGCTCGCGGGCCAGTAGTTGACGCCCAGCAAAAACAACGGTCTTTTTCCATAGGTGAAATAGGGACCGACGGTGGAAACGCGCGCCGATTCGACGGACGGGACCGGCGGCGCCAGGAACTTCACGGGCTGTTCCAGTTGGTCATAATGCCGGTTGGGCACCCGGGCATCGATCAACGTCATCCGCAACGTGTACTCCTCCACTCCATCCACGACGCGCGGGACCAGCCCCAGGTTCAGGTCGACGACTTCGCCGTAGGCGGTCGGCGGCGACACCACCCGGCGATTGACCCGGCCTTCCGCATCGATGAGTTCCGCCATGACGCGGGCCACCGAGACGGCGCTGTGTTCGGAGGACGTCCACCTCGCCGTGGCCAGCAGGGCATCGCCTTCCTGGAAAGACATCTGACGAAAGCCTGCCTTGTGGAGAAACATGCCCTCGCGCAATCGACGGATGCATTCTCCCAACATCAGCCGGGCCGGGCGCAGCGTCGCCTTGGATAGATTCAGGCCCAGCCAGCCCCAGCGGGCCAGGCCGCCTTCGCCATTCACATGAATGCAGAGCGAGGCCGGCCAGCCGGCGAGCTGGCCTTGCTCATCGAGCCCATCGGCCACCGAAATCCAACGGGACGACGGCGCCTTCTCGCCGCCCCAGCCGCGAGAACGAGGCAAAGGACTTTGAAGGCGGGCTTTCCCCACATAAATTTTATCGTCCCCGCCGGATGCCTGCACCCATTGGGCATCCAAGTCATAGTGGCGGTACGGAGGGGCGATCAGGAAAAGATCCGGCCACTCGACCGCTTCTTCGAGCGGCCGGGGATCGTCGAGCAAGCGAATATCCGAGACGGCAAATACATGTGCGCCGGGCGTCTGGGGGGCGTATTGATTGAACAGTCCCACGGAAATTTTGCGGATGCGGGACATCTTAAGGCGGCGTCCGGGCGTATCCCGGATCGCGCCATGAGCATACTCGAACAACCCTTCGTGCAATACTTGCAGGACCCAGTTAGTGGACAAAGACTGCCGGCAAAACCAATGAGCCCCGTCGTCTTCGACGCACTCGACCATCAACTGGCTGGTCGTGTCGTCGCCCCGGGCATAAAACACAAAGCTGTTCAAGCTGCCGGCGCCGGCCAACACCGGGACTTCCTCCTGTACGAGGGCGTCCCAGCCTTCGAACCCCTCCGCTTCCACCTGGACGCCGGGCCAGGGCAGCGCGACGTCCCGCACAATGCGCACGGCCCCCCGCAACACCTGGTCGCTGTTTTGATGCCGCCAAAGCTGAACATTGCTGAACCCTTCGATCGTCTCGGCGTTGGCGGCCAGGCGGGCCAGATAGCCGGCTTGCGTGAGGCAGCCCTGCTCGGTTTGTACGACGCGTTCCCGCAACGGATCGCATCCTGTGAAAACGACGGAGCCGCCGTGAGCCATGTAGAGTTGTAAATCCGGCCAGAGTTTCGCCGGCAGATAGGTCGACGAGGGAATCAGCAGCACGCGGCCTTCCTTCGAACAACGCTTGAAGCCCTCTTCCGCGTCCCCGGCGGAAAAGACCGGAGCGCCGGGAAAGAACTCGCTCAACACATCCATCGAGGCCTGCGTCGTCCGGTTGGAAATGACCGGCTGCAAAATGCAGACCATTTCCGGCGACGGCCACTCGACCTCGCGGCGGGAGGAATGCGGCGAACAACCGGCCGCCAGCGCCGACGCGAGCAACAGCCCCGGCAGGGCCCGCCGAAAGGCGCAAGGCCAACGGAACGCCAGGGGGAGGGACGGCGGCCCCGCCGTCCTCAGGAGCTTCTCCATCGCCCCCCGCCCATAGCGCCTCGGCTGCGTTTGGAAGCGGCCGCCCATTAGCGGGCGGCTCCTCCAGCCTGTTTCCCGGCATCGGGATTGAGCTGCCGCGACAGAGGCGTCTGGTACAGCGCGCGGATTTCCTCGTCGGACAGCCGGCGGCTCCAGATGGCGACTTCGTCGAGGAAGCCTTCCGCATCGAAGCGGGCGCCGGTCGTGGATTTGTAGCGGTCGTGCATCATCATCAGGGGAAGCGGCGTATCCAGCGGCATCATCCGGTATTTCGGCGCCTGATTGGTCGCCGCCACGCCGTTCAGGTAACCGTAGAGGCGGTTACTCTCTCCCGAATAGGCATAGACGAACTGATTCCAGGTCCCGTTGGCCCACTGACTGTCCAGCGGACAAAGAAATTCGAAATTATCCGTCGTGCCCGGAACGGCGTACTTGAAGAGCATGCGCGCGTCGTCGCGAATCGAAATCTCCCACTCGCGGCGATCCGAGCGCTGGGCGGGCCACAGTTTTTGCAGGATGCGTCCGCTGGCGGCGCCGCTCTTGTACCACAACTGGATGGTGAAGGAGTTCGTCAGCACCAGATAATCCTGCGAAGGCACTTCCACGTAGACTTTTCCCCGCTGATTGAACGTCCCGGCTTGTCCAAAAGGTTCATGCCCGGCATAAGCCAGCGCACCGCGGACCAGGCCGGCATTGTTCATGCCGCTGTAATCCATAGTGTTGCCGTCAAACGGATAATAGGCCAACAACCCTTCGGCCAGCCCGCTGCGGACGGGGGCGGCGGGCGCCTTCGTTTCGACTTCGACCGGCTCCAAGGAGGATTTAACCTTGAGCACGGCCAGCACTTCGTGGGGAATAACCTCCGCATCCCGCACGGCCACCGTCAGCGTGCCGGTATACGTGTCCGGAGCCATGTCGGCGGTATTGTAATCCACGCGGATCACGTCATGCTCGCCCGTGCTCGTGCCGATCTTCGGGCTCAGCCACAACCACCCGACATTGCGCGAAATGGCGTACTTCAACGTGCCATGCCCCGAATTCCATACCTCGAAGGTCTGGCTGGCGGCTCCCTGGCCGTCGAGAATCGACTGCTCCAGCCGGCTGACCGAAACGGACAATTCCGGCACGGGCGCATACGTGCCCGAAAAGACATAGCGGGCCTTGGGGGCCAGCGTCACGGATTGCGATTCGGGCTCCCGGTAGTGAGGGATGGCCTGGTATTCCAGCAGATACGCGCCGGCCGGCACTTTCATCTGGGCAACCGAGCCCGTACCGCAGACGGGTCCGGCGAAGTCCGGCGGCATCGCCAGGAATTTCCAGACGCCGGAATCCGGATTGACCACAATGCCCAATTCGCCTTGCTCGCGGGCAAACACCGCCTTGATCGTCCGGGGCCGGTCCATGACCACCTCCACCGGATTCAAGCGGCCGCGCCCTTGCGGCAGATCGCCCATCCAGTTTTCGAAATGGCTTCGATCACGAGCCTCGGCGCCCAACGCCACGACCGCGTCCGCCGGATACCAGCCGGGTCGGCCCACCACGGCGCCGTCGCCCACCACGCTCAGGGCCAGCTCGTTTTCCCGGCGCCAGACCCACGTCAACGACGAGTCGCGATGGATTTGGAAACGCACGACGGTCCCCGTTCCGCCGGCCGGCACATCGCCCGTACCGCTCCAGCCGGCCAAAACGTAGCGCACGCCGGGCTCTGCGCCCGACACCAGGGTCTCCTTCATCTCCACCGTGACGCTCTCGCCTTGTTCGTGGCGATGAACGCCCGTCGCGGGCGCCGACAGCCCCCGCTCGCTGCGAATCGTCAGCCCATACCGGTTCCTCGCAAAGAACGCCTCGATCCGATGCGGCGCCGTCACCTTTCCGAACGTATAAGTATAGGCATCCTGCTCTTCGGCCAGATCGCCGACCGGCTCCCCGTCCACCAGCACCTTATTGATGTGATAATGCGCATCGGCCTGAATGGCAAACTCCGCCTTCGCACCGCGCCGGACGGTCGTTTCGCCCTTCGGCGTCATGCCGCCGTTTTCCCCGGCGACGGCCGTCAAGGCAACCAGATCCTGGTGAAAATCGGCGGCGATCAGGCGACGCTGATCCATGACGATCGTGACGGGATTGTCCCGCCGGCGAGCCTCCGGCACGTCGCCGCTCCAGCCTTCGAATTTGGACCCTTCCTCGGCGATGGCCGTCAAACGCACCGCGGCGCCCTTGACGTACCACCCCGGCAAGCCTTCCACGCGACCGCCTTCGCCGGCGCGCGTCTTCAACTCGTGTTGCGTCTGCCATTCCCAATCCAGCGTCGTATCCTGCGTCATGGCGAACCGCACCACCGAGCCCGTGCCCTGCAAGGGCGCATCTCCGCTCCCGCGCCAACCCCGCAGGACGAACCGGCTGCCCGGATCGGCGCTTTGCACCATCGTCTTCTCCACCCGGGCTTCCACCGCCTGCCCATACTCGTATTCATACGAGCCCGCCGCCGGCTTCACCACGCCCACATCCGACGCGAGGGTCAGCGCATAGCGGTTTCGTGCAAAGGAGGCCGACAGCGTATGAGGTCCCTGAACGCCCTCGAAAGTATATTCGTAAGCGCCCTGATTGACGCCCAGGTCGTCCACCGCCAGCCCATCGACCAGGATTTCCGCGATATGAAAATGATCCTGCGCCTCCACATGAAAGATCGCATCGGCGCCCCGGTCGATCTTGACCTCGCCGGCCGGTTCGATGGTTCCATTCTTCCCCGCCTTGGCGGAAAGCGCGACGGTGTCGCGCTCGAATACAGCCGTCACCTTGCGCGGCTTGTCCACCTTCAGGACCAGCGGATTTTCCAGCTTCTTCTCGGCGGGCAGCTCGCCGCTCCAGCCGACAAACCGGGAAATCGGCGCGGGCTTGGCCTCCAGCGACACTTCGGAGCCCGCAAGATACCAGCCCGTTTTCTGATCCACCGCTCCGCCTTCGGACGCGGCGCCCTCGAACAAATATTGGGCCGCCCACTCCCATTCGAGCTCGGAATCCTGCGTCATCGTAAATTGCACCACCGTGCCGGCGCCTTTTTCCGGGACGGCCCCACGGCCCTTCCAGCCGGTCACGACAAAACGCATCCGTTCGTTTTGTTCGGACACCACGGGAGCCGCCGAGCCCCGGGCTTCGACGACCGCGCCGTGCTCATAAATATGCGCCCCCGCCGCCGGCGTCGCCGCGCCTCGACTCGACTCGACAATCAACTCGTATTGATCCGGCGCGAACCGCGCCTCGATGGAATGCGGCGCCGTCACCTCGTCGAAGCGATACGCATATTCGCTCTTCTCGCCGTCGATATCGCCCAAGCCCTTGCCGTCGACCAATACCTCGTCGATGTGAAAATGTTCCTGCGCCCGGATTGAAAATTCCACCGCGCGCCCCCGCGCCACTTCGATCACGCCCTTCGGTTCGATCGAGCCGTCGCGGCCCGCGGACGCCGTGATCGCAATCACATCCTTCTCGAACAACGCCGTCAAGGCCCGCGGGCGATCCATGACCACCGTCACGGGATTCGCCTTCGCCGCCTCAGCCGCCACGTCGCCCTTCCAACCTGCAAACCGGAATCCGTCGGCCGGCGCCGCATCCAACGTCACTCCCGCACCCGCCGCGTGCCAGGCCGGACGCGCTCCCACGCTGCCGCCCGCCTCCGCCTTGACCGTCAATTCGTACTCCGCATTCCACTTCCACTTCAGCGTCGAGTCCTGCGTCATCTGGAACCGCGCCACGGAACCCGTCCCCTTCGCGGGCACGGCGCCCGTCCCTTCCCAGCCGGCCAGCGCATACCGCACGCCGGGCTTCGCTCCGCGCACGCTATCCGCCGCCACCGAGGCCGTCATCTCGCGCCCATCCTCCACCCGCGCGACCCCCGCCGGCGGGTCCACCTTCCCAAACGCAGACTCCACCGTCAGCGCGAACCGTTGCCGCTCGAAAGACGCCTCGATCGTATGCGAGCGCGTCACGTTCTCGAAAGCATACGAAAATTGTTTCCGCCCCTCCACGCCCTCCAGCTCTTCGCCGTCCACCCGCACCCGCGCCAGCGAGCACCGATCCTTCGCCGCCATTACAAATTCGGCGTTCGCTCCGCGCTCCACCCGCACCGCGCCCGCCGGCGTTATCGTCCCGTTTTCGTCCGCCGACGCATCGACCGTGTGCGTGCTCACTTCCAGCCGCAACGCCACCACGATCAACCCCTGCTGCTCGCTCTGGATCATCGCGTTCACCGCCATCCGGTCCCCCGGCGTCAACCGGTCCAGAGACACCGACAGATCCTGCGGCACATAAAACGTCGTCTCCCGCCCCGTCACCTGGAAATACTTCTTCCACCCGAACCGCACCAGATTCGTCGACACCGCTTTCAGTTCGTCATGGAAGAACACCGTCGTCGACCAATACGCATACGGATTCTTCATCAGCTCCGTATTGTTCGTAATCGTGAAGCCCGAAAGGGCGGAAACCTGGGTTGCCAAAAGCAGGGGGAGCATCAAATAGGACAGCCAACGCATCGTTTTCACCAGTGGGAGCCTCCTCGTGAAAGAAAAAGACTTATCGAGATACCTTTTTCCAATCATTGGAAAATCCTACCAGAATTTTTCCAATCATTGGAAAATATTTCCACAATTTTTCCAATCGTTGGAAAACTCGCCCGCGGGCTACGGCCCTGCCAAGACAACGGCGCAGCAAATCCAGGCCCCTAGCCAGCATCCAAACGAGTCCTATTCCTTATCCGTGGGACGCTTTGCCATCTGTGGGGCCACTCTTCTCGGGGAAGAAGAAGGTTCCGACAGAGCGGAACCCTCCAAAATCTTTGAGATCTTTTTTGTCAGGCATCGTGCTCCAACCTCGTCATTTGGTGCGGATCGAAGCCCAGCCGACGCAGGCGCGGCGCGGCCGTCCATGTGGCCGCCACGACGAAAAGGGTCGCCACGCCGCCCACCCAAACGGCCGGCACGGCGCCCAGCCAATGGGCCGCCACCCCGCTCTCAAAAGCGCCGATTTCGTTCGAAGCCCCGATAAACACCATGTTGACCGCGGCAATCCGGCCTCGCATGCGATCCGGCGACAGCAGCCGTACGATCGACCGGCGGATGACCATGCTGACGCCATCGAAGACGCCGCTCAGGGCCAGCGCCAGGAGCGAGAGCAGGAAATTGCGGGAAAGCGCGAACACGATAATGCAGATCCCGAACCCCGCCACGCAGACCAATAGATTCCGTCCCGCATGACGAATCGGCGGGCGCCGGGTCGACCACATCATGACCAACAACGATCCCGCGTAGGTTGCCGCCTGCAAGAGGCCCAACCCCCGGGCGCCCACGTGCAGAATATCCGTCGCATAGATCGGCAAAAGCGCCACGGCCCCGCCAAAGAGCACCGCAAACAAATCCAGCGCCATCGCCCCAACCAGCGCCTGTTCCCGTAATACGAATTTGAGCCCGCCCAGAATGCTTTCCATCATCGATTCTTCGTGGACAATGGGCGGCAAAGGCTTGGGGGCGATTAGCGCCGTACAGCCCCACGAGAGCGCAAAACACGCGGCGATCGCTGCATAGGAGCTGACGATCCCCAGCCCATCATAAGCAAATCCCACCGCCGCCGGCCCGATCACCGCACAACTCACCCACGTGCTTCCTATCCACGACGAGGCATTCACCGTCAGTCGTTCAGGCACGACCTGGGCTTCAAAACCTGCTTGGGCCGGATCCGAAAACCCCCGCGCGATTCCCGCCAGAAATATGACCGCGTAAAGGTAATAGACATTCGCCGTCAGCGGATTCCAGGAAATGACCGCGAGCAGCACCGCGCAGAGCACCGAGACCGCCCGGGTCCAAAGCAGAACCCGCCGCCGCTCCACCCGGTCGGCCACATGCCCTCCGAAAAACGCCAGCGAAAGCGCCGGAATCGCTTCGACCAATCCCAGCCAGCCCAGCGCCAACGCGCTGTGCGTCAGTTTGTAAATCTGCAACCCAATAAGGACCGCCGCCGCTCGATTGGCCAGGGTGAAAAAAGCCACAGATCCCAGAAAATATCGTATTTCCCTAATCCGAAGCGCCGCAAACGAATCGTGATGTGTTCTGATTTCCATAAAGGGCCGGAAATGTAGCGCACGGCAGAGCGCATGCAAATGTTTTAATGCACCCACAGGAGCACTCGGAAAACGCCGAACAACCAACATCGAACACCGAACATCGAAGTAATTTCCTTTTCCACCTTGGACGTTCGATGTTCGATGTTGCTTGTTCGATGTTTTCTTCGTTTCTTCCTTCCTTGGGGGCAACATATGTATAAAACGCCCCGGCTCCTAAGGCAGCCGCACCCCGGTGCGATACAGGCTGCACGGGACCTGGTTGGTTATCGTGAAGGCGATCGCGGAGCCGGTGCCGGTTCGTTCCGGCGGGCAGAGCGTCCACGTCTGCGCGTTCATCATCAGGTTCGTGCTCCAGCGCACGCCATAAACGCGCGCGGTGGAGGTCTGGGAGATGACCAGCGCCAGGATGGCGTCAGGGGGCGGATCGAGCAACTGGACTTCGGGGAAAAGCGATTGGCGGTTGGTCGGGTTCGTATCGGCCCAGTACTCTTCCAGGTCCGTCAAATCGTCGTCGTCGGAATTGGCCGCCCATGCATTGGACACGCTGGGATTCAAACCGTATTGCAGCTCCCACCAGTCCGGGGCGCCGTCGCGATCGGCGTCGGAAACGTCCGGGGCGGCGCCGAAGTTGACGAGCCGGGCTATTTCCGCGGGCGACATCATGTTCAGCGCGCCCGGGCCCAGCGCCGCCAAGTAAGCGGCCTGGGCGCGCGCGAGGGTTCGGTTCGAATTTTGCGCGCCGAAGTGCATGACGATCTTCGTTTCGCCGGGAGCCAGCACGACGTTGTATTCATAGGCGATCAACTCCAAATACAATACGCTCGCGGCCGAGGCCCGTTGCTGTCCGTAAGGGTTCGCGATAACGTGCAACATGGTCGGATCTCCGGAGCCATTGCCGTCATCGGTCACGACCCAGTCGTCGTTTGCGTCGAAGATCGAGTCTCCGCTGGACGTGCTGTCCACGATCGTGCTGTCGTCGGACCCGAGGTCCGTATCGAGCCGGACGTGCTGGGTCGCGATCGAGGCGCCGATGTTTTCCAGCACCTCAAGAAAACGGCAGAAGGCCCGATCGGCCGGCACATAAATTTTACGCGTGATGCGGACCGAGCCCGAGAGGGCGGGGCCAACGACAAGCTGCCGGGCGCCAACCAGGATGCCGGTTGTAAAGGAAGGAAAGTTCAGGAGCACATGACCGCCGTCATAGGCGTCGCTGGTTCCATTGTAAATCCTTCCATTGCCTTGGATATCCCAGAGGTAGTTGGAACCATCGTAGAAGGAACGGGGCATGGAGCTGCCGATGCCTTCATCGTCAAAAATCGTCAACAGGGCTGCCGAAGGATTGCCCAAGGATCCGCCCCCCGTGGGCTGGCTCAGCGTCAACGTCGCCGTTTCAAGCCCTTCGGCCGAATCGTCGTTCAGAATCCGAACGGTAAAGTTCTTCACCGTTTCGCCGGCGGCAAACGTCAGGGTTCCATTTGTGGCCGCATAGTCGCTGCCGGCCGTTGCCGTTCCGTTGCCGGTGGAAAAGTCCACGGTTACGGCTTGGTTCGTGTTGCCGGCGCGGCGGACGGCGACCAGCACCGTCCCTCCGGCCTCGCCGACCGCGTAGGAGGCGGAGTCAAAAGCCAGGTTGCCCGCTACCGTCAAGTTCACGCCCCGCGTCCGCGTCGCTCCGCTGACGCCGTTGCTGAAGACCACCGCGGCGTGGTAGACGCCCGGACCGAAGGCCTCGGCGTGGGCGTTGAGGGCTACGATCGCCTCGACGGCCGCGTGTCCCGCGAGGGTTCCGTTGTTTGGCGCGATGCTCACCCAGTTCGAGGCGCAGGCCGCTGTCCACGTCAGGTTCGAAAGGCTCTCGTTCGTCAGGGTGTACGCTTTACTCACCGAGCCGAACGAATCGCCTTCATAGCCGATGACGCTCAAATCGTCGGCGGGCGTCGCCTCCAGCGCATCCGTGGGCAAGGTGTCGATCGTCACATCGTCCAGCGCCCAATGATCGCAGTACAGTCCGCTGTTGCTGAGCTGCCGCCAACGGAATTGCATGGCCGAGCCTTGAGCCGCAAAGGGTATGACCGCGTTTATCTGGGTCCAACTGTAGTAATCGGTCGTGGTGTAACGCCCCATTTCCACCCAATCCATTCCGCCCTGGGCGGAATACTCCAGCACGACGCCTTCGTTCGGCAAGTCGGCGGTTTCCCAGAAGGCGCTGCTCCCATATCCAAGACGCAACCAGAAACTCAGGGAACCGCCGCCGCGGGCGTCCAGAGGGCGTGTGACCGCCCACCGATCGCCGTTGTCGCCGAACCATAAGGAATTCGGACCCGACACGAACCCGCCGTAGTTGGTGGCGATGACGCTCGTTCCCATCGTTCCTCCGAACGACGACCACTGCGGCAAATCGATATCCGGATCGAAATCGTCAAACAAACCGTCGTCATCCTGAAGGGTCAAAACAGCGGTCGAAGGCTGGCCGAGGGTCCCCTCGCCGGTGGGATGGCTCAAGATCAAGCTCATCGTCTCGAAGCCTTCGCACAAGTCATCGTCCAAAATCCGCACGGCAAAGGTCTTCGTCGTTTCCCCCGCGGCAAAGGTCAGGGTCCCATTCGTGGCCACATAGTCGCTGCCCGCCGTTGCCGTTTCGTCGCCGGAGGAAAAATCCACCGTCACAACCTGGGTCGCGAGGCCGGAGCGGCGCACGGCAATCAGCGCCGTTCCTCCGTCTTCGTCGACCGAGTAGGAGGCGGAGTCGAAGGCGATGCTGCCCTCGACGGTCAAATTCGCCGTTCGCGTGAAGGCCGCTCCGCTGACGCCGTTGCTGAAGACGACGGTCGCGCGATAAACGCCTACGCCGAAGGCCTCGGCGTTGGCGTTAATGCCGACCAGCACCTCGGCCGTTGCGCCTTCGGCCAGGGTTCCGGAACCCGGCGTTACGCTCACCCAGTTCGATGCGCAGTCCGCCGTCCACGTCAGGTTCGACTTGCTCGCGTTGGTTACGGTATAGATTTGGCTCGACGGACTGAACGGACCGCCCGGATAGCCGGCGGCATCCAAGCCGGCGCCAGGTCTGATGAGCATCGAGTCGAGCGGCTGGCCAAGCACCTGAATGTCGTCGATGTTCCAGCCGCTGTAGGTGACGGAGCCATCCGTCGCGCCCATCAGCCAGCGGATATACACGCTGTCCGCATCGTCCGACATGGCGAAGAGGTCGATGTGGACTTCCTTCCAGGACGTGTCCTGGAAGGAATCGCCCGAGTGTTCCCAGACCGTCACCCAGTCGATTCCGTTGCTGCTCGCCTGCACCGAGGCGTGGTCGAATATCGAGCTTTCGATCCCGAGCCAGCGGCGGAACGATAACGACAGATCGGCATATCCCGAACAATCGAGCGCGGGGGTGGTCAGCGCATACGCGGGGATCAGGTCCGGGTACGCGCCGGCCAGATTATAGCCGTGGACGTTGGAGCCGGTGAAGCCGGACGTCGGGTCGCCTGCCCAGCCGAGCGGCGCCCCGAAGGCCCACTGGCCTTGGGTTGCCCAGCCGGGATCCGCATCCAACGGGAAGCTGTGGATGACCAGCGGAGGAGGCGGAACGATGCGCAGCAGGGCCGCGCGTTTAAAGACCACGCCGCTCGCTTCGTTGGAGAAACTAAACCGGTCCATGTATTCGCCCACCGGCAACGCGTTGGCCGCTTCGTGGATCGTGGCGGTAACGGAAACGGCGCCGGCAGGAGCCAACGAACCGCTCACGGCCGAGACGGTCCACCATGCGCTGGTATGGCTTAGAGTCCAAGTCAACGACGTCGGCCCGGCATTGCTCAGCACGTAGACCTGTTGCGCCGGAACGAACGGCCCGCCGATCACGCCCGCGGCCGTGTAGACGCCGCTCGGCGCGACGAGCAGCTCATCGTGCAAAACGGTCATGGAGACCGGCGCCGCGACGATCGGATTAGTCAGATCGTTGCAGGAAACGAACACCTCGCCCTGATAGACCGCCGGCGCGAGCTCTCCCGCGTCGAATCGAACCTGGATATCCGCGCCGGACCCCGGCGGCAGATTCGTGGCCGACGAGGGATTCAATGTGAGCCAGGGCAGGCCGACTCGATCGAGCGCACGGGCCAGGTTAAGACGCCCGCCCGACACGCACCGCGTGGGGAAGAGCGCGTCGACGCTGCTCAGGAGCGCCTGCTTGACCTCCGCTGCGCTCAGGTACGGATTGACGGAAAGCAGAAGCGCGGCGGCGCCGGCCATGTGCGGCGTGGCCATGGACGTTCCATTAAAGGAAACATAGCCGCCGCCCCTCTGGCAACTGAGAATAGCGCTGCCCGGCGCGGCGATATCCACGGAGGTTTGCCCATACGACGAAAAGCTCGATTTGAGGTCGTTGCGATCGGTGGCCATGACGGCCACAATGTTGGAAGAGCTGTAGCTGGAAGGGTACTGAGGATAGCTGTCATTGTCGGAGTTATTGTTGCCCGCGGCTGCGGCAAACACGATATTCGCCGCGTCGGCGGCGTCAATCGCATCCTTGAGGCCCTGATTGTAACCGCCCCCTCCCCACGAGTTGTTCATGACGCGGGCGCCCATCAGCGTCGCATATTCGATCGCCGTAATGGCATCCGCCGTGGTTCCCGAACCGGCGGCGCTCAAGAACTTCGCGCCCATCAGCCGCACGCGCCAGCACACCCCGGCCACGCCAACCCCGTTGTTCCCCCGTCCCCCGATCGTACCGGCGCAATGAGTGCCGTGATCGTGGTCGTCGAGGGGATCGCCGGAGCCCGTGATGGCGTTGATGCCATGCACGTCATCCACATAGCCGTTGCCGTCGTCGTCCAGGCCGTTGCCGGGAATTTCGCCGGGGTTCACCCACATGTTGTCGGCCAAATCCTCATGAAGATAGTCGATGCCGGTATCGACGACCGCGACAATGACGCCCGTACTGCCCTGTTGCAGGTCCCAGGCCTGGGGCGCATCGATATCCGCGTCCACGGTCCCGCCAAGCTGGCCGGTGTTGGACAGGCCCCACAATTCGCCGAAACGGGAGTCGTTCGGAATCGTATCCAGGGCGCGCACCACATAATTCGGAGCGGCATACGCGACCCCGGACTTTCCATTGAACGAGCGCAAGGCGTCCTCGACCTTGGAACCGGACGGCAAACTCACCCGCGTCAGGCCGGGGACGAGACGATATTCACGAAGTATTTTCCCGCCGCCCAGAGAATTCAACAGCGCCGTTCGCGCGGCGCCGGTCACGCCGTCCGCAAAACGGACGAGCAGCTCGCCTGAAACAAATTCCCGGTCCGGCGCCGCCTTGCTGAAATCCTGCCCCGGTTCGATCCGGCTGACAAAAGCTTGTCCAGCGAAAGGCAGCGGCGCCGCCCCCCGGTTGCAGGACGTGAGTCGGAAGGTCAGCAGACTGTCCGCGGAGGCGGCGTTCGCGATCGTCAGCAGGCGATCCTGCGACTGCCCGAGGCGATTGGTCACGGACAGAGAGACCGGCGCCACTTGCACGATCGGGCTCGTGAAGACCGTCAAAGACGCCGGACGCGTTTGGCGCATGCCGCTCGTCGCGTTGCTGAAAACAACCGTGTCGCCATGCACGCCCTCGCCGAGCAGGGCCGAGGCCGCATTCAAACTCACCGTCACGCTCGCAGTTTCTCCAGCCGCCAGCGTTCCGCTCGAAAGCCCGGCAGCAACCCAGGCCTGCGTATTGGCTACCGCCCACTGAAGCTCGGTCTCGGCGGTGTTGGCCAGCACATACACGATCGAAGCCGGCGCGAAGGGTCCGCCCGGATGCCCTCTTGCCGTCAGCCCGTCCTGCGGCAGGACGGACAGATCGTCTTCAACGCCCCGCCCCGACAACGCCACCTGCACAACCGGTTCGTCCGCATCGTTGCTTTCGATGACGACCGCCGACGCGTTACTGGCCAGGGCGGACGGCGTGTAGGTTACCTGAAATACGATCGAGGAGCCGGCGGGAATCGAATACGGGAAAGAGGCCGGCTCATTTACCAGAGTGAACGGTCCGCCCAAGTCGATGCTTGTAAGAACAAGCGGATATGCCGGGTCCGCGTTCGTCGCCGTGATGCTTTCGGTCCGGGACAGGCCGACGGGCACATTCCCAAACGGCACGCTCAGATCGTCCGACGGCCCCCTGGAGTCCGAGACGCCGATCTCGCCGGGAATCGCATGGACCCGCAGCTCCACATCGCGGGTGGTTCTGTAGCCGGAGAGGGTGTTGCTGACGATCAATACGGAATGATAGGTTCCGGTCGTCAGGCTGCCGGCCGCCGGCGTCAAGGCTACCCGGAACGTATCCGTTCCCCCTGCGTCGAGCAACGCTCCCGAAGAGGAGAGGCTTGCCCAGGTCGAAGTTAGCGAGGCCGTCCACGAGAAGGCATTGGAACCGGTATTGCCGACTTGGTAAACCGTGCCGGTGGGCGAAAAAGGACCGCCTTCGTAGCCCGCCGCCGCCAGCCCGTTTCCGGGCTCCACGCGCATCGCATCGCGCACGCAGCCCAGCAGTTGAATATCGTCGAGGTTCCAGCCCGAATAGGTCACGGAATAATCCGTCGCCCCCATGCCCCACCGGAGATAGACCGTGCCGGCGCCGTCGGCGATCGCGGAAAGGTCATAGATCATCGTCTGCCACGAAGTATCCTGAAAGGACGCGCCGGTATGGCTCCAGATGGTGGACCACGCGACGCCGTTGGTGCTGATGTACACGCGGGCCCTGTCGTAGATGGCGCTTTCCACGCCCAGCCAGCGCTGGAATCGAAGCGCCATATGTTCGAACGCGGAGCAGTCCAGGGCGGGGGTTGTCAGGAAATATTCGGGCATGTTATCCGTGTACTTCCCCGCGAGATTGTAGCCGTAAACGTTGGAGCCTGTAAACCCGGCGGCCGGATCGCCGCCCAGCCCTTGCGGAATGCCAAACGCCCACTGCCCCCCCACGGTCCACCCGGGATTGGCATTCAAGTCGAACGTGTAAACCGCCGGAGGAAGAACCATCAGCGATACCGTCCGGCTTTCGGCAGACGAAGAAGCGCCATTGGTAAACGTGAGGGTGTCCATATGAGAACCGCCCGGCAACGCGGCAGACGCCATCGTCAGCGTGACCGTAATCGCCTGCGAGCTGCGCGCCGCCAGAACGCCGCCCACCGGAGCGACGGACGCCCAGGCCTGCGTCTGGCTAACGCCCCAGCCGACGGCCGTCGAATCGTAGTTGGTGAGGGTATAAACGAAGGACGCGGGGGAAAACGGGCCGCCCTGCTGCCCTGAGAACGCCGCCCCGCCGGCCGGCACGGCCGATACGGCCAGAACGCCCACCGCATCCCACGCGGCGCGCACGAAGGGCGTCCAGGCCGGGTCCAGGTCTTGCGCGGCCGACAGCCAGGCCGAGCGAGCCGAACGGTAATCCGTGTTGGCCGTGCAGTAGACCGTCAAGGCTCGGAACGCCGTCTGCTCGGCATTAGTCCGGCCGATGCCGCCGACATTATAGAGAATCCCGTCGTTGACGCCGCTGCCGCCTTCGCTGAGCAGATAGAAAAAGAAGTTTTGCACGCCCGAATTTTGATGCACGCCGCCATTATCGCCCGAGCCGCTGTACCAATAGGTCCCCCGGTACCGGGTAGGCTGCTCGTTGCCGGCGCCGACCGTGGCCGCGTTGGCCGGATTGCGCAGGTCCCGCAGCGCCGTCGAATCCAGCCAACTGTCCTCGCCGCAGAGCCAATCGGCCTGCCCGGCGTGACGGCTCGGATAACTCGCGCGGTCGTCCGCCTGGCCAAAAAACTCGATGCAACTGCCCAGCACGTCGGAAAAAGATTCGTTCAACGCGCCCGGCTCGTTCTGATAAACCAGATTGGCCGAATACTCCGTCACCGCATGAGTGAATTCATGCCCGGCAATGTCGAGCACCGCCAGGCTGTTGGCCTGCGCGCCATCGCCATCCCCGAAATAGAATTCGCTGCCGTCCCAGTAGGCGTTCACATAGCTGGAGCCCTGATGCGCGTTGGCCCGGGCCAGAATGCCCAGATCGTTGAAGCTGTTCAGCCCATGAACTTCGCTGAAGTAGCGCTGCGTCAGCTCGAAGGCCAGCGCCAACGAGATTTCCGTGCGATCGGAAACGCCCCAGTCGGCGGTCGGACGAAAAGCGTACGTGGCGGCATCGGGGTAGCCGCTATAGGCCACGTTTTCGACGATCCAGTGGAGGTTGGTGTTATGGAGATAGTAGTTGGTGTTGACGAAGTCGTACCAGCCCGCGACATTTGTCGCCCCGCCGCCCTCGCCCGCCAGCAGGGCGCCGGACACCGGGACATGCTGGCCGCTTGCAGTGGGGGCCGGGATGTACTTGATGTCGTTGTATTTTTCGAGCACCGCTCCGTTTTCCGCGTCGATCCAGTAGCGCCAGCGTCCCGGATCGACAGATCCCCGCCCGTACGTCAGCGTGAGCTCATAAGCCAACCGTGCGGGAACCTGGCGCGCCAGGACGACCAACTCCGGCGTTTCCGGCAAGTCCCCTTCGGGCCGGCCCTCGCGCAGAAGGTCGGCTCGGGCCGCGGCCACGGCCTGGTCGGCGGCCAAGATCGGCACGACGCCTACCGTCAGGTCGGGCATGTAGGTTCCATTGACTTCGTACGCCCGATCCTGCCGGTCAAAGTGAACAATGAGCTCCCCGCCCACCACGCGAACCCCGTGAAGGAATTGATCCAGTCGAACGTGATGAAACCCCAGACGATCTTCGTCGACCCGACGCGCCCGAAACTCGGCGGCGGCATCCTTCATCCGGAACAAACCGGATACGTTATCCAGAATCGCAACAGCGTCGGCCTCATAGTCGCCGTGCCCGCCGACCGCCCGTCCCTGGCCGGACGAAAACACCCCCCGCGCGCCCAAATCCGTTCCCCGAACGGACCGGGGAACCCCCTGCGAGACATCCCAGGAAATGGTAAACTGCGCGCCTTCCGCCTCACGAAGAAGTCGCTCCTGCTCCGGCGTTGAGCCAGTCCAGGCCGTTGTGGATTCACGAACGAGCGGGTTGACGGGGTTGCTCGTTGCCGGCTCGGGAACCATGGAAGACTCGGAGCGTTCTTCGGAAATCTTGGAGGCATCTCGTTTTACCGTTTGATGGGGTCGTATCAGAAACAAGCCGGAAAGCGTAAGAACCGCCGCAACACATACTAATAATACGACCTCCGTTTTTTTGTTCATTTTCCGCTCCTTTTAACCCTAAGCAGTCGGTTGAAATTAAAAAAACGTCCAAGAAATAGTCAAAAAAACACATCGGACTGATTGGCCGGTTGCATCCCCATCCTCCTTAGCGCTGTCAGCTTCGCTTGGATATGGAACTATCATACACTATCAGCGATGAAATAGTGAATGCCAAGCTATAGCCGTACGACAGCCGACGATTCGCCGTCTATTTCGGATCAAAACAACGTTTATTATCAATGTGTTGCGATAAACAAAGAGTTAAACAACCTCCTTAAGCGTGCATTTTAATAGTCGTCCGTCATCAAGCAAGCAGACGAATCGTTTTGAGCCATGACCTTCAAGGCCCCCCCCCCCAAAAAAAAAGCGGGGGCATTCAAGCCCCCGCCCCTCGCTAAATTTATTATTGCGCGGAAATGATCTTGAGGATCTTGGACGGCTGCTGGTTGTTGCCGATCGCCAGATCCCGCAGGCCATCATGATTCGCGTCCAGCGCGGCCAGGCCAAAGGCATAGAAAGCCTGACCGGACAGGGCGGAAATATTCGCTTTCATGAAGCGGCCGTCCCCCATATTTTGGAAGATTTCCACCGGACTGCCGGCGTTGCCGACCGCAATGTCAACCAACCCGTTATTGTCGAAGTCGCACGTCTTCAACGATCGTGTATAAGTCACCTGGTTGCCGAAGTCGCCGTCGTTGATAACCCGAGTAAAGGAGCCCAGCCCATTATTGGTGAAAATGACGTTGGCATGCTCATAGCCGGCGACAACCAAATCGTTTGCCTTTCCGTCGTTATTGGCATCGAGCACTTCCATGGCCAGCGGAGTGGTCACAAACGTGCTTAATTCTCCGGCCGGCTTCGCCCAAAAACGTCCATTCCCCCCATTGGTATACAGCACGCAGGCCTGGCCGTAGTAACCCGCCACCAGATCCATCTTGCCGTCATTGTTCGCATCCAGCGCCGCCAGCGAGTAGCCCGGACGTCCTCCAACCGTGAAATCGCTGTCCGGCGCCCGATCCAGGCGCCCTGCGCCGTTGTTGGTATACACGCAACTGGGACTCATGTAACAAAGCTCCGCGATGTCCATGTCCCCATCCGGCTCCACGTCCAACGCGCACAAGCGCACCGTATAGCGGCTCTCGTTTCCGAAAGCGCCGCACGCGGCCAGCGTGAAGTTCCCCTGCCCGTCGTTAATATAGAGTTCGTTGGGCTCCGTGAAATTCCCCACGGCCAGGTCCACGTGCGCGTCGGCATTGGCATACAGCGCAATAATCGCGTGCGCCTGGACAAACCCGCCGTCATCGTCAAACGCCCCGGCGCCATCGGGCTTGGGATTAAAGCTCCCGGTTCCATCGCCCAGGAACAGGGCATTGGCCTGAAACGAATTGGCCATCGCCAAATCGTCGTGGCCGTCGCTGTTGAAGTCCGCCGCGACAATGGCCATGGTGGAATGAGCGCTGTCGTCCCAAGCGCCGGCATCTTCAATAACGGCCTGGATGCTCCCCAGTTGGAATTCGTAGGCCCCCATGTCGACCTTGGGCATACCATCCAAGTTGCCATCCCTTGGACGCGGCTTGCCGTCTATGTCAGTTGCAGGGGCATACTCATCCCACCCCATATCGATACAAGGCGAGACCGCTTGGAGATAGTAGGTAGGACTGTTGATTTCGGAGCTCCTGAAACACGGATCTGCGTCGATATTGCCGGACCCGGCAGGCGACGGTTGCGTACAGCAGTTGAAGAAAGTGAAAAAGCTTGAACCCGTCCAATCGCTGTCAAAGTTTAATCGAATGATGCTGTTATAGACTGAATTGATCCCGTCGCCATGCAATCCTTGCCGGTTATTCGATATTGTGCAGTTAAATAGGCTCGAATCATTCATGCAATACACAGAGGCATTGGCCCCATTGTGTTCAGCGACCACACAGTTCTCCAGGTAGCTATGATCAAGATAAGCGCCGATTCCATTTTCACCGATAGGACCGAGAACATTACCGTTGATATGGCATCTTTGGAGCTGGCTGCCGTTCGCGCACTTGGCTCCTGCTCCCCGCAAATCTGCAATATTGCGGGGTATGCGGCAACGCTCAACCTTTCCGCCTTGATCAAGATACACTCCCCCACCTTCAGACGATGCATGGTTTTCATCGATGTAGCTGTCGCTCAAGGTTCCTTCGCCGATGAGGCATACCCCACCCCCTTGAGATGCGTTCCCCCTTAGCACCGCGCAATTGCTGACGATACCCTGCCCAACCATATAGATATTGCCGCCATAGCTTGCGAGCGCCGTGCCGTCTTCAATCGAAAATCCAGCCAGTGTGGCGCCGGCTCCCATGTAAACGCCTCGACACGCAGAGTCCCCCTTGATCTTGGTCTGGGTCCGCGACCCCACGGCCTTGACGGTAATCGCCTTATCGATAACCACCCGCGTAAGCCCCAGTGCGCCGGGGTCTCTTCCCCCCGTATTATAATGGCCTTCAGCCACCCAAACCGTTTCTCCAGCCGCGGCGGCATCCACCGCGGTCTGAATAACCTGGGCCGCCGTCGCCCAACTGGCGTAGGGGGGGATATTGCTTCCCGTGGGCGAGACATAACGATCGGCAGCCGAGGCTCCCGTAACCATGGCCGCCAAGATGCAACACATCCCCAGCGCCTGACAACTCACATGACTTCGCATACGATCTCTCCTTATGAATGCTCCGGCCGGCCGCACAATGGGGGTCCGACGAGATGATAAACCCGACTCGCGTTAAGCCAGCATATTGATATACTTTATCTTTTGCGTCAAGCCTGTTATTGTCGCTTCATAACCGTCCAACGATTTTCGTGCTTATTTATATGCGCTTTTACAAATGATGTCAGGCGGACAAGGCAAATCCTATTCTCCTGCACATTATTGATAATCTTTGTCTTTTATATCCGCCCAACTCAAACGCTCTTCCCTTCGCGAGCTTTGCGCGGCTTGGCTTCGCGTTCTTTGCGTTAATCTCTTCGGCGTTTCCTCTTCGAAAAAAAGCCAGATCAGGGACGCGATACTCGTATTGGCCTTTTCGCATTTCTAGCGGATAGTATGACGCATGATAGAAACCCTGATATCAAGAAGCAGCGGCCTTTGCACGCCGAAGACGAGAAGTGCAAACTACTATCTTGTGGGCATCGTCGCCGCCTTCTTGGCGTCGAGCGTCTTGCTCTGGAACTACGCCGGCTCGTTTAACGGGGATATTCTTGGCTTCTATCGCATCGGCGCGGTTTTACCTCATTCGCCCTATTTGACGCCCGATGAAGGCGTGCGGGCGCAGGGCGAAGTCGGCTATGACGGCCAGTTTTTTCTCTCGATCGCCCTGGACCCGTTTCTGTCGCACGCCCAATCGCTCGCCTCGCTCGACAATCCCCGATATCGTTACCGCCGGATCTTATTCCCGATGCTGGGATACGCCCTTTCTCTTGGCCGGCATTCCGTCATACCGTTCATGCTGGTTATCATCAATGCGGTTTGTTTCGTTTCCCTGGTCGTCGTCGTCGCCCGGCTTCTCGCCGATAAACGCTCATCGACGCGGGGCGCCCTGTTCGTTCTTGGCATCCCGGGTTTCTGGTGTTCCCTGCTTTTGACGACGTCCGATCTTATGGCCTCTCTGTTTCTGGCCCTGACGCTGCTGGCCTTTACACGCCAACGCTACAAGTCTGCGGCTCTCTGGTATGGGTTGGCCGGCTTGACGCACGAAACGATGCTGGCGGCGGCGGGAGCGCTCGCCCTTCCCTTGCTGTTCAACAAACAGTTCCGTTGCGCAGGCGCCATGCTTTGGGGATGCATTCCGGTTATCCTGTGGAACCTCTTTGTCTTTTACCATGTTCCATCCGTCGGCAGCACCTCGGGCATCCTGGAGAATTTCACTCTTCCCGGAGCGGGCCTCGTCCAAAAATTTATGTCCGTTTCCGCCGGCCCGTTTAATGCAAAATGGCTGTTCGATTCGGCGGTCTTTCTTCTTTTATGTGCGACGCTCGGCTTCCTGCTTCTCTCCACCGGCGCCCGGGGCGGGTTGCGCTTTGCGTTGCCGTGCGTTCTGGTCTATGCCGCCTTTTTTATCTGCGCGAGGATAACGGTCCTCGCTTATTACCCGAATCTTCTGCGCGTCTATGCCAACGTCTTGTTGCTTTTCGTCATATCCCTTGCCTGTCCGCTTTGGCCCAAAGCGAGCCGGGTCGTGTTGCTGGCCTGGACGGCCCTTGGCGTCATTTTCGTGACCGCCTATTCACAAGGGCTGATTTAAGGACCCCGCTTTCAGAGGACTTTCCCCTCCGCTCTATCTGGAGTACAGTAAGGCGTATGAAAGACGAACTGATCATCGCCGCTCGTTTTCTGAAGGCCGAAGAAGCGGAAGTCAGCCAGGGACTGTTGCAGTCCGAGGGCATTGAATCCTTTGTGGCGGACGAGCTGACTCAGAACGTTTATTCCGGCATCACGGGCGCCTCCGGCGGCGTCCGCCTGATGGTCCGCAAAGAAGACCTGCCCCGGGCGCAAAAAGTCCTGGAGAAGGTCGGATGCGGCTCGATTGCGCTGCCCGACGATTTCGAACCGCCCGCCGACGAAGAGCCGCCTCAGGGTTTCCCCGTGGAAGGATATCCCGCGTTTCTTGCGGCTTTTCTGAAAGGCGGGCTGATCGGTCTGGGTATTTTTGGCCTTTTGGCCGGCGGATTATTGCTGCTGGGCTTTCCAGGGCGGTTAATCCCCGGTTTGCTGGCGTTTATTTTTTTCCTGGGCGGACTGCTGGGGTTGTTCTGCCTGCCGGGAGGCGTTCGTAAAACGAAATAGGCGGCGGACCGCTTAAAATGCGGCTATCTGGAAACCGAGCGCCGCCGTTTTTTCCAGCAGCTCCGTTCCTGCATGCCGAAGCTGGATCCGGATCGCCGAAAATTCGCGGCGCGACGCATAATTCCGGCGCAACGAGTTGAAATGCATCCCCCAAGCGGCATCGCTGTCCGTGGGGCCTTGCCGCAGGGCCGCATCGTCCTTTTCGATGTCGTAAGCCTGGCGAACGATTTCCCACAGCGCGGTTTCGTCGGAGAGTCCTTGCGCATCCAACTTGATCTCCGGGGCCTTGGGGAAGAGCTGCTCTTCGGGCTTCCACACCGGTTCCACTTCCAAGAAATGGCACAACTCACGATAGACGGCCAGGGTTCCATTCAAGCGTCCTTCAAAAGAATAGCCGGCGATATGAGGCGTGCCCAACTCCGTTTTATTCAACAAGGCCCGCGAAATTACCGGCTCGTTTTCCCAGACATCCAGCACGGAATATCGCACGGCGCCGTGCTCCAGCGCATAGAGCAGGCTGTCGGTTTCGACTACCTCGCCTCGCGAGGCATTCACGAAAAAGCATCCCGGTTTTACGCCGGCAAAGAACTTGCAATTGGCCATCTGATTCGTGGGATGGCGCCCCCCATTCTCCAAGGGCACATGCAGGGTCAACAGGTCGGCCTCCGCAAGAACCTGTTCGAGGGGAAGAAACAGCGGATCGCCGGTGGCCAGTTGAAGCGGCGGATCGTTTCGCAAAGCCGTCATGCCCAGAAATTCGGCCTTCTGGACCACCCGGGACCCCACCTGCCCCACGCCGATCACGCCAACTTTTTTTCCGGCCAGCTCAAAGCCTTTTCGATGCGCCAGGCAAAGCGCGGCCGTTGCGAAATACTCCGCCACGCTATTGGCATTACAGCCCGGCGCCGCGCACCAGGCCAGGGGAATGTGGTTCAGATAATCCACATCGAAATGATCCGTCCCCGCCGTCGCCGTACCGACAAAACTCAACCGGGTGTTTTCGATCAACCGTTCATTGACCAGGGTTTTCGAGCGGACAATCAACGCATCGGCATCTTTGAGGTCGGACGGGGAAATGGCGGCATCCGGGACCACGACGGTTTCGCCAAGCGTCCCAAAAGCTTCCCGGGCAAACAATACACTGGATGCGCATACAATTTTCACCCCGGAATTGTGGACGCCCTTCACGCTTTCGGCAAGCCGGAAAATTCCCTCAAAAAAGTCCCCGGCAGTTGAAACCCTTTGACTCGTGGCGTAAGCTTTGCGCACTGAAAAATAGGGCCTAAGGCTTTCTAATCAACAAGGCGGCATGGCTGTGCGTGATCCGGGGTCTGGCGTCTATGGAGAAGCCCTTGGGACCGGCCAAGCCCAGCGTTTGCTCGAACTTCGAAAGCGAAACATGCCCTTTGGGCTCGGCCGCCATAAGCTTGCCGCCGGGCTTCAGCATGCGCGCGATGTCGGCAAAAAGGCCGGCAGCTTCGGGAACCTCGTGGACCACCGCAAACGCCAGCGCAAAATCGATTTGGCCGTCGAATTCGTTCAACCCGAGCGAGGTCTCTTCGCAAACCCGCGCCGTAATTCGATCGCCCACGCCGGCTTTGGCCGCGCGGGCTTGAAGCGCGCGAATCATTTTTTCCTGCACATCCACGGCAACGACTTTACCGCGAGGGCCCACCATGTTCGCCAGGGGCAAGGTAAAAAATCCCATGGCCGGCCCGATTTCGAGCACCGTCATTCCGGTGGCGACATAGGGCCGCAGAATCGTATCGGGATCTTGAATCAATCGGCGCAAAGGACTCGCCAGCAAATACCCAACCCAAAACGGACATACATGATGCGTCATTTGTTTTTCCTCCCCGTCAAACATTTCATCACACACTATAGTATATCTGTCGGTACAGGCCAACCATTGAGCGAAGGGAGGACGAATGAGCGCGGCGCCCCAATGGATCGATTGTCCGGACCTGCGCCGGCGCATCGGCGTGTTTGCCGATCGCGCCGATGCCGGCGCAAGACTAGCCGGATTGCTGGAGGGCGAATCGAGCGGGCAGCCGCTGCTCCTGGCCATTCCATCTGGCGGCATTCCGGTGGCGATCCGGATCGCCGGGACGCTCGGCCTGCGCCTGGAGGCAGCCGTGGTCAGCAAGATCGCGTTGCCGGCCAATTCGGAAGCCGGCTACGGCGCCGTGGCGTTCGACGGCACGGTCGAGCTGAACGAAGCGTTTATTCGGGAATGCGGATTGAGCGCCGACACCGTCGCGCGCGGCATCGCCCAAACCCGGGAGAAGGTCAGGCGGCGCACAGCCCTCTTCCGCGCCGATCGGCCTCCACTGGCCTTAACGGGCGAATCCGTCGTTTTGATCGACGACGGTCTGGCTTCAGGGATCACCATGAAAGCCGCCGTCAAAGCGGTTGGAAATCAAGGAGCCCAGCGCGTCATCGTGGCCGTCCCCACCGGGCACGATCGCTCCCTTCTCGATCTGCTGGCGTATGGGCCGCAGATATTTTGCGCGAACGTCCGGTTCGGCTGGAGCTTTGCCGTGGCCGACGCCTACCGGCAATGGAGCGATGTGACCGAGCAGGAAGCCGCCGCCCAACTGAAAGCGTTTCGCGAGAAAACCGGACGGTGATCGGGCATCTTGATGCGGCCCGCATCATGACTGCCGCAGAAAACAGGCGCCTGGGGATAAACTGGCCCGTGACTGCTGGAGGCGGGGCCACATGGCCCCGCTGCCGGGGCGAGGTCGCTCCGGCTCCATTTCGCAAGCCCGATCCTTATTGAACGGAATGAATCTGCGGCCGTGTCAGGATGCACCTGCCGATCCGGACGACGTTATTCGCGCTTTATACTTTTCTTTGCTCCGGGTATAGGTTGGGCATTACTTCCAGGATGTAAGGAGAAAGATATGTCGGATAAATTCCAACCTCTGTCAACGCGCCAGCTTACCGCATGGGTCTTCACCGAACTTGCCGCCCTCAACGCCCTTTTCGGCATTCCGAGACCGCTCTTTTTTATGCCCTCCGCCGCCGATCCGTTCAAGCTGTCGCTGTATGGACATCCGTTGGAAACCCCTTTCGGCGTGGCCGCCGGTCCGCATTCGCAAATGGCGCAGAACCTCATCGCCGCCTGGCTGTGCGGGGCGCGGTTCATGGAGCTGAAGACCGTGCAGACCCTGGACGAGCTGGAGGTTTCGAAGCCCTGCATCGACATGCAGGACGAGGGCTACAATGTCGAGTGGTCGCAGGAATTGAAGATCCACGAGTCGTTCGAGGAATACCTGCGGGCCTGGGTGCTGATTCATGTGTTGCACCGGAAACTCGGCCTGCCGGGATCGACGCCGGGCATCATCTTCAACATGAGCGCCGGCTACAATCTGGAAGGCCTGCTGAAACCGAACGTCCAGTGGTTCCTGGAAAAAATGAAGGATGCCGGCGATGCTCTTTCCGCCTGCACCGAGGCGGTGGCCGAGTTTTTTCCGGAAGTCCGGGACATCCCCATCCCGTCCTGCCTGTCCGACAGCATCACGCTGTCCACCATGCACGGCTGTCCGCCGGACGAAATCGGCAAAATTTCCGCCTACCTGATCGAAGAGCGGGGCTTGCATACGAACGTCAAACTGAATCCAACCCTGCTGGGACCCGAACGCCTTCGGCGCATTCTCAACCAGGAATTGGGGTTCAAGGACATCACGGCGCCGGACGCCGCCTTCGGTCACGACTTGAAATATCCGGATGCCGTGAAATTGCTGCACGATTTGCGCGGCCGCGCCGAACGCCGCGGCGTGATTTTCGGGGTCAAGCTGTCGAATACGCTGGAGGTCGAAAACCACCGGAAGGCCTTCGATGCGAAGGAAAAAATGATGTACATGTCGGGCCGGCCGTTGCAGGCCCTGACCGTCCATCTGGCGGCCCAGCTCTCGGAGGAATTCGGCGGACGGCTTCTCATGTCCTATGCGGGCGGCGCGGACGCCTTCAACGCGGCGGCGCTGCTGGCCGCGGGCATGAAAACCATCACGGTCTGTTCCGACCTTCTCAAGACCGGCGGCTATCTGCGCCTGCTTCAGTATCTGGAGCAAACCGCCGCGGCCTTTCGCGAGACCGGCGCCCAGGATCTGCCGGCGTTCATCCGGGCGCGGGCAGGCTCCACGGAAACCTCGCTCGAAGCGTGCGCCCTGGCCAACCTCCAACAGCACGCCCGGAATACGCTTTCCGACCGGACGCTCCAAAAGGAAACCTTCGATCTCACGCGCACCAAGACCAGCCGCAAGCTGGATTTGTTCGATTGCATCAAGGCGCCCTGCACCGACGAATGTCCCATCGATCAGAAAGTGCCGCAGTACATGGCCTGCGTGCGCGAGGGCCGTTACGACGACGCCATCGCCGTGATCCGCGAGGATAATCCCCTGCCTTCCATCCTGGGGCGCGCCTGCAACCACAAGTGCGAAAACACCTGCGTCCGCAGCCACCTCGACGAACCGCTGGCCATCCGCGAAATCAAACGCTTCGTCATGGACCAGGAAAAGAAACCCCAATACCGCAAGAAAGCGGCGCCGCGGCCGGCCAAGGTTGCCATTATCGGCGGGGGCCCCTGCGGCCTGTCGGCGGCCTATTTTCTGACGCAAGCCGGATATCCGGCGAGCGTGTTCGAAGCGCGGCCGTATCCGGGCGGAATGGTCTCGGGTTCGATCCCCGGCTACCGGGCCACGGATGCCGCCATCGAACAGGACCTGGAAATCGTTCGAAACCTGGGCGTCGACTTGCGGTGCAACCAAAAGGCGGGGCGCGACTTTACCCTGGCCGGGCTTCGCAAGGACGGCTTCAAATATATCGTCATGGCGGCCGGCGCCCAGCTGGGCCAGCGGCTGAACCTCGAAGGCGAACACGCCGAAGGCGTTTTCGACGGCCTTGAGTTCTTGCGCGCCGTCCGCGAAAAGAAAGCGCCGAAGATCGGGCCGTCGGTCGGCGTTATCGGCGGCGGCGACGTCGCGATGGACTGCGCCCGAACCGCGGCGCGACTGACCCACGGCACGGTCAGCATCGTGTACCGCCGGACCATCGACCAGATGCCGGCGCAACGCGAAGAACTGCAAGGTCTGCTGGAAGAAGGCATCCCCATCCTATCCTTGCTGGCGCCGAAGGCTCTCGAGCTCCAAAATGGGAAGCTGATCGCCCTGCGTTGCGCCAAAATGCAACTCGGCGAACCGGACGCTTCCGGTCGAAGACGCCCGGTCGAAACCTCTTCCGAGGAAGTGCTGCCGCTGGATACGCTGATCGTGGCCATCGGCCAGCAACCCCTTCTCGACTTCTTTGGCCAGAGCGACATCCAACTGAACCGGAAAGGTTATATTCACGTCGATCCCGACACCATGGAAACCTCGTTCCCGGACGTTTTCGCGGGCGGCGACGCCGTATTGGATGGCCCGGAAACCATCGTCAAAGCCATGAGCGACGGCCGCAAAATCGCGCAAAGCATCCGGCGCCGCGAAGAACCGAATTATATCGGCCCGCTGCCCACGCTGGGCGTTCCGGGCGACACCATCGACGCGGTGGCTTTGATCCGCCGCAAGGCCCACCGCGAATTCCGCACGGCGATTCCTCATCTGCCGAAAACCAACCGGCATCAGTTCGACGAGATTGTTCAGACCTTGCCGGAAGAAGCCGCGCGACAGGAAGCCGCGCGCTGCCTGGATTGCCACCTTATGTGCAGCCTTTGCGCCGGCGTTTGCCCGAACCGGGCCATCGTGACGTACCAGAACAAGCTCTTCGCCGTCGAGCTGCCGGAACTGCAACGCGTCGGAACGGGTTTTTCCGTTATCGGCAAAATTCCCTTCCGGGTCGCCCAACCCTTCCAGGTCGCGGTGCAAACCGACTTCTGCAACGAATGCGGCAACTGCGCCACGTTCTGCCCAACCGCCGGCCGGCCTTATCGGAACAAGCCGCGGCTCTATCTGAAGTTTTCCGAATTCAATGCCGAATCCGACAATGCCTTCATGGTTTTTCGCCGGAACGACGACTGGGCTCTGCAAGCCCGGTTCGCCGGCGCCACTCATGGGCTGGCTTTGAAGGGCAAGGGCCTGACCTACGCCAATACCCGCTTCACTGCCCAGCTCGACGCCGAATCGTGGGCGATCGAGAAAATCGCTTATACCCCCCTCTGCGCGGATGGAGAACCCCTGTCCCTGTTGCCGGCGGCGCGGATGGCCGTTCTGCTTAATGGCATCCGGGAATCGCTCCCCTACTTGCCGACGGCCGGAGAAGTCGATATAATGACGCCGTCATAAGCCTTTTTTATGATGGTCTCGCGGAATTATAACCGGAGCAGAATACAGCTCAAACAGAAGTCTTTTATAAAAACGACCAACGCAACATAAGCGAACGGCAAACTATCTGTATGAGAACCGATCCTCGAAAGTCTAGCGACATGGAATCCAGCCCCTTTAAACTGAATGTTTCGCTGAAAGACCCGCTTCTTCAAAAATCGTTCCTGCTGATGCAAGGGTGGGTCGAGAAATGCTTCCGCCTCGACCAGCTCAACTCCCTTTATAACGACATCGGACAGATTGAAGGCGACCAGGCTTACGTCGAGAAGATCCTGCAGGCCATGAATGTGCGTTACGAAGTGGACGCGCAGGATTATTGCCGGCTGCCTGCTTCCGGTCCGGCGATCGTGGTGGCCAATCATCCGTTCGGCGGCATCGAGGGGGTCATTCTCGCCGCGATCCTGCGCGCCATCCGGCCCGATTCGCGCATCATGGCCAATTACCTGCTCGCCCGAATCGCCGAGCTGCACGATTACTTTATCTTTGTAGACCCGTTCGGCGCCGAGCACTCGGCCAGTTCGAACATCAAGCCCATGAAGGATTGCCTCGGCTGGCTGCGAAAGGGCGGGCTGCTCGGTATTTTTCCCGCCGGCGAAGTCTCGCACATCGACCTGCACAAACGCGAGATCCGCGACCCCCTATGGAATCCCAATCTCGCCCGCTTGATCCGGCGAACCGAGGCGCCCGTGGCGCCCGTGTATTTCGAAGGCAACAACAGCCCTCTGTTCCAGATCGCCGGGCTTATGCATCCCCGGCTGCGCACCGCCATGCTGCCCCGGGAATTTTTGAACAAAAAGGACTCCGTCATCAAGGTCCGCGTGGGGCAGCCGATTCCTTTCCAGCGGCTGCAACGCTTCGAAACCGATGGCGATCTGATGGAATATCTCCGGCTGCGCACTTACATCCTGGCCAGCCGGCATGCCCCCAAAAAAACTCCGAGCCGCCGGATGCACCCCCTGCGGTTCAAACCGGCCCAGAAATCCGTTGCAGAATTTTGCGGCTCTGAAGGTCTCGCGCACGACATCGATGCGCTGCCGCCGGAACAGGAATTGCTCGCCTCCGAGGACTACAAGGTCTATTACGCCCGCGCCGGGCAGATTCCCCACATTCTCCACGAGATCGGACGCCTGCGCGAAGTGACCTTCCGCCAAGTCAACGAGGGCACCGGCGAGGAGCTCGACCTGGACCGCTTCGACAAGCATTACCTGCACTTGTTCGTCTGGAATCCCGCGCGCCGGGAATTGGTGGGCGCCTACCGAATGGGACAAACCGACGTCATCCTGCGCCAGTCGGGCATGAAAGGGCTTTATACCAGCACCTTGTTCAAGTATCGCAAGCGCCTGCTGGACCAGTTGAACCCGGCCCTCGAACTTGGGCGCTCGTTTATCCGCCCCGAGTACCAGCGCAACTATTCCGCCCTGCTGCTGCTCTGGAAGGGCATCGGAGCCTATGTGGCCCGGCATCCGCGTTATACGAATCTGTTCGGTCCTGTCAGCATCAATAACGAATATCACTCCATGTCCCGGCAACTGCTGGTGCGATTCCTCCAGCACAATCGTTCCGATCCCGAATTAGCCCAGTTGATCAAACCCCGCAAGCCGTTGAAAAACCAGAAAATCCGGCATTGCGATCATGACCTTCTGCAAAAAGTCGTCACCGACGTGGACGAAGTCGCCGAGTTGATCGGGGAAATCGAAAAAGATCAAAAAGGCATTCCGATTTTACTGAAGCAATACCTCAAACTCGGCGGCAAGTTGCTGGCCTTCAATATCGACCCGGATTTCAGTTTCGTCCTCGACGGGCTGATCTGGGTGGACCTGCTCAAGACCGACCCGAAGACCATGCACAAATACATGGGCCGGGAAGGCTGCGCCCGCTTCATGGAATTTCATGGCCGCCTCCAGCCGGCTTTAAAGACCGTCGTCACGTAAAGCCCATTTCGGTCGGCGATCCTGACCGCGCAACCCATTCGTTGGACAACGACGAAACCCGGGAGCGAGTCGCCTGTCTTTTATACACAGATTTCATTTGAGGATGATCTGTAACAACTCGTATTCAAAGAACAGGATAGCGATGAAGGGAGCACTCACTTTTAAATAATTCTTCTTTTATCCGTGGGACGCTTTGCCATCCGTGGGGCTCCTTCTTCTCTAAAAGAGTTGCCCCACGGATGGCAAAGCGTCCCGCGGATAAGGAATTACGACTCACTTGGAGAATTTGTGTATAAAAGACAACCACCTAACGGCGGGCTGCGTTCTCCTCAACGCGACTTTCTTGTCCTTCCCCCACGCCCTCGCGGCATGGCCCCTGCTTGCCTTCTCTGAAGATGGCGTGTGTCTGTAGCGTAACGCGCCCCCTGGTTGTCCTAAAACAGCAAAGATGTAACCGAAATAAGAAGTGCGCTAGTTGTTGTCCGAAAAGTTGTACCACGCTCAGACCGTCCTCGGTCTCAGCTCTTCAAAGCTTAAAAAACCATGAAATCATGTCGTATCCGATTCGTGTGTCTCGCCGTTTTTCTCAGCAGTCTGTCGGGAATCGCAACGCTTCCATGCCGAGCGGAGGAAAACCTCAACACCCCCTATAAGCTCAAATTGTCCATCAATTGGGCACAAATGAATGGCTATGCGCAAACGCCCATGGGCGGCAAACCCGGAACCTCCGACCTGGAACGGCCCACCTTCGACGAGCTCAACATGGACGACAGTTTTTTTTACGACATGTCCCTGTCCCGCAGGTTCGGACGCAACGAAGTTTATCTGGGAGGCCAGCTCATCCGGCTCCTGGGCAAAGGCGTGCTGGAAGAAAATCTCATGACCCGCATTGCATTCGAGGCCAACGAATCGTTCACGAGCGACCTGCAATTCGACTGGATCAGGCTGGGCGTCGCCCGCTGGTATCGGCTCGGCGAGCTGCCCATCTGGTGGGCGCTCCGGGCGGAAATGGCGATGCTGGACTTCAAATACACCTTCGAAACGCCGTCCGATTCCATTGAACGATCCTACAGCAAACTGACCGGACGACTCGGGTTGGATGTGAAATGGGAGCTCAACCCCCGGCTCCATCTGGAGGCGGCCGCCGCCGCTTCCATTCCTTTATCCAACAGCCCGGACATCACCACCGCCGACCTGTCGGTGCATTATCGGCTCTTGAAAAATCCTCGCTCGTTTTCCCCGGAAGTCTTCGCCGGCGTGGGCATGATGGTCATCGATTACGAAGATAATCAGACCTTGCCCAATCATATCCGGCTGGAAGCCAAACCGATTGCCACGGTCGGAGTCGAGTTCAAGTTCTAATATGAATGGGCGGCTCCTTCTACAGCACGGATCGTGCTTGGGAGCCGCAATCCCTTCGGCGATTCTTCTTTATTTAATTCAACCGCATCATGGGTTAAGTTTTCCTGAAAAGGAAAACAAAACCATGAAATGTCTCAGCTCGATTAGCACAGCCATCCTGGCAGGCTTTTTCCTGACGGGCTTCATCGCCGCCCCGGAAACCGCGGCCGCCGACAAGCCTCTTCCGGTCGAACAAAGCGAACGGCTGGAACTCAAGGGCATCGAGGAGCCCTCCGGCGTTTGCTATCACACCACACGCAAGACCTTGTTCGTTGTGGATGACGGAGGAGAAGTCTGCGAGTTCACGCCCCAGGGAAAAATCGTCCAGCGGAAGCGAATCCGACGCGCCGATTTCGAAGGCATCGCCCACGATCCCGCAACAGGCTTCCTCTACATCGCCATAGAGGGCGAGGAAGCCATCCTGGAGGTGGACCCGGAAACCCTGAAGCCGCGTCGGGAATTTCCCCTGCCGCGGACATTCGAGGGCCGGACGGTCATGAAAGAAGGCGGCCAGGGCATTGAGGCGATCGCTTTTGTATCCAACCCAGCCCATCCGCACGGCGGAACATTCTTTGTCGCCAATCAATGTTTCGATCCCAAGAAATATCCGGAAGACCTCTCCGCGATCTTCGAAGTGGAAGTGCCGCTGAAAGCCGAATCGTTTCAGCCGGCCGACATCAAAATCCTTCGCTGCATCCGCCCGGACGCGATCGATATTTCCGCCCTGCATTACGATGCGCAACGAAACCTCCTCTACGCCGTCAGCGATGAAACGGACCGCTTGCTGGCTTTCTCCCGCACCGGAGAACAACTCGACGCCTGGACTCTTCCGGGTGAAAACCAGGAAGGCCTCGTCATGGACGCCGACGGGTTCATGTACATCGCCCAAGACAGCGGCGGCGTGCTCAAGCTGAAGATCGGCAGCCCCAAGCCATAATCCCGCCTTTGACGAGGCGGTGCATCTTGACACTGCCCCTCCTCAACGTCTGGCCCTGGAAAGAAACCACCGGCTTACGCCGGCGGCTACGTAGCCGCGTCCGTAAGGACGTGGATTCTTATTCGTATGCGCGGGGGCAGTGTCAAGATGCACCCCCCCGACACAAGCGCTGTCGTTTCCGCTTGTCTTTAATGGCCTTATGCATCAGGCTTCGTCCGGCATCGGCAGGAGTTAAGACCACCGTCCATTTTACTTCATGCCGTTGTCGATCACCGCTAAGCCTAAGGAGAAACATGATGAGATGGAGTCAGGTTGTCGTTGCGTGGTTTGTATGCTTCTGTGCCGCTATAAATCAGCTTCCGAGCGCCGTTCATGCCGATGAAGCGGCCGCGGGAGCGGAATACACCGTCGTGCTGCGTGCCGACGGTTCGGTGTGGGGCTTCGGTCGCAATCACTATGGGCAATTGGGCGATGGAACCACGACTCAACGACTTCAGCTCACTCAAGCCTTGCTGCCGGTGAAGGCCGCGGCCATCTGCGCCGGCAATAACCATACGCTTGCGCTGGACGAAAGCGGCCAGGTCTGGAGCTGGGGCTACAACGGCAGCGGCCAACTTGGACTGGGGCATTCGCAACCGACCAATCGGCCCACGCTCGTCCCGGGATTGTCCGATATCGGCGCCATCGGCGCCGGCGGGAATTACAGTTTGGCAGCGCACCGCGACGGCTCGTTATACGTTTGGGGACAAAACAATCAGGGACAGTTGGGGCTGGGCCACGCAACGGATACCAACCGTCCCTCCCGGCTTGAATTCCCCGGCTTCCAAGTGGCCATGATCGAGGGAGGAACCATGCATACCCTGATCGTCGCGACCAACGCCGCAGAAAGCCGGTTGTACGCCTGCGGAATGAACAACGATGGACAAGTCGGCTTGGGCTACACGGGAAGCTACACGAATCGCGCGACCTGGATAAGCGGGCTGTCCGGGATTTGCCGGATTAGCGCCGGCGGCAATTCCTCCATGGCCGTATTGACCAACGGCGACCTCTACGTTTGGGGCAGCGATGTGAACGGCCAACTGGGACTGGGCGGGTCGTCCGCCACCAACTTCCCTACGCGCGTTACGACGTTGTCCAACGTCGCTCATATCGCCTGCGGCCAGAATTTTTCCCTCGCGTGCCTGAACAACGGACGGCTGTACGGCTCAGGACGCAACGAATCGGGCGAATTGGGCATCGATACTATTCGAACGTTTTATTCGTACACTTCGATAACGGAACCCTCGAACGCGGTTTTTGCCGCCATCAGCGCAGGCAACTATCATGGCGCGGCTTTGGATGTGCAAGGTACGCTTTGGACCTGGGGACTCAACAAATATGGCGAACTGGGCGACGGGGATTACACCATCGTCAATCAGCCGACTCCGACTTCCTACGGAGGCGCACCTGCGTTGCACATTGCATGCGGCATGCGGCACGTTCTGGCGCTGCAATCCGTCGACGAACTTTTGAGCTGGGGCGAAAATCCGGACGGGCAACTGGGCGACGGCACGGAATCCTGCCGGGCTTATCCTCAGAGCATCGGCAGGGGCTACAGCCGCATAGCCGCCGGCAACAATCATTCCCTGGCCCTCAGCAACGGCCAGGTATACGCCTGGGGCGACAACAACTCCGGCCAGTTGGGACTGGGCTATGTGGGGGATCAATCCCTTCCGACCGCCGTCACCCTGCCCATGACCGCCGCCGACGCGGCCACGGGCGACAATTTTAGTTTTGCGATTCTCACCAACGGGCAACTGATGAGCTGGGGAGGCAATAACAGCGGACAGTTGGGCCTTGGACATTCTCAAAATGCGTATTATCCCACCAACGTCGGCCCGGCTAACGCGCCGCTGACGGACATCAAGCAGGTTGCGGGCGGCGGCGCTCACACCCTGGCCGTGAAGACGAACGGAAGCGTCTTGACCTGGGGATACAATGTTTTCGGTCAATTAGGAAAAGGCAACAGCGCCAACACCAACCTGCCCACGGTTATTGAGCCGGTACGGTTCACCAACGTCGCTCAGACAGCGGCCGGCGGCTATCACTCGCTGTTCCTGCAAAACGGCGAAGTGTGGAGTTGCGGATATAACGGCCTGGGGCAACTGGGCCTGGGCAATTCCTCCAACACCTCTTTTCCCACGCGCATTGCCGGCCTTAGCAATGTGACCCGCATCGCCGCCGGCAGCTATCATGGTCTGGCCCTGCTGGACGATCGCACCGTATGGAGTTGGGGCGACAACAGCTACGGCCAACTGGGCTATCCCATGGTGGGAACAACCTCCAGGCCCACGAGAGTTTCTCTGCTGACGAACGTGGTTGCGATCGCCGCACACGACAACGTCTCCGCCGCCATCGAAAACGATCGCATCTACGTCTGGGGCACCGACGAACACGGCCAGATTGGCAACGGACGCCGCCGCTGGACGCCGTTCAATGTCGACACGGTATTCGCCGGCCTGTCCCAATCCGGCGGCGTGTGCCGCCTGCGCTGGAACACCGGCAAGCAAATCGTCTACGAGGTCTTTCACCGCGCCAATCTGCTGGAAGACGCCTGGACGCCGCTGGGCCAGATCACCTCGGCGGCCTTCGTGGTCGATTTCCCGGTCACCAATGCGCTGCCCGGCGCCTCCGGCTTCTTTGCCGTGGAACAGCAATAGGCGGCGAGGGGGAAGGGTCCGCGAGGCCGCGGACCCTCCCGGCAAAATTCAACCGCGATTTTCCCTCGGGAGGGACGGCGGCCTCGCCGTCCTATTCTGCCGGCTGCTTTTTTCCCGCGACATACTTCTTCGCCGTCCGCCGGTCCAAACCGGTGCGACGCGCGACTTCCTCGTACGTCCCATACCGCTGGAACAACTGCCGGCAGTAAAATTCCAGCAAGCCGGCCGCCGTGACGGAACCGGCCTCGATTCTTTCCAGCATCCGGCTTTTCTCGTCGCCGCCGGTCTGCCGGCTGTCGCCCTCGTAAACGCGCGTCAGCAAGATCCGGCGAATGGCTTGTTCGAGTTCCCGGACATTGCCGGGCCATGAATAATCCCGCCCCGGATGACGGTCCAGTTCGGCGCAGATGTACGCCGTCAGCTCCTCCGAGTCGTCCCCCGCCAAACGCCGCACGAGGTGGTCCACCAGTCGCTTCAGCTCGCCCGGCTCTTCGGCAATTCGCTGCCGCAGCGGCGGAACGACAAGTACATCCGAGCACAGCCGGTAATAAAAGTCGTCGCGGAAGGCGCCTTGCCGGCGGCGCTCGTCGATCGATTGGTTCGTCGCCGCTATAACGCGTCCGGAGAACCGCTTCTTTTCGTGGCTGCCGACCGGCGAAAAAACGCGCTCCTGCAAAACTTGCAGCAGCTTGATCTGCACCGGCACGGACAACTCGCCGATTTCGTCGAGGAAAATGGCGCCGTGCGGGCTGCACCGGGCCAGCAGCCCCTCGTGCGGATTGAGCGCGCCGGTAAACGCGCCTTTCTTGTGTCCGAAGAGTTCCGACTCGATCAGCGTCGCCGAGAACTGGGAGAGGTTAATGGCCATGAACGTCCGGCAAAAACTCTCGGTAAAGCGGTCGGTCTGCTCGTCGAAGGGAATAAAACCCGACCGTCCGATCGCCCCTGCCGCCGCCCCCTTGCCCGTGCCGGTTTCTCCCAGCAGCAAGGTGGAAAAATCCTCCATCCGATTCCACAGATATCTCACATACAGCCGCGTGTCGTGGGTAAATACGTTATTCCACAGCCGTACGCGCAATTGCCGGATGCCCGCACTGCTCCCCACCAGACTCTTCGCAATGAAATAGAAAGCCCGCCGCAGCTGGTAAAAAATCGCCAGGCTCCGCACGGCCTCCGCCCGCGGGAAGCCCCATCGGCTCAACAGGTCCAGCATCTCGCCGGCAAACGCCGCCTTGCACGACTCGTCGCCGGCTTGTATTTGCTCCAGAATCAATCGGTCGAACACGTCGATATATCGGTGGAACGCATCGAAAAGGCACGCGCTCTTTAGAAGCTCCCGATCCTCTTCGGAATAGCGGCTCAAATGAAGCGACTTGGCCTGTTCCAGTCGCGTAATCCGCTCGCGAACCCGTTCAAGGGCCAGATCGATTCTCAACTCGTTCAGCCGCTCCTCGCCCGCCATCTGCCGATCGAGCGATTCCCGTTGCTCGCTAAACGGATTGCTGAAGGCCGCCTGGGCCACGAGGCCAAAAAAGGTGCGATCCTCCGACGTTAGGTGGTGCGTCTTGGTCATACATTTATTGTGTATCATATATACATTATTTGCACAACACCACACTAAGCCGCAACATAGCTATACTTGCATTTTGTTATCTACATGACACTTACACAAATTACCAAGAAGTTGGCACGACGATTGCAATAAGAGCGAGCCGCAGTTGGAAACCCAACAAAAAGGAAATCGCAAAATGAAAACAAAACGCATCGTCAAGTTGAGCATTCTGAGTTTGGTCGGCGTCATTCTGATAGGCGCTGCCGTTCAAGTCGTTTCGGATATCAAGTCGGACGTTCATCTTCAACCCATCGATGAAGCGGCGGCCCTGTATACGCCGGAAGTGGCGTCGTATTGGGTCAGCCAAATGGGAATCTGAAAAACAACAAAGAACCATCGCCTTTCGGCGGCGGCTACAAGAGAGAAAACATGAAAACATCGCATCAACGCATACGAAACCTTATGGCCGTCTTGTGCATGGCGGCGGCGGCCGCCATGCCGAGCGCACAAGGCGCGGGCTTGCTGATTGCCGACGGCGGCTTGGGCGGCGTGCTGGAGATCAAAGAGCATGACGTCCAGGTCACTATCAACAATGGGATCGCCGTGACGAAGGTCACGCAGATCTTTCAGAACACCGAGAACCGCCAGGTGGAGGCGCTCTACACCTTCCCGGTGCCGAGGGGCGCGTCCGTGGCCAACTTCAGCATGTGGATCAACGGCAAGGAAATGGTGGGCGAAGTGGTCGAAAAGAAACGCGCCCGGCAAATCTACGAAAGCTACAAGCAGAAGCGCGTGGACCCGGGCCTGCTCGAACAAACCGATTACAAGACTTTCGAAATGCGGATATTCCCGATCAACGCAGGCGCCGAGCAAAAAGTGGAAATCGCCTACTATCAGGAACTCGACTTCGACCACGATTGGGCGACGTACGTTTATCCGCTGGCCACGGTAACCCGCAAGGACATCCAATCGCAGGTGAAGGGCAAGTTTGCGTTTAATATCGAGATCAAATCGGCCATCCCGCTGGCCGAAGTGGAAAGCCCGAGCCACGGCAATGCTTTCGTCGTGGCCCAGCATACGCCCGAATATTTCCAGGCGGCTCTGGAAACCACCGGCGGTTCGCTGGCGCGCGATGTCGTGCTGGCTTGCCGGCCATCGCGTCCGAAGACCGGCTTGGATCTGGTCGCATCCAAGACCGGCGGCGAAGATGGCTACTTCACCTTGTCGCTCACGGCCGGCGAAGATCTGGCGAAACTGGATGAAGGCATGGATTACGTATTCGTTCTCGATATCTCCGGCAGCATGGGCGACGACGGCAAGCTGGCGTTGTCCCGCGGCTCCATCAATGCCTTTATCGAGGAACTGCAAGCGGGCGACCGATTTGAAGTGCTGACGTTCAACATGCAACCCAGCGCTTTGTTCAACGCGTTGGAGGCGGTCAGCACCAACGCCCAAGGCCGCGCCGCCGAATTCCTGGCCTCGCAAACCGCCCGCGGGCGTACGCCCCATGAACTCCACGCCGCAGAACCCCGGCGCAAGTCCGGCCAAGCCCGGCCGCAGCCTGGACTTCAACATCGGCACCGGACCGGTGGGGCCGCTCTTCCTGATTCTGGCCGTGTTTCTTCGCCGGATGAAGACCGCGGCCTGATCCACCCGGCGCATACATGAACATGCTCGGCTTCCAGTTGAATAAGAATAGGACCTGTGGGTCTCATAGGTCCTATTCTTTCGAGCTGACCCTGTGGGCGTCGGCCATCCTTCTCTGCAATATGACCCTGCCCACCAGCCACATTAGCGCCCGCCTGCTGTTAACCTCCTCCGCCCTATCCGGCGAGTGGTGGCGCTGGCTCACTCATCCGTTCGTTCATGTGAGCCCATATCACCTGGTCCTCGATGCCAGCGCTTTTCTTTCCCTGTATTTAACGCTGCCGTATCGCGCGGGTAGTATCCGACTGATCGCCGTCCTTTTTTGTGCCATGGGAAGTTCGCTGGCCGCCGTGTCAGCCGGGGTCTTAACCCAAACAGCAGGCTTCTGCGGCCTTTCGGGTGTGGCGCATGGACTGATGGCGGTCGTCGCCCTGGATTTGGCGGCAAACAAAAAGGGGCCGCCCTTCATTCGGCAAACAGGTTGTATTTCGTTTGTGTTGTTGTCCGCAAAAAGTCTGGTGGAAGCCCTCTCGGGAAATCTGGTGTTCGATTTCGTACATCCGTATTCCGTGGGCTTGCCTATAGCCGTATGTCACGCCGGGGGAACCCTGGGCGGCGTGCTGGCGTATGCGCTGTTTGCTTTTCGAACACGTTTAGAGGGAAACCATGAATAAGGCCCGTATTAGGAAAATTTTGTTTTCGATCGTCGGAGCAGCCGCCTTTTGGATGGCCGGCGACTGGACCTATGCCCGTTGGGTGAGCGTTCAGTTGGCCCGGACCGAAAAACAGATCGAGCGCGATGCCTCCGGCCTGCGAAAGGGCTGCGAATCGTTCACGGTCGGCTCGGGCAAGACCGCCATCCTGATGGTTCATGGCTTTGCCGATTCGCCCGCCATTTTCCGGCCGATGGCGTCCGTCCTGGCGGAAGAAGGCTATACCTGCCGGGCCATGCGCCTGCCCGGCGCGGGGATGCCGGTCGATGCGGCCCGCTACGTGACCCGCCAGATGTGGGAAGACGAAATCTACCTGGAAATCCGCAAGCTCCGGAAAACGCACGCCCAGGTCTGGCTTCTGGGTCATTCGCTGGGCGGGGGGCTGGCCACCCGCGTAGCCGCCCAGCATCCGGACGAGATCGCCGGAGTCGTCCTGCTGGCGCCGTTGTTCGAAGTCTCTTCCCGGCGGTCTCCGGTCCTGACGGCGAGGCAATGGTTCGACATGGCCTACCGAACCCTCTTGTTCACCGATGTGCTCGAAATCGCCTTCGCCCGCGACATGAAAGATCGGACGGCCCTCGCCATCGACCGGCGCGACCAGTTCATTCCCTTCAATATTTACTGCGAACTGTTTGGCTTGGTCGACTCGCTTCAAAGCATTGCCCCCCAGGTGCGCCGCCCACTCCTGGTGGTCGTTTCGAACGACGACCGCGTGGTCGATTCCAACGCCGCCCGCACTTTTTTCCGCGCCTGCGCCTCCGAGAAGAAACTGCTGCTGGAAACCCAGGAGGCCGGCCATGTGATTCCCATCGATCGGGGGTGGGAAACAACCGCCCAATCCATCGGCCGGTTCATCGAGCAGGAGCGTTCGGAAAAAATCTCCGAAAAGACAACCGGGGAACCGCCGACGCATCTTCCAAAGGCATGAATCTAAAACCGCCCGAAGCTTGAAGGACCCACTTTAGCCGATTCGTCGCCGGGACGAAGACAAACTTCAAGACATCCGATCGCCAGAAAAATTGACTTTTCTGAACACGCTTGTCCGGTTATTAAGGGATGGCGGCCAAGGAGAAAAACATGAACACAAATCCGGCGACAGAACTCAAAATGCCCCCTTCATTCAAATGGTTGAACGTAGTGCAGTTTCTGGGGGCTTTGAACGACAATATCTTCAAGCTGTTCCTTATGTTCTTTTTGATCGCGCTGCAAGGGCCGGAGGCGGCCGCGCGCATCTCTTCGTTGGCCGGAGCCATTTTTGTGATCCCCTTTCTGTTGTTTACGGCGCTCGGGGGCAATCTGGCGGATCGTTTGAGCAAGCGGAATATCATCGTCGTCGCCAAGCTGGCCGAGGTGGTCATCATGCTGCTGGGCTCGGCGGCTTTTGCGGCGCATAGCGTGGCCGGCTTGTATGCCGTTCTATTTCTGATGTCCGTGCAAAGCGCGCTGTTCGGGCCGTCGAAAATGGGCGTCATTCCCGAGTTGGTCGGCCGCGCGCGGCTTTCGCAAGCTAACAGTATCCTGGTGACGTTCACGTTTATCGCGATTGTGCTGGGTTCGGCCTCCGCGCCGATGCTGGGCGAACTGACCGGGAAAATCTATCCCGTCGCCCAATGGTTTTGCGTCGGCATTGCCGTCCTGGGCTCGTTGGCCGCTTTTGGCATCGAAAAGACGCCCCCGTCGGGCTCCCTGCAAAAAAGCTCCGTCTTTTTCCTGCGCGACATCTACCGCACGCTTCGCTTTGTCCGAAAGGATTCCTATCTGTTCATGGCCGTAATCGCCGCCGCGTATTTTCTTTTGATCGGCGCTTTCCTGCAGATGAACATCATCCCCTACGGCATGCAACGCCTGGGGTTGACCCAGGAACAAAGCGGCTATCTGTTTTTCGTCGCCGCCATCGGCATTGCTGTCGGCTCCTGGCTGGCGGGACGGCTTTCCGGTAGAAACATCGAATTCGGCATCGTGCCATTGGGTTCGCTGGCGTTGACGCTGGCGATCGTCCTGTTGAAGGTCGTCCCCTCCCATGCGGTAGCGGTCGCGCCGCTGATGCTGTTGGCGGGATTGGGCTCGGGGCTGTTCATTGTGCCGCTCGATGCGTTCATTCAATTCCGCTCGCCACACCAGCGGTTGGGCGAGATTCTGGCGGCGTCGAATTTTCTCAGTTGGACGGGCGTGCTGATCGCCTCGGGGCTGGTGGCCTTGTTTCCTCTTCTGGGCATTAACCCTGCCGATGGATTTGTGTTCATGGGCGCCCTGACGCTGGCCTTGACGCTGGCCACGTTTATCATCCTGCCGGATTTCTTTATCCGCTTCGTCATCCTGGTCATCACCCGGCTGGCCTATCGGATTAGCGTAAAGGGCATCGAGAATGTACCGGTCGAAGGTCCGGCCCTGCTGATCTGCAATCATGCGTCCTATGTCGACGCCCTGCTGCTGGGCGCGACGCAACAACGGCGGATTCGGTTCATGATGGCGGCGGATGTTTACGAGCGCCTGCGTTTTCTGCAACCTCTGTTTCGGCTGATGGGCTGCATTCCCATTTCGACCAGCGGCTCGCCCAAGAAAATCGTCCTGGCGCTTCAGCAGGCGCGAGCAGTCATGGACGACGGATATCTGGTTTGCATTTTTGCCGAAGGCATGCTGACCCGCACGGGCACGTTGCGCGAATTTCGCCGCGGGTTCGAGAGGATCGTCAAAGGCGCCGATTATCCGATCGTTCCGGTTTATCTCGGCGGCGCGTGGGGCAGCATTGCGAGCTATTATCACGGGCAGCTCGTCCGCCATTGGCCGGCCCTGCTGCGATATCCGGTTTCCGTCATTTTCGGCAAGCCCCTGCCCGCCACGGCGACGGCGACGCAAGTCAAGGAAGCGGTGATGGAATTGTCGTGCGAATACTTCAATGACCGGAAGCCCTTCCGCCGTCCGCTGGGCGAGGAGTTCGTCCGGGCGGCGCGCAAGCGCTGGTTTGCGCCGGCCATGAACGATACGACAGGCCGGAAGCTGACCTACGGCAAGACGCTGATCTCGTCGCTGGCGCTGGCCCAGGCCATTAAGCGCCGGCTCCCGAATTCCTCGTCGTTGGGCATCGCGTTGCCGCCTTCGACGGGCGGAGTACTGGCCAACATGGCCGTCCTGTTCGCCGGCGGCACGCCGATTCATCTGAACTTTACCGCGTCGGCCCAGTCCTTCGAATCGGCCATCCGCCAAAGCGAAATCAAAACCCTGATTTCCGCGCGCGCATTTCTGGAGCGCATTCCGGTCCAACCGGAGGGCGTTGAAACGATTTGCCTGGAAGATTTGGCCGCCTCCATCACCTCCGACGACAAACGCACGGCGCTTTTGCAGGCCTTGATAACGCCGGCTCGACGGTTGGCGCGGCCTCACGGCTTCCAAGCCGACGATGTGGCGACGGTTCTTTTTTCCTCCGGCTCGACCGGCACGCCGAAGGGCATCATGCTGAGTCATCACAACATCCTCTCCAACATCGAAGCGCTCCGCATGGTTTTCTATCAGTCCCCCAAGGACAATCTGTGCGCCGCGTTGCCGTTCTTCCATTCGCTGGGTTTCACGGGATGCCTGTGGTATCCGCTGTTGAGCGGCGTACCGGTCACGTATCACTTCAATCCGCTCGACGGAGCCCGCATGGCCCAGGCGGTCAGGGAGAACGAGTCTACGATGCTCTTCGCCACGCCGACCTTTCTTTCGATTTATTTACGCAAGGCGACGCCGGAGGATTTCAAGACGCTGAAGTACGTGGTCGTCGGCGCGGAAAAAATGAAACCCGGCCTGGCCGAGGAATTCGAAAAACGATTTGGCGTCCATCCTTTGGAAGGCTACGGCGCCACGGAGTTGTCTCCGGTGGCGGCCTTGAGCATCCCCCATGTGACGATCGGCGGCATGACGCAGACCGGCTGGAAGGAAGGCAGCGTCGGCATGCCGCTGCCGGGCATCGCCGTGCGGATCGTCCATCCGGAAACCGGCGCGATCTTGCCTCCGGGCGAGGCCGGACTGCTGCTGATTAAAGGCCCCAACGTCATGCTCGGCTACTTGAACCAGCCCGAAAAAACTGCCGAAGTGCTGAAGGAAGGCTGGTACAACACCGGCGACATGGCCCGCGTGGATGAAGAAGGATTCCTGGTCATCACCGACCGCCTGTCGCGCTTCAGCAAGATCGGCGGCGAAATGATTCCCCACCTCGCCGCGGAGGAAGAACTGCACAAAGGACTCGGCAAGACCTCGCCCGTCCTGGCCGTCACCGCCGTCCCCGACGAGAAGCGCGGCGAGAAGTTGGTCGTCCTCTACACGCCGGAAGCCGGTCCCGTCGAGAAGCTCCACGAGATTCTTACCGCCAGCTCCTTGCCCAACCTCTGGAAACCCGACCCGCGCTGCTTCTTTCCCATCGAGCAACTCCCCCAGCTCGGCAGCGGCAAACTGGATTTGGCGGCGTTGAAGACAATGGCGGCAGAAAAAGTGGCGCCATACGCATGAAAAAGAGGCGCTTTATGATGATCCTCTCGCTCGCTCTACTGGGCTTCATCGGCATGAACGTCGCGGCCTATCAACAGGCATGGCGCATGATGCATTATGCGGATCGAGGGACTCGCACCGGCTCTCCGGAACAACTGTCGCCTCTCCAAAAGTTGCGGGTGCTGTTTACCGGCATCAACCTGCCCCGGCCTGCGAGCGACATCGTCCCCGATCTTCCTTACGAAACGTTCCTGCTCGAAACCCCGGATCGCTTGAAACTGGAAGCCTGGCGCATTTCTCATGACAACCCCCTCGGCACGGTCATCCTGTTTCACGGCTACGGTTCGTGCAAAGCCTGGCTGCTGCCTGAGGCGAAGGCTTTTCATCAAATGGGTTGCGAGGTTCTGCTTGTCGACTTTCGTGGAAGCGGCGGATCGACTGGAAATCTGACGACGCTGGGTTATCAGGAAGCCCATGATGTGCTCTGCGCGGTTCGTTTTGCCCAGATGCAACACCCCAATCTGCCGGTCATCCTCTACGGGCAATCCATGGGCGCCGTCGCCATCCTGCGGGCGGTGGCTGTCGAAAAAATAGAGCCCCAAGCCGTCATCATCGAATCCGTTTTTAACACTCTGCTGAAAACCGTTAAGAACCGGTTCGACAGCATGGGCTGGCCGTCGTTTCCCTTCGCGCACCTGATGGCGTTTTGGGGCTCCGTCCAAGCCGGCGCATTTTCATTCTCCCACAACCCGGTCGAATACGCCGCCGAAGTTCGCTGCCCGGCTTTGTTTTTGCACGGTGAAAAAGACCCGCGCGCCCGACCGGAGCAGGCGCGGGAAGTCTTCGAGGCTCTGCCGTTTCCTGCCAAGGAATTCGTCCTGTTCCCCAACGTGTTCCATGAATCCTGCTACGGAAAAGAACCGAGCCTGTGGGAAAAAGAGGTCGGGGAGTTTTTGCTTCAAGTACAAAAATAGAGAGGCGGCCGCAAGCTTGCCGGGCCGGTCGGCTTCAGGATAGCATGAGCCGTGAGCTTCAAAAACGAAGGGGGCTGGGACATGAAGGGAAAAGGGACTGAGGGGACCGAGAGGACAAAACTTCGCGACGGGGCAGGCTTCATTCCTGCTCATGGCGGTTATCAGGAGTTGCATTCTTTTCGTAAGGCGCGAATCGTTTATGACGGCACGGTTCGCTTCTGCGATCGTTTTGTGGACAAGCGTTCTCGCACGCACGATCAGATGGTTCAGGCGGCCCGTTCCGGAAAACAAAACATTCTTGAGGGCAGTCAGGCCAGCGGCACATCCAAGGAAACCGAGATCAAACTCACCAATGTGGCCCGCGCCAGCCTGGAGGAACTACTGGAAGACTATCGCGATTTCCTGCGCGTACGCGGCCGCGAAGAATGGACCAAGGATCATATCCTCACCCGTCGCCTGCGCGAACTGAATCGTCGGCCCAACCCCGATTACGACACGTTCAAGAAAGGGATTGAACATTCCGACCCCGCCATTGTCGCCAATGTGATGATCGGCCTCATCAAGCTCACTAACTACCTGCTCGATCAGCAACTCCGTCGACTGGAACAGGACTTTCTGAAGGAAGGCGGTCTCCGCGAGCGCATGACCCGCGCCCGTCTCGCGGCGAGGTCAAAGCAACTCCCGAAATAGACTTCCGGCAATGTCCTCCTGGGTCCTTTTCGTCCCTTCAGTCCCCGGCTTTTCTGCTTGAGGGCCTGTTCGCCCTCGGATAGCCTCTCTCCATGAAAAAACTTCTATTCTCTCTTTTCATCCTAAGCTTGGTTTCGCTCAATGTTCTGGCTCAACAGAAAACGGCGATCAAACCGGCTCCATACCGGGTGGGCCAATGGTTGCCGTCGGACCAATTCTTTCTGGATCAATGGCTGGCGAAACTCATCAGGGAGACGGACCAGGAAGCCGCTGACAAACCTTTTTTGCCGGTCATTCGGGAGTTCAAGGATTTGATTGAAGGAGATCCTGAAGTCTACATGCTGTTTCACCAGGCGTTCGACCAGGTTCCCCGCAAGGCGCTTTTTCTTAACGATCCCGAGGGAAAACCTCAGATCCGGGATTACCGCCATATGCTGCAGTTAATGAATCTCATCATGACCCAGGCGCCGGAATTCAACAAAACCGGGCTGGTAGGTTTTCCCATCAATGCCATCCTGGACTGGCCCATGGGCACTCCGGCGGGAACGTCGCTCTTTTTGAACGAGAAGGTGAACCGCCAGTTGAAGAAAATCTTGAGTCAGTGGGCGGTCTTCCTGGATTCGGCAGATTCGCGTTACGTATTAAGCGACGATCCCGAAAGCGGATGGTTTGGCCGGGACGCCCAAGCGGCGATGCCGACTTTCGTGCAGGATTTTCACTGCGATCCGAGCCGGCCTTATCATGGGTTTGCCTCCTGGGACGATTTTTTCACGCGAACGTTTCGGGAAGGCCGGCGGCCGGTGGCGAGTCCGGAGGACGACTCCGTGATCGCCAATGCCTGCGAATCGGCGCCTTACCGGATCGCGACCGACGTGAAATTTCGCGACCAGTTCTGGATCAAGGCGCAGCCCTATTCGCTGCAACACATGATGGCGGGAGATCCTTTAGCCGAGTTGTTTGCAGGCGGCACGATTTACCAGGCGTTTCTGAGCGCGTTGAGTTACCACCGCTGGCACAGCCCGGTGAGTGGAAAGATCGTCAAGACCACCTTGGTGGATGGTTCGTATTACGCGGAGGCCTTGTCGGAAGGTTACGATCCGGCGGGGCCCAACGAATCCCAGGCCTATATCACGGAAGTGGCGACCCGGGCTCTGATCTTTATCGAAGCCGATAACCCGAAGATCGGCTTGATGTGCGTGATGTTCGTGGGCATGGCGGAAGTTTCGGCCAATGAAGTCACCGTATACGAAGGGCAGCGCGTGAACAAGGGCGACCAGCTCGGGATGTTTCACTTTGGCGGGTCCACCCATTGCTTGATCTTCCGGCCGCAGGTCCATGTGACGTTCGATATGCATGGGCAAACGCCGGGGCTTGATTCCAGCAACATTCCCGTCAGAGCGCGGATCGCAACGGTTGCGAAGGAATAGAAGAACCGGCCTGAGGGCAGGCCGGCTCCAGAAGACGGATTCACGAAGGTCCGCTCGGCGTCAGATAGTCGAAGAACAGGTCGTCGGGATCGTGCTGGCGCTTGAGGTCGCGAAGGCGCTGCCAGTTGGCGGGAGCAAAGCAGGCGGCGGCGCGATTGGGGCCGGCAGTCAAATCGCATTCGCCGATGTAGGAACCCACGCTCAGCGGTTCGAGCCGTTTCATGGCTTCGCAGACCCATTTTTGATTGTGTTCGTCCGAAGCCTCGTCCTTCCAGCAGCCATAAACCCCCACCAGCAGCGGAGCGGCCATCGAAAACGCCATGTCCGGCAACGGGGGCGCGCCGGGCGGCGGGGCGGGGATGGGCGCCAGGAGGAGGAACGAGTCGTGCGAAGGCGCCGCCCGGATGTGGTCGCGCAACTGCGCCAGGACATCCGCGGGCGTGGCGTGGGTCCAACAGATATCCGCGGCGTAGCGGCGCTGAGGCAGATAGATTGCAGAGGTCAAGGCATACAAATCCTCGAAGGACGTCTTCTGGTAGAAATCGGTCTTGAGGCTTTTGGCTTTCGGGCAAGCCTCCAGAGGCTGCAACCAGGCCTTGGCGTCCGCCTCGGTATCGGCGAAGGCGATGGCGAAAATCTTGACGACCTGTTCTGCCGGGCCGGCCTTCGCGGGCGGAAGCGTCTCGTCCGCGGAGCAAACGAAACAGAGCACTTCGACCTCGGGACGAACTTCACGAACCAGTTGCGGCAGCCATTCCAAAGCCGGCTGAGCATCCTTCAGCCGATACGTGACCGTGCTGACGACGATGGCCTGCGGAAGAGGATGCAGCCGCACATGATATTGGGCCACCACGCCAAAAAAACCCGGGCCGGCGCCCCGGGCCGCCCAATAGAAATCCGGGTGGTTGTCGGCATCCGCATGGATCAGCTCGCCCTGGGCATTGACCACGTCGAGTCCTTCCACATTCATGCAGCCCAACCCCCATGCGCCGCTATTCCAACCGGCGCCGCCGTTGAGCAGATAGCCGCTGAGCGGCACGTCCGCGCAATGCCCGACGGGAAAGGCCATTTGCTGGGAGGCCAGGAAGGCGCTCAACATTTGCCCTTCCACGGCGGGTTGTATCCGCGCCCGGCGGGCATCCGCATCCATCTGGATGCTGTTGAGCCGGCCCAAGTCCAGGAGCAGTCCGCCCTGTCGCAGAGGAGACCCGCACCAACTGTGTCCGCCGCCCCGGACGGCCACTTTCAGCCCGCCCTCCCGGGCAAACTGAACCGCCTGCTGAATGTCTTCCACCGAGGCCACGCGGACGATGGCGTCCGGATGCCGATCCGGCTTCACCTGGTTCCACAACATGTTCCGCCGTTCGCGATCGTACGCCGGCTGTTCCCGAGTGAGCAAGGAGCCTCGTATGTGTCTGGCCAGCTCGGGCCAATCCCATCGCCCCTCCGAATTCGTCTGTTCTGCCTTCATGGCCCTCTCCTCTATTTCTTGCCCTTCGGTCCGCAGCCACGGCTGGAATCGAGCGGACTACTGGAACGCATTGTCCAGGTGTTTGAATGGATATACCAAAGGAGCTTACCATAGATGATCAGGCTGTGCCTGATTCTCGTGGTTTATATTTCTGAGGAGGAAAGGATTACGGCCGTTTCTCTTCCAGGAATGCGGTCCTGTTCCGAAAGCGGTCTATTCCGCTTCCACTTCGATCCGATAGGTCCAGGGACCCGAACCGACAGCGGTTGAATCGGTGACGGTATTCATCGGCGGCAGGGCGGCGATGCCGCTCAAGACGGCGGCCCATTCGCCGGTGCAGAGATCCTGGCAACGGTTCAGGCGGTAGGATCTTCCGGCGACGCTGGACCAGCTCACGGCCAGGCCGGATCCGGCGGAGGAGGCGCCGGCCAGGCCGAGGAAGGAGGCGCTGTTGGTCGGGTCGGTGCCGGCGCGAAACTCGCTGTAGTTGTCGAGGCGATCGCCGTCCTTGTCGAGCGCGTCGTCGTTGACGAGGGGGTCCAGCGTGTAGGCCAGTTCCCAGGCGTCGTTCATGGCGTCGCGATCCGTGTCGGCGGACGGATGCACCATCTCGTGCGCGCCGATGTCCCAAGCCGCCTCGCCGTCGTTGTTGCCGTCGAGCGGGCGAGGGACGCCGGAGTAGTCGTCGGTGCAGGACGAGTTGGCGAGAAAGTCGATGCAGGGAGATCCGGCCTTCAGCCGGAACAGCTTGTCGCCGGCGACAAACAAGGGATCGGCGCCGATGCTATCCCCGGAGGCGGGCAGCGTGCAGCAGGAGCTCAGGACGGATTGGTCATGATTGTCGGCATCTCCGCCGCCGGCGCCGAATCGGTTCGAATAAACGATGGAGTACGTGGCCGTGCAGCTCTGAATCCCGCCGCCGGACCAGGTAGAGGAGTAGTTGTCCACAATCGTACAATGCGTCACGGTTCCGTTGGCCACGCCGCCGCCGGCGCCCTGGCCGGTGTTGTAATACACGACGCAGTTGGACAACGACCCTTGATACGCCCCGCCGCCCAGGCCGCTGCCCAGGTAGCCGTACCCGAATAGATATCGCGCCACATTACGCGTAATATAGCAGCGGGTGGCCGTACATTGATAGAGCCCTCCGCCGTTGGCGCCGTTAAAAACTTCGTTCCGCTCGACCACGCAATGGGCCAGATCGCATCGATAGGCGCCGCCGCCATGCCCTCGAGCAATGTAATTTGTCGCCTCGTTGGCGTAATTGCCCACCAGGCGAACGCCGATCAGGGTTGAATAACTCGCCCCGCCGCCGGTCTGCGCCCGGTTGCTGGCAATGGAGCCGCCCACCACGTAACAAGTCGCGCACCCGCCGCTTTGCCCTTGTCCTTCCCCCGTTTCGTTGGTGGCCAGGTTGTGGCTGACGATGCAATTCGTCAAACCCGCCTGCAAAGCGCCCCCGCCGCGGATGGAGGCTTCGTTGCGGGTGATGGTCGTGTTGAGCGCGCCGCCGCCGTATAAACCGCCGCCCAGGCCCGTCCAATGGCCGCCGAAATTCGTTCCGGCCAGGTTCCATTCCACGCGGCAATCGATCAACTGGCTATGGTATGCGCCGCCGCCATTGTAGGAGGTGATGTTCCGCGTGACCACGCAGTTGGACAAAGTGCTGTACGCCACGCCGGAGCCATATTGCGCTGAATTGTTGCTGACGGTACAGCCGTGTAAATCGCTCTGAAAAGCGGCGCCGCCATAATAATACCCGCTATTCATCGTGAACAGCGCGTTGTAATGATGCCCCTGCGAAACGCCGCCGCCGCCATAATTTTCGCCGCTCCCGCCGATATTGCCAAAAAAAACGCAATTGCTGGACACACCCTCATACGCGCCGCCGCCCGTGGCGTAGGCATTATTCGAGACGATCAAGCTGTCCCGCGCAAAACCCTGGTAGACCCCTCCTCCGCTCATACTGGCGGTGCAATTGGCCACACGACCGTCAATCAGGGTGCAGTGGGCGACGCCGCCGCCATAATAGACCGCGCGACAAACAGAAACGGCGCAGTTCAGCGCCGTACCGCCGTGGATGCCGCCCCCGTTATTGTAAGACCTCGAATTCATCACCCAGCAATTGGTGAGCGTTCCGCTGGGTTCGCACAAAGCGCCGCCGCCGTTTCGCTCCACGTTGGATTGCGAAGAGCCGCCCGTATAGCCATTGGTCAGCGTAAAGCCGTCCAGGGTGGCGTTGGTCCCGACGTAGGCGCAGCGGACGGCTTTCGAGCCGTAATTCCCGAAAAATTCCGAGTTCCAGCATCCTGTCACCACCGTATTGGAGGGGCCATTGACGCTCCGAACCGTGACCGCCCGGTCGATCGTGATGCGGTTGGTAATCGTGTACATGGGGCGGCCGCCCGTATCGTAAAGCCCATTGGTCACCAGGATCAGATCGCCCGCCATGGAGGCGTCTATCGCGAACTGAATTTCATGCGCGGCGGTATCCCAGGTCGTGTAGCCGCCGCCGGGCGAAGGGCTGTTCGTCCATACATAACGGGTAACGGCTTGCGCGGGGGCGGTCAAAAGGACGGAAAGGACAATAACGACGCAACAACTGAAAAACCGTATATTCATGATGCTCCTTGCGCGACATCGTTTCTCCTGCGGGAGCATCGGAACTCCGCCCCTGCCGCTATGTTATGTATGGTCGTGTTTTACATACCCATCCATAAGCTATTGTTTAACAGAAAAAGCTCTGCCCCCCCACGGAATCAAACCCTGCTCCCGCCCGGCGGTTTGCCAGCCTTAACTCAACATAAGAGTTGGTGTAATAATTAAGCATACTCCAAACGCTTAGAGGGAAGAAAGGATTCGTGCAGAATGAAAAAACACCTATTTTGGATCGCGCTCATCCCCTTTCTGATGACCAAGCCTCTTCAGGCCGACATGAGTTTTTATCTAAGGGTGCAAGGAATAGAAGGCGAGGCCACTCAAGCACAGCATATCAACTGGATTGAAGCCGAAAGCGCGAACTACCAACTCCAAGGCGGCGGGGGAGGGGTGAGCCATTCCGGTCTCACGGTCTACAAAAATTTGGATAAAGCAACCCCCTTGCTGATGATGTATGCGTGCGCCCTGATGCCCATCCTCGAGGTAAAATTACACGCCACGAGGGAAATCAACGGATTGGAGAAGGTTGTGTACGAAGTGATATTGGATAATGCCCAGGTCATGGCTGTCAGCAGTTCGACGCAGACGAATACCGCATCTTCTTATGAAGGCATCACCTTCAACTATCAGCAGATCGAATGGACCTATTATCTTTACGATGCTTTTGGAAACGTCACCGGCAGCACGACGGGCAATGCCGTCGTATCCCCCTAATGGCCGGAGCCTGAACCATGAATGCCCGCCGAAAAAGCTTAGCCCTCGTCGCCGCGCTGGCCCTTGCATGGATCAGCCGGCCCTTGCAGGCTCAAATAACCATGCAGGTGGACGGCATCCCGGGCGACAGCATGCAGTCAGGCCACACCAACTGGATTGACTGCCGCATGTTCATGCAGACCGTCATCCGCAGCGGCGCAGACCCGGCCAGCCATTACATCACGCTCTGGAAGGACGTCGATCGGGCCTCGCCGTTATTGCACGAGCGGATCGCCGCGCAATCGTCTGTTCCCAGAGTCGTCATGAACCTCACGCGGCTGGAGGGCGGGCAGACGCTCTATTACGAAATCGTCTTCTCCAATGTCACGTTCACGACGGTGCGCTTTGTTCTGAATGGCGTCAACGACGTCGAGGAAATCGGGTTTCTTTATCAGATGGTCCAGTGGACCTACTACGTCAATCCAGACCTGCCAGAACCGTCCATTTACGCCGATACGGCCGTCAACCGCACCGGCTATGTGACCAACGACATCGATCAGGACGGCCTGACGGACATCGTCGATCCGGACGACGACGACGATCGCTTCTCCGATGCCGACGAGTTGATCGCGGGCACGGCGGCTGACGACCCGGCCTCCTTCTTGCGAGTCACCTTCATTCAAACATCTGTCACGAACGCGCTCTTGGAGTGGACCAGCAGACCCGGCCGCTGGTATCGCATCCATCAAGCGGGATCGGTGGATGGGCCCTATGCCCCAAGCTCGCCTGCGCTGATCTACTCCCAAGGAGACGACGTTACGTCCACGGAAGTGCCCATCTCTCCCCTGGCCCAGTTCTATCGCGTTACCGTCGAGAACCTGTAACTTGTTGGATAGCAAAACGGGTTCGGCACACCGTCGAGCAATCCAAGAACATAATTCCTGGAGAGTTCCGCTCGGGTGCATCTTGACACGGCCCCCGCGCATACGAATAAGAATCCACGTCCTTACGGACGCGGCTACGTAGCCGCCGGCGTAAGCCGGTGGTTTCTTTCCAGTGCCAGACGTTGAGGAGGGGCAGTGTCAAGATGCACCCGTTCCGCTCTGTCGGAACCTTCTTCTTCCGGTCGCGACGGAGCGCGACCCTCCAAAATAGCGATCGTTTCACATAAAAAACCGTGGAGCCCGTTGCGAAGAAAAGCAGCCATTGTAATTATGGCCCTGGGCCGCGAGGCCGCGGCCCCTCCCGATGTCGGCAATAGGCCTTTTTGACGGGAGGGACGGCGGCCTCGCCGTCCATGATCGATAAAAGAGGCCATAATGAGAATTGCGGGAAGAAAATACGCCGCAGTTGACGTTTTTCGCGATTCCGCTATATTTACTGACGCATGAACACGTATCGATCCAACATCCGCCCGGTGAAGGCAGGCTGCATCAGCTTGCAAGCGCTATTACTCTCCCTTAGCAGCAACACCTGCGCGGCGGTGGGTCGCGGGTGTTGCGTCTGATTTTCCCCAACTCTGTTGGTTCTCGAATCCCACCGCTTAATCGTCGGTGGGTTTTTTATTGTAATCGAAGCAAACATCATTACCCTGCCCCAAGGAGCAGGGAGAGGAATATAACATGACAGCAAGCAAGCAGGACGAGAGCAAACGAGTTGTAATTTTCGACACCACGCTGAGGGATGGGGAGCAATGCCCCGGCGCAAGCATGGGGCTGCGTGAAAAACTGGAAGTGGCCAAGCAACTGGAACGGCTGAACGTCGACATCGTCGAGGCGGGTTTTCCGATCGCCTCTCCCGGCGATTTTGAAGCCGTCCGAGCGGTCGCCGAACAGATCAAGAAGCCGCAGATCGCGGGTCTGGCGCGGTGCATTAACAAGGACATCGAGCGCTGCGCCGAAGCCGTCGCGCCCGCGGGCAAGCGCGGGCGGATTCACGTCTTTCTGGCGACCTCCGCGATTCACCGGCAGTTCAAGCTGAAGAAAGCCAAGGACGAAATCGTCAAGCAGGCCGTCGCCGGCGTGAAGTATGCCGGGAAGTTCTGCAAGAATATCGAGTTCAGCCCGGAAGACGCCTCGCGGACGGAGCCGGAATTCCTGGCCGAAGTCGTACAGGCGGTCATCGACGCCGGAGCGACCACGGTGAACATTCCGGATACCGTCGGCTATGCGGTGCCCATCGAATTCGGGCAACTGATCGCCTACCTGAACGAGCACGTTCGGAACATCGAGCAGGCCATCATTCACGTCCATTGCCATAACGACCTGGGCCTGGCGGTCGCCAACTCCATGGCGGCCGTCCGCAACGGGGCGCGCGGCGTGGAATGCACCATCAACGGGCTGGGCGAACGCGCGGGCAACTGCTCGCTGGAAGAATTCGTCATGGCCATGCGCACGCGGGCCGACGCCTACGGCGGTCTGTGGACCGGCGTGAACACGAAGGAACTGTATCGCGCCAGCCGGCTGGTCAGCCAACTGACGGGCATGGTGGTTCAGCGCAACAAAGCGATTGTCGGCGCCAATGCGTTTGCCCATGAGTCCGGCATCCATCAGGACGGCATGCTGAAGGAACGCAGCACGTACGAGATCATGCGCCCCGAGGACGTTGGTATTTCCGGTTCGGAACTGGTGCTGGGCAAACACTCGGGCCGGCACGGCTTCTCCAGCCATCTGGCGCGGATGGGCTTTCATCTGAGCCCGGAGGAGCTGGATCGCGCTTATAACGAATTCGTCGTCCTGGCCGACAAGAAAAAGGTCATCTACGACGACGACCTGATCTCCATTATGCGCGAACAGATTTCGGAGATCCCGCAAGTTTACGTACTGGATTATCTGCACGTCTCGACGGGCACCAGCACGGTTCCGACCGCCACCGTGCGCCTGAAGAAGGACCAGCAGGTCTTTCAAGATTCCGCCTGCGGCGACGGCCCGGTGGACGCCACGCTGAAGACCATCGACCGGATCACCGGCGTGCCCGGCACGCTGAAGGATTACGCCATCCAGGCCATCACCCAGGGCGAAGACGCCGTGGGCGAAGTCTCGGTGCAGGTCGCCTTCGAGAACGAACAAGTCGCGGCCAAGGGCGCCAGCACCGACATCGTGGAAGCCAGCGCCAAGGCCTACATCAACGCGCTGAACAGCCACCTGTTCGCCCAAGCCGCCGCGAAAAAGGAAAAGAGCAAAAAACGCGGCGCCCGCGGCAAGCAAGGCCGCCAGCCGTAGAAAACGAACAACCCCATGAGCCCCCGCAGCAACCTGCGGGGGCTTCTTTTGTGGCCGCGTCCCATCCATCAGCGCTGTCCCACACTTTGCAAAGTGTGGGACACGCCTTTTTCAGGTAGGGACGCGACTCCGCTCGCGTCCGAAGAGGCGGCCAGCGGAGTGGCCGCCCTACCCACGACGAAGAAAGATCATGATTCCTGGAGGGTTCCGCTCTGTCGGAACCTTCTTCTTCCGGTCGCGACGGAGCGCGCCCCTCCAAAATGGGGATCTACCGGAAAATCAATGACCCAGCAGCAGACTATGCTGGTTTGTATTTGCCATCGCTCAGGCCGAAGACTAGGCTGTCCGCTATAAGCGCCCGGTCATTTCAAAGGAGATCCATGAATGGAATACGACTCTTGCTCAAAAGCGTTTTGATCGCCAGCTTGTGTCGGGAAACCACCGTCAGCGCGTGGGCGCAAGGCTCGTTAACGCCGCCCGGCGCGCCGGCCCCAACCTTTCGGACTCTCACGGAAGTCGAGCCGCGAATTCCGATCACGAACATTCCGTTTACCATCACGCAGCCCGGTTCCTATTACCTGACTCGCTCGCTGTCCGCCGGCAGCACCGCCAACGGCATTATCGTGCAGGCGCCGAACGTCACCATTGATCTGATGGGGTTCGGTCTGACGGGCTCCAATACGGCTTTGGGCATTTCCTTGGCAAGTCTTGGACAGTGTACGGTGCAAAATGGAAAATTATGCGACTGGGGTTGGGCCATTTATGCCCACGGGATAGATCGATGCACGATACGCAACCTGCAAATCGATCATTGCGGCTCAGGCATTGAAGTGGGCGAATACTCCGTCATCGAAGATTGCCAAATCCTGGGCGGAAGAAGCGTACCGGGCAACCATTTCTATGGCATCCGAATGGATTATTATTCCATCGTCCGAAGATGCATGATTGGGAATAACTTTGGGGCTGCAGGCTCCCTCACTTATGCCATTTATGGCGGCGCCGATGCTTCCGTCGTCGATTGCCAGCTTTTTAACAATGCCAGCTTCGATGGCCGCCCAGCCTATGGTATTCGCCTCGGGGCAAATTCGCTCGTCTCCGGTTGCACGGTTCGCAACGGGCACATGGAGGGTATTCATGTTTCGTACGCAGGCAAAATCGAGTCCTGCGTTTCGGTCCTTAACGTCACGGGCATTAAAGCCGATCTCGATACGCTCATAGACCGCTGCACCACATCGTTTTGTTCGTCGAATGGAATATGGGTCGATAACCATTGCCAAATTGTCGACTGCAACGTTTCCGACAACAGCTTTCAAGGAATCCTGGCGAACGGCAATGGCAACCGCATTGTGAACAATGTCTGCGCCAGCAATGCTTCCTCGGGCATTTTTATTTTCAGCGACGATAACCGCGTCGAAGGCAATCACATTTTCGCCAATGACTACGGCATCTATCTGCGTTACTGGGGGGAAGCCGACAAAGCCGACCGAAACCTGGTGCTGCGCAACAGCGCGCACCAGAACCGCTCGGAAAATTACCACGTGGGCTCCGGCAACTTTGTTGCCCCGATCGACAGCACCGGCGCGTTCACCAGCGATTCGGCCAATTACAGCTTCTAATCTTTTCGTCATAAGCGCCCGGTCAATTAAAAGGAAATCCATGAACAGAATACGATGCTTGCTCAAAAGCGTGTCGATCGCCAGCCTGTGTTGGGAAACAGCCGTTAGCGCGTGGGCGCAAGGCTCGTTAACGCCGCCCGGCGCACCCGCGCCGACGTTTCGCACGCTCGACCAAATCGAGACGCGCACCCCCATCACCAATCTTCCTTTCACCATCTCTCAGCCTGGATCCTATTACCTGACCCAATCGCTAATTTTCCCCGGCGAGACAACAGAGGGCATTACAGTCCAAGCCAGCGATGTCGTCATTGATTTGATGGGTTTTACCCTTGAAGGTTCGAGCCCCGCAGTAGGCATAGAGGCGGAGTCGTCCTATACCCATTTAACGGTGCAAAACGGCCACTTGACCGGCTGGCGCATAGCCATTATGGCCATCGGCAATAATTATGTTTTTCAAAACCTCCGGATCTCCGGTTGCGGCAAGGGCATCGAGACCGCAGCTCAGGCCGTCGTCGCAGATTGCCAAGTGGTGAACAACGACAACCAATTGGACAGCTTTTCGGGCATCTATGTCGGAAATTATTCCAGCGTTCGCCATTGCATCGTTGGCAATAATCGCGGAGCGGCAGGTTGGACCGCCCGAGCCATTACCGTAGGCGCCTATTCTTTGGTAAACGACTGCCTGGCGTACGACAACGTCGTCGAAGAGAGCCCCGGCCTTTATGGCATTAGCGCCGGATCGAACTCGCGCATCTCCGACTGCATCGTGCGCAACGGCCATCGCGAAGGCATTACCGCCCAGTCGCGCTGCTCCATCCAGGACTGCACGTCCAGTGACAATGTCACCGGCATCAAGACCTACTTCAGCTCGCTGATCGAACGCTGTACAACCACCCAATGCGCCTCCAACGGCATCTGGGTGGGCACCCGTTGCCAAGTCATCGGTTGCGAGGTCTCTCAGAATCTATACCAGGGGCTTTCGGTCTCGGGTGACGGCAACCGTATCGAAAACAACAATTGCTCCAGCAACGCTTCCTCCGGCATTTTTGTCTTCGACGACGACAACCGCATCGAAGGCAATCACGTTTTCGCCAATGACTACGGCATCTATCTGCGTTACTGGGGGGAGGCCGACAAAGCCGACCGAAACCTGGTACTGCGCAACAGCGCGCACCAGAACCGCTCGGAAAATTACCACGTTGGCTCCGGCAACTTCGTCGCCCCGATCGACAGCACCGGCGCGTTCACCAGCGATTCGGCCAATTACAGCTTCTAATCGAAAAGTTTTCCAATGGTTGGAAAAATCCGGTACAAGTTTTCCAATCGTTGGAAAAAACACGAAAAACTTTTCCAACCCTTGGAAAACTCATGAAAATCGGCGGACAGACGAAGAAATTTGCGGTGTTGGGGCATCCGATCGGGCACACCTTGTCGCCCGTGATGCATAATGCAGCCATTCAAGCATTGGACTGGGATGCCATTTACCTGGCGTTCGACGTGCATCCGGATCAGCTGATGAACGTTCTGCCGGCCATGCAGCAGATGGGCTTTGGCGGGGTCAATCTAACCGTGCCGCTGAAGGAAACGGCGTTCAAAGGGCTTTCGCGGCTGGACGAATCGGCGCGGATCATGGGCGCAGTGAATACCGTGAAGTTCGAACCGGAAGGGCCGAAGGGATACAACACCGACGGCATGGGCTTCCTGAAGGCGATGGAGGAGGCCTTCGGCGAAGGCGTAGCCGGAAAGCGGATGTTTGTATTCGGCGCCGGCGGCGCCGGACGCGCGGTGGCGCTGGCGGCAGCCGGCGAAGGGGTGCGCTCCCTGGCGCTGGCGGACGTGGATATCGAGCGTTGCCGGCGGCTGGCCGTGGAACTGGAAACGCAGTTCATGATCGCCGAAATCGACATCGTCACGACCCCGGAAGCTCAGCTCGAAGCCGCGCAGTCTGCCGATATTATCGTGCAGGCCACGCCGGTAGGCATGAAGACTTCCGATCCGTCCCCCCTGCCCCCGCAAGCTTTTCACGAAGGGCAACGGGCCTTCGATTTGGTTTATATGTATCCGGAGACGGCGTTCATGAAAGCCGCCAAAGCCGGCGGCGCCCGGATCGCCAATGGCTTGGGCATGCTGCTGCACCAGGGGGCCAAGGCCTTCGAGATCTGGACCGGCGTCCAACCGCCCGTCCAGGCGATGCGCGCGGCGCTGGAGAAGGAAGTTTACAAGAAATAAGACAACCACGAATGAACACGAATAGACACGAATTAGGAAGAAACCATATTCTCTGCTTACTCTTCATTCGTGTCTATTCGTGTTCATTCGTGGTTGAATCTTTCAAACAGGATGTCGCTCATGATTGATTTACCGCCGGTGGTCGGAGTTTACTTTTCGTTTCTGGTTTTTTGGTTCGGCTCTTGCATCGGGAGTTTTCTGAATGTGTGCATTTACCGGATTCCACGCGAGGAATCGGTAGTGGCGCCCCGGTCGCATTGTCCGAACTGCGGCAAGATGATTGCGTGGTACGACAACATTCCGCTGGTAAGTTACCTGGCGTTGAATGCCCGTTGCCGCCATTGCAAGCAGTGGATCACGCCTCGGTATTTTCTGGTCGAGCTGTTGACGGCGGCGTTGTTCCTGATGGTCTGGCTGAAGTACGGTTTCAGCCCGGTCGCGCCGGCCTACTGGCTGATGATTTCCGGCCTGATTCTCGGGACCTTCGTCGACTTCGAGCACATGATCATTCCCGACCGCGTGACGATCGGCGGCATGATCGCCGGACTTGTCTTAAGCGGACTGGTTCCGTCGTTGCATGAAACGCGCTCGGCGGTGCAGGCGCTGATTTCGTCCGGCATCGGGCTGGCCCTGGGCTTTGGAGTCCTTTGGCTGGTCGCGTTTTTCGGCAAGCTGGCTTTTAAAAAGGATGCGATGGGCTTCGGCGACGTGAAGCTGCTCGGGGCCATCGGCGCATTTCTCGGCTGGAAGGCAGTGCTGTTCACGATTTTGTTTTCGTCGTTCGCGGGGTCGGTGGTGGGCGTGGCGTTCATCGTCGGCGGACGCAAGGAATGGCAAAGCCGGATTCCTTACGGGCCTTATATTGCCCTGGCCGCGGTGGTCTGGGTTTTGTGGGGACAGGGTTGGTGGCAGGCCTATATGAATTGGCTGTCGGGAATGGGGGCGTAACATGCCAAAAACCAGTCATCGGGTCGGGCGCTTCACGGAATCGGTCATCCGCCGGATGACGCGCGTGGCGAATAAATACGGGGCGGTCAACCTCTCGCAGGGCTTTCCGGATTTCGATCCGCCGGCGGAGCTGACGCGTGCGCTGGAAACCTGCGCTACGAAAGGGCCGCATCAATACGCCGTCACCTGGGGCGCTGCCAATTTCCGCAAGGCGCTGGCCGCGAAGCAAAGCCGGTTCATGGGGCTGCCGATCGACCCGGAGACGAATGTCGTGGTCACCTGCGGCAGCACCGAGGCGATGATGGCGGCCATGATGACCGCCTGCAATCCCGGCGACCAGGTCGTGGTCTTCTCGCCGTTTTATGAGAATTACGTCGCCGACACGATTCTCTCCGGCGCCGAACCCATTTACGTTCCGCTGCGCCCGCCGGATTTTGCGTTCGACCGCGGCGAGCTGCGACGCGCCTTCGAGCAAAAGCCCAAGGCGCTGATCCTGTGCAATCCGTCCAATCCCACGGGCAAGGTTTTCACGCGGGAAGAGCTGGAATACATCGCCGCCCTGGCCGTCGAGTTCGACGCGTTCGTCATAACGGACGAAGTCTATGAACACATTGTGTTTGCGCCGCACGAACATGTTTACATGGCCTCGTTGCCCGGCATGTTCGAGCGGACGATTTCCTGCAGCTCGCTGTCGAAGACGTATTCCATCACCGGCTGGCGGCTCGGGTATGTGATCGCCCCTCCGGCCATCATCGACGGCGCGCGTAAAGTGCACGACTTTCTGACCGTCGGCGCCGCCGCGCCGTTGCAGGAAGCGGCGGTCACGGCGCTGAATTTTCCGGAGGCCTACTACACGGAATTGCGCAACGAATACACCGCCCTGCGCGAGCTGTTTCTGACCGGCCTTGACGAAGCGGGCCTGACCTACACGCGTCCGCAGGGGGCGTATTACGTCATGGTCGATATTTCCAGTTTCGGCTGGGCCGACGACACGGAATTCTGCGAGTGGATGGCCCGCGAGATCGGCGTGGCCGCCGTGCCCGGTTCGAGTTTTTTCCGCGAACCGGTGCGCCACCTGATTCGATTTCATTTCGCAAAGAAGCCGGAAACCCTTGCCGAAGCAGTCCGTCGGATAAAGAAGCTGCGGGAGAAGAAGTAAAAAACGCTCGTCGTACGGTTTTCAAAGCAAGCGTCAGCAAAATTTCACGGGCCGCCCTGTCGGTTATCTCGACACATCGAATCTCCCGATCCATCACGCGGGAGATGTAGTTCTGCATGAAAGAGTTCGACCGAAGCAAGGCAAAGAGCATGCCGGATTATCCGACAACTTGCTCAACTTCCGTTTCACTACCAACGAGCCCACGGTTCCTGTTGCTCCAGTAATTGAAACCGTTTTCCAGCTTGTTCATCGCTCGGGTTTCTTCCCGACCAAAAAGACCGTCCGCTCCTTATGTCCAAGATGCTGCGGCACTTCGAGAGTGCAAAAAAACAGCCCAGGTAAATCAGGCGGAATAGTGGAGTTGTTTCAAGGTCTTCTCATTCCCGAAAACGTTGGGAAAAACCATTCTCATCGGCGCGACGAGACGGAGTTTTATTTCCCCCTAAATTCCGCTTCGTCGCCACGGCGAATCGAATGGACAAAAGCCGCTATCTCCGGTCCTTGCTACACGAATCGCCCCACTGAACGCCAAACCGAAGCACATAATTGGCATAAATCGTGCTACTTGGATACCTGGTCACTTAGTTCGGTTGTAATCGCAAAGGTTGTAACAATGGATTCAATTATCAAAAGCCAGATTAAAAACAAGACGCTTAGCAAGTTGGTATCGATCGGAGCCCTGTTCATGTTGTTGGCCGTTCCCGCCATGTCGATGGAAGTAACCCTGGCCTGGGATCCGCCGACCGAAACAACGGATGGCGCTCCCCTTCAGAATCTCCAGGGATACAAGATCTTTTATGGAGAGGTTTCCAGCCAGTACACGCAGTCCATTAATATGGCGTCCCTGGCCACGACCACCACGATCACAGGCTTGGAACGCGGAGCATCGTATTTCTTTGTGGTCAAGGCCTACACGACCCAACTCGCCGAAAGCGACGAGTCCTCGGAAGTGGCCTGGATGGCGCCGTTCATTATCGACATCGATGCCGACGGCCTGGATGACGAATGGGAGACAACCCATTTCAACCAGCTCGAGACGGCCTCCGCCTCGTCGGACTGCGATCAAGACGGAGTCCAAGATCTCGAAGAGTATATTGCGGGCACCGCGCCGGACAATGCGGACGATTTCCCCTCATTGGAAACGACCCTGCAAAACGGTCGCGTCGTCATACGATTTCGCACCCAGCCCGCCGCCGGGGTCGGCTACGAAAACCGCAACCGATACTACTCGCTCGAACAATGCGCCGATCTGCGCAGCGGAAACTGGCAGCCCATTCCGGGCGCCACAGCCATTTTGGCGACGGGGCAAACCGAGCAGTATCAGCCCAGCGCTTCCAGCTCGTCCGCCTACTACAAAACCCGGATCGAATTGAACTGACGGTTTCCCGTCGCTTCCGGATATTTACAGCAAAGTTAAAGGGATCGCGCCCGTGACCGGCGCGATCCTTTTTTTGTCGGTCCATTCCCCCGCAACCGGCCTCCATTTGACAATGCTCTATGACGGGCTAGATTAAACTCGTTCGGAAATTATAGGGAGGAGTTGAGATGAGGAGACTTCCAAACATTGCCGTGGTGGGGTGCGGTTATTGGGGCCCCAACCTGGTCAGGAACTATCGCAGCAATCCGGATTGCCGGCTGAAAGTCATCTGCGACCGTGACGAAAGCCGGCTGGAAAAGATGCACGAACTTTATCCGGATGTCGCGCTGGAAACCAACGTGGACCGCGTATTGGAAGATCCCAATATCGACGCCGTGGTCATCGCCGTGCCGGTATGCCATCATTACGAGTTAGCCAAGAAAAGCTTGCTCGTCGGCAAGCATGTGTTCCTCGAAAAACCGATGGCCTCCTCTTCGGCCCAGTGCGAGGAACTGGTCGAATTGTCCAATCAACAAGGGCTGATCCTGATGGTCGGACACACCTTTCTTTATTCGCCGGCCGTCCGCATGATCAAGGAATTGATCGACTCGGGCGCGATCGGGCGCATCCGTTACATCAGCGCGCGCCGCTTGAATCTGGGCTTGTACCAAAAGGACATCAATGTGGTCTGGGATCTTTCCCCCCATGACCTTTCCATTATTATTTATGTGATGGATCAATCGCCCGTCGAATTGAATTGCCGGGGCAAAGCCTCGCTTTCTCCGAGCATCCACGACGTATCCAACATGTCGCTGCTCTTCAAGGACGGAGGCTTCGCCACCATTCACAACAGCTGGCTCGATCCCAAGAAAGTGCGGGATATGGCGATCGTCGGCGACAATAAAATGATCGTCTACGACGACCTGGAGCCCATTCAGAAAATCAAGATTTACGATACGCGCGTCGAACAGCATCTTTCGTCGCCGGAACAAAATACCGATCTGCAAGTTTCCTACCATCACGGCGGCATGCACGCTCCGTACATCAGCCAGGAGGAGCCGCTGAAACTGGAAACCCGGCACTTCATCGACTGCGTCGTCAATCACGCCAAGCCTTTGACCTGCGGGTCCCAAGGGCTGGAGCTGGTCCGCATTCTCGAAGCCGCCACCAAGTCCATGCAGGAGTTCGGCTCGCGGGTCAAAATCGACGACCATTATCCCATTTGCTGCGAAGAATGCTGGAAGGGAGGAGAAGCCTGTGTTCACACCTAATCAACTTACCGGTTTGTATAAAAAAATCTCGGACGACGTCGTTCTGGGACAGGATGTAAAGATTTACGATTTTACCAACCTGTACGGCTGCGAGATCGGCGACGGGTCCAAAATCGGAACTTTTGTGGAAATCCAAAAAGGGGCCCGGATCGGGCGGCAGTGCAAGATTTCCTCGCACACCTTTATCTGCGAGGGGGTCACCATCGAGGACTACGTCTTCATCGGTCACGGCGTGGTCTTCATCAACGACCGCTTTCCACGGGCCGCCACCGCCGACGGCCAGTTGCAAACCGAAGCGGACTGGACCTGCGTTCCTACGCGGGTGCAAACGGGCGCCTCCATCGGATCGGGCGCAACCATTTTGTGCGGGATCACGATCGGGGAAAATGCCCTGGTCGGAGCGGGCAGCGTGGTGACGCGCGACGTGCCCGCCCATACCGTTGTCGCAGGGAATCCGGCCCGCGTCATGAATCGCCGCGTCGACATGGAGGAAAACAGCATATGAGCATCCCGTTTCTTGATCTGAGCGCACAATATCGATCGTTAAAATCTGAAATTGACCAGGCCATCCAGGCGGTAATCGAGCAAACCGCCTTCGCGGGCGGGCCCTTTGTCGCCGAGTTCGAGGAGGCGTTTGCGAAATACACCCAATGCCGTTATGCGGCCGCCGCCAGCAACGGAACGGAAGCCCTGCGCCTGGCGCTGGCTGCGATGGACGTGGGACCCGGCGATGAAATCGTCACCGTGCCCAACACCTTCATCGCCACGGCCGAAGCCATCAGCCAATGCGGGGCGACTCCGATTTTCGTGGATGTCGACGCACGCACGCACACGATGAAGCCGGCGCTGATCGAGTCGGCCATCACGCCGCGAACCCGCGGCATCATTCCCGTGCATCTGTACGGACAGATGGCCGACATGGACCCGATTTTAAGCACAGCGGAAGCGCACGGCCTGTTCGTACTGGAAGATGCCTGCCAGGCGCACGGCGCCGAGTACAAGGGCCGCAAAGCGGGCAGCCTTGGACGCGCTGGAGCGTTCAGCTTTTATCCCGGCAAGAATCTGGGCGCCTATGGCGAAGGCGGCGCCGTCACCTCCAACGACGAGAAGTTGATCGAACGGATCAAGCTGTTGAGGGATCACGGCTCGACGGTAAAATACGTGCACAAGGCCGTGGGCTGCAACGGCCGCATGGACGGCATTCAAGGCGCCATTCTTAGCGCCAAGCTGCCGCATTTGGATTCGTGGAACGCCGCCCGCCGGGCGCATGCCGCCGCGTATCGGCAACTGTTGGAGGACGACCCGGATGTCGTCCTGCCGGAGGAAGCCGCCTATGGGAAACATATCTACCATATTTATCCCATCCGCGTACCCCGCCGGGATCAAACGCTCCGCAACTTGTCCGCGATGGGCATTCACTGCGGCATTCATTATCCCATCCCCGTCCATTTGCAGGAAGCCTATCGGTTTCTGGGAGGGAAGAAGGGAGATTTTCCCGCGGCGGAGCAGAGCGCCGAGGAAGTCTTGTCGCTTCCGATGTATCCGGAATTGAACGACGAACAAATCGAGCAAGTGGCCCAGGGCATTCAGAAAGCCATTCGCAATTAACCAACCAAGAGGGGGAGAGCCGTGAGAACGGAAAGCGCAATGAAAGCAAAGGGAACGCGAACGTTGAGGAAGGCAGCCGTCCTATTGGCGGCCAGCTTCGTAACCATGGCCATTGGCGGATGCCAGACCGCTGGAAAGCATCCGATTTACGAAAGCGGTTCGGTCCCCGACATCAACGTCAAACTGGAACCGGGCGACATGATCGAAACCAAGTTCTATTATGCGCCCGAGCTGAACGAATCGCAGCGCGTCCGTCCGGACGGGAAGATCACCCTGCAACTCATCGGCGACGTCGAGGCCGCGGGACGGGAACCGGCCGCACTGCAGGAGGAACTCAAGGAGCGTTACACCGGGTTGATCGACAAGCCGGAAGTCACCGTCTTCGTGCGGGACATGAACAACCGGGCTATTTTCGTGGGCGGCGCCGTGAAAATTCCGGGCCGCTTCCCCATGACCGGCACTCTGACGGCCCTCGCGGCCATTCTGCAGGCCGGAGGCTTCGACATGACGCAGGCGGCCTTCAATAACGTCGTCGTGATCCGGCAAGAGGCGCCCCAGCCTTCGGCCTTCGTCCTCGATTTTACGAAGACGCTGCAAGGCGAACCGGGCGAACCGTTCTATTTGCACGCCCAGGATTTGGTGATCGTGCCCAAGACCAAGATTTCCAATCTCAATCAGTGGATCGACCAATATCTTAACCGCATCGTGCCGCAATTCGGGTTCACGTATACGCGGCCCGTTGGGGATGGCACGATTGGCTTGGATACCTCACAACGATAACCGGACTTAAGAAAAAAGCGGGGTCTATATGCAACAGCATCCAACAAAGAGCCACTCGGAAGACGCCGGGGGATCGGGGCAGGATTTCCTGGAGGCGATCTTCCGCCACAAATACCTGGTCGCCGCCTTTTTCCTGGCGGTTGCAGGCTCCACGCTGTATATCGTGATGTCGACGCCCAACACCTTCACCTCCTCCGCCAAGATTCTGGTTCAACGCGGACGGGAAACGATCAGTCCCGCCGCCATGACCGGCGACATGGCGCCCGTTTCCAAGGACTGGGAAAACGAGATCAACTCCGAGGTGGAAATATTGAACAACCATGAGTTGGTGGAGCAAGTCGTCCGGGCCATCGGCCCGGAACGCTTTCTCCGGCCCCAATCCGTCCCAACCGTCCAACCGGAAAAAAAGAAAAACCCGTGGCTCGAGAAGGTCAAACGGCATCTGAAGGACAACGTCAAGCTCCTGGCCGACCGGTCGCCAAAGCCCCCGGTTGAAGCGCCGAACCAGGACCTGGCCGACGCCATCGATGCCGTCCGCAAGAACCTGTTCATCGAATCCCGAAAGCGAAGCGATGTCATCACCATCGCTTTTACCGCCACAGACCCCGCGCTGGCGCAGGAAACGATTGCAACGCTGCTGCGCCTCTACGAAGAAAAACGGCTCCAACTCCACAGCACCCAGAGCGCCCGGAAGTTCTTTCTGGAACAAACCGCCTCTCTGCTGAAGGAGCTGACGGATGTCGAATCGGAAATTCGCCGGCAGTTGAACGAATTAGGCGTCGTCTCCCTGGACAGCGGCATGAGCAGCCTGGAAACGCGGTTAAGCGCCCTGCAGGTGCAAAAGCTGACCGTCGAAGCCGAGTGGGCGGCCGCCCAGGCGCGCATCGACAGCCTGACCGAGATGGTGATGGCGAGCCAGCATTCGGGCAATGCCCCAGCGAAAAGCGGCTTGGTGCGGGGCGACTACAAGGACATCCAGGCCGCCCTGCGCCTGGAAGAAACGACCCGGGCGGCGGCCGCCGCCGAAATCCAAACCCTCAAACTGCAAATCGACGAAACCCAGAAGATGCTGTTCCGCTTGAACGATCGGGAAGCCTCTTTGTCGGACCTCGGACGCAGACGGGAACTGCTAACCGCCAAATACCGCCGGTATGCGGACAGCCTGGAACAGACCCGTATCGACCAAATCCTGGAAAAGGAGAAGTTTTCGAACATCAAGATCGTCCAGGCCCCGACGCAGCCCATGCAGTCGAACCCTTCTCAAAAACGGCTCAAGCTGATGCTGGCGGGATTCATGGGCTTGTTCGGAGGCATGGCCATGGCCATGAGCCTGGAGCGCATCAGCGGAAAGATCCGCCGGCTGGACGAAGCCGAACAACGTCTGCAACTCGTCCCGCTGGCCGCCATTCCGGAACTGCATGCGCGAAAGCTTTTCCCTCTGCTGACTTTCCGAAATAACCACCATCTCCTGGGCCAGGACTCCGCCCGGCGGCATCAGAACGGCCATTCGTCGCATCCGAATATGCATACCGTTTTTTCCCGGCTGGTCCGGCGCATCATGACTTACCGATCGCTCCACACGGCTTCGCCGTTGATTCTGGGAGTGACCAGTTGTCATGGAGGCGAAGGGGTCACCTCCATCGCGGCCCATCTGGCCACTTCGTTCACCGAATTCGATGGAACGAACAAAGTCTTGTATATCGATGCCAATCGCCAGGCTCATTCGGCCCTGCATGAAGAATGGCTCCAGGGCGCCCGCGGCGGCATGGAGGTCCAGCTCACGCCGGAGGGCAAAGTGTCTTTCCAACCTCGCCAACTCGACGGCGCAGCCGGGGGGGACAACGCCAAATCCGACGTGGCCTTGGAACGAATCGGACGGGACCGGATCACGCCGATCCTGCGGCGCGCCGCCGCCCAGGGCTTCGATGTGCTGGTCGTCGACATCCCCCCGCTGAGCGCCGGAAGCGACGCGGAACATATTGCCGGCTTGATGAGCGCGGTAATCCTGGTCATCGAGGCGGAGCGCGTTCGCTGGCAAACCGTGCAGTGGGCCAAAAACCTGCTGACGGATACGGGAACGAACCTTCTCGGAATTGTGCTGAATAAGCAGCGCACGTATATCCCCTCCTGGCTTGACCGGAGAGGGTAGGCCGCAAAATGAGAACCGGGACCAACCAACGGCTTAAATCCTGTGAAAAAGAAACGTTCAATTCTAGGTACGCCGGAGTGCCGCTGCACGAAGTGCGGCGCGCATGACATTTGTTCGGCCGAGACGTTTCGACTTCATCTCGAAAGGGAGCGCGATCGCGCCGACCGCAGCCGCCGGCCTTTTTCCCTGGTTGTTTTTGGCGACGCCTCGAATCGGCCCGCAGACGGTCGATCCGAGTGGATGATCCGGCATATTCAACCTCGTTTGCGGCTGGCGGACCTGGCGGGCTGGATCGGCGCTTCGGAGGTGGGGGTTATTCTCTTCGACACCGATCATGACGGCGCCAGGATATTCGCGGGTCATGTGATCAAAGAATGGCCGTCCACCCAGCCGCAGCCGACCTGCCGCATTTACACGTATCCGTCCGCCTTCACGATGGACGACGAACGCCAGCTCTGGTTCGATTCGCTGGGCGCTGTCCGCGACGATCCGTCCGCCCGGCTCCATTTTTCGCGCCGGGAACGGATTTACCGCACCTTGAAGGAAAAGACCCGCCTGACGGCCGCCGAGGGCGCGCCCGGCGCTCCGCCCTCTTCCGAGGAAGTGCTGGATTACCTGCTGGCCATCCACACGCCGTGGTGGAAGCGGACCCTCGACCTGATCCTGGCCGGAACGGCCTTGGTCGTTCTCAGCCCCCTCTTGCTCTCGATTGCCCTGCTGATCCGCCTGACTTCGAAGGGGCCCATCCTGTTTTGCCAGGAGCGGGTCGGTTATATGGGGCGCGTCTTCAACTGCATGAAATTCCGCACCATGCACGTCAACGCCGGGAACCACATGCACCGCGATTATGTGCAACAATTGATCCGGTCGGAAATCGCCATGAGCAAACTCGACGGCCATCGGGATACGAGGGTTTACGGGTTCGGTCGCTTCCTGCGGGTGACCTCGCTCGACGAGTTGCCGCAGCTCTTCAACGTCCTGCGCGGCGAGATGAGCCTGATCGGCCCCCGCCCCTGCATCCCCTACGAGTACGAACGCTATCAACCCTGGCATCGCCACCGGGTGGACGCGCTGCCGGGCCTGACCGGCCTTTGGCAGGTCAGCGGAAAAAACAAAACGACCTTCGCGCAAATGATCCGCCTGGATCGAACCTATGCCCGCAAAGAATCCTTTCCGCTCGATGCCCGGATTATTATGCGCACCCTTCCCGTGTTGATCGGTCAGTTCAGGGACGATTTGAAGAACCGATGGCTGGACGGACGCGTCTCCTTGAAGACGATCCTCCGGAGCCCGCCGATGGCCCGCAAGCGTCTGTCGCCCGATGAGGCGTCATTGTGAAGGAATCCATGAATCCAACCGCGTACCTATTGCTGACGGCCGCCCGCAACGAGGAAGCCCATATCGAAGGAACCATCCAGGCGGTCATCGCCCAGACGCAGAAGCCGGTCCGCTGGATGATTGTCAGCGACGGTTCCGTCGACCGCACCGACGAAATCGTTTCGCGCTATGCCGCCCTTCATCCGTTCATCGAACTGATGAGGGCCTCCGCCGACCCGACACGCAACTTTGGCTCCAAGGCCCGGGCCATCAATGCCGCCTACGAGCGGGTGCGCCGGCTCGACGTTTCGTTTGTCGGCGTGTTGGACGCCGACGTGACCTTCGATCCGTCTTACTACGCCGCCGTGCTCCAGCGGATGCTCGACGCCCCCCGCCTCGGCCTGGCCGGGGGCATGCTGTTCGATTGGAGCGACGGGCAGTTTATTCAGCAGGTTACCGACCCCGACTGGAGCGTCAGCGGTCCGATTCAATTGTTCCGAAAGGATTGCTTCGAGGCCATCGGCGGATATCTGCCGGTGCGCGGCGGCGTCGACGCCGTGGCCGAAGTCATGACTCGCATGAAAGGCTGGAAGGTCCAGGCGTTCCCCGAGCTCCACGTCATGCACCATCGCCAGACCGGCACCGAACAACGGGGCCTTCTTTCGGTGTTTTTTCAACGAGGCATCGAGGATTATCAGCTCGGCTATCAGGCCTTGTTTTTTGCCGGCCACGCCTTGCGTCGCATCCGGGAGCCGCCCTGGCTGCTGGGCAGCCTGCTCATGGCGACCGGCTATGCCTGGGCCTTCCTGCGCCGCACCCCGCGGAAGGTCCCGAGCGACTTTATACGCTACCTTCACACCGAACAATGGACCAGAATACGGGCCCGGTTTTATGGCCGGCAGGGAGAGACTTTATGATCGGCGTTATCGTTAAAAAAACCGAGCGGCTTGTCGCCGCCGAATTTTTTGAACTCTTCAAAACTCCGTGGGAATTCTACCAGGAGGGTTCAAGCTACGACGTGATCGTGACGACCGGCGCCCCTCCCTCCGGCGTCGGCGACACGGCGCAGATCGTCTACAGCTCGGACACCCTGCCGGGAGATCGCTCGCTGCGGGTTTTCCATCCGGGCTCAAGCCCGCATTGGCTGGATGCGACGGACTATTCGATGCCGCTGTACGGACGGCTGACGGTTTTTGAGGCCAGGCCCCATTCCACGGCGCTGGTCTATTCCGCGGGCCAAAAAGCCGGATTGTGCACCCGGGAATCCGGGCGGGGCATTGTCCGGATCGGCTACGATTTGTTCGGGGAAGTCGAGCGGCTGTTGGTGCACGGCCAGCCGCCCGAGCAGGCCGGGCGTCCCGCATTGGAGCAGCATATCCATTTGCTGAGGTCGCTCATCCTCTCCCTGGGCATCCCTCTGGTGGAAGTGCCCCCCACTCCGCACGGCTATACGATGACCGCCTGCCTGACGCACGACGTGGATTTTGTCGGGATCAAGGACCACGGCTTCAACCACACGATCCAGGGGTTCCTCCACCGCGCGTTGTTCGGGTCCGTGCGGCGGCTTATGCGCCGGGAGCTGACGCTGCGCCAGACGATGACCAACTGGGCCGCCGCGCTCTCGCTGCCGTTGGTGCACCTGGGCTTGCGCAGGGATTTCTGGCGGGAATTCGACCGCTACGGAGAATTGGAGCGAGGGCATCCTTCGACGTATTATTTTATTCCCTACAAGAACCGGCCCGGGCGAAATGTGTCCCTGCCCCATCCCGAGCGCCGGGCGGCCGCCTACGATCTGGGCGCCGTCCAGGCCGATATCCAGGCGATCCGCCGGCGGGGCGGCGAAGCGGCCCTGCATGGAATCGATGCCTGGCTCGACCCGTCCAGCGCGCGCGACGAACGGCAGCGGCTCGCGTCGGAAACCGGCGCCGCCTGCACGGGGCATCGCAGCCACTGGCTTTGCTTCAATACGCAATCGCCCCTGGTCCTGGACGAGGCCGGCTTCGATTACGACTCCACCTGCGGCTACAACGAAACCGTGGGCTTCAAGGCCGGAACCTGTCAGGTCTTTCGCCCGCTCGGAGTCCGGCGGCTGCTCGAACTGCCCATGCAGCTTCAGGATGTCGCGCTGTTCTATCCGACTTCGCTGGGGCTTTCGCCGGCCGCGGCCTGGCGCGAAATGACGAAGATCCTGGATACGATCGCCGACTTTGGCGGCGTTGCCGCCATCTTGTGGCATACGCGGAGCCTTTCGCCGGAACGCTTGTGGGACGAGCCCTACATCAAGTTGATCGACGAGCTCGAACGCCGGGGAGCCTGGTTCGGCGCCGCGGCCAGCGTGACGGAATGGTTCCGGGCCCGGCGGCAATTGAAGCTGACCCGGGACGCTATTTCGACGGAGCGCGTCCGCGTGCATATCGAGGGACCGTCCTTCCAGCCCGGGTGCACGCTTCGGGTGCACATCCCCATTCCCAGTCATGGCGCCTGGGGCGTGGTCCGCCAGTACGATGTGCCCTGGAGCGGGGAGGCGGAGGTGCAAATCGATTTAATGGCGCATACCGCGCGCGAGAAAAAAATACGCTTGCCGGGCGCTCCGTCGTTGTCGCGAGAGGAGGCGCCCATTTCATGAAAAGCGCCCGCATCGCCATTTTACGTCACGGTTACTATCCGAACGACCCGCGCGTGTACAAGGAGGTCCGCGTTCTCCGCGAAGCGGGCCATAGCGTGGAGGTCTTGTGTTTGCGAGGCCGCGGCCAGCCGCCGTACGAAACCCTGGACGGCGTACGGATCGTCCGCGCGCCCCTATCGCACCGCCGGACGTCGAAAATCCGGTATCTCTGGGAATATGGGTTTTCGTTTGTCTGGATGTCGATGGCCGTCACCTTCCGGCATCTGTGGAAGCCCTATGACCTGATCCAGGTCAACACGCTGCCCGATGCGCTGGTATTCGCCACGCTGATTCCCAAGCTCATGGGCGCTTTCGTTCTGCTCGACATGCACGAGCCCACGCCGGAGCTGTACGCCACGATCTATCCGACGCCATCCACGTCTTTTCTGTCCCGCGTCCATTTGTTCATCGAACGAATGGCCATTCGCTATGCCGACCGGGTGCTGACCGTCAACGACACCATCCGCCGGCGTTTCGTGGAACGAGGCGCTCCCGCCGAACGATTGCTGGTCGTGCGCAACGTTCCTGACGAACGAAAAGAGACCGTCGCGATTTCCCGCCCGCCGGTCGACGGCTTTTTCCGGCTGGTAACTCACGGAACGATTCAACCCCGCTACGGACACGAAGTCATTCTGCAGGCCCTGCCCAAAATCCGCGAACACATTCCCCATGTGCGGGTGATCGTCGTCGGCGACGGCGAGGGCATGCCGGAAATCAGGCAACTGGCCCGCGATCTGCATTGCGAGGATATCGTCTCGTTTACCGGGCGCGTGCCTTTGTCGAGCATTCCGCAGCTTTTGATCCAGGCGGATATCGGATTGGTGCCGCTGCTGAAGTCGCCTTTTTCCGAACTCTGCCAGCCCAACAAACTTTTCGAGTATATCGCGCTGGGCATCCCGGTCGTTGCCTCGCGGCTGCCGGCCATCGAAGAAACGTTCGACGATTCCTGCATTCGGTTCGTCGAACCGGGCGATGTCCGGGAACTGGAAAAGGCGGTGATCGAACTTTACGAATCGCCGGAATGGCGGCAAACCCTGGCCCGAAATGCCGCGCGGCAATACGAGCGGGTGCGCTGGCGGGAATCCCGCAAAACATATCTGGCCGGCGTGGAAAACGCGCTGTAGGCCATACAGGAAAAACGGCAAGACAACTTATGAATCATCGTTCCATGGAATTGAACCGACTGGAAAACCAGGAAGTTCCGAGGCGCGCCGTCGATCGCTTCGGGCTCCTGATTTTTGTCGCGGCCGGCGTCGTCCTCGGGATCTCGATCGGGCAAGTTCCCTTGACGATGGCCCTGGTATTAACGGTCGGCTTACTGGCCGCGTTGCTGCCTTTCTTCCGGCCGGTCGAAGCGCTGTATTTGTTTTTTGGCTACCTCGTCATTACCACCGACGCTTCCTCAGGATTGTCCGGAGACTTCTTTCAGATTCCCGACCTGGATCTCTTCGCCGGGCTGCCCGCGCTGGGCACGACGTATCTGCTCATCATTCTGGGCGCGGTCTTGTTTCGCCGGATTCTTTGGGAACGCGAAAAGCTGCGCATATCGCCCAAGCCTTTGATCCCCTATCTGGCCATCGTGATCCTGGCCGCCATCATCGGGATGGCACGGGGCAACGATTCGGAATTGCTGCGCGTGGACTTCATGGGGGCGTTGTTTCCCATCCTCTGCTTTTACCTCTGCTGCCAGTTGCTGGATACGGAACAACGCATCCGTCGGATGTTGGCGATCGTTATGGGCGTCAGCGCTATCAAGGCGTCCATCCTGCTGGTTTACTACTTCAACGGACGCGGCTGGCCGTACAGCCTGGATGCCGGGAGCCTGAGCCTGTCTCACGTAGCCACAATGGATTCCGCGGATTTGCTGGCTTTTATTACGATCCTCCTGGCGATCGTTTCGCTTTGGATGGCCCGACAATTGAAGGGGCTCCGGCTGGCCGCGGCGATCGCCGCCGCTCTGCCCGCTTTTCTTGTAATCATCTTCGCTTATCGACGCACTCAATGGGTCGGACTGGCGGCTTCGTTGGGCCTGATGATGTGGTGGGCGCCGCCTCGGGGACGCATCCGGTTGACCATGATCGGTCTTTTCGTGGTCCTATGGGCGATTTGCGCCGCGGTTTTTCTCGGAATCAGCGACGAACATATTTCGTTCATGGGGGAAAGAACCCTTTCCGTTTTCGATAAGAAGCAGGATTCCAACGAATACCATCTGCTGGAATCCCAGCAGGTACTTCGGGACCTCATGGGCAATCCCGTCATGGGCCTGGGCCTGGGCGGAAAACACAGCCCCCTGGGCATTTATGAAGACGACGTGGTGCCCATCAATATTGTCCATAATACATGGCTCTACATTTGGATGAAAATCGGCCTGCCCGGCCTTGTCTTTTTCCTCTGGGCCGCCTGGATGTTTTTGCGGCGAGTTTTGCAGCATCACCCATTCAGGAATCGCCCACTTCTGCTGGCGTTGGCGTCCTCATCCGGTTTGTGGCTGGCCATGTCATTGACCGGGCCAACCCCCTGGTATCAGCATCAGACATTTTTGATCGCCCTTTTTGCCGCCATGACATTTGTCTTGACCCAAAAGGAAGGCGCCCATCTGGATGCCGATTAGGAAAACACGCTTTGAACGAGGAACCAGATCGTCCATGAAAGTTATGCTTGTGAATGAATGCCCTATTAGACTGAGCGGATCAGGCGGGACGGAAAAGCACGTTCAACAACTGCTCGAAGCGCTATCGCAGCAGGGACACGAAATCGTACTGTTGACTTCACAATTGAATGGACAACCCGAAGTCCAGACGCCGGGCGTCTATGCCATTCCGCATTTGAACGCCCCGCCTCTTCGCAAGAAAATATTCCATCATTTGCGGGAACAATCCAACGCACTACGCAAGACCGCTGAAATCGTACGCAGGGAATCTCCGGATGTCATCCACATTCACAATCTCATGAATCCAAAGGCACTCAAGCTCTTCCGGTCCCTACGGCCAACCGTCAAATCCATTCATGACTGCCGACCCTTTTGCACCAAGCCCTATCCAGTCGTGGCCTCGCGCCTAGTGGGCAACAGCGAAGTTTTGTGCAACCGCCGTTTTGACCTCGGCTGCTGGAGCCGATGCTATCTGCACGCGGGTGAAAAGCTCATTGATCGGTTGGAGGCGTGGTCGTATTTTCCTTCCAATCTCCGGGCGCTTCGCGAAATTCTCGCCTGCGACCGTCTGGTCGTCTATAGCCGGTATACGCAGCAACTGGCGATCCGGCAGGGCGTCAACGAATCCAGAATCGACCTTCTATATTTGTTCACGGAAACCGGCGATCTGGACTTGAAGACACCGATTCAACGGGAGTATCCCCCGCTGATAGTCTTTGCCGGCCGTTTGTCTCCGGAGAAAGGAGTCCGGCATCTGTTGGAGGCCGTGGAATCTCTGCCGTGCGACTTGCCGTTTCGTTTGGTCATCGCCGGCGACGGCCCGATGAAAAAAGATATCGAACAACGCGCAGGAGCCCTCCGCTCCCGGATACGGATTGAGCTGCCGGGATTCCTCCACCACGAAACTTTGTTGGACCTTTATCGTCGGGCAGCCTTTGTGGTCGTACCATCGATCGGCTCCGAAGGATTTTCATTGGTGGGGATTGAAGCCATGAATTGTTCGACCCCGGCGGTCGGCTTCAATGTTGGCGGCGTCGGCGAGTGGCTGGTGGACCGTCAAACCGGGCTGTCCGTGCCGCGCGGTGACATTCAGGGATTGAAGGACGCACTGGAATTCATGCTGCGGCATCCGACCGAACGCGAACTTATGGGCTGCAAAGCACAGGCCTTCGTGCAGGCAAAGTTCCGCCGCGACACGCATATCGACGGCTTGATAGAGTCTTATCGGCAAGCCACAAAGGCAAGAACAACTGCTGCGTCGCAACACATCCATGAAAACGAGCGAACGAACCCTGTATAATTCGCACAGACGTCTGTTTTCCCTGGCGCTGATCACCGTGTTGCGGCATATATCGTGACTCATCGAGGACAAAACGTCTGCGAAGCTCTCGCATTCGTTTGGTCCGTATCGTAGAATTCGATGGCGGCGAGGGCAGACCGTTGCAATGACTTATTGCGCATGTCGTTTGCGAAGAAATCGATTTCTGTTTTATAAAATTGAATAAGTTCTTCATCCTTCATGACAAGAATGTCAAAGTAACCAAAACTGCTCGTTAATTGAAAAAACAGCAGATTTCGAAATGGAAACAGATCAGATAAAGAATATTTCCCCATTAGGTTGCCAACATTGTTATAAAGCAAAAAATGGTTATAGCCGCTTTTTTTGAGGAGTTCTAAAGCGGTCAGGCAATCTTGGACGTAATGTTCATTCTCGAAAACATCGCATTCAAAAAGGACTACGGGCCGGTTTCGCAACAACAATTCTTTGGCGCCCTCGATGACGTCAAAGTCATAGCCGTCCGTGTCAATTTTAAGGACATTTGCATTCGCCGCAACAGGGTGTCCATTTACCATTTCGTCCAGCGACCTTTTGCTCATTTTGACGCCATTTTCCGTTTGGAGTATTGAGGATGTGCCGTTTTTCTCTCGAACTTCAAACGTCCCTTGATCGTTGCCAGACGAACAAATCTCCGAAACAATCGAAACGTTTTTGTTCCAACCCCAGTTATGTATTAATAGTTCGTTAAATTTTGGATTGGGCTCAATGGCAAGGAACGTGTCGGCGTCTTCCTTATAGAATGAAGCGATCGTGTCTCCAATGTTTGCTCCAACATCAATGCAATTAAGATATCCTTGCGTCTGATGGATGTACTCGCGAATTCTCTGTGGAAGTCGATCATAAAAAGGAAACTCGTTCAGATAGTCTGGCAGCGAATGAGACAGCGGAAGCTTCAAGCTCCTTCCATGTATTGGGAACGCGCATATGGGATCATTGAATAGCTGAATCAAAGTCTTTCGTACAAAAGACCATGCCCTTCTCTTAATGCCTTTTGATCCTGATGCTAGATAGCGCTTATAAACTAACGTTGCAGTTTCCACATTGCCCCCATAACAGTAAATTGAAAGGTTTCAAAAGCAGTCGGATGAAAAGTCACGCCTCCTTCCCTTTCGGCTCATGCCGAAATAGAATTGCAACAAACCTTATTGCCATCCTTAAGGTCCCCGTGAAGCACAGCTCGTCGTAGTTGCTTCTTTTCGTTGTTATATCTTAAACATATGCAGCATATTCAGAATTTCAAAAGGGGCGGCTGATGTATATCTCGGCTCCTGCCGAGACGGTAGCGCCCATCCGTTCGCCATATCCTTGGACAGCCACATGACCAGAAACAGTATAACGCACAGCGAAACGATATCTTTTAAAATGCTGTTCGAAAACGCGCTTTTTACATATCAGCCTCTCCTCAAGGATCGTATTCATACGCACCGATGGACCAGGGAACCGTTCGAGCATTCAAGTCGATATCCGTGGCATATTTGGAAGTCAGCGCGAGCCCATTAGTCGCCGCGGGGGATGTTGGCATCAAGCTGAGTCCATCGGGGCTGGTTCCGTTGGTGGAAGACACCTGCGTCGGAATTTGACTACTATTAACGAAAAGCGGATCACTATTTTGCGCAGTCAATTCAAAGCTACCGACTTCAGCCACTGTATAATCTGACGTTAAATTATATTTGATTACCATCGCATCAGAACCGTTTTCATGCCAATAGAGATTGTTGCTGTGCATGAGCGTGCCGTTGAAATCGTTGTCGTAATCACCCACCACCAAACCCACCGTGCTTCCGTGGTAGCGGTGGTAAAGGATATTGTTGATAAAGGTAATATGGGTATTCGTACAGCCATACCGCATTTCAACTTCACCAGAATACGACCAGTCGGCGCCGTTGGTCCAGTTGTTGTAGAATGTGTTGTTATACACATTCAGCGTGGTTCCGGTTGCATACCAATTATATGGATGAATCCCCAATCCGGCCTTGGCATTGTTGTAAAACATGTTGCCGTAGATGTCGCAGAGAATCTTCCAGGGTGTGTTTCTTTCGGCATCGTACGTATAGAGAATTCCGAAGGCGCCTGAGTTGGCCAAGATATTGTGCCGAATCGTATTAGTGCCCGTATCGTCGGCGTATTTACAAAAGGTCTGGATGCAACCTTGGTTCGCCGTACGGTCTTCAAGGTAGTTGTATTCAAAGATGTTGCCGCTCCCTCCGTTGCATATCTGCAACGCGCTGTTGGCGTAGGGCAATCGTCCGCCAGTGTAAGTGTTTTTCACTATGTTGTTGCGCCAAACGTTATTACTCAATGGTCCCGGCGAATAGTGATTGAGGCCATGCGCCGAATAGTCGGCGACGTAATTGCCTTCAATCAGACAGTCGGAGATCGTGTTACTGTTAAACGAGGTAAGCCATATTCCATTGACATGACCGGAACTGCCTCCCAGATTGGTTATTGATAGATTTAAGATACTTATGTGACTGATATTATTTGTGATATCGTCGCCGACAGCTACCCCCATCGTCACCCTGTCTCCGCCATCGAGAGCAAAATCTCGGAACGTAATATAGCTGGCTTTCACCACTATCAAACCATTGTTGATCCCTCCTGTCCTCCGAATCATGGGTTTGGCGCCTGTGCCGTAGTCATCGCCGCGAATCGTGAGTTCTCCACCGTTAGCGCTACCGCCGTGAGTGATTACCCAGTAAGCGCCGCCGGAATAGTCAATATCCCACACGCTCCCCTTCTCCAGATGAACTGTAGCGCCGTCGGGCAGGGTTGACCATTCGCTCTTGATATGATCGAAGGTTTCCCACGGCGCGTTGGGGTCGGAGCCCAGGTTGGAGTTGGTGCGCGAGGGATGCGTCGAGGAGACGTAGTAATGATCGGATAGGACGATATTGATGCCGGAAACGTTGTTGGTCGCGTATACGGGGTTGTTGGTATAATTACCCCAAGCTTCAGCGACATCTTGTTGAGCATTTGTATTGCTGTCTCGGTACGCCCAAAGGGCATACTTCTCGCGCCCCAACAGATTGGTGACGACAAAGGCGCCCGGAGCGTCCAGGAGGATTTCCTGCACCACTTTCCGCGGTCCCCGGCAACTGTTCAACAACGCAATATCTTCAGCAGGCAATTCTCCTTCATAAATGCGGATTTCATCCATGTCGCCGGTAAAGGGCGCGGCGCCGCTGGGCGAACGGCGGCCGATGCAAAGCGGCGTGGTTGTATCCGTAGCGGTATGGGACCCGATGTACTCGCTTAAACCTTCATCGGCGCCGTCGACGAAGACCCGGGCGCTCAGGCGGTTGGTGGGCGCGCTGAATACGCCGCAGACATGCCGCCAGGTTCCGTCCCGCACCAGCGAGGAAGAATTGACGTCGGCCCGCGTGGGATAGGAGGAGATTAAATTGAGCAAAACCGCATTGTTGTTGTTCATCGTCACACACCAACCCGTGTAGGGAGAAGCCTCCTGATTCTTCGAAATAGCCCACATTTGGATATTGGAGGAGGCATAGCTGGAGGGAATCTTGACCCAGGCCGAGACGGTCAGGGTAGTCCACACAGGACCTACGTCCAGCACGTCTCCGGCATCGAGCCAGTCGTTGCCGTCAAAATACATCCCTGAGCCGGAGAGGCCGTTGGTTGCCGAGGCAAAGAGGCAGTTGGCGGCATAGACGGACTTCGCCGCGCCGGTGGACCCGATGGCCCAACGACTGAGGTTGTCGAAGGTCGTGTTATAAACGACAAGCTGGTTCGTCCTGGCGCCAACGCCTTCGGCGCTGTCGCGGATCAGGCAATTGAGCAGGGTTACGGAGTTGGTCTGCGTGCCGCTGTAGTTGATGTAGTCGATGACGTAACGGGGAGAATTTTTGCTTAACCGTGGTAGGGCGCTCACTCCGCTGAGCGCCATTTCGGCCGGCGACGGAGCGCCGGCCCTACCTGCCAGGACCTCCGGACGGAGCGGCGGCACGCGCAGCGTCGTGCGCGTCAAATCAGGTTTGGAGACGAAGAGATAGCCGGACGACTTTAATAGCGGCGCCACGGGCACTTCTTCCGAAAGAAAAGTCCTGCCTTCGACGGTAAACACCCGCATGGAAACGGGTTGTCCGGCATCCCGACCGGCCCCGCCCAAAGTCAAACTATTTTCGTCTTCCGAATACGCAAAACACCGCTGCAAGTTGTAGAGGCTTTGCCCGTGAGCTTTATCGATCCGAATCGGTTCGGGGCTTGCTTCCGATGGACGAACGGAATTAGGACGTTCGACGCTGAAGCTGTTCAGGTCCACCAGTTCGGTAAGCACGCAGAGAACCGAAGAAGAGTCATCAAGGCCAAAATCCGAAGGAACGGGGACATCGCCATACAAAACCACGTTTTTTTCACTGCCCCAAAAATGGATGGCGTACACAATATCGGCGTCGACGCCGATAAAGGCATTTGGATAAACGACTCCTCCATCAAACGCCTGTGCAGGGGCCTCTTTCACCCAGGCGACCAAGGCTGTCAATGCTCTATTCACTCAATCCCTCCTTAGGATTTCGGACCCCGTTTCTTGGCAGGACAATGCTATCGAGAATCTATGGACAAAAGAATCGTTGTCAAAAAATATTTCTATTGGAATTTTTCACCGATGGATTTTCATTCAAAATTTACCGAAATGCGTTCAAACGCGCCCATTTGATAATCGTCCCATCATGGACTAGATTGCATTCAGCATAATGGAGCTTGATCCATTAGAGGGTTCAGGGAGGGCGGCAAGATTTCATGAAAACTCCGATCATCCAACGGATTGTTGTTTCACATGAAACCGATCGTGCTTACCGCAACGGACTGCTTGAAGCCTATCGCCAAGCCGTCGAGACGTGGGCTTTAGCCCTGTCGAAAGGAAAGTCATGAAATTGGGAGAGCGAACGATTAACAATGCGTTGTTCAATGCGCTGAGCAGCCTGGTCCCGCTGGCCTTGAGCATGATTCTGTGGCCGTTCATTGTCGCCCGGCTTGGAACGGATGCCTACGGCGTTCTGGCGCTGGTCTGGTCCGTGATGGGGTACTTTGCGCTGTTGAACCTGGGACTCGGCAACGCGGTGGTCAAGTACGTGGCCGAATTCACCGGGCGCGGCGACATGGCGGGAACCCGGCAGATTATCGGATCGGCATTGACCCTTTTCATGGGGCTCGGAGGCTTGGGCCTGATTCTCATTCTCGCCATTGCAAGACAATTGGCCGTCCGCTGGATGAAGATCCCGGACGAGTTGATCGACCCGGCGTATTATGCTTTTTGCGCCGCCTCCGCCGGTTTTTTTTTCACGATGCTCATCACCTTGTATAATTCCGTGATTAACGGGCTGATCCGCTACGACATCACCAGCGTCATCAACGCCGTCATGGGCGCCTTTACCACCATCGCCACCGCCGTGGTTTTGCATTTTGGCTTCAGCCTGTTAGCCGTCGTGCTGGTCAATGTGGCCATTCCCCTGGCGACCCTGCTGGTCTACGTCGCCACCATGAGCCGGCTGCAGCCGACGCTGCAAACAGGCCCTTCCTGGGACCTGAAAACCGTTAAAACGATCATGCGCTTCGGCATGTACGCCCTATTGAGCCGCATCACCGACGTGATCGTGCGGCAGGTGGACATCTTGATCATTGGCGCCATGCTGGGGGTGTCGTCTGTTACGTATTACGTGATTCCCTGCACCATCTTGAACCGGTTGACGTCGCTGCTCGGGCGCATCGGCATGGTAATTTTTCCGGCGGTCAGCGAACTGCAAGGTCAACGGCGTCCGGAGGTTATTGAGCAACTGTATTTCACTTCCTCGCGCGTCATGCTGCTGCTCTCGACCGCCTGCATCTTGCCGGTGCTTATTTTCGGCCGGCAGTTTCTTGCGCTGTGGATGAGCCCGGCCTTCGCCGCGCAGGGGGGAACTGCCTTGATTCTTATTGCATGGTCGGTCTATCTGGATTTATTGACCAACGTTCCAACTTTCGTTGTCGATGGACTCGGCCATCCCAAGGTAACCGGAGTCGCCGCCTTCTCTCATGCCCTGGTCTTTTTGGGTTTGATCGTCCCACTGGCCCGGACGATGGGCATCGACGGCGTAGCCCTTTCCTTATTGCTCAGCGCTGTCGCCGTCACGGCCCCGTTCCTCCTCTACACGCACCGCGTCATTCTCCGAATACCCATCTCCCGGCTGTTGCGGGAATCGTATTTCAAACCGTTGGCGGCGGGCGCCCTGCTCGCCGGAGCGCTCTGGTTCATACCCGATCATGTCGCTCGGAATTTGCCGACGGTGCTGGCCCTGATGAGCGGCAGCGTTATGGCATATTTTTTGCTAGCTCTACTAATGGGCGCCTTCGAGACGCATGAAAAAGAAATCGTTCTGGCTTATGTTCGGGGAGTGGTTCGGCGGCTTAATAAGAAAAAAAGAGCAACCGATGAAAGCGTGCCATTGGAAGTCGAATCGAATTAAGACTCGTGATCGAACGATCCGAGTTTACTCGCGCGTTGGACGGATACTGATCGACAATTGCGTTTCGTCGAAACAAACTGCATTGGAGAGGAGTTTTCGCGGCGCCTCTACCGCTTCCTATGGAATAAATAATAACTATATTTTACAGGCATTTGACAGAATGGCGCCGAATCGGAATATTAATGCCCGTGGTGCAGTCGCCACGCAAGCAGTCCGAAACTACCTAAAGTCGTAACTAATAATTGTAAGGCGGTAAGTTGTGAAATATCGATGGATTGTGTTTTGTCTCTCGATCGTTTGTTTGATTCTACCGGCGCGTGCCGCGCAGTATTATGTATCGTCCATTCATCCATCCCGGAGCGATTCCAATCCGGGAACGAGTTCCTCGGCCCCCTGGGCCACGCTCGACAAGGTGAAGAGCGCCTGGGGCTCTCTGTCGGCAGGCGACACCGTGCACATGGAGCGGGGCAGCGTGTGGAACCTCACGTTCAGTTCCGATTACTGGTCCCTGTCGCGCAGCGGCAATTCGTCGGCGGGGCCCATCACGCTTCGCGGCGACGATTACGGAAGCGGCGCCAAGCCGATCGTCCGGCGCGCGGGGGGCGCGGGAAGCTGCGGGTTCATGCTGGTTCAAAGCAGTTATGTAACCTTGCGCGACTTCGTCTTGGATGGCGGAGCCAAAGCCACGCTGGGCATAGCGGTCGGCGCCGGCGCCGGCGCCAATGTCAGCAACGTGAAGATCCAAAATCTTTCCGTGACCAACCTGGGCGGCAGTTCCTCCCAGTACATTTGCGGAATCTGGCTGACCTCGTTCAACGGGCGCACGATCTCCGACTGCCTGATCGAAGGCAATTACGTTGCCGACTATTCGGCGCACGGGCTTAATCACTATTCGCCGTATCCCTTGATTAACATTACGTGGCGTAACAACACCGTCAAGAACGGGTTTACCGGGGGGCGCTACCCCTCGGCGAACGCCGCCCTCCAGATCACCAGCGGCGGGAGCGGAAACGTCTTCGAGTATAACTTCCTGGAAGATCGAACCACCACGGAAGGCGGCATTCTCGGCTTTGGCAAGTATGCCGGCGACACGGGCACCAACACGATCCGGCATAACGTTATCGCCAATTCGGATTCCTTCGGCATGATCTATACCATCGATCAAACCAACAAGAAGATCCTGCTCGATGTCTATGGAAATGTCTTTTACAACAACGACCGGGCCGGGCTGGGGATTCATCCGTACAATTCCTACGCCGCCGGCACGACGTTCAACGTGTACAACAACACGTTCTATAACAACTACACGGATGGCGGCGACACTTCACACGGCGAGGTGGAGTTCCATGCGCAGTGCAACAACACGCGCATCAACTTCTACAACAACTTGCTCCAGCACCGGCCTTACGGCACGACCGTGGGCCTGGCGGTCGGCAGCGGCTTCAGCGGCACGCTGACGCACGGCAACAATCTCTACTGGCATGAGACCGGAACCGGCGCGACGGTGGTAAATCATGGCTCCGCCTACACGGTGGCCAATGTCCGCAACTACGAATCCACGGCCCAGCAGGCCAATCCGCTGTTTGTCAGTGCAAGCCAGACGCCCACGGCAATCTCTTCGACCGGAGGAGCCAGTCCCAACGGCCTCAACCTGACGGCCTCTTCTCCCGCTTGCAGCAGCGGCGCGAACCTCGGAACGAAATATGCCTGCGACATCAATCAGGTTGTCCGCACCGTTCCCTGGTCTATCGGGGCGTATCAATATACCTCCGGAGGCGGCGGCACAACGACTCCGCCCCCCGTCACCGCTACGGCCAAGGATTACTATGTGTCCTCGACGCATGCCGCGCGCAACGACGCCAACCCCGGCACCAACGCCAACGCGCCCTGGGCGAGTTTCGACAAGATCAAGAGCATGTGGACGAGCCTGCCTCATGGCTCGACCGTGCATCTGGCCAAAGGCAGCACGTGGAATCTCACCTTCGCCAGCGACTACTGGTACATCGGCACGGGCGGCAGCGCCACCGGCGGAGCTAAAACCATCCGCGGCGACGACTACGGCACGGGCGCCAAGCCCGTCGTGCGGCGCACCGGCAGCGGCGGAAGTTGCGGGTTCATCCTCGTGCAGAACAGCTACGTCACCCTGCGCGACTTTGTCCTCGACGGCGGCCACAGCGACTACGCCCAGAACACGCTGGGCATTGCCGTCGGCAGCGAAAGCCGCGCCGTCAGCAACGTCGTGGTCAAGAACATGACCATCCGCAACCTCGGCGGCAGTTCCACGATGTACATCTGCGGCATCTGGCTGGTCTCGCCGAGTTACACGATTTCGGACTGCCTGATCGAAGGCAACGAAGTCTCGGACTATTCGGCGCATGGGCTTAATCACTACTCCCAAGGCCCTCTGGTCAATGTGATCTGGCGCAACAACACCGTCAAGAACGCCTATACCGGCGGACGTTATCCATCGGCCAACAGCGCCCTGCAAATCACCAGCGGCGGGCGAGGCAACGTCTTCGAGTATAACTTTCTGGAAGATCGGACCACCACGGAAGGCTGCATTCTTGGCTTTGGCAAGTATGCCGGCGACACGGGCACCAACACGATCCGGCATAACGTTATCGCCAATTCGGATTCCTTCGGCATGGTCTATACCATCGATCAGACCAACATGAAGATCCTGCTCGATGTCTATGGGAATGTTTTCTACAACAACGACCGGGCCGGACTGGGGATTCATCCGTACAATTCCTACGCCGCCGGCACGACGTTCAACGTGTACAACAACACGTTCTATAACAACTACACGGATGGCGGCGACACTTCACACGGCGAGGTGGAGTTCCATGCGCAGTGCAACAACACGCGCATCAACTTCTCCAATAACCTGCTCCACCACCGGCCCTACGGCACGACTGTGGGCCTGGCGGTCGGCAGCGGCTTCAGCGGCACGCTGACGCACGGCAACAACCTCTATTGGCACGACGGCGGCTCCAACCAAACCGTGGTCACTCACGGTTCGGCCTACACGCCGGCCAATGTCCGCAATTACGAGGCCACCGCCCAACGGGCATCCCCCCAGTTCGTCAACGCAAGCCAGGTTCCCACCCAGGTGACGTCGACCAACGGCGCTCATCCGGACGGCTTTGACCTGACCGTCGCTTCGCCGGCGAGTTCCAACGGGCTTTCGTTGGCATCGCGCTATGCCACGGACATCAATCTGAATGCCCGTACGGCGCCCTGGTCCATTGGCGCCTATCAATTCAAGGCAACCTCGCGCCCGAAACCTCCCCGAGGGCTTCGCGTCGTTTCGCAATAAGCGGATTGAACAGATAACCTGCAAAGCCGCGACGGATCGTTCCGTCGCGGCTTTGTTTTGTCGTTAGCGGGAGTGAATCTTGACACGGCCTCTCCTCAACGTCTGGCAATCGATATGCTATAAAAAGACAAAAAGCCCGTCTTCGGAGAAGCCGGGCCACCTTCAGGCCTTTCGGTAGGAGCCGCAACCCATTGTTTGAGGGTTCCGCTCTGTCGGAACCTTCTTCTACCGGTCGCGACGGAGCGCGACCCTCCAAAATACAAACCATCTTGCAGCGGCGATCGTTTTTGGCCCAGCTCTACATGAGCGGATTGTATGGGGAAAAAAAAGGTAGGGACGGCGCTCCGTCGCCGTCCGCTTTTGCGGCAGCGTCAGGATGCGCCCGTTGGCGGGGCGGCCATTTGATAATCGTCCCATCATGGACTACATTGCAGCGACAGAAACGGCGGAATTCCCAACCGGCATTTCCGAGGGGGCTGCAATTACTCATGAAAATTTTGATGCTGCTTTTTGGACGACGTCAGGAGGGCACCTATTTTCGCGCCTTTCCCTGGGCCAGGGTACTGGCCGCCAAGGGCCATGAAGTAACGGTGGCCTGCACCTCCCGAAACAACGCTTTGCGCAGCCGGGTGGAAATGGACCAGGGCGTCCGAATTCTTGAAACGCCCTCGTTTTTGGACGGGAGATGGGTCATGGCCCGGCTTTCGGGGCTGTATGGCTGGAGTCCCCTTTCCATCGGACTGCGCACCTTGGAAATCCTCCGGGGACATTACGATGTCGTTCATACGTTCGAACACCATCTCCACGCTTCGGCGCCGGTATACCTGGCCGGTCGAAAACACATTCCGGCGCTCGTCGCCGACTGGTGCGACCATTACGGCGATGGAGGCTTCCGCGACAAGCTTTACAGCCCCTATCGACTGGCCGCCGTCTACAAGATCGTCGGACAGCCCTTGCGTCGGGTCATGGACAGACTGGAAAAAAACCTACGGCTTCGCGCCGACGCGTTGACCGTAATCAGCAGCTTTTTTCGGGATAGAGCGCTGACGATGGGCGTCTCGCCGGAGAAAATATTTCTTATCCCCGGCAGCGCGGATGTCGCCCAGGTTCGGCCCATCGCCCAACTTGAAGCCCGCAAGCGCTTGAACATCGATCCCCAGGCCCGCGTCCTGGCGTTTCTCGGAGCGGGCCAATTCGACGTGGAATTTTCGTTGGAGGCCTTCCGGTCGGTTTTACAAAAGGAACCGAACAGTCTTTACCTGATTTTGGGACCTTCCGACGAGCAGGTGCGAAAAAAGATCATGGAGTTGAACATCGCCGACCGGGTGATCCAGACCGGCTGGATCCAAGAAGCGGATCTGCCCAATTACCTGGGCTGCGCCGATGTAGGCTTGATCGCGATGCGAGACCATCCGGTAAACCGCGCCCGCTGGCCCAATAAGATTGGCTCCTACATGGCGGCGGGGCGTCCCACGGTGTGCACGCGGGTCAGCGATGTGGCCCGGTTGATCGAATCGCACGGCATCGGCTTGGTGTCGAATATCGACACGGAAGACTTTGCGCAAAAAATTCTTCAAATCCTCCAAAATCCTTCTCTTCGCGACCAGATGGGCGCGCGAGCGCGCCAATTGGCGGAAAGCGACTTCATGCTGGAAACGCAGGTCGACGAATTGGAAAGATTATACCGTACGTTGAGGGAAAGGATGGAACATGCCGCCTGAACACGCACTGCATCTGGCTTACACTTTACCGGTTCCCGCACGCAGCGGTTACGAGCACCGGGTCTGGCAGCTTTGCCGCAATCTGAGCCGCACGCTGGACATCACACTGCTCTCACGGAGCATGACGCCGACCGTACCGGTCGCGGCCAACGACCATGCCATAAAATTCCGGACGTTGCATTTGCCCAGGCCCCGACTCGGCGAAAAACTTCGCAAGGGCATGCGCTTTCTTTTCAGTTCCTATCCCATCATGGCCGGGGGTTGGTATTTTCCCGAGATGGCCCGCGCGATCGAGGAAGAGTTGCGCCGAACGCCCCGCGACTTGATTGTGTTGGAAGGCATCTGGCTATCCGTGTACTGGCCGTTCATCGAGCATTGGCCGGCGCTGAAGGTGATCAATCATTACGATCTGGAACCAGAATCGCTGCGCCGGCAGGCGGAAATTTTGCCTGCCGGTTTGGCGAAATGGCTTTATCGAAATGCGGCGCGCCGCATGGTAAAGCTGGAATCCCGCCTCGTGCGCAAGGCGGACCTGAACTGGGTGACGTCCCGGCGCGAGCAACAGATTCTTCTCGGACGCAATCCGGGAGCGAGAATCGAGGTGGCGCCCAACGGAGTGGACACGAACCGTCTGAAACCTCTGCCCGCCGTAGAGGGCAGCCGGGAAATCTTGTTTGTCGGCGCGCTAAGCTATTTGCCCAACATGGACGGCGTATCGTTTTTCGTACAGCAAGTCCTGCCCTTGATTCGACAAAAAAGACCGGACATCGTTTTCCGCGTGGTGGGCAAAAACCCGGCCCCGTCGATCAAGGCGCTGCATCGTCCCCCGGAGGTGGAGATCACCGGGGAGGTTGAAGAGTTGGAATCCTGGTATCGGCGCGCGGCGCTCTGCGTGGTTCCGCTACGGGCGGGCGGAGGCACGAGGCTGAAGATCCTGGAAGCCATGGCCTATGGCCGGCCGGTCGTCTCGACCTCCCTGGGCGCTGAAGGCATCGATGCCGCATCCGGCCGGGACATCCTCATCGCCGACCGCCCCGAAGACTTTGCCCAGGCGGTTCTCGATTTGCTTCAACACCCCGACCGGATGCGTTCTATGGCCGAAAATGCGCGCGCGCTGGTCGACGAGAAATACGGCTGGAGTTCCATTGCCGATTTCATGACGGATACGTATCGGAAAATGAGTCCGGCGAGCTGAACAGGCGCATCCTGACAGGCCGCAATAGGCCACATCTTGACACGGCCACTCCTCAACGTCTGGCACTGGAAAGAAACCGCCGGCTTACGCCGGCGGCTACGTAGCCGCGTCCGTAAGGACGTGGATTCTTATTCGTATGCGCGGAGGCCGTGTCAAGATGCACCCGCTACAAGAAGACTTGTGTTTTGGAGGGGCGCGCTCCGTCGCGAACGAAAGAAGATGGTTCCGACAGAGCGGAACCCTCCAAAATCTTTTTAGATCATTTTGCTTTCAGAGCAAAAAATACCGGCGTGCTTACTTCCAACCGGCTCAAGATCTGAAGAGCGCCATGATTGATAGGCCGAAATCTTGTCTGAACCACCGCGGGTCCCATCAAACCGGTGACTTTCCGCATCTTCTTTATGAAGTTCCAATCCCAGTGCGCCCAATTTCTTTTCATCGTGCCGCTGAAATCCGTGTGCCATCCGATGACAACCCATCCCGACGGCTTGAGCCGGCTTCTCGCATGATCCAGAAAATCGACCATGGTGGAAACATCGAACGTATTCAAAATCGATACATCGACCGCCCAAATCAGATCGAAAGAATCTTGTACGTCGTCCGGATAGGATGCGCATTTAAAGGAAACTTCCGGAAACGCGCTGCAGGCGCAATCGATCGCGGAGACCGCTTGGTCGATGCCTACGCCGGCATAGCCCAACTGACTTAATGAAGAAGTATAAAATCCCAACCCGCAGCCCACATCCAGAGCGGACGCCTTCGCTTTGGGGCGGATGCAAAAAAAGCGAAAAACCTGCCGCACCCGTCGACAGGCTTTCTCCAGATTATGAATGGATTCCTGGCAAATTCGCTTTCCGGTTTGGTGATTCAGATAAATGTCGTTATACGAAACAGTTCCTTGACCCGAGCTCATAACTCGCCTCCCTGTTTAAGCCTTGAAGCAACCCTATGTACCTTCCCCGCTCCGCCGCTTACCATAGAATGGCGGGCTATCGATTACGTTCTATCATCATTTGAACGCTTCCGGAATTATCTCCAAAGGTTCCCAAATCGTCGGGCACAATGAAGTAGGCGAACTCGTCCACTTCAATGGCCGTCTGCCTTTCCAACCCGACCTGCTCCGCCATCGTCCGGTCCGGCTCCAAGCTAAAATCCCCGACGATCGAATCCGGGGACACAGGATGAGGTCGGCCCGATGCGCTGTCGGTCCGTATGGGGCCGTCGATATAAATCGCCAGAGCGGTCAACCACAATCTGTTCCCCAACGTATACGCGCCTCCCGTGATGGTGAAGCGGTATGTTCCGGGAAGATCTGGACGAAACATTACACCTTCCGTTTTAGCGGAAACTTCGAAGGCTTGGTAAAAGGCATAGTCTTCTCGCTCTCCTTGATCACATCCGGAAATGAGAATCAAACCCAGCCCTAGTATCCCTCCTCTGACGAGCGCGCGATTCATCCGATGTTGACTTGCGGTTTAGCTAACATGCTTAGAAAAGTACTCCTGATTTCCCGTACTTCAACCGGCGTTGTCCATTATCTTTCAAATGCATCCATTTTTGCGCTGGCGGCATGTCCGGCGGATTCGCCGCCGGCAGGCACATAAATCGAGCGATCCAGCACAACAGGGAAAATGCCGTGACGCGGCGTGAGCAAAGGCGCCGCCAAACGCCACGTATGCGAGGTCGGATGATAAACGTCCACCCGGTCGTAGACATTGTTGCCTACTTGCCCCGTTCCTTCGTCGGTGGTCTCCCCGCCCATTACATAAAATTCACCTTCGAAGAAAACCGCCTTCCCCATGCCGCCGCGCTTTTGCGGCAGGGGCGGAATGGACGAGCCCGGCGTCGAACTGCCGGTCCAGGCGTTGGAGGCGGGATCGAATACCCAGACGTCGTCAAATCCCTCGGCCACCACATTGCCGTCGCCGCTGCCGGGGCCGCGTCCGCCGAAGATATAAAACTTCTTTCCGTCCGTGCCGGAGGCCGCGTGATTGCGTCCGGTCGGCATGGGGGATTGCAGGGTCCAGGCATTGGAAACCGGATCGTAAACGGCGTTGGAGGTCACGGTGGACGAACCGGAAATGCCGCCCGCCAGATACACTTTTCCATCCAGGAGCGCCGAGGCGCCGGACCCGCAATCCCACGGCACGTCGGCGCCAAGCGTCCAGGCATCGGTCTGCGGGTCGTAAATCTGTACCTTGTTTTCGCCGGCATCCAGGCCGCCGAAAAGGTAGAGCTTGTGGCCGATTACTTCGGCGGCATGATGGCTGCCCGGATAGGGCCGCACCGCCAGATTGCTGCTCCAGGTCTGCGCAAACGGATCGTAGGCAAAAGTGCCGGGGCGCCCTTCGCCAACCACATAAATCAGGCCCCTGATAACCCCGGCAGAAATTTCTCCCAGCGCCTCGGGCAGCTCCGGGGCGGCGGTCCATTGGCCGCGCCCGCCGCCCGCGGGCAGCAGATACCGGAACGCATTCGACAGGATGGACTGCCCCACGCCGCTATTCACCGTGATGTCCAGCAGGACCGGAGTCGGGTTGGTCGTATTCGGCAAAATTCCCCGAATCCGATTCGACGAAACCGAGGTGAGCGTGGACATGGCATTTCCAATTAATACGTGCGTGTCTCCAAGCCCTGAAAAGCCCGTACCCCCGATAACGAAAGAGACGGCGCCCGTCGCGGGCCCCCGCCAGGGGAAAATGTCCAACGCCTTCATGCCGGTCGCGGATACATCGTCCGGCGTGGCGACCAGCACTTGATTCTCCGTATAGTCGACTCCGACCAGCGCGCCGCCGGGTCCCGAGGCCACATCCAAGGCGTTCATCGCGATGGGAAGCGGTTCTGCGGAAACAATGCTCAATCCGTTCGTCGAGAGTTTCACCCGATAGGTAAAGCCATTCCACTGTTGCAGGATGAGATTCCCTCGCATGGCGCCGTTGAACGTCTCCGCCCGGTACTCGTCGATGCCATCCATGGACGGAACGAAAGACCCCATGCCTTGCGAGAAGACCCCGGGAAGGGAGGCCGCCGCGTTGTTGTAGTAGACGTTCTGCCGGGAATCCGTGCGGCCTCGATTGCGGTTGGGGTGTCCGTAATAATGCCCTTCGATCACATGGTTCAGCGTATCGTTTTGTTCGGGATCGGGGCCTTGCGCAGCGGCCGAGGTCGAGGCCGCGCCGAACCCGCTGTTCGGCCCGTTGTCCGTGGCGTACAACTTCCCGGCGGTCGTGAACGCCAAATCGAACGGATTTCTGAAACCGGAAGCCAGCACGCTCACGTCTTTGCCCGGCGCTACATCGACGTCGTTCCCAGCCACCTGGTCCATGTCGGCGAGGCCGGTCAACGTCTCTACATAGCTCAACCGCCCGTCAAAGTCCGGCCGGCCGATCGGGGCCTTGAGAATCGCGGCCGTCAGCGGCGATTCCGGCAGACCGCCCATGGCGCAATTGGTCACGCCGGCATTGCTGTTTCCCCCGATGGCAATCAGGAGATTTCCGTCGTGATCGAATTGCAGGCCATTAACGCCGTGGTCATGATTGGAAACCGGAAGCCCCTCGATCAACGTTTCCACCGCATCGAAATTCGGACCGGTCAGAATGGAGATGGAACCCGAGTAGGGCGCCGGACCCGTGAAGCAGCTTCCCTCCTGGGCGTAAAGATGGGAATGGGCCACATAAATACGGATCGGGCCGCCGGCTTCGCGCGGATTAAAGCCGATGCCCAGAATGTTTTTGTTGGTGAAATTTTCGAGGGTCGTAATGACTTGCGTATGGGCGACCTGATACTGGTCGTCAAAGGACAGGACCGTGATGGTTCCCAGCGCGCTGCCGATGTAAAACCGTCCGTCCGGTCCCCAGGAGCCCTGAGTCGGAGCGATCACAGCGGCCACATTCGTCACGTGAAAGGCAATAGGCGCCGGCCCGGTGGACGTGTAGAGAAAGCTGAAGGGCTTGCCCATTCCGTTCGGCGTCTCGACGGTGACCGTGATGAACCCGTTGGAGGGCGGCGTGGTCAGGGCAATGGATTCGGGCGACACGAGCAACTGGCTTCCGCTGAAATCCGTGCCGCCCCAGTGCACGACCACCTGATTGGTCGGGAAGAAGCCCAAGCCGGTCAGGGTAATTTGATTGCCGCCCAGGTCCAAGCCCTCCGAAGGGGCCGTATTCACGATCGGCCGCAGGAAGCGCTCGTCGTGCGTCACCAGGGCATTCGAGACGGCCGTAAAGGGGGAGGCATCCACCGACCACTCGATGGCCAGCGGCAGTTGCGACACGGAGTCGACGGCAAAACGGGCTTCCAGGCCGATGCGGCCGGCCGGCAACGAGAGCGGCCCTGCGTAGGGAACGCCCGCCACCCACAACCCACCGGTCCGGCCGCCGTGCAATTGGAAAGCATAGGAGCCCGGTGCGGGAACATTCGCCTGAGCCTGGATGGCTGCCATTACATTCCCCGTGTAAGGAGTCGAACCGATCCACGTCGCCCCCGTGACCGACACGCCGGCGACGCGCTCGCCGAAATCGGCATTCGTCGGTACGTGCTCGATATAAAACGAGGAGCTGCCTTCCCCGCTGCCCGGCACGGCTTGGTAATAGAGAACCAACGAGCCGGGGACCAAGTCGGGACTGACCACTTCAAAAGAACTTGTCGACGACAACTGCATGGGCGGCTCGTTATCGTCGGCAATGGTCAGGGATACGCGATGCAATCCGAGCTCGAAGGGAATATCGGCCAGGACATTGGTCGAAATCGCCACCCCATTGGTCGCCCATTCGAACCGCTCCAGCGCATGGCCGAATTGATGGGTGTGGGAGCCGGCGCCGTCCAGTCGCACCGTTTCCCCGCCGGTTTGATCGTAGTCGACGATCAACGACGCGTGCCGCAGCACCACATGAAGATAGGGATTGCCCGTGGGATTTCCGCCAGTTGCTTGCAGCAGCACGCTTCTGGCCGGAAAGGTTCCTGCGAATTTCAAGGCCGCCACATTATCGGATTCCTCGCTGGGAATGAACTGCACCCAGAGGGTCTTCGCGCCTCCGCCGGGCACCGCAATATCCACGGGAATGCTCGAGTCGTCGTGAGCGACCACATACACAACGCCATCGACGACAATCCGAAAATCGCTGCCGTGGCCTAGCAGTACATCCAGGATCAAGGTTTGGATGGTCAACGGCTCTGGGCCGACATTGCGCAACACGATCGGAAGCATGGCCCCCTCCTCGCCCACCGGAACATGGCCCCATTGCGGATCGGACGTCTCCACCCACATCCGGCCCGAGCGCACTTCCAAGGCCGAAACTTTTGAGTAATTCACTACATCGTCAAATCGGACGGTCAACAGCTCGTTCGTGGCTTCCGTATAAAATTCTTTGATCGCCGCCTGCAAGTATCCGGCGTCCGCCACGATGTCGTAATTGGTCAGGACCTGCCGGTCGTTCACATAGACGTCGAAGATCCGCGATCCCAGGGTTTGGTTGCCTTCATAGATTTCCGCAAAATGCAGCCGCACCTCGTAAGGCCCGGGTTCCACCGGAAAGCTGAACGTCAGGTCGGCGGGAAAATTCGTGTCGGTCCAGCGTTCGGTTCGATACAGGGGCTGTTGGTCCGTGCCGCCCACGGTCGATTCGACGACATAGACATTCCCCGCATTGACGAACGGCCCGTCCGGAATCCAGATCCGCCCCAGCGAATCCGTGTATGCGTCTCCGCCGGCATTGATCAGATAATTGTACTCGGCCGCGCCCGACAGGGGCGCGCCGGCGGCCTGCGATGCTGCATCAAAAAGACAAACCATGCGCGACGAACGCAAGCCCGCGCCTGTTGGCGTAAACGACAAATCGAACTGCACGGTCTGGCCTGGCGACAACACGGTGTTGAGCGGAGGAACGCCGGTTAGCGCGAACTCCGCCGGCGCAAGGCCCGTCAACTGCACATCGGTCAGCTCATGCGGAACGACGTCCTCATTGCTTACATAAACCTGCTGCACCAAGGAAGTCGTCCGCACATCGACCAGCCCGTAATCGAAGGAATCCGGCTGCACCAACAGTGCCGGCAACAGCGCCGAAACCTTGAAAAAGGAAACCGGAAACCCATTCGTATCGGGGAAAGTCAACGCGGCGCCGGACCCCACCCGGTTGGAGTCCGCCGGACTCCAGGCATTCAGATCCGGGCCATATTCCAATCGATAGGCGCGATTGGAGGACGTCGGGAAGCCCACCAACGGAAAGGCCGCGCCAGAAGACGGCGTGATCTCCACGGCCAGAAGGGAGGCCGGATTGGTCGGATCGGTATCGGCGAGATATTCAGAATAGTTGGAGGCGCCATCCCCATCGGCATCCGCGGCCCCGTCGTTAGAGGAGACATTCAGTCCATGCCGCCGCTCCCAATAGTCGGGTACACGGTCGCCGTCGGCAGACAAAGATTGAGCCCAACTTGCCGGACCCAGCAGGCCCAATAGGCTCCATAGCAACGCTGCGAAGAACGGCTTTTTCACGATCAAGATCCTCCATGTTTCGCTTGCCGACTACCCAGTTACAATAGCTCATGTTTGAATTCGTTCAAACGGGGCCAGGCGGCCTGTCCTCTATACTCATATTTTGTACTTGGCGTTCGGCTAAGCTCAAATCGCCGCAAAGGGGTGCGGCGATTTAAGGTCAGTCGAACACAAAGTACATAACAACGAGCTCTAAGCTTTTGATAGGGGTAGGGACGGCTCATTGGGTTGAGCCGCCCCTCCCTCCGAACCGGACGTGCAGATTTCCCGCATCCGGCTCTCCCGTCACCAAGTGACTCCGTTACGGAGGCTGGCGATAGCTTTGGCC
>Ga0209417_1000393_pt1 | contig 107838 bp, 95 predicted proteins | sample RifGroF2_FD_184002 | JGI IMG/M metagenome (GOLD analysis project Ga0209417, IMG submission 184002) | Groundwater microbial communities from Rifle, Colorado, USA - Groundwater F2 (SPAdes) (version 2) | ecosystem: Environmental > Aquatic > Deep subsurface > Groundwater | place: Rifle, Colorado... | reverse complement strand
TAAAAAGACTTGTACACCTATTCATATCCTCGTGACTCCTTTCTGTTTAACTTCTGGAGATATTATATATCCCCAAAAGGAGTCACGCTTTTTTAAAAGCTATTTAGGACAAGACTGCTGCGCCACTCAATATAAATCCTGTCAAGGCTTGAGTTTCAGTTGACTGAAATATATAATAGCTTGGTATTACATCTATAAAACAATTTTGTATCAAGGAAGGTCTTTTATGCCTGATAAATTCGATATCTGCGTGATAGGGGCGGGGCCGGGCGGCTATGTTGCAGCCATCCGTGCGGCTCAGAACGGTGCGAAAGTCGCAATTATAGAAAAGGAATATCTTGGCGGGACATGCCTCAACTGGGGCTGCATCCCCACCAAGACCCTTATTGCTTCCGCTGAAGTTCTGCACAAGGCGAAAACAGCCTCTGATTTCGGAATAAAAATCGATGGGAACGTTTCACCCGACTGGCCGGCTATGCTCGGAAGAAAGACTTCTGTCGTTGAAAAACTCCGCGGTGGAATCGGAATGCTCCTGAAGAATGCGGGAGTCACGGCTTTTACTGGATCCGCTTCCTTTGCCGACAGGAAAACCATAAATGTCGCGGGTACCGATGGCAGGAAGGAAAAAGTTTCAGCGGATAAATTCATAATCGCCAGCGGTTCCGAACCTGCAATGCCTGGCTTCATCCCGAAGTCGAAACGCATTATCACGTCCACTGAAATTCTTTCCATAAACGAAATTCCAAAGAGCCTGCTTGTTCTTGGTGGTGGAGTGATCGGCTGCGAGTTCGCGTGCCTGTTCGCGGAACTTGGGACAAAAGTTACAGTCGTTGAAATGATGCCGAACATCCTTCCTTTGCAGGACAAGGAGCTTTCAAGGATTCTTTCAAGGGAGATGAAGGATCGGGGAATCGAGATATTCGTCGGTTCGCCGATGGAGAAGATCGAAGCTGATGGAAAATCCGTCAACGGTGTTGTTGGAAAGGAAAAGATTTCCGCGGACTATATGCTTGTTTCGATAGGCAGGATTCCAGTGACAAAGTCGCTGAATCTTGCTGCCGCCGGTATAGCCGCCAATGAAAAAGGTTGGATTCCTGTCGATACTAAATGCAGGACGAGTGTCCCGGGGATTTATGCGATAGGCGATGTGACCGGACGAGTCCAGCTTGCGCATTTCGCAAGCGCGATGGGGCTCTGTGCCGCCGACAACGCGACCGGGAAGGACTGCGAATTTCGCGAAGATCTGGTTCCGGGATGCATATTTACGAGTCCGGAAATCGGGACCGTGGGGCTGAGCGAGGAGCAGTGCAAGGAAAAGAACATTGCGTACAATGTGGGAAAATTCCCTTTTGCTGCGCTTGGCAAGGCGATGGCGATCAATGAAACATCCGGATTCTGCAAGATAATTGCGGATTCCGCGACAGACCAGGTCATAGGTGTCCATATTGCCGGTCCGCATGCCACGGATCTCATTTCCGAGGCTGTCACCGCGATGAACCTAGAAGTTACTGCCAAGGCCCTCGGCAAGGCGATACATGCTCATCCTACGCTAGGTGAGGCGATGATGGAGGCGGCGCATGCGGTCCATGGGGAATCGGTCCACATGCTTGCACCTCGGAAGCATAAGTAAATATGAAGAAGAAAGGTGTCAGTGTTCAGGTGTCAGTAATCTGAAATGAAAACTGATTACTGGTTACTGATTACAGGCGATTAAAAACCTGACACCTGAAACCCGACACCTGTAAACTGAATTTAGGGGTGCGCATGAAGCCCAAGACCAAAAAACGACTGAAGAAGATACTGTTTATAACCTGTGCATCGATCATTGTCCTGATCGTGCTTCTTCATTTCTTCCTCGGGCATATCGTAAAGGCTGCGGTTGAAACCATGGTGCCGAGGATCACTGGGACGCCGGTCAAGATGGAAAGCTTCAGTTTTTCCATCTTTTCAGGCAAGGCCAGGATGAGGAATTTCATCATTGGAAATCCCGAGGGATACAAGACCGAATATGCATTCAAGCTGGTGGAACTGCTTGTTGAAGTGAATATGGACACCATATTCTCAAAGAAACTTGAGATCGATGAGATAAAGGTGAACGGTGTGCATGTGGTCTATGAGGCCGGGATTGCTTCAAGCAACATTGGCGATATAAATGCCAATGTCAGCAAGTTCGCCGGTGCTGGCAAGGCCAAAGAGAAAGCTGAAAAGCCGGCAAAGGAAGCCAAGGGTGAAGGACGGAAGATCCAGGTAAACGATTTTTATTTCAATGGCGCGCAGTTGTCCCTGAGCGCAGTTCTTCTTCAGGGTGTGACGACCACAATTCCGATCAATGACATACACCTCCAGGGAATTGGAAAGAATGATGAAGGGGTATTGATAGGTGACGCCGCCGATCAGATCTTTGGTGCGGTATACAGGGAGATAGGCGAGGCGAGTTCCGGAACAAAGGCGTTAAAAGGGTTTTTCTAAGGAGACGGATCTGCGAAGTTCGCAGATATTTTGAATTCAAACGAATCAGGTGTATTTTATTTTTTACAGATGAGGGGAAGCATGATACGAATATTAGCAGTATTTTCAGCAATAGTCCTTCTTACAGGATGTGTTTTCACCAGGGAGAAGTTCACCCCTGTGAAATATTATGACATCGGCAATCCTGATCCGTCAAAATATTCATCAGTCGCCCTGAGGGTAGGAGCGTTCACCGTGACAGGGCCATACAAGCAGGAGATGGTGTTCAGGACTGAGAAGAATGAGCTGATAAAGGATCAGTACAACAGGTGGGTGCAGACGCCAGATGTGATGCTCAAGCGCTATCTCAAGATGGCCTTTTCCGAGGCAAGCGCCCGCAAGGATTGCACGATAACAGGAAATATTCTTTCATTTGAAGCTGACTTGGCAGGGAAAGAGGCGGTTTTTGTAATTGAATACCGGATTGCCTCGTCTTCATCGACTGATACCTTGCTGGTTGAAAAGACTTCCACTTTCAAGGTGAAATATGAGGGGGCCTCGCCGGATTCCACTGCGGGCGCGATGGCGACGGCAGTGGCAAGTTTCACGGAGGCTGTGGCCGGGGATCTGAAGGGGAAATCAGTTAATCAGAAATAACAGGGGATTTAAGATGAAACTCAAGAAAATACTCGCTGAAAAAAGCAAAAACAACAAGGTATATTCGATAAGGGCGACCGCAAACCTCAAAGAGGCGACGCAGAAGCTCAACGAACACAATGTCGGATGCCTTCTCGTTACAGATCCGGGAAATCCGGAGAAATACATAGGCATAATTGCACAGACTGACATAATCCGGAAATGTGCGACTGATGAGGATTTCCGCGAGGTGAAGGTCGAACAGGCGATGGTCAAGGAGCTTATCGTGGCGACAGGCGAAGATGAGGTCGAGTATATAATGAAAGTAATGCACCGGCACAAGATCCACCATATCCCCGTGATTGAAAAAGGCAAGATATGCGGAATCATCTCGATAACCGACATCATAGGCTCCATGCATGAGGAGGATGAAATAAAGATCCGCTACCTCAGCGACTACATGGGCGGAACCTACGGAAGCAATGTCTACTAAACAAATTAAAACTGCCTAATTACTATGAAGTTGTGCAATGTGGAAGTGAAAGCAGGTTGAATAAAAAAGGTTCTCATGTACCTTCTGTGGCTTCATAAACTAAAAAATGCCAGAAATGGCTAAAAGGAGAGAGAAAATGAAGAAAATGATGTTGGCCGCAGTCGTCGCAGTTGTAATGGCAATGGGAGTCTATGCTGCTGATGAAGCAAAAGCCCCGGCAAAAGCAGATGCTAAGGCTGCTGAAGTTAAAGTTTGTGCAGATTGCGCAAAGATCGAAGCAAACAAGGGTCTCAAGCCTGGCGATGCAAAGTTTACACTTTGCCCTGCCTGCAAGAAGATCGCTGATGAAGCCGCCAAGAAGGCTGCTGCTCCTGCTGCAAAATAACCTGAATATCCATTCAGTTTAAAATTTGAACGCGCCACGTGCAAAACACATGGCGCGTTTTTTATTGGTCATCGGTTGAAAAAAGACGATATTCACCTACCTTTAGCGCCAATTAACATAAAAGAGGAGAATGCAAAAATGAAGAAGCTAATGATTGCCGCTCTTGTCGCCGTCGCAATGTCCATGGGAGTTTATGCCGAGGAAGCAAAAGCGCCGGCAAAAGCATGCGATGCGAAAATGGGTGCAAAAGCATGTGACGCTAAGATTGAAGCAAAAGCATGCGAAGGATGCGCCAAGCTCAACAAGGACCTTAAGGACGGAGAACAGGCCAAATTCTGCTGCGATAACTGCAAGAAGACCGCTGAAGCCAAGAAGGCTGAAGAAGCTAAGAAAGCTGAAGAGGCCAAGAAGGCCGCTGAAGCAAAGAAATAACCTGAATATCTATTCAGTTTAAACTTTAAACGCGCCACGTGCAAAACACATGGCGCGTTTTTTTGTCTTTGGTAGGGCGCTTTCGCCGAAAGCGCCGGCTGCCTTATTTCTTTGATGATACGTTCACATTCACCCTTGCCGCGCCCCTATACCCTTCCCTGGTAGGAAGCAGATTTCCCTTTGATAGACGCTTCCTTGCATTGGTAATGGCATCTTTATACTGCGGAAGCCATTTTGCCCCGGCGACAAGCATCTCATCGGTCATCTGCCATATCTCAGGAGGATTACAGACAGCTCCCACAAGCGGATCCATCATCATCGCCTGACGCAGAAGAGTGTCATCACCCCTGGCTGCAGCTTCAACCGAAAGCCTTTGGACTGAGATGCTGGCGTTGCAGACCGCTGCACAACCGAGAGGAAGGTCTCCCGCCTGCGGGACGCTGATGCCGTTGCCATCGACATAGGAGGGAACTTCAATTATGGCGTCGTCGGGAAGATTTGTGATGCAGCCATTGTTGACGATATTAAAGTGTCCGCGGTAGACTCTTCCTGTTTCCAGTCCTTCTATTATGAATGAACCATGTTCGTGGCTGCGTTTTTCCTCAACATATTTCATTGCCGGTTCCTTCATCCATTTCGGGAAGTCGGTTTTGAACCAGTTCCTCCCCTCAGTGCACACCCTGAAATATCCACCGGTCTCGCCATTGATCCATGACGACATGTCGATCCAGTCCTTGATCTCGTTCTCGCGTTTGCGATACCAGGCTACATATTCGGAGAGATGCCCGTTGGATTCGGTGCTGAAGTATCCGAAGCGCCTTATCATGTCGATCCTGACCTTTTCAGTCTTGCTGAATTCCGGATGAAGTTCAAAGCCTTCGAGCATCCTGCCGGTCCAGTCCTTGCCTTTATAGTTGATCCTTGTGTACCATGTCTGGTGGTTGATACCGGCGCAGATTATGTCTACATCCTTTGTTGAAACCTTTTCATAACCCCTGGAACCTTTTTTCACGCCTTTGTCCTTGTTTACAAGAAGTTCGATGACCTGGGAGATCATCCAGTGTCCGCCCTGGACGCCATGGCAGAGCCCGAGTGTTCTTACTTTTCCATATTTGTTTGCGGCCCAGGTAATCATCGCATTTGGGTTTGCGTAGTTCAGGAGCAGGCAGTCAGGGGCGCAGACCTCGCGGATGTCCTTGCAGAAATCAAGCACGGCTGCGATCCCGCGCTGCCCATACATGATTCCACCGGCACAGAGAGTATCGCCAACGCACTGGTCCACACCGTATTTCAACGGGATGTCCACATCCATGGCGAAAGCTTCAAGGCCGCCGATCCTGACGACGTTTATTATGTATTTTGCATCTTTCAGGATCTTGCGCCTGTCCGTACTTGCCTCGATTTTGATCTTCAGCTTGTTGGCCTTGATGTCGCGCTGGCATAATTTCGCCACCATCTCGAGATTTTTTGCATTGATGTCCGTAAATCCTATCCTGATATCCTTGAATTCAGGGACTGTGAGGATGTCGGAAAGCAACTTCCTTGTGAATCCCAGGCTTCCTGCTCCGATGAATGCGATCTTGAATGACATGATATTTTTTCCTTTCAGATATTTTTCTTTTCAATAAAAATATATTAATTATGCTATATTATAGAACAGTATTATGAGCTGTAAATATTAAAAACATGCCAATAATGGTAATATTATGCTAAAATAAAGAATCTCCTGCAAGACACTGTCTTGCAGGAGATTCTTTATAATTAGGAGTTAAAGATGACCGAGGAAAGAGGATTGAAGAAGATGGCAAGTCTGCCTTTCAAGGAAGCGAGCTTGGTTTTTCCGGCGCGGACAGTGCCTCTTCATTCGATGCTGACCAGTTGCGGACATTCGAAGAAGAATTCAACGGATTATAACTGGCATGGCCTGAAAAGGGGCAGAACTGAATTCGTCCTCTGGCAGTATACAGTTTCAGGATTGGGAAGGCTTGATTATGAAGGGAAGTCTTTTGAGCTGACGCCGGGCATGGCTATTCTTTTGCATATCCCCCACGACCACCAATATTATTTCCCGCAGGAGTCCAAGGGATGGGAGTTCCTTTATGTTTGTTTTTGCGGAAGGGAGGTCCTGAGGATATGCAGGGAAATTGAGAACAAGGCGGGGCCGGTGAACGAATTCAAGATGACAGGCAGTACCTTGAATACGTCGATCAATATATTGAAAATGGCGTTTGCCGGACAGATAACATCCCCCTATCTTTCCTCATCGCAGGCATATCAGCTGTCGATGTCCCTGACAGATGATCTCATGCCTGAGCGTTCTGCTAAAGGAGAAATTCCTGAATTCATAAGCAAGGTGAATGAATTCTGCAGGGATAATCCCGACAATGACTTCGACGTCGGGGATCTTGCAAGGATATCCGGCTACAGTAGATATCATTTCACAAGGCTTTTCACCTCAAGCCGGGGGATTTCACCCGGGGCATTCATAAGGGAATTGCGCCTTAACAGGGCTGTAAAGCTCCTGCAGACGGAAAAACTGCAGGTCAAGGAGGTTTCCTCAATCTGCGGTTTCGAAGACACAAGCTATTTCTGCAAGGCATTCAGGAAAGCTTACGGGGTTTCGCCGGCGAAGTTCAGGAATTCGGGGATGTATTGAGTAACTTGGGCTTTCCAGCCCGAGGTGTTTGAATAGATTAATCTCGGGCAGGAATGCCCGAGTTACTTGCAGGCATGCTTCTGCGCACCGCATTGAAATTTCTCCGAGTCGGATTTCCATCTGATCGGGAAGTTGCGGCACTGGGCCGGGCGGATGTCATATATTTTACATGAGGGAGGATTGTCGGAGAAGAATATGCATGAACCGTCCTTGTTTTCAATCAGCGAGATATTCCTGCGGTCGGCAGTGAGAATTGTCATCTTGTCAATGAAATCCCGGCTGTCCATTCCGAGCCTGGCCGCGATCTGGTCGGCCTCCTCCTGCGAAATTCGCACATAGCCGTGCCACCTGCAGCAGTCGCCGCAGCGGAGGCATTGGAAATTTGATGAATTATTCATAAATGTTGCCGGCGAGACGCCGACGCTCCTAGAACAATGTAAGGCATCAGTAATCCGGCATAGCCGGTTTTCCTGAAGACGAGTTAATTGACAATAATTTCCGTTTAATTAAAATGAACAAGGAATAAATTACACCGATAACAATTGAAAGGTATAGGCCATAAATTCCACAGACAATAGTATCTGGAATTAATATATATCTATAAAAATAAGAATTGGTTGGCCTATCTATCCATATTGAGGCATTCATCCAAGTCTCGCGGAAATTATAATCAATGAAGATACCTGTTGTCATTCCTAACAGGATAAGAAAAAATAATGAATACCATAGATTCTTTGTAACATTGGCAATATCCATAAGCAAAGTACATATGACTATCTCCAGTATGCATAATATTACCATGGATAATATCATAAGATATATCCCGTAATTATCGCCATGAAACTCGCCATATATTGCAAAAGGCCAGTAACCCGGGATAAGGCCGAAGAAAAAAGCCCTGCATTCGAAGCCCGGATATTTTACAAGAAAAATTACCAGCAAAACCCATATGAAAAGAAACATGAATGTATTCGTGTTCGCAATATTTCTCATGTCTGGCATCCTCGCATGGTTTGAATGCAAATAAAATGCGGACATAATATGTTGGAGTACAAACGTTAGTTTGTCTTGGTATTTTGTAAAGTCAAGCAAGCTGAAGCTTGTACTCCAACATAGACTTCATAGGTAAAAGTTTCTGCCCAGGATTTCAAGCTGTAGCTTCATTCTGTTCAACTACATCAACTTTCTTCTTCACTGGTTTGGAAAAGACTTCCGTCCAGTTTGTCTTGGCCGTCACGTACATGAGGATTGCAAGCGTTATCACAGAGCAGATGGCGACGGTCAGGCCGGTCATCCCTTTGAAGAAGAAGCTATATGAGAAGACCACGAGGAAGAAGATCTGTCCGAGTGCCGCAAGTTTCCACGGGAAATTCCGGCCAAGCGACATGGAAAGATAGCTTGTGACGAGAAGGACCGAGACCACTGCGGAGATCGCAAAGGACATATGGATGGTGATATGGTCCACCATATATGCGAGCAGCAGATGGAACGCGAAAAATCCAGCCGTGACAAAAAGGTAGTGCATCGGATGGATGCTGATGTTCTTCAATATGCCGATGGTTGCGACAAGTATGAAGAAGAACAGCAGGCATACGGGCGCGAAATACGTGATCCTCGAAGCGACCGGGCCAGGATTGAGCTTTTCCGGAATGATCACGCCGATCTCCTGGTTGGTGATCAGGTCTTCGGCCTTCCACTCAAGCGTCATTCCGTCTGCAGATTCTTTTGCCGTCATTGCCGACAATGTCCCGTCCGGATAGTCGATGTTCTTGAAATCCGTCTTCACCGACATTGCCAGATGCTGGACTCTTCCTGTATTCTTGTCCAATCTGTATCGCCATTCATAGATGCCGCGAGTCTTATATGCGAGCTTGAATTCCTTTGTCGCGCCAGGAGCGAGCTCGATGATCTCGTTGATGCCTTCCTCTGTGTTGACAGGTGTCTTGACGCCGGCACCGTCGACGGCGAAGCTGAACTCGTCATAGGTTCCTCCCTTGGCGGGGAAATTAAAATGCATACGGACTTTCTGTGACGTTCCTTCGATGTTGTGTATTTTGTATTTGCCTGTAAAGGTTGAGACGAAAGTCGGATACCAGACAAGCCCCTTTTTACGGTAGTCCAGTTTCAGGGAGACCTTTATGTCGTTTTCTTCCGGCATGATCCATCGTGAAGAGGAGCTCCCGGGGATCTGGACAGAAAGTGAGGGTGCTTCCTGGACAAGCCTGGATCCCCAGAGAGCTTCAACTGCGTATCCAAGACGGCTGGAAAAGCCGTCGGATCTGATCATTGTGGAGGTTCCGAGGATGATCCATCCAGCACATCCGAGCAGGTAGATGAATCCGATTGCGACTATTCTTTTGATACTCATTTTGCACCTCCGTTATTTTGGGTTGTTCACCGGTTCCCTGTATGATATTGAAAACTTCATGTCGTCGCCCTTGTAGAACGAACGGGAGAAATAATATGGGGTTCCCACGAATTCCGGAGGAGGATCCCATTTCCTGTCTGCCGCGGCGCTTGCCGGCCCCTCAAGCGAAGTGAGCTGGACTCTTGACGGAAGGGCGATACCCATGTAGAAGTTCCGCGCGGAAATCCCGGTCTCTGGAATTGATATGTCCAGAGTGCCATAAAGTCCGAGTTTCTGTCCTTTTTTCAGAAGCGCAAGTTCAACCAGTGAACTGCCATCCTGTGCGAGCGGAATTATCCAGTCGCCGTCATTTCCCGAATATGCCTTTTTCTCGGAGCCGTTGACTTTCAAGGACCATATTTCAGCAGAAGGGATTTTCTTTATTGACAGGCGTGAACCGGCTTCCGCAGGGACATTCATCCTGAGGACTGTTAGATTCCCTCCGTTCTCCTCGAAGGAGCTGAAATAATATACGGAGTCGAGGACGATCTTCGGAACTGCCGCGCACTCGAATTTCTTGAGGGAGATTGAAATGACTGCCGACGTGTCGGTCTTCAACGCGTATTTCCTGTTCTCCATCGCCTTCCTGAGCGAGGGAGAGAGTTTCTCCGGGGAGACTTTGACGATCTCAGATTTTGACGAGATCGCGATTTCCGCATCCTCCGGTTCCTCAACCATGAAAATCCCCTCGCTGCCGGTGTTGTCCTGGATTGATGGAATGCCTATTGACTGGAAATCACCCTCGTCATACGCGAACTTCACTGAGAAGACATCCTTCTGTGGCTGTGGGAAATCGATTGTATAGCTGCCATCGGCCGTCTTCCGTATCCAGGACTCGTTGAGACTTGTCGATACGAACTTGGCCTTTTCAGAAATCCTGAGACTGATGGAGCCTGATATCTCCTGCATTGGTGCGAAATTCGCAGTAAAATACGCCTTGCGCCCCTGGATCTGTAGGACTGACAGGGTTCCGATCTCGATTATCCTTGAAGCTGTGATCTTCTCCTTTTCGGCAAATCGTACGGTCAGGATCTTTTCACCGTTGAAGCAGTAGATGTCGCTACCACTGGCAATTCCGGGCGCGCTTATGATGTTCATCCCATCTTGCATCTGCAGCACTAGCGAATTGCTCACGCAGTCAGGAATCTGGAAGCTGATATATTTCGATTCCTTGTCCTCCAGGACAGGAGAGAGGAAGGATATCTCCAGTTTCAAAGGTTCCTTGTCGGACGGTGACAGGAAAACAGATTTGTCATCCTGGCAGAGCAGCGTTCCTCCGCTTGCTGACTCGATTTTACTGATGATGAAATTCTTGCCGAACAGCGGGACAGGAACGGGATTTCCGGAAATGAGTTTTCCTGTCAAGGAGACTTTTCCGGAAACCTTCCCTTTTTCCACGGAGAGCCTGTATTCGGCCAAATCGAGCGCGAACACCATCTTCTGCTTCTCCTGCGGTCCTGACGCCTTGATCTCCCTTTCAATGTTGTCCCTGTAGATCTTCTTGAACTCATCCCAGGGCACTGAGACGGAATTCTGTCCGTACGCGGCGGCGGCGAAGAGCAACGCCAGCAGCATTAAAATTGTCCTTTTCATAAAGCCCTCCTTTCTGTTTTCTGGAGATACGGTAGAAGGGCACTATGAAGTCCTTGTGAAGTGGAAAAGAAATCGGCGTGAAATAAATTTTCCGGACGGAAAATTTATAAACTCAGGATATGCCGGAGATGTTTCCTTTGCTGTCTATGTCTATTTTCTTGTATGCCGGATTCTGAGGCAGGCCGGGCATGCGCATTATGTCGCCGGTGATAGGTATGAGGAAACCGGCGCCTGAGGCGATCTCAATCTCCCTGACGGTGACAAGGAAGTCCTTCGGCCTTCCGAGGAGCTTTGGATTGTCCGAGAGGGAATTCTGGGTTTTTGCGATGCAGACAGGAAGTTTTTCGAGACCGAGTCTCCTGATGAGTTCGATATCCTTATGGGCCTTCGGATGATAATCGACCTTTTTCGCCCCGTAAATCTTTCCGGCAATTGTCAGTATCTTTTCTTCGACAGGGATGTCAAGCGAGTACAACGGATGCGATTTGACATTGTTCGCAGATGTAATTGAAACAACTTTTTCAGCGAGGTCAAGCGCACCTGCTCCGCCCTTTTCCCACCCATTCGACCAGGCGAACGGTATCCCTTTTTCAGCGAGCAGTTCCGAAAGGGCTTTTTCCTCGTCCGGGCTGTCGGATGAGAACCTGTTGACGGCGACAATGGCATTTGTCCCGAACTGCAGGATGTTCTCATAATGTTTTTCAAGATTTGAAAATCCTTTCCTGAGAGCATCGATGTTCTTTTCGGAAATCTTCTTGAGGTCCGCCCCCCCGTGGTATTTTAGGGCCCTGACTGTAGCGACAAGGACGACTGCGCTTACAGAGAAGCCGGCTTTCCTGGCGACGATGTCAAAGAATTTTTCCGCACCGAGTTCGAATGCGAATCCCGCTTCGGTTATCGCATAGTCTCCAAGTTTCAATGCGAGCCTGGTGGCGATTATGGAATTCGCGCCCTGTGCGATGTTCGCAAACGGACCGCCATGGATGAGCACAGGATTGTTCTCAAGGGTCTGTACTATGTTTGGACAGAGGGCGTCCTTGAGCAGGGCTGTTGCGGCACCGGCGACGCCAAGATCCTTGGCGAACACAGGATTGCCTAGGACGTCCAGCCCTATCAGGATCTTTTCGATTCTTTCCTTGAGTTCATTGTAGCTCTCGGAGAGGCAGAGGATCGCCATGATCTCGCTTGCTGCAGTTATGTCGAATCCTGTTTCACGGGGATAGCCGTTTTTTGTTCCGCCAAGGCTTATGACGATCTCCCTGAGCGAGCGATCGTTCATGTCCATGGCGCGTTTCCAGCGTATGGATCTTGAATCCAGATTGAGCCTTCCCCAGTGGATCTCGTTGTCGACGGCCGCGGCGATCAGGTTGTGTGAACGTTCTACGGCCGGGATGTCGCCGGTGAAATGGAGGTTGATGTCTTCCATCGGAGCCACCTGTGCTTTTCCACCGCCGGTGGCGCCGCCCTTCATTCCGAAAACAGGACCGAGGGAAGGTTCGCGGAGGGCTAGGACGGATTTGTGTCCGGATTTCCTTAGTGCGTCATGTAGGCCTATTGAAGTCGTGGTCTTTCCTTCGCCGGCTGGGGTAGGGGTGATGGCGGAGACGAGGATCAGTTTTCCATCTTTTTCCTTTTTAAGTTCTTCAAGCAGGTCAAGGGATATCTTAGCCTTGTAATCGCCGTATCTAGAAAGATGTTCTTCGGGTATTCCGGCGGTTTTTGCGACAACCGCTATGTCCTTGAGATTCATGTTTTTGCTCATTGATACCTCGTTGAGTTATGCATATTCGTGATAAATAGAATAGGCAGGAGACGGGATTATGTCAAATGCTTGCAAGATAAATATTAATATGCCACCCGCTGCGAGGGCTCCTGTCTTTTATTCATTCTAATCCCCACGCTTACGCATGGGGCTACAATATGCCGCCCTCTGCGAGGGCTGAATATCATTAAATAAATCCCTTAAATATATCCCTCAAATGGTGGTGGTCTGTCAACTCTCTTTTTCAATTTCACCTTTCAATAATTTCAATCTTTCCACGAATGGCATTGGAGGTGGAAATCCCATAGAAAGGATTTTTCCCATGGCTAGATGTGAATCGTTAGGGCGCCGGGCCTCTGTTTCTGGCGCCTTTTCGAGGCGCACTATGTTTTTCATGCTTATGCTGAATATTTCTGCGAATGTCGCAGTTATCCTGTAGCGGCTTGTCTTGCACTGTCCGCTGAAATGGAAAATTCTGGAAGCGTTTTTCTTCAGCAGGAAGAAAATGGCCTTGGCGACATCTCCGGTGTATGTCGGATAACGGACGATTGAATCCTCCATGGGCCATGGCTTGCCGGAGTCGAGAGCCTTGAGCGTCCCATAAAGGAGATCTGATTTCTGGAGCCCGGCCGCCATCCCATAGAGCAGGGGGACTCGCAGGATTATGGGGTTTTCACATAATTTAAGGACAGCTTTTTCACCCATCAGCTTTGTTTCGCCGTAATAATTGACAGGACTTGGTTTGTCATTTTCCTTGTAAGGTGGATTTGTTCCGGAGAATACATAATCAGTTGAGATATGGAACATCTTTGCTTTGCGTTTCGCGGCTTCTGAAGCAAGTTGTTCTGTCGCCCAACTATTGATCCTGAAAGCGCCAGCCTTGTCCTTTTCGCACTGGTCCGGACTGCGCCAGGCGGCGGTGTGGATGATGGTGTCCCAGTCTGCGCTGCAAATTTTCTCAATGCCATTTTCGGTAGTTATATCTGCAGTTAGAAAACCTTCATGTTTTCCGCTGGAAACTCCGGTGATCTGCGATATCCGCAGATTTGATTTTGTTTTTTTCAAAATCAAATGATCTGCCAGAAGCGAGATTTCGGAACCGAGAAGTCCTCTTGCGCCAGTGAGTAATATTTTCAATTTTAGATTTTCGGTTTATGATTTTAGCAATACATGGGGCATAACATTGACAAAGCTAACATTTTACCTGTAATTTGCAACTTCTTCCATGGGCATCCTTGAATATTTATCCTGTTCGTATAACGTATGCGGCGCAAAAAAACTTAGGAGAAGAAAATGAGCAAGGGATATAATATTGCGATAGCCGGGGCGACCGGGGCCGTTGGAATCGATATGATGCTTACTCTCGAGAAGAGGAATTTTCCTGTGAAAAACCTCCGGCTTCTCGCTTCTGAGAGATCTGTAGGCAAGAAGTTGAAATTCAAGGGGGAGGAGATTGCCGTCCAGGAGCTTAAGCACGATTCATTCAAGGGAATTGACATAGCTCTTTTCAGCGCAGGCGCCGCAAGGTCGAAGGAGTTTGCGAAATCCGCAGTTGATGCGGGTGCAGTCATGATCGACAATTCGAGCGCGTTCAGGATGGACGATGGCGTCCCTCTGGTTGTTCCTGAAGTCAATCCTGAAGACGTGAAGACGCACAAGGGTATAATTGCCAATCCCAACTGTTCGACAATCATAATGGTCGTTGCAGTATATCCTCTCCATAAGGCGAAAAAGCTCAAGAGGCTTGTTGCCGCGACATATCAGGCGGCCAGCGGAGCCGGTGCCAAGGCCATGACTGAACTTGAAGAACAGTCCAAGCAGGTGCTTGCAGGCAATCCAAATCTTTCGATTGCGGTGCTTCCGCAGAGGATCGCCTTCAATCTTTTCCCGCATATTGACGTCTTTCTTGACAACGGATACACCAAGGAAGAAATGAAGATGACTTATGAAGGCAGGAAGATCATGCATCATCCGAACCTCATGGTCTCATGCACCTGCGTCCGTGTTCCGGTGATGCGCGCGCATTCCGAGGCGCTCAACATGGAATTTGAGAAGGACATAAGCCCTGAAGAGGCCAGGAAGATACTTTCCAAGGCGCCAGGCATCCAGCTCCGCGACGATCCGGCGAACAAGATATATCCGATGCCGATAGAGGCTTCGGGAATGTACGATGTGCTGGTCGGGAGGATCCGCCAGGACATTTCAAGGGACGACAAGCGCGGTCTTGACATGTTCATCAGCGGTGACCAGATCCTGAAAGGGGCGGCTTTGAACGCAGTGCAGATTGCGGAAATATTGTAATAATTTTCCGGCACCCTTCCCTTCCCATCTCTGGGAGGGTGCCGGAAAATCATATTTCTGTACTTATATATTTTTAATTCATTCTCCTTGCCAGACACCAATACCGGTATTAGGTTATCTGTCCATTTCGGATAATTAAATATATTATGAAATAACGGGAGAAGGGACATGGAAATTTCAGTACTTCAGAAAGCCAGGGCGGCATATGAACCGAAGCTTCCTCCAGCGTTTGTGAACGGAGCTCTTATGACAGTCGAAAAGAGCGCGCCTACCGAATCGATAGGCGACCAGGAAAGCATCAAGAAGCTTTTTCCTGCGAACTACGGCAAGCCCATCCTTGAGTTTTCAGCAGGCGAGCAGAAAAAGGCGCCAAAACCCATAAATGTCGGAGTCATACTTTCAGGCGGACAGGCTCCGGGCGGGCACAATGTGATAGCAGGAATCTTTGACGGACTTAGGTCGATCAACGACAAATGCAAATTATATGGATTCCTTGGCGGCCCCAGCGGACTTGTGGACAACGAATCCATTGAAATCACCGAGGAACTTGTCAAACAGTACCGCAACACCGGCGGATTCGACATGATAGCTTCCGGGCGTACAAAGCTCGAGACACCTGAGCAGTTCGAGAAAGCCGCGAAAAACTGTAAGAAGCTCGGTATCAGCGCGCTTGTGATAGTGGGCGGCGACGATTCCAACACCAATGCGTGTCTTCTTGCCGAACATTTCTGCATGAAGAAGAATCCAATCCAGGTGATCGGATGTCCGAAGACAATTGATGGCGATCTGAAGAATGAGTTTGTCGAGACTTCATTCGGATTTGACACTGCGTGCAAGGTCTACAGCGAACTCATCGGCAATATTGCGAGGGATGCCGATTCCGCGAGGAAATACTGGCATTTCATCAAGCTCATGGGGCGTACGGCCTCCCACATAACTCTGGAATGCGCTCTGCAGACGCATCCGAACATTGCACTGATATCCGAAGAGGTGGCGAAGAAGAAGCAGACATTGTCCGATATCGTCGAAGACATTGTCAAGGTTATTGGGAAGAGGGCCAAGAAAAAAAGAAATTTCGGCATAGTCCTTATCCCTGAAGGGCTCATTGAATTCATACCTGAGATCAAGAAGCTCATAAATGAGCTGAATGAAATTATGACCAAGGATGAAGCGGCACTCAATTTTCTCAAGACAGATGAGGATAAGACAAGTTTCATCAGGGGCAAGCTCAGCAATGAGGCTGCTTCAGTCTATGTCTCAATGCCTATGCAGATACAGATCCAGCTCATCAAGGACAGGGATCCACACGGCAACGTCCAGGTCTCAATGATAGAAACAGAGAAGCTTCTTGCCCAGATGGTGGAGAACCGTATAAACACTCTTAAGTCACAGGGCAAATCAGATGTGAAGGATGTCAAGTTCAAGGCCCAGTGCCATTTCATGGGGTATGAAGGAAGATGCGCGGCGCCCTCCAATTTTGACGCGGATTACTGCTACACTCTAGGAGCCACTGCAGCAGCCCTTGTCGGATCTGGGAGTACTGGCTACATGGCGGCAGTCAGGAATCTTACGAAAGCTTCTGACCAGTGGATGAGCGTCGGAATTCCGATTACAATGATGATGAACATGGAAAGAAGGCACGGCAAGGAAAAGCCGGTCATTCAGAAATCGCTTGTCTATCTCGCAGGCAAGGTTTTCAAGGAATTCGCGGAAAACCGTGACAAATGGGCTACTGAGACTGAATATCTATATCCCGGCCCAATACAGTATTTCGGCCCCACGGAGGTCTGCGATCAGCCTACGAAAACAATAGTTCTTGAATGCGGATGAACAGGAATTATCTTCTGCTTATTTTGCTTTTAGGCTTTTTTTCATTGTCAGTGTCATATATGGATCCCTATAGGGCGTCCAATCTGGACATCACCCCTGATTCCACTGAGTATGCCATTGGAGCCTGGCATATAGCCTCTGAAGCTAAATACTTCATACAGATTGATGGTAAGAAATATCCACCGAGATATCCGCCTTGGTTTTCAATGTTCGTCATATCACCTGCCTATCTGCTTTCAGCTGAAATTGGGAATGGTATCTATCCGGTCACCTTCATGGCGGTACTTGGAACAATCATGGCATTCTTTATTGGCCGCATGATAGCCGGGGAGCTCGGAGGGGTGTTGTCAGCTGTCTTGGTTCTATGCTATCCGGCCTACAGGCAGTATTCAGGCCTGATAATGTCGGATGTGCCCTGCGCGGCAGGCGTTCTTGCAGCCTGCTGCATGTATGTCGTTGTTAAAAAGGACAGACGGTTGATTGTCTGGACCTGTGCTGGACTGCTTGTTGCATTCTGCGGAGCTTTAAGGCCAGAGGGATTTGCTGTTCTTGTCCCGTTTGCAATTGAAGTTCTTCTTATCCGTGAAAACATATGGGCTAAGGCGTGGAAGACTGCTCTCCTAATGCTTCCTTCAGCCGCGATCATAGCTGCGACCATGCTTTATAACAATATAGTTTTCGGGTCACCTTTCAGAAACGGCTACAAGTACTGGTGTCCGGTGCCATACGACTATCCTTCCCTGGTCTTTTCAGCCAAATATGCGGTATTGAACCTGAAAGTCCTCTGGGCAACCATGGTTCCTTTGATGATGATTCTTGCCGCAGGCATCTTTTATCTGATCAGGCTGAGAAAAGTGAAAACACCGGCCTCCTTTACCGAATTGAAGAGTGTTGTTGTCTTTTCTTCATTATATGGATTTCTCCTGGTGTCCTTCCATGTCATATATTTTTATCCGGAAGCCAGATTCTACATTCCTCTGGCTGCTCTTTGCTGTGTGATAACAGGTGGACTGCTTTCCATTCTTATGCTGGATATTAATTCAAAATCAGCAAAGGTGGAAAAGGATCAGGAATTTATTGAAATAAAAACGAATGGAGATCTTCATAGAACGCTCTTGAATTTCATGATAATTGCAGTGCTGATTATTCTGTGCTGGAGGATGACGACAGAGCCTGGAAAGCCAATTAAACGTCTCGCAGCCGAGAGCATAAGGAGACATACACCAGGCAACTCAATAGTCATTTCCTCGATAGATCCTGTCTATCTCGAATTCTTTGCAGGAGGAGGTGGACGCCGGTTTATTCCGATCTCACGTACCACGGAGTATGCCTCCAAGATGATAGCGGAGAGGAAGATTGAAAATCCTGATCCGTTTCCTGTATGCTGGTGGGAGCACATGTGTCCGGGCCTTCTAAAGGGAGGGGCAAAGCTTGTCGTGCCATTCACAGTAGGTGAATCACCCGGCAGGATAGTGGAAGCCGTGAAAAATGGAGTTCCGGTGTTCATTGATTCCTCATGTATTTCCGGGACGGACATGTTGATTTTTAAAAAACTTGAAGACAAGATGGTCCTGATGCAGTGTTCTGATACGATTTTCCAGCTGGTTTTGAAATAATATTGCAACTACATTCATGAAATTAGTTGCAGGATCAGATACAAAAGAATGAAACAAGCTGAAATCAAGTTGATTTTACCACGGGTTGAACTACTGTTTTTGCCAATATGAAAATAATTGACGTAAAATACGTCGCCGCTCTTGCCCGGCTTGAGCTTGACAGTGAAAAAGAGGAACGGCTCCAGAAGGAAATGGAGACGATCCTCAACTACGTCGATTCCCTTTCAGAACTTGATGTCTCCAGTATTGAACCTACCGCCCATGCCGTCCAGATGACGAATGTGTTAAGGGACGATATCTCTGAAATCCCGTTCCCGCGGGAAGAGATGCTTGCAAACGCCCCGGAGACTGTCGGAGGTGAACTAATAAAGGTTCCTGCGGTAATACCCGGCGAGGAGGAGAATTAGGAAGTTCTAGAGTGCGGGAGTTCGAAAGTTCTGAAGTTGAGGAAAGTAGGAAGTAGAATTTAGAAATTATAAAACTAATCTAAAGATACAGATGTCAATACGCATTGAAAATCTTACAATACATGAATCGGCCAGGCTTCTCGAAGGGAAAAAGATCTCCTCTGTGGAATTATGCAAGGCCTATCTTGAACGCGCTAAAAATCTGGAGCCCAAGGTAAAGGCGTTCCTTAAATTGAATGAGGAAGAAATATTATCCCAGGCGCAGGCTTCGGACAGAAGGAGAGCTGAAAGTAAGAAGCTCAGCCCGTATGACGGTATACCTGTTGCGGTCAAGGACAATATTACGGTAAAAGGCCAGACCTGCACATGTGCCTCGAAGATCCTCCAGAAGGTCGTCTCCCCATATGATGCGACGGTGATAAGGAAGCTCAAGGGAAAAGGATTTGTTCTTTTCGGCAGGACGAACATGGATGAGTTCGCGATGGGCTCGTCGTGCGAGAACAGCGCATACCAGAAGACTGCGAATCCTTGGAACGTCGGTTGTGTTCCGGGAGGTTCAAGCGGCGGTTCGGCAGCATCTGTCGCGGCCGGGGAAGTCACTGCGGCTCTCGGTTCAGACACTGGCGGCTCAATACGCCAGCCGGCTTCGCTCTGCGGCGTCGTTGGATTCAAACCTACCTATGGAAGGATTTCCCGATATGGGCTTATCGCCTTTGCCTCGTCGCTCGATCAGATCGGTCCGATAACCAGGGACGTTGAAGATGCTGCGATCCTGACTGATGTCATGTATGGAAGGGATTCCAAGGATGCCACTTCCCTGCCGGACACAAATGAGAAATTTTCTGAAGGATTGGACAGCCTCAAAGATCTCAAGGGAATAAAAATCGGCCTGCCAAAGGAGTGTTTCGAGATCGAAGGGCTTGATACCGGCGTAAGGAAATCAATGGAAAAGTCTATTGAGGTTTTCAAGAGCCTTGGCGCCGAGATGGTACAGGTTTCACTTCCGCATTCGAAGTATGCGGTTGCAACATATTATGTGATTGCCACGGCGGAGGCGAGTGCGAATCTCGCAAGATTCGACGGTATCCGCTACGGGAACCGTGTCAAGGCTGACAGTCTCCTGGAAACATATCTGGAGACGCGCGGCGCCGGATTTGGCGACGAGGTGAAGCGCAGGATAATTCTCGGGACTTTCGTCCTCAGCAGCGGATATTACGATGCTTATTACACAAAAGGGCAGAAGGTCAGGACTCTGATCAGGCGGGATTTCCAGGAGGCGTACAAAAAATGCGATGTGATTCTGACTCCTGTATCACCTACGACAGCCTTTAAGTTCGGAGAGAAATCAGATCCATTGCAGATGTACCTTGCAGATATATTTACGATTTCTACCAACCTTGCCGGTAACTGCGGGATAAGCGTTCCTGCGGATATCCATGCGAACGGACTGCCGGTCGGGCTCCAGCTTGTCGGTCCGGACATGGGCGAGAAGCAGCTTCTGCGGATTTCGCATATTTTCGAGAAGAACAGGGCTATCAAGGAATTCATACCGGGAATTTGAAGTTATGGCAAAATACGATGTAATAATAGGTTTGGAAGTACATGTCCAGGTGAGGACGAATACCAAGATGTTCTGTTCCTGTCCGAACAAGTTCGGGCAGGAGCCTAACTCCATGGTATGTCCTGTCTGCATGGGTTTTCCTGGAGTTATGCCGTATCCTAACCGCGAGGCGATTAGGAGGACAGTGATGGCCGGGCTGATGTGCAGCTGCGAGATTGCAAAATTCAGCAAATTCGACCGGAAAAGCTATTTTTATCCCGACATGCCGAAGAACTACCAGATCTCCCAGTATGACTTGCCATTGTGCGGCAAAGGGAAAGTGCATGTCTGCGGGAAAGGATTTTCAGGGCAGGAAATTTCTGACAAACTCATCGGAATCACCAGGATCCATCTTGAGGAGGATGTAGGGAAGCTCAACCATTTTGCAGGATACAGCGGCATAGACTTCAACAGGGCCGGTGTTCCGCTGATGGAGATAGTTAGTGAGCCTGAAATGAATACTGCAGATGAGGCCTATGCTTATCTGACTGCGCTGAAGCAGATCATGCAGTATGCCGATATAAGCGACTGCGACATGGAAAAAGGGCAGATGCGCTGCGATGTGAACATATCCTTGAAACTGGCCGGCGTAAAAGAATTCGGAACCAAGGTCGAGATCAAGAATCTCAACAGTTTCCGTTCAGCACATCGTTCAATAGAGCATGAAATCGTAAGACAGGCGGAGGTCCTGGACAATGGCGGGAAAATCTTCCAGGAGACGCGCGGATGGACCGATGAACGTGGTGAAACCTATATTCTCCGCAGCAAGGAGAGCGCCCATGACTACAGGTATTTCCCCGAGCCGGATCTCCTGCCGATGACTTTCACGGATGCTGATATCGCCGCTATCAAGAAGGAACTGCCCGAACTGCCGGAACAGAAGAGGGAAAGGTTTGTTGCAACTCTGGGCTTGACGCCATATGATGCGCAGGTGTTGACTCTGGACAAGACGCTCTCTGATTACTTTGACGAGGGTGCGAAGCAGGCGAAGTCGCCCAAGATCCTCGCAAACTGGATCATAACTGAACTGCTCAGGGAACTAAATGATAGGCACATCCCGTTTGAAAAGAACCCCATTCCAGTAAGTCATCTTGTCGAACTTGTAGAGCTTGTAAGTGGTGGCACAATCACTGGCAAGTCGGCAAAAGAGGTATTCTCTGAGATGTTTGCCGGGGGAAAGGCTCCGAAGCAGATAGTTACCGAGAAGGGGCTTGTCCAGATAAGCGACGATTCGGAAATTGAGAAGTTTGTCGTCATGGCGATAGAGCAGAATCCTCTGCAGGTGAAGCAGTACAAGGAAGGCAAGACGACAGTTCTTCAGTTTTTTGTAGGCCAGGTCATGAAACTCAGCAAAGGCAAGGCCAATCCTCAGATTGTGAACAGGCTTCTCAAGGAGAAACTGGACAAGATTTAAGCTTATTTCACTTCATAGACTCCGAAACCCTCGTCCTGCCAGATCGTCTTCAGTTTTCCGTCCTGGATCAGGAGCCCCAGAAGTTTTGCGAAATTCGCAGACCTGTCGACGTATGCAGCTATCCTGTCAGGATCGTTTTCCGAAAGTCCTATGAGCAGATGGGAGATATTGTTTCTCCTGAGGGTCTCGAGGATATCCGCAGAACTGGAGAGCTTGTCCGGAGGGGTGAAGAATTTCTCCTGTACGAACGGAGTTCCTAAGACATAGTTCCTGCGAATATAGAAACCGCGGTTTTCGAAGATGAGCATGAGTTTTGTATTTTCAGGAAGTTTTCTGTTGATGATGTCTACAGCCTTCAGATATCCAGGGCCGGTGGAAGAATAGAGGTAGTCTTCGTTTTTGATGGTTCCGAATACATTCTGCCAGGAGAGGAGGCAGTCCTTGAAAATATTATACGGAGCGGAAATAACCGTAAGGATGAGGATGCCACCGAGAAGGATGTTCCTTTGCGGAAGCGGAATGGTTTTCAGGGAGAACTTTGAGAGATAGAATACCAGGAACACGGCAGGCATAAGGAATCTCGCCTGTTGTGAAGAGAAGAACCAGAAGGCATAAAGGATAAGAACTAGCGCAAAGAAAGGTTTTAACCAAGGAGTCTTGCTCTTGATTGTCAAGATAAGTGTGGCGATGGCAAGGCTTAGTATTACAAGAAATTGCAATCCGTAATCTCCGTCGAAAACTGATGATTCAAAGGAGATCAGGAAGGGGCTTGTGAAAAAACCGACAAGTCCGTTTATGCCGAATTTTACGCTGCCAATCATATGGTGGTATCTGCTCATTTCGATGGAGATTGCATTGCCGGAGAATAAGTTCTGGCAGTAAGGATAGAAGGGATTGCCGGTTTCCAGGAAGGGACGTAGATAGAAGAGGAATGAGGTGAAGGCGAAGGCTGCGATGCAGATGGAAAATCTTCTGGTCATTTCCATGACACCTTTTTTTCTGCTGTAAAAGAGGACAATTAACGAAGCCGCGAGCACAATTCCTGTGAGTTTCACGGAGGCTGCTGCGCCTGCGAATACCCCGAAAATTATAAGCCCCCGAACTGTCGGTGCTTTAAAGATCATATGTCTGGAAATCAGCAGCATTGCGGAAAAATGGACAAGTATGAAGATGTCGGCATACGCGGAACCTGCGGACATCATGACTGCATTTCCAATTCCAAATGAAAAAGTCAGGATGCCGGCAGTCCATTTTGAAAGGCCTGGCCTTAAAAGGATGTAGAGTGTTCCCATTGACAGGAGCCAGAGAATTAAAACCAGCGTCCTTGGTGCGGCAATGCCTCCTGTTGCAAGCATCAGATGGAAGTTTACGGATGCAAATGAAGGGAAACCTGAATATGGATTATCCTGGAAGAAACAGATTCTTCCTGCATTGATCCATCTTTCAGGAACTGCCAGTTGATATGTAAGTTCATCCCAGCTGGTCGGGAGCGACAGACTGCGTCCGAGGATGAATAGGCCGGGTAGAAGCATCAGAAATACAGGTGCTGATATCTGAGAGTATTTGTCAATCCTATTTTTCGTCAGAATGAAGTTTTTATATGTTAAGTATGAGGCGGACAGAAGAAAAGCAAGATAAAAAACAGGTTTTATAATGGCTGTCTGCAAAATGCCGGACCAGGCTGAGATAAAGACCAGTAAAGTGATTATGTCGAGGCCAAGAAGAATTTTAAGCACTGCAGCTCCGGGAAAGGATATTTTCTTGAGCAGGAGAGAGCCTGTCAAATAGGAAATCGACAAGAAGGCGCAGACTGACAGAAGCGCCATGAAGACTCCAGTCCAATTGTAAGAGAGATCATTCATTATTGCTGCCAAGGTTTCTCAGTTCGACAAATTTATTCTCATAATATGGATTTTTCAGGATTTCGGGGATGTGTTTTTCCGTCAATCCCATATGGTTCAGGGCGGAAAGGAGTTTTAGCTTGGAGAACTCTGCGTCATTTTGAAGCCCCAGTTCTTTCTCGAGGGAAATCTGCAGCATGAGTGAAATGACCGAAATCGGGAAACATACGGTATCTTTTCTTATGTAGCTAAGTGCCTCTTTTTTTCTGCCTAGAGACAGGAGGCATTCGGCTATGTGCCTGTTGCTGTGGGCGATTTGAGGTGAAACAGTATTCCCAAGCTTATCGAAGAAATACAACGACATTACAGGATCCTTGAAGACTGATGAAGATATGATTGCACAGTTGAGCAGGGAAGGGGGATCATTCCTTATCTCAACGGCCTTATTGCGGAAATCAAGTGCAGCTGAAGGAGTTTTAAGTGAATAGAGTGCAAGGTCGGAATTCCTGAGACTGTTTGAGAAGGCCAGGCTGTATACCACAAACATAACAAGTTGCAGCGCTAGGAGGATGACAGATACTGACACAGCGACTGGATTTAGGAAACTAGCTTTGCCTTGGGATGCATATGAAGTGGAAGGCCAGTATTCGCTCCAGAGGATTCCGAGAAGGATGCACGCCATGAGATTCGTAGGCCATTGGAATAAGACAAGGTCGAACATGGAGTGTATGATCAGTATGGAGAAGGAGATCATGCATAGTTTGATCTTGACATCTAGGGATTTGAAGACCTTGAACAGCTTATAAACAGGATAAATCCAGAGGATGATCCAAGCGGTGGCTCCGAAGAGACCCAGACATGCAAGCACATGCAGGAATTCATTGTGTGGATGTAATGTTCTGAATGCGAAATGGTGTTCCTTTATGAAATAGTCGATGGGACGGTAGGACGCATAGGCGCTCTCAAAGGAAGGGAAACTGACCCCGAGCAGGGGATTGTCGAGGAATAGCCTGAAAGTGCTGTGCCAGAGGGAGAATCTTACATCCTTGAATATGAGATTGGCAATTTTTTCACCGTTGAATACGGCAATGATTAAAATAAAGATCGTTCCGTAAATGATTGTCCTGGCAAGCAGTTTGTTCTTCAAGTCGGGGAAATAGATGGCGAAAAGAATCATGGATATGGTGGCAAAGGAAATCCAGGCTCCTCGGGAATCGCAGTAAGCAATGAAAGTTAAGGATAATAAGGCTATGGCGCAAGGAAGTATGAATGGGTTGACGTCGCGCAGCTTGTTCTTAACGCTAGTATAGGCGAGAAATATAGGGAAAGGGGCCGTTGATAGGATTAGGGTGGCGTTCCAGTTCATATTGCCTGCAATGCCGACGCATTCCCCTTTTCTTAGAAAAACCTGCCAGATACAATGAAGGATATTGATAAGCCAGACCAGGGAGAAGAAAGGGACGATGGAATTTCTGGATACATCGGAACAGAGGTAGACTGCCATTGGCAGGGCGAAGAAAGCGATTGAGGCGAAGAAATTACCGGCTGAATAATTGTCTGAAGTCGCCATATGGATGGATTCTATGAGCAATATTGCGGAAAAAGCCAAGGTTGGAAGGAAATGTGTGTTAGCAAAGCTGGACAGATCAACATGCTTTATTAATATTATTATAATGGAGATACAGGTTATGGATTCAATAGCAAACAGGCATATATAGGAGGAATATGAGAAAGTGCCTGCGGGCAATATAAGCATCAAAGGATAGGATAGAAGAACAGATAAGAAGAGATATATGGCAAGGAGAAAATTAATTGACAAGTACTTATATGTCATGATTTTCCTTGCCGGGTATTTTTTAAGTTTTCCTTTATATTGAAAGATACATAAATTTCTGATAAAAGCAAAAAAAAAGAGGGAGTTTTTCAACTCCCTCTTTAAGGGTCAATTCAAGTAAGATACTTTACCAGCCAAATACTGTGCTGCCGACATTTCCGTTACTCCATGTAGCACCGGCGAAACCGGCTGCATGGCCATCGCAGAACAGTACGTTACCATACTTGGTATGGTTGCTTCCAGCGCCAGTGTATGTTCCAACTCTGTCAATGGCAACACCACTGTCAACAGATGTTGACTCAGTCATTCCAGGAGCGTATGAATATGATACGCTGCTTGCGCCGAGATTATCGTTGTCAGTGATAGAGTCTGCCGTTGACGGGCAAGTATACATTTTTACGTTTTCAAGATATCCGCCGGAACGAAGCATTTCTAATCCAGCGCGACCGCCGGTATGAGGGAATTTTTCCTTGTATTCCTGAGAATACATACGAATTGCAAGACCGATCTGCTTCAGATTGCTTGTACAGCTAATTCTGCGAGCTTTTTCACGGGCTTGACTGAGAGCGGGAAGTAGCATTCCAGCGAGGATTGCTATGATCGCTATAACGACCAACAGCTCAATCAGTGTGAATCCACGACTTTTTTTCATTTGTTTTTACTCCTTTTTTGCTTTTTGACCCTTTTACCTTCTTAAACTATTGTCAATTGTATCAAAAATTAAATTCAAAAGCAAGAGGTAAACACATAAAATCCAGAAAAAAATCGATTTTTTTTCGATTAGTCCCATTTGGAGGGTCGTTTTTAAAGGGATAAATTATTCATAAAACCATGAAAGCAAAGATGATGGCATTATGCAAGGGGCATTCAGGATAAAGACAGGAACAATTGTTATAATAAGAAATATTTGAAGGGATCTGATTTATATGGGGTAATTGAGGTGCAAATGTGTACATTGCAAAGCGCGTGTTATGTATAACCGCTTTATTGTAAGGATGATAGGCAAAGGCAGGGCACTTTTTCTTGTTTCCATAATCGGTTCTGTACTGCGTGATAGGATACTTGCATTAAATATGGTTATCGCTTTGTATCTCATTGCCTATTAATTCGATATGGTGTGCAAGGTGAGAATTCTTCACGGGTCATATGTTTTGCTTTAGCATACATGTATTTATTGGGTTTCCTTAAGCTATGGATTTTAAAGCAAGCATATAGAGGTAATTTCAAAAATGCCTCTATTGAGCTGATTTCTAAAGTTGGAGTGCGCTGCTTTAGCGTGTGTAACCTGTTGAATACCAAGACACGCTGAAGCTGTGAACTCCAACAAGCGTTTTTTTCCCACAACAACCGCTTCTCGTATTTTTGAAATCAGCTCTATAATTCAGAATCTTTCCAAATGCCGTGAATGAGAGATCGAATAATTTTGACATATGCGAAAAGGACAATAGAATATACATTCAAAAACAAAATGGGCGGACATGATTGAAAATCTGTGGAAAAAAGTCCAGTCAGCTTCTTTTATAGGTATACCTCTGCTGATCCTGTATTTTATAATCAGGACTTTCTCCCAGTTCGAGTATTTCTGCCTTACTGCCGACCAGTGCTCCTTTCTCAGTGTTGCGAGGACTTTCCCGTTCCATAAGCTTTATAACAACGAATTGTTCCTGATACATCCTCCACTATACGGATTCGTTGTCGGAATATTGTCTTATATCATGCCTCTCTTCGACGCAGGCCTTGCAGTTAGTATCCTTTTCGGAATCCTTAACTTCCTGCTCCTGAGGAAAATGACGAAGATGTTCTCCCTGAATGCGGCAGGCACCATGGTGGCGCTCTTATACTTGACATTGAATGTTACTTCAATATCCATGGAAAGCCAGGTGAGCAGGATCAGCATACTTGTCTTCTTCATGGGGATGGCGATTTGTTCCTTCCATGAATACATATTGACACGGGAGCGCAAGTTCCTATACAGGACCTGCCTGTTCAATGCCCTTTCCCTCTTATGTTCCGACCAGGCGCTGCTCCTGTTGTTGGCACAGGCCATACAATTCCTGATGTATGCAGATTTGCAAAGGATGTGGAAGGAATTCGCCAAGATCATGGCGGTCAGCATCCTGGCATACAGCATCTGGCCGTTAATCCGTATCTATATCTATCTGACCAATTCCGACTATCCCGCGGGCATCGATGGAACCATTGAGTTTTTCTCCGGGTTCAACCTGTTGGAAGTCCTTCAGCCTAATAATCTACCGATGACAAAATATTACCGTTCATTTTATACGAGTACCTCGTTTTCCATCAGCAGCTTAAATCTCGACAAATCCCTGCTTGTGCCAGCCACGCTGGTCTTCATTCCTAGGGGAATGGCTCTCTTCATTATTGGAATTTTAATGCTGAGCGCTGTCACACTCGGAATCCTCAAGAAGGATAAATCGGTGCTTCTTCTAGCATTACTGAGCGTAATTCTTCTGATGCCCTGTATTTTTGGAATGTATTTCTGGTACGGGCTTCCTTTCATAGTGCCATTTTCACTTCTCCTGGGAAAGGCGGTGCATTTCCTGACAGAAAGATTCAATTTGAACAGCAGGGTCATGCTGGCTTCTGAAATAGCGATCGTTGTATTGCTCTCAGGATCATGGCTTTCCAGCTACAATCCTGCTAAAGTAAACACGGTCTTCAGGCCAGCCGGGGGAAAGAACTTCCTGTTTACTCGGAAACCTGTTGCACGGGGGCAGTCCACGATTAAAAATCTTCCTGAAGGTAAGGACATATGCTTTATCGCCCCAATTGGACTGGTAAACGAGTCCATCTATCTTTCTGGCAGGAAATTCATTGCTCTTCCCTACTATTACGAACTGCTGGATGTCATAATAAGGAGATATGATGTGAAATATGTCTGGTTTTCCAGTGAACAGCTCCTGCGATTTACAGATGAAAAAGGAAATTTTATTTCAGGCAGGGATGTAATCCGGAAAATTATTTCCAATCCGGAGAAATTCGAAAAGGTCGGCGAATGGCTGGATCCATATCCCGACTGCTACCAGCCTGAAACCTTCTTCCTGTATCGGGTGAAATCCGAACAGTAGATAGTCGAAAGATCACTTGATATATTTGCCGATAATTGGCTTCAGATCCCTTTTGAGTTTCTCAGGAATGGTGTCCTTATTGGTTATGATCGCCATTGAAAGGGCGGAACCGCATGCGCATTTGCCCTTCAGCATGTTTCTTAGCGTGGGGATCTTCAGTATTATCATCTTGGCTATGCTGGAGTTCGCGATCAGGTTCTGTATGATCATATCAACCGTCACGTGATCGTGATCCGGATGCCAGCAGTCATAGTCGGTCACCATCGCAAGTGTACAATAGCATATTTCAGCCTCGCGTGAAAGCTTTGCCTCTCCGAGGTTGGTCATTCCAATCACATCCATGCCCCAGGACCTGTAGACTTCTGATTCTGCTTTTGTGGAAAAGGCCGGTCCTTCCATGTTGAGATAGGTTCCACCCTTGTGCACCTCGGGGGCGTTTTTCTTGGAACCATGGATTTCCTTCACAGATACCGATGCCGCCTTGAACGCAAGTTCTTTGAGTTCAGGGCATACCGGATGGGCCATTGAAATATGAGCGGCTATCCCGTTACCAAAGAAAGTATGCTCAAGCCCTTTCTTAGTCCTGTCGAAATACTGGTCTACAACAACGATGTCCCTTGGCCTGTATTTTGCCTGAAGGCTTCCCACGGCGGAAATACTGATTATGTGAGTCACACCAAGTTTCTTCATCGCGAAGATGTTCGCCCTGTGGTTGAGTTCACCGGGGAGTATTCTGTGCCCTTTGCCATGACGCGGTAGGAATACGAAGTCGAGTCCGCTGATTGTTCCTGTCGTAAACTTGTCCGATGGAGCTCCGAACGGAGTCTCCACAGATATCTCCTTGAGGTTCCCTATATTGCCTGCATCATAAACACCGCTTCCGCCTATAATTCCGAGTTTCATGCAATTATCCTTTGGGTTAAAGCTGAGATTGTAATTCGCTGAGAACCGCCAATTATTAGAGGTGCCCTTTATTATTCTATCCCCCAAATGTATATTCTTCAAACACGACATATAACCATGTAAAGAAAGTTGAAATATGAAAATAAACGAATACAAGGAGGATATCGCCTATTTCATGAGGCGGTTGTACCAGCAGGGGCTGACGACCACGTCCGGAGGAAATCTTTCAGTCCGTCTGCCTGGAGGTAAAGTTCTTATCACGCCTTCGGGCTCCGACAAGGGGCGCATGAAAGGCTCCGAGATAGGAGTAATGGATTTGAACGGGAAAATCCTCTCCAAATTCAAACCGAGCATAGAAAGCTCGATGCACCTTATGATCTACAAGGCAAGACCGGACATCAGCGCGATAGTGCATGCACATCCGGTAGTAGCCAGTTCTTTTGCGGCGACAGACGCCGAGATCAACTGCAGGCTTCTCGCGGAATCCTATGCGATACTTGGAAGACCTGCCTATGCGCCATATCAGCTTATGGGCTCGAAAAACCTCGCAGAAACAGTATCTGAAATTGCGAAATCCGCAAACTGCATCATCATGAGGAACCACGGAGTCCTGACCGTCGGGAAATCCCTGCTCGAGGCCTTTGACAGGCTTGAAGTCCTGGAGACCTGCGCGAAGATGACTTTGATTTCAAATGCATTTTTCAACAAGAGGACAAAGCTCCTCAATGGACGTCACCTTGTAGAAATAGACAAGCTGATGGGCCGTATCTGACAACGGGCGGATTTCAGATGACATTGTCTCTGCAGAAAATATCCGGAGAGTTCTTCAAGGGCTGGCTTCTGCATTATCTCGTTATCCTGGCCTCTGCCGCACTGGTCTATTCGCAGATCGTCTCATTTGAATTCACAAACTGGGATGACGACAAGAATATTTCAAAGAATCCCTGCCTCCAGAAACTTACGGTAGAGAATGTGAAGAGCATCCTTTCACCCGGTGCGATGCCCGGAGAACAGCTCTATATTCCGTTCACTTATCTCAGCTATCTCATGGAATCCACCGTTTTCGGGATGAAATCATCCGTGATGCATTTTGACAATCTTCTCCTGCACCTCATCAACGCATTCCTTGTATATTCACTGGCCTTCCTCCTGTTTAAAAACAGGACAGCATCACTGATATGCGCCCTTCTTTTCACACTGCATCCTCTCCAGGTGGAGGCTGTCGCATGGGCCATGGGCAGGAAAGATCTTCTGATGACAATGTTTTCATTGCTCTGCCTCCTGAAATTCTCCGATTTCATAAATACTAAATCCAAAAAATCATATATGTTCTCGCTTATCCTGTTTTTTGCAGCTGTCTTTTCAAAGCCCTCCGCATTCGTCCTGCCTGTCATTCTTCCTGTTCTGAACTGGTATTTCAATGGGAAAACCGACAAGGCTTTTCTTCTGAGGATACTTCCGTTCTTCGTTATGTCTGTAGTCGCATGTCTTATAAATTCAAAGCTCGACATGAACAATTTCGGCCATGAACTGAAATTTGTCATGTTCCGAGTGGTCTTTATCCCCGCCGTAGCTGAAGATTGGCTGTCAAGATTGTTTCTCCTGCAAAATCCAGAGGCATATTATTCCTGGTACGATTATTACGACGGTTCCTGCATTACCGTAGGAGGGCTGATATTGATTGTGTCGATTTTGGTGGTTACCGCATATGCATTCTATAGGAAGCTTAAAACAATATTTCTGGGAATGTCATTCCTGATAGTCATGTCCATACCGGCTTCGCTCCTTGTCTCATGGTCATTCAGGGATTTCATAACGGCTGACAGGTACGGATATTTTCCGCTGATTGGGGTGTTTCTCATTGCGGGATCTGTTATTTTAATATCCACCTCCAGGATTTACAGGGCTGTATCCTTATGTGCAATTTCTTTTTTTATAATTATTTCCGCCTGGAGGTCTTGCCATCAGGCGGAAATCTGGAAGAATTCAGAGACATTGTGGAAATCAGTTGAAAAGTCCCATCCGGACTCGTATTTCGCCCATTACAATCTGGGCAATTACTATTTCAAGAGCAAATATGATTTGAAGGCATCTGAATACCATTATAGGAAGGCAAACAGCATCACGCCAGATTCCGATGCGTGGTTCAATACCGGGATAATGTGCGAGCTGACAAACCGGAAAGATGAGTCGGTGGTCTGTTATGCCCGTGCCGTTGCGCTTAATCCAGAATCACCATACGCCTTGAAGAAATACGCACTGGCCTGCTATGGCAAAGGGGAGCTTGAAACTGCCCTGAGATGTTTTTTAAGGTTGACCGAACTGACTCCGGATTCTCCCGAAGTCTATTTCTACTGCGGGAAAATATTTGATATTAAAGGACAGAAGGAAATGGCTGCCGAAGCATTTGCGCTCTACGAGAAATTGAAAAAACAAAGTAAATAAGCATCCGCTTATTTACCCAGTGCCTTCTCGACGTCCTCATCCTTGAGTTTGAATACAAGAATTGAATTGCCAATATTCGCATCGGGTTCGCGGTTGTGCAGATAAAGGCAGAGCTTTAGGAACCTCAGATATTCATATGTCTTATATTTTTTCAGTTGTTCTTCTGCAAGTTCTGATTTCCTGCTCGTTTCCGGGAAGGATTTTATTTCTGCCGAAAGAGCCTCGAAATATTTGTCGTCGGCGTTTTCGAGCTTGAAGCCGGTCTCGTTATAGCAGGTCTCCGCAAGATACACGAACTGGAACATTGTTGCGCTTATGCAGTAGATTCCTCCATTCAATTCAAATATCTCATCGCTTTTCTGCAGTCGGTATGATGGAAGCATTTTTACCTTCAGTCCATAATAACCGACGTCGGAATTGCTGAAGCATGAGAAATAAATATCGGATTTCCCGGTATTGTTCTTGTCCAGCCAACTCTTAAGTCCCTTGAGATCCTGTCCCCAGTCGAGTGAGCTGTCCACAAGGTGCCTGTATCCGTTCTGGGGCCCTCCTGCGATAAGGTTCATGTATGAGATGTAGTTAGGCCAGGCATAGATGCATGCTAGCGCGGTGAGTCCGAGCAGGATCCCGGCCGTCCATTTTACGAATTTGCGTCCTTCAAGGATTATATAATAAATCCAGCCGCAGATGATGAAAAGCACAGGATAGATTGGCAGAAGATGCCTGTTGCCGATGTTTGAACGGTTGCTTATCGCGAATATCATGTAAAGGACGATGAAGACGGCAAAGGGGATCAGGTCTCGGAATTTTCCGGACTCGAAGTTTAGCAACGGATTGTTGAGCCCCCTGTTCCTGGCATATAATGAAAATGCACAGAGCAGCAGGAGAAGCAGGAAGGGAAAAGGGGTCTTGTAGAAGAATGAGAATATGAAATAATGCCACCATCCCTCCGGAGCCAGTTCTCCGTCTAGGAACGCATATCTTTTCTGTCCGAACTTCAGGAAGAACGCATATCCGTAGAGATATGCTTCGGGAAGGATCTTATATTCTTTCACCACCGAGATTACTTTTCCAAAGGAACCATCCTCCTTCAGGAAGGCATTTGTCGACTGGTCGATTGCCATCCTGTCGGATCCGGATTCATCCTGAACCATCGAATACCTGAATCCGCAGGCGCCCCATATGAAGATCACGATTATAATGGAGTTGACAATTCCAGCGGAAAGCATGGCTATGAGCTTCTCCTTCTGGGTGCAGAGTTCGCGAAGTCTTCCGAATCCATTAACTAAAAACGGTTTTCTGGAAAACAGTGATACCATGATCATTATGAGATAGAACGGTATTATTACGGGAGCCGAATGTTTTGTCACAAAAAGCAGACCGAGGATGATCGATGAAAGAATAACGGTTGATGGATTTATTTCGTTGACAAGCTTCCATATCGCCCAGACTGCTGCGAGCAGGACAAAAGTGGATATCATATCAGTCGTTGCAAGCCCGCCATGGGCGAGGATTTCCGGCGAAAAGACAAACAGGAACAGGGAGATCAGTCCGCCGTAATGGCCGAATATGCTTCTTGAAATAAAGTAGATCGAGAGTCCGAACAGCAAAGTCATAGCAATTACCATGAGCCTTGCCCTGGACAGGATGGATTCGGTGTCATTGCCCGAGCGGAACATAAAATCCCTGGTATTCTCCCACTCATCTACTTCCGAGAAGAAGTTTTTGCCTTTATAAGGGAATTTCAGATCCATGGTCATCAGGGGCAGGGCTAGCATCGCCTCGGTGAAGAAGCCGCCTTCGGAACACATTTTCAGATCACCGTTCTTCAGGTAGTTGTAGCCGCCGGTGATATGGAATGGTTCGTCGAAGACTGCTGATTTCCTGAAGGTTGAGCCCATGACCATCGCCACATATATGGCGAGCAGCAGCGCGACCGTCAGAGCCTCGGTTATGATCCTGTTCCTGGTCATTCACACCTTCTGCGATTGTTGTTTGCCCTTATTTTAGCCTCACTCTGCGAATTCCGCAAACTGGCGGACGTCTGTGCACAGGAAAGGCAGAATTATAAATGTCTCTTTCAGTTCGACAATGCGTCTTCGATGTCCTTGTCGGTAAGCCTGAAGATCAGGATGGAATATCCGGCGTATGCATCGGGTTTTTTCTTGTGCAGGTACAGGCAGAGCTTGGCGTACCTGAGATAACTGTAGATTTCGAATTTTTTCTTGAACATAAGATATTTCGTCAGTTCCTTCGGATCACTTTTGATGTTCTCAAGGCTGGTACTGTTATTGAAGTAGTCCCTGATCTCAGCAGACAAAGACCTGAACAGGCCCTCGTTTATTTCAGAGCTTTTCATCCCGGTCTTTTCCCTGAACGCAGTCTCAAAATACACGAGCTGGAACATGGTAGCGCTGATGCAGTAGATCCCTGCTTTCATGCCGAAAGGATCGAATGATCCCCGGTCCTGTTCAAAGTAGCAGGGAAGCTTCCTGACGTCTGACAGGTAATAGTTCATGTCAGCTGTTCCGAAATACGAGACATAGACTGTTTCTCCGGGCTTCTTGTTCCCGTCAAGCCATCCTCTCAGCGTTTTCAGGTCCTGTCCCCAGTCGAGTGAGCTGTCGACCAGGCACTTGTATCCGTTTTTTGGTCCGCCTCCCAGCTGGTTGAAGTAGGCGAGGTAATGAGGCTGGATCCAGAAAGTTTCAAAGGCATACCAAGCCAGGAGAATTACCAGGGTGATCTTCAGGAATTTTGAATTCTCCAAGAAGAAATAAATCGCAGAAGCAGAGATTATAAACAACGCCGGATAAACAGGAAGAAGATGCCTGTGCCCGATGTTCAGACTGCTGGATACTGCGAATATCGCATATACTGCTGAAAAGACAATGAACGGCAGTAGCTGATATAATTTCTCTCTGGGGAAATATTGCCTTACATGCGGAAAATATCCGGTGATGGACAACGCGGACAGCAGAAAGATAACTAGAAGTGGAATAGGATTTTTTAAAAGGAATGCGTACGGGAAGAAATACCAGCAGCCCCCCTTGTCGGTTTCACCGTTGATGAAGGTATATCTAGCCTTGGAATATTTCATGACGAATGCGAATCCGAAAAGATAGGCTTCCGGGAGGATACTGTGATCTCTGAAAGGTATGAGAACCTTTGTTTCAGGGGCTGACTTGCAGAAGCTCCTGAAGTTGGCGTCAAGCACCTGCCTGTCCTGTGCATTGTCGTTTGCGAGCATTGAGAACCGGAATCCGTAGGCCGCCCAGATGACAGTGAAGATGACCAGCGCGTTTACGAAAGACACTGAAAGATGCGCCAGCAGGCGGTGGGACTGTGGAGCAAAAGTTTTTTTCCAGTGGAAAACGCTGCACTCAAGAGGTTCGTTCCTAAAGAGACGTGCAAAAATGAGTATCAGATAGACAGGAATGATTATTACGGCTGAAAATTTCGAAATGAAGAGGAGGCCAAGGGCGAAAGAGGAGAGTAATATGTTTTTTACAGTTATCTGGTGGAGGACGTTCCAGATACAGATGACGGAGAGCGTGAAAGCCAGTGCCGTCGCCATGTCCGAAGTGGTGAATCCGGCATGTGCCAGCATTTCCGGATATAGTGAATAAAGGAAAAGGGAGAACAGGGCGCCTTTTACCCCGAAAATTTTCCTTGTGGAAAAATAGACGGCAAGAGCGGTGATGATGCTCAAGAGGGCGATGAACATCCTTGAGCAAAGGAGGATTCTGCCGGGAGAATGTTTTGAAGAGAACAAAAGTTCTCTCCCGACGCTCCAGGAATCAGTTTCAACAAGAGGAGTCTTTAAAAGGTCGGGCATGGTGAGTTTCTGGAAAACGAGAGGCAGTGACGCCCACCTCTGCGGAAAATTGCCATTCTCCGGATTGAGCCTGTAGTCGTTCTGGCACCAGTAGCTCAAGCCTCCGGAAATGTGAACGGATTCATCGAAAACAGGAGAATTCTGCACTGCTGCTGAAAGAACGAGGAGAAGATGGATCGCCAGCAGCAATAAAACTGCGCCATATTCCACCGGTCGCCTTTCAAGGTCAGGCAATTTTCCGGCAATCCATAATTTACTTTTGCGTGCCATATGCTAATTTTCAGAGGTTCCCATGTAAATTGAGGCAATTCAAATTGCCTCACTATACTATTTTCCTGTCCGAATAATAACCGGAAAAGGTTTTATGTCAATCCTTTGTTCAGTTGTGATACCGACATATGACGAGAAAGAGAACATAGCCGTACTTCTTGACAGGCTTGTCAATATCCTGTCCGGAAGGGAGTTCGAGATAATTGTCGCCGACGATAATTCTCCGGATATGACCTGGAGGGTTGTCGAGGAATATGCCAGGAAGGAACCGAGGGTAAGCTGTCTGCGGAGGATGCAGAACAAGGGACTGAGCCCGAGCATTGTCGATGCTTTCGATATTGCAAGAGGGGAATATCTCTGTGTAATGGACGGTGATCTCCAGCATGACGAATCATCCCTTCCCAAAATGCTTGACGAGGCCGGGAAATGTGATCTGGTATCTGGAACCCGTTATGCTTTAGGCGGCGGAATAGAAGGGGGATGGCCTCTGCACAGGAAGATAATGAGCATTGCTGCCACGGCGATGGCCAGGATTTTCCTTGGTGTTGAGACAAGCGATCCGATGTCGGGTTATTTTGTCGTCAAGGCTTCATCATATAAAAGGATCCGTCCGTACCTGAATCCACGGGGTTTCAAGATACTGCTTGAGATAATGTATCTTCTCCAGATCCATCCTGTTAAGGCGGAATTCAGGGAGACAGGCATTTTTTTCCGGAAGAGGAGGGCGGGGGAGAGCAAGCTTGGAATCGGAGTGATGCTGGACTATTGTCTTTCACTATGGCGGCTTTCCAGGGTGAAAATCGGGAAATAAAAGAGGCAAAGGCTGACAAGATGAAAGAATATTTCGACAGGCTGCTTAAGAACAAATATGCCATGTATATTCTGCTTTTCATGGCAGCGGTTGTTCCCTATGTCAGCTCCTTGAACGGGGAATTTGTCTTTGACGACATCCCATTGCTTCTCGCCGATCCTTTCTATCAGACAGACCATTCCTTCACCGACTGCTGGAAACGCGATTACTGGATGGAAACGATGGCGCAGGGTCTTTACAGGCCTCTGACCACGTTCTCATACTGGCTCAACTTCAAGATCAGCGGACTTTATTCACCAAGCTTCAGGACGGTAAATCTCCTTCTGCATTTGATTACTGTATTTGTAGTTTTCAGCCTGGCATTGAGGTTGAAAGTTGGAAGAGCGGCGGCATTGGCGTGTGCTGTTATTTTTGCAGTTCATCCAATCCATACTGAAGCGGTGATCCCCTCTTTTGGCAGAGGAGAGGTGCTTTGCGGATTATTCGTCTTCCTCGGTCTCCTGTTCCACATCATGTCCGGGAAAAAGCCTTTCTTGTCCATTTTTACGGCCTTATGCTTCATCCTGGCGTGCTGGTCGAAGGAACATGGGATCGCCCTTCTTCCTCTCTGCATCCTTTATGACATATATGCCGGTCGTCTGAAGATGGAGAAGAAATCGATCCTATGCCAGTCTAAATTCTATGGTCTGTATGTAGCTGCGGCACTTGTCGTGGCTTTTACGAGATACGAGGCGATGGGCTCGATCCTTCCGGCGATGACACGATTTGATCCGTATATCGACAATCCGCTGGCGCTCTGCTCGTATCCTGTGAGACTGCTCAGCGCGATAAACTTGCAGGGATTTGCGCTTCTGCTCTTTGTCTGGCCGAAGACGCTTTCGCATGATTATTCCTATGCCCAGCTTCTCCCTCTGGATTCTGCGGCAGATCCGGTTGGAATAATTGGCGCACTCCTTGTCATTGCCATTCCTTTCATCCTGTCATATTTCTTCCCGAAACTCAAAAACAAGATCATTTTCTTCTCGCTCGCATATCTCGTCTGCATTCTTCCAGCAGCGAACATCATCACCCCGACAGGAACAATATTCGCAGAAAGGCTTTATTATATTCCGAGCATCTGGCTGTGCATGATGCTGTCCTGCCTCCTCTTTCGGATTTCATGGAAGATGGATAAGAACATACTTGTCATTCTGCTTTTGGCTGTTGTTATCGCCTTATCCTGCAGGACGTATGTGCGGTCCATCGACTGGCAAGACCAGCTTCGAATCTCCCTTTCCGGAGTCAAAACCTCCCCGAAGAGTGCAAAGACCTGGAACAATCTTGCCGTCCAGCTGGCACAGCAAAAGAAGTTTGAAGAGGCGATTTCAGCCTGTGGCATGGCCATCAAAATCTATCCATTGCTGAAAACAACCTATCTGAACAGGGCCGTCTACAACATTGAGATCGGCAACAGCAGGCCGGCGGAACAGGATTTCAGCTTCAAGGAGGCGGAGAAGGATCTTCGCAAGTACATCGAACTGGGAACAATGAATCCAATGGTATATAATAAGCTTGGCGCCGTCCTGGCGAATCTTGGCAGGGAGGAGGAAGCCATGAAATACTGGAAAATCTCCCTGAATCTCGACGGTGCCCAGACGATGATTAAAAGGGCGGTATCGGATCTCCAGAAGGAAATAGACGCTAAAAACTCAAATTCGAAATTCGAAATTCGAAATCCGAAACAATGAAATTGTCATGCAATAATCCCCGGCTGTTGAAGAAAGCATTTCCCTATGCGGTCGTATTCTGCATCCTTGCAGCTGTCATCCCTTATTTCTATTCCCTGCGGGGGGAATTTGTCTTCGACGACCTGCCGCTTATAAAGAATGATCCGTTCTATGTGCAGGAGACAAATCCTCTCAAGTGCTGGAACCGCGATTTCTGGATGGAAAACAAGAAGCAGGGGCTCTATCGTCCATTCACGCTTTTCACTTTCTGGCTGGATGCCAGGATAAAGAATGACAATGGCAGATTGATCTCTCCCATTTTCAGGGCTACGAACCTTTTCATCCACATCATCGTGACGCTTCTTGTCCTCAAGCTCGCATTGCGGCTCAAATTCGGGCACTGGGCTGCGATATTCGCAGCTGCGCTCTTTGCAGTGCATCCGGTACATACCGAAGCCGTCATCCCGGCCTATGGGAGAGGAGAGCTTCTCTGTGCCTTTTTCATGCTGCTGGCGCTGATATTTCATACTTATGTCGACAGTAACAGGCTGGCTTTCCTCTTCGCAGGAGCAAGCTTTCTTTTCGCATGCTGGTCGAAGGAGCACGGTGTGGCGATTCTTCCTCTTTGCTTCCTGTTGGATTTGTATCTTAAAAGGCCGTCCAGCCTCCAGCAGTTCAGGGATTTCATGAAAAAAAGGATGGCTGTCTATCTTTTCTATCTGGCGGTCGTCGGAGTGTTTTTCGCGTCGAGATATTTTGCCACCGGTACGCTTTTGCCTACGAAGGACTTCTTTGATCCGGCAATCGACAATCCCATCGCCCTATGTAATTTCCCGTTGAACTTTATAAGCGCGCTGAAGGTCCAGGGGCTCGCGCTTTCAAAGTTCTTCTGGCCTGCAGTGCTTTCACACGATTATTCATATGCCCAGCTTCTTCCGTCCACATCCGTTTTCGATCCGAAGGCGTGGCTGCCTGTAATCCTTTTCCTTGGAATTCCGGTCCTGGCATGTTTCCTATTCAGGAATTTCAAATACAAGATGATGCTTCTTGTGACTGCCTACGTCATCTGCATACTGCCATCGGGCAATTTTATAGTTATGACAGGAACTATTTTTGGTGAGAGGCTCCAGTACATACCGAGTATTTTGCTCTGCTTCTTTGTGGCGCTCATCATGAAAGAACTTTTTGAGAAGTTGAACTTCAAGATAATCATCACGCTGATGCTGGCCATTGTATCCGCCATGGCGGCGAGGACTTATGTGAGGGGCGAGGACTGGAATTCCCTGATGAGCATCGCACTTGCAGGAGTCAGGACAGCCCCCATGAGCATCAAGACCTGGAACAATCTTGCCGTCCAGCTGGCCCAGAACAACCAGATGAAGGAAGCCATTATAGCCTGCGATAGGGCGATTTCCATTTATCCCAGATATGTAACAGCCCACGCCCAGAGGGGGATTTACAATTCGTTTCTTGGAAATTTCCAGCAGGCTGAGCAGGATCTCAGGATGGCGATATCCCTTCATACCAACCATTTCATGGCGAATTATACGCTTACCGCTCTTCTTGCGGAACAGGGAAGGATTGAAGAGGCTCGGGAGATCATGGAGAACCTCCTGAAGGTCTATCCCGATGAGCAAGCACTGAAGGCCTCATATTTGAAGCTGCTCGGCGATATTGAGAAAAAAAGGCTGGAAAAGGGAAAATAGAGGTTCACTGGATTGAAAAATATTGAATTTGAATTATTATTCCGTTCCTGAAAATGCTTCCATCTAACCGCATGAAGGGCTTTTATAATCATGTCGAAGAAGAATAACGATGAAAAGGAAAACAAACCGGCTGGAACGGATGAGCCGGCTGGAACTGATTTTACATCACGACCGCCCGAAAACAAGGCGTCCGGGAGCGGAGATAATCCTGCTGAACCGGAGATTTCCGCTGAAGACAGGCTCAGGCAGCGCATCGCCGAGCTTGAACTTGAACTTGTGGGCGCCAAGGATAAGCTTCTCAGAGCCCATGCGGACTTTGAAAATTTCCGCAAGAGGAATTTCAAGGATATGAATGAGCTGAGGACATTTGTCAAGACAGATACAATTGCCCCTATGCTGAATGTTTTCGACCATTTCAAGCTTGCACTTGATGCAGCTGAGAAGAAGCCGGATTTCAAAGTCCTCAATGAGGGGATGAAGCTGATCCTGGCAGAATTCCAGAAGGCCATGGATGAGCTTGGCATCGACATCATAAATGTTCCCGAAAACCAGGTTTTCGATCCCAATCTTCATGATGCTGCAGGAAATGAGGCTTCAGATAAAATTGAAGAGGGCAAGGTGATCAGGCAGTGGAGACAGGGATATAAGATGGGAGATCGGGTTCTGCGGCCGGCCTCGGTGGTCGTGAGCAGCGGTCCGGCAAAACAGGATAAAACCGCTGAAAAATAAACTGAAAAGAACTAAATATCTGTGATTTATGTCAAGTAAACAGGATTTCTATGAAACTCTAGGTGTCTCAAAGACGGCAAGTCCGGAAGAGATAAAGAAGGCATACCGCAAACTAGCCATCAAATATCATCCCGACAAGAATTCCGGCAACAAGGAAGCCGAGGAGAAATTCAAAGATATCTCCCATGCCTATGAGATATTGAGCGACGAAAATAAGAAGGCCCAGTATGATCAGCTCGGACATGACGCCTTCACTTCACGCGGTTCGTCAGGTCCCGGAAGCTACGGGGGCTTCGAGTTCCATGATCCCTATGACATTTTCAGCCAGTTCTTCGGCGGTGGAATGGGCGGCGGTGGTGGCGGCGGAGGATCTTCGATCTTCGAGGAGCTTTTCACAGGAGGTGGACGCAGGTCCTCAACTGGTGCGAGAGACGGTTCTGATCTCCGCTTTGACATTGAGATTGATTTCGAGGAGGCGGTCTATGGCGCCGACAAGAAGATCAAGATTCCCAGACTTGAAACCTGTGATGCCTGCAACGGCAGCGGTTGCGAGCCGGGCACCGGGAAATCCACATGTTCAAAATGCCGTGGCACTGGCAACATCTCAATGTCCCAGGGCTTCTTCAGCATCAGGCAGACATGCCCGAACTGCCATGGCGCCGGACAGGTCATCCAGAATCCATGCCACAAATGCGGAAGCGAAGGCAGGATGAGGGTTGAAAAGACTTTGAAAATACATATTCCGCCAGGTGTCGACACCGGTTCGAGGCTTAGAGTTTCCGGCGAAGGCGAGAGCGGAGTCCGCGGTGGCCAGACAGGGGACCTGTATGTTGTCGTCCATGTCCGTGCACATGAGATTTTCCAGCGTGACGGGCTCGATATAATCTGTGAGCTTCCAATAGATTTTGTGACTGCTTCGCTCGGAGGACTTGTCGAAGTCCCGACAATCACCGGCAAGACCAGGCTTAAGATTCCGGAAGGGACCCAGAACGGAACCATTCTCAGGCTTAAGGGAAAGGGAATGCCTTCATTGCGTGGAGGACAGCGCGGAGACCAGCACATCAAGGTCTTTGTGGAAGTTCCGACGAATCTCACCCATGAACAGAAGGATCTGCTCACCAAGTTCAAGGACATCCAGGCAAACTCCAAGAATCATCCGCTTATTGACACCTTCTTCAGCAAGGCCAAACGTTTCTTCACCGGTGGAGATGAGAGCTGAGGAACAGCCGAACATTCGAATATCGAACAGACGAATTACGAATTTCGAATATAACAACCCTCATGGACTTCACTGCAAATATACTCTCAATGCATTAATTCGTTAGTAGTTAATGCCGTAAGGCATGTTCTTGTATTTTGGATAATAAGAACGTGGTACAGGCGTCCCGCCTGTAATTATTCTTCCATTAAGAGACAAGCTATTTTGTCTTGACCCCGGTCGCCTTTGCCACTGCAGCGTAATTGGTGGTCGTCGGCTTTAGCGGTAGCTCAATCGTCTGACGCTTCAATGCCGACTCATACCAGGCAAAAATCACTTCAGTGGTACGCAAGGCGCGCCTGACAGATATCTCTGGTTCCTTGCCTTTGCCCAGTCCATCCGTGATGTCCTTTATCATTGCCTGCATGTTCTCGTTCTTTGCATCGTGGAGGCTTCCCTTCACCTTCACCACCTGCCATGTTGACTTGCCCTTACCCTTGATGCGCAGATGTGGTTCCGCCTCCAGAATCTCAATGTCGCCTTTCGTTCCGTGCAGGCGGAATCCAAGGTTCATTTCCTTCTGGTCGCCGGATTGGATCACCGCTGTCACTCCATTTGCAAAGGTAAGCCAGCCGATCGCCAGCTGTTCGAACGGAATTCCAAACCACGAACCGCCTTCCCGGGCATCGATCTGACCCAGGATGCGTGTCGCCGGCACCTCACCGTTCAGCTTGAAGGTCATATCGACCACATGCGTCCCCCAGTCGAGGATGTTCTTCGGATTAAAGGCCTCGATGCGCAGAAGCTTGCCGATTCCGCCTTTTTTCACCAGTTCGCGGGCCTTCCGGAAGACAGGAAGCTTCCGGCGCTGATGATTGAATGTGAGCTGGCTCCCGGCCTTTTCTGCGGCCTTGGCCATCGACAGTGCGTCCTTCCAGCATGGCGCCATCGGTTTCTCGCAATGGATCGCACGGACTTTCGCCTTGGCGCAATATTTTACGACTTTCTCATGGAGTCCCGTCCAGAGGCAGATACTGACAATGTCCGGCTTGATCTTGCGGAGCATCTTTTTGTAGTCGGTGAAAGTTTCCGCATTGGTGAACCCGTGCTTCTCGGAAAATGCCTTGATGGCTTCTGCCTTGACATCAGTTAACGCGACAACATTGCACTGTTTATTCAGCTTATATCCTTCCGCATGAATACTGGCAATTCGCCCGCACCCTATGAACGCAACACGATATATTTTCATGGAAATCCTTCAAGTAAACCATTATATTAAGTCACGGCCAAAAGTCAAGAACATGCCTTGCGGCATTGACTACAAACGAATTGCAAATACAATTAGGAATTTGTTCGTAGTTAAGCTCGCAAGAGCTGTTCTTTTCTTTTATGAATTACTACTTACTTTACCGACCCCTTGCCAAGCTTGTTGGCGACAAGATAGCGGTAGCTCGCTTCCACGGCTTCCACGCGATCGCCCTCGCAGCGGTCGATCTCAACGACCAGCCACTTCAGCACCTTTGGATCCGCTGCGGCAATAGCACCCTTGACGTTGACTTTTCCAGCTCCAACAGCCGACATAGGTCCGCCGAAAGGCTGGTCCTTCGGACGTTCCATCATGCCGTCCTTGATGTGCAGGACCGGTACCCGTGCGCGGAAATTCTTCACCTGTTCCGCGGCGTCGTTCGCCATGAAGTTTGTGGCCCAATAGATGTCGATTTCGAATTTCACGTCCGGACACATTTCCGCGATGTATTCCTGGGCAATTTTCCCGTTGATGCGGTCGAACTCCCAGAAGTGGTTGTGCAGGCAGAGCTGGAGATTGTGCGGCTTGAGGGCGGCGGTCATGCGATTGATCAGTTCAGCCGTCTTGCGGATGGAATCCATGGTCTTGAACTCGTCCCAGCCAAATCCTCCGAAGAGGTGCTTGAACCCGAAGATCTTCTTGAGCTTGGCGATCTCCTCGATGTCGAGGAGATCGTGCTTCGGCCCTGGACCTGTGACCATCTCCAGCCCGAGTTGATCTAGTAGTTCCTTGTACTGTTCAGCAGTCATTCCGTATTTGATTGCCTCGCCGAGACCGCCTTCCACGCCGACAAATCCGATTTCGGAGACTCGTTTCATCGTGGACATAAAGCTTTCCTTGGATTCGCCAAGAAGTTCTCTGACCGTGTACAGTTGCAGACCGATAGGCTTCATCTTGAATTTCTCCTTTATATTAAGGTAAAAATAAAATAATGGACGCGGCAAGCGCGTCCCTCCATAGCTCCGCCGTCTTAAGGCCTATATACGCCATAAGGCGTGGAGGGACGAGTTTACCGAGTCCGCACTATGAACAAGTTTTGATATCAATTGTTCTCCTTCATTGTTTTACAGTGATGCCTGTTCTGCGGTTTTCAGCGCATCGAAAAGTTCTGAAGATGTTTTTGCGTTTATGAGGCGGTCAGCCAGGAATTCGCTGTCGAGCATCTGTGCGATATGCGAGAGCAAGGCCTGATGGATCCTTGGAGTGTCCGCAGGCGTAAGAAGTATGAAAAGAAGGTCGATGGTTTCATTTGGGACAGGTGAGGGGATTGGCTTTTTCAGTCGTGCCACTACGACCACGGAACGCGCCAGGCTTTTGAGACGGGCGTGGGGAATTGCAATATTCTTGCCGACATAGCTGCTCATGATCTTTTCACGCTCGGACACTGAAAGCATGATTGTCTCTACGGGCATGGGGAGATCGCTTGGATTGATGCGTTTCAATGCATTTTCCGCAACACTGGTTATCGAACTGCCCTCGACATCGAGAAGAACCCTGTCGGTGGTCAGCCTTTCTGAAAGATAAACCGGCACCTCCAGCGGGAATTCCTCCTCGATGGCGCCGACAACTTCCTCGAGCAGATCCTCCATCGTCACAAAACCTGTCCAAGCTCCTTTGCTGTCGTAGACAAGGGCGACATGGTTGCCGCGCCGCTGCATTTCAGACAGGAGATGTTCGATGCTTTCATCCTCCTTGGCCTTGAGACAGGGGCGTATGAAGAACTGCAGTTCCATCGTCGGTTTGCTGGATATCGAAGCGAGATAAAGATCCTTTAGGTGCACATACCCGAGAGGTGTTTCCGGATCATTGCCGATAAGGGGATAGCGCGACTGCTTGAATTCGGAAATGATCTTGTTGTTCTCCTCAGGTGTTGCACCGGTCTTAAGTATGTGCAGCCTGTCGCGGGAACGCATGGAGTTCCTGACCGTCAGAGTGCCCATGTCAAGTACGTTCTCGATATAGAGGAGGCGGCGGAAGGTCATCATGCCGCTGGCCTGCGAGTTGTCGAGTATGATCCTTATCTCATCCTCGGAATGTCTTTCGTGCTTTGGAGCCTTGGGAACTCCTAGTAAATATAGAATGGAATCGACAGACCAGTTCAGGAGCCACAATGGTATATAGAACACGAAATAGCAGAAATGCAGGGGGAATGCGGTATTCAGCGCAGCCTGTTCGACCTTGCGGATGGCGAAAATCTTAGGGACCTGCTCCCCTAGCACTATATGGAGATAGGAGATGAGGATGTAGGAAACTGAAATGGCAATACCATGGATTGTCGCATCGGCAGTGCCGTTTCCATATCCTGTCTTTAGCAGTAGATAGGCAATAATTTTTGCAAATCCGGGTTCGCCGACAAAGCCCAGTCCGATACTTGCCAGCGTTATTCCGACCTGGCAGACCGAAAGGTACTGGTCCAGCTTGGTCTGGATGTGCTGCATCATCTTTGCCCTGATGTCACCCTTGGCGGCAAGAACCTCCATATGGGTGGGGCGCGCCTTCACCGCCGCGAACTCCGCAAGCACGAAGAACGCGTTCAGCAGGAGCAGCAGGAGTGTCAGGAGCAGATATGTTATTATCAAGGTCATTTATGAATTTGAATCATTTTGGAAAATACTTCTTCCTGTGATAACAATAATGAAAAACCATATATAAGTCAAGGGAACTGGTCTCTTTTCCACCCATATGAGTTCCCCCCTTTAATCTTTATAAAGAATCTCCAGCCCGACGAAGGGCAAGGGATTCCGTCAATAATACCCCGTTTCTATCAATTGGGATTGGATGGACTCCTAGAGATTCTTTATTGCTGGAATGCATTCTCTATTTTTTCGAGCTTCATCCCCCGGGAACCTTTGAGGAAGATCATGTCGCCACGTTTGATCTTCATCCTCACATATTTTGCAGCCTCATCCGAATCAGGAAAATCGCGCATGGAAATGTCAGGTCTTGATCTTATGTTCTTTGCGGCTCCGCCCATGAGAGGGCCGACTACGATTAAGATGGATTTCGGTATGAGCCTGGTAGTGAACTCCAATATCTCATCATGGGCCCGGGGGCCGGCTTCGCCCATTTCAAGCATGTCGCCGAGGATGACAAAGATCCTGGAGGTTCTTCCTGGATCCTTCGAGGTTGCTTCGCTGAGCCACTCGATTCCGGCCCTCATGCTGTCCGGATTTGCGTTGTAGGCGTCGTTAATCCAGGTTATCCCGTCGCGTTCCTGTATCCGCATCCTCATGCCGGGGATCTGCACTCCCATGTTCAACGCCTCCACTGCAATTTCCGGCGATGCGCCCATGGCATTGGCTGCAAGCACGGCTGCTCCAGCGTTCATTGCCTGATGCCTGCCTGGCAGATGCCAGTTGACAGTTTTACGAAGTCCGCAATTCTTCCAGTGAAGCTCGAAACTGCTTCCAGTCATGCTTCCCCCGAGATATTTCACCTGCAGATCTGCGGATCTCGCAGATTCCCCGCCGAAACGCAAAGCCTTGAATGGTTTTACGGATTTGTCGAGTATCTTTACTCCCGGACCTTCCGCGGGTATGATCGCAGTTCCAGCTGGCGACATTTTTGCGAATATCGCAGATTTTTCCCTGGCCACGCCGTCTGTGTCGCCAAAGAATTCGATATGCGCTTTCCCTATGGATACGATCAGGCCGTAATCAGGTTCAGCGAGCAGGCTCAGGGCCTCGATTTCACCAGGATGGTTCGTGCCCATCTCAATAATGGCATATTCATGGTTCTTCCTGAGATTCAGGAGATTTTGTGGGACACCGACATGGTTGTTGGTGTTTCCTTCAGTCGCATATATTTTGTCTGCCCCATATGCATGGACAAGTATTGCCTTGAGGATCTCCTTCGTGCCTGTCTTTCCGCTGCTGCCGGTCAGGGCTATGACCTTTGTCCCTATTCTTTTCCTGTGGAACTTGGCAAGAGACTGATATGCCTTCAACGTGTCGTCGACGATCAGGATAGGTATATCCTTTGGGAGTTTTGTTTTTGGGAGCCGATCTTTGGAGACGCATATTGCAGAGGTGTTTTTTGACGCCGCGGCTTCAAGATAGTCATGTCCATCGAAATTATCCCCCTTGAGCGCGAAGAAGATGGAATTCAGACAGTCCTTCCGAGTGTCAGTCGAGACAAATTGCATACCCGGGCCCGAAGGTTTCGGACCTGTCAATTTTCCAGAAGTGATTTTCTCAAGTTCGCTATATGTGAATAGAATATTATCCATAAGTAATAAGTATCATAAGATTAATCAGGCAAAGGATAATTTCAAGCTAAATGGAGCCTATAAGCTTCCTGACTTCCTCGCGGTCGTCGAAATGGTGTTTGACGCCTTTTATCTCCTGGTAATCCTCATGGCCTTTGCCGGCTATGAGGACGATATCGCCCGGTTCGGCCTCATTGAGAGCCTTTTCAATCGCCTCACCTCTGTCCGGAACTGTTGCGAAGTTCGCAGTTGAGGGGATGCCCTTGACGATTTCCGCTATGATTTCTTTCGGATCTTCCGACCTCGGATTGTCGCTGGTCACGATCGTCCTGTCTGCGAATTTAGCAGAAACTGCACCCATCCTGGGGCGTTTGGTCCTGTCCCTGTCGCCTCCGCATCCGAACACGCAGATGATCCTTTTCTTCTTGAGCTTCGTCAGCGCTTCCAGAACTCTCCTCAGCGCATCGTCCGAATGGGCGTAATCGACAAAGATGCTGACATTGTCCTTAAAGTGGAAAGCCTCAAGACGACCCGGTATTGCTATGGATTTTTCCAGAGTTGACTGGATTATTTCAGGACTGATTCCGAGTTTGTAGGCGATGATCGCGACACCGCAAATATTGTAGGCATTGTGCTCGCCGATGAGAGGGGAGGATATTTTAAAAGTCCTGCCTTCGATGGAGAGCGTGAAATCCGTGCCCAGCTGGGATATGCTGTTGATTTTAATGACCGCATCGCAGTTTTCCCTGCCGAACCTTATGCAGTTGGCGCTCCTGAGATCCGCGAAAAGCCGCTTGCCAAATGGATCGTCGGTATTGATGGCGGCGACGGCATCTACTGCAAGATGGTCCTGGAAGAGTATTTTCTTTGCATCATAGTAGAATTCCATCGTCTTGTGGTAGTCGAGATGGTCTCCGGTGAGGTTTGTGAAGATGGCTCCCGCGAACTTCGCAGAACCGATCCTGTTCTGATGCAAAGCATGGCTTGAAACCTCCATTATGACATGGGTGCAGCCGGCTTCATACATTTTGGAGAAATGAGACTGGATCTCTGAAGCTTCCGGCGTTGTCCTGGCGGCTGGCTCGGAATGCCCGGGCCATTCATAGCAGACGGTTGTTATGATCCCGCATTTCAAACCTGCGGACGTGAGGATGGAGTTGAGGAGATATACGCTGCTCGTCTTGCCGTTTGTCCCGGTGACTCCGAGTATTTTCATCTTGCTCGACGGGAAGTCGTAGAAGCATTCGACAAGCCGTGCATAAGCGGAATATGAGTCTGAAACCTTTATATAGCTTATGCCGTTCTTGAAGGATGAAATATCCCTGGCATGGATCACCGCCTTTGCTCCGGAGGCGATGGCGGAGTCTATGAAGTCATGTCCGTCCTTTCCGCTTCCCTGGATCGCGATGAAGACTGATGAAGGAGCCACGCTCCTGGAATCGTTGGTGACCGAACTTACGATGAAATCTCCGGCGGGCCTGCTGGCCACAACAAGTTCATCGAGGAAGTCGATATATTCCGAAAAATTCTTCTCGATCATAGGTCGTCCTCCTCTTCCTCCTCGGGAATTTCATACTGCGGCGGAATATTCATGAAACGGAGGGCTTTCTTGGCTATATGGCTGAAGGCTGGAGCCGCGACAAGCCCACCATAATAGACCGGCCTGGGATTGTCAAGAGTGACCAGAAGGACGAAGGCGGGCTTGTCGGCAGGTACGAATCCGATGAATGACGAGAAGTATTCCGAATTGGAGTAAACTTTCTTGCCATTTTCGTTAATGATAAGTTTCTGGGCAGTTCCCGTCTTGCCGGCGACATCATATCCTTTGACCGCGGCCTTTTCAGCGGTGCCACCCTTCTGCGTGACGAGCTTGAGCATGTTGACTATTCTCTTGTGTGTCTGGGGATTTTTGAAAATACTACCTGATCCGGATACAATCTCCATTTTTATTTCCTCGCCTGTGGCCGGATTCTGATGGCGGTCGATCAGGCGGAGCTCTACGAGTTTTCCGCCGTTTGCGAGCGCACAGTAGGCCCGGGTCATCTGCAGGGGGCTTACAGTGAATGTCTGTCCGATGGGATATCTTGAAACTGTCAGCCCGTCCCACTGGTCGGGTTTGAGTATTACACCTAAGGCTTCCGGTTTTAGAGGGATTCCAGTCTTCTGACCGAACCCGAAACTCCGTATGGTCTCATATTCCTTGTACTTCCCCATCATGACGCCGATCTTCGCAGTGCCGATATTGCTGGATTTCCGGATGATCTCCCAGACGGGTATGACGCCATACCCGTGTCCGGCGGCTTCGCCAAGGATTTTTCCGCAGAACAGCCAGTGCCCGTTCTCGCAGTCGATCCGGGTGTCGGGTGTCACAATTCCCATGTCCAGGGCGGCGGCGACAATTGTGGATTTCATTATGGAACCCGGCTCAAACGTATCTTCGGTGATCCTGTTCCTCCATGCCTTGGGATCCATGTTTGTCCTGTCGTTTGGATCAAAGGAAGGCCTTTGCGCCATGGCCAGGATATTTCCAGTATAGGGATCGACCATGACGGCATAAGCTGCGTCGGGATTGAATTTCTTCATGATGATTTCAAGCTCGTCCTCGACGATCATCTGTACCGGCTCGGATATCGTGAGATAGATGTTGTTTCCGTCCTGTACGGCCTTCATCTTGTCCTCCTCACCCTGGAGCCGGAACCCCTTCCTGCTCCGTTCTATTACGGAAACGCTCTCCGTAGGCGTCATGTTGGTGTTGACGACTTTTTCGATACCTCCTTCGGGTACTACCTTGTTGCCGTCGACATTGATGAAGCCGAGTATGTTTGCGAGGAGCTTGTTCTTCGGATAGGAACGCTTTGTCTTGTTTTCAAAGACAAGGCATTTGTACTTTTTGATCTTGGCTTCCTTCCTGATCTTTTCAGCGACTTCCAGATCAACGCTTCTTTTAATGATCACATATTTTATCGGCTTGCCTGATTCAGAAAGCTTGATGGAAAGACGCCTGTATATGGAGTCATAGTCGATTCCGAGGATTTTCTGGAAATATTCGGCGAGTTCACGGCATTTTGAACTGTCCTTGATCTCGGAAGGATCGGCGGCTATGTCCACGCATGGCTTGTTGCCGACGAGGAGATTGCCGTTAATGTCGAATATCTCGCCCCTTTTACCTTCTCTTTTGACAGTAGTAGTATAGGTGTCCTTTGCCTTGTCGAAGAGTTCCTCGTGCCGGGTGATCTGGACATGGTATATCCTGAGGATCAGCGCTATGAGGATGAACAGGAAGATTGCTGAAGCTATTATTATCCTCGCGACGAAATACTTGCGGCCCATCTGCTGTTTTTCCCTGTAATCTCAGCCATTATTATATGAAATATTCACTGAATACTGCAATTCAGTGAATATTTCATTAGCGGTAATATTTTGACGAAGCATCGTTCTTCGCCCCGTTCCTCTGGGTCACCATTATAGGCTTTGTGTTCGCCGGCTGCTTTACGGGGGGCTCCGCCTTGACGACATTTTTCCCCTTGAATTCTAACTTCTTGATCTGTCCCGGCTGGGGATAATGCAGGTCAAGATTGTACCTCTTCACCTGGGCAAGGATATTCTTTCCGCTCTCCTGTTCGATCATTATATTGAGATTTGCAGTTTCACGTTCAATATCCATGATCCTGTTTTCCAGGGAGATGGATGCCTTGTTCAGTGATTCCGCCTGGCTTGTCCACATTACCCTTGTGATTGCCGCTGCGAAAAAAATGCAGAAGGGTATCGAGAGCTTCAGGGTTGTCGCGAAAATCTTCAATCTGTTCGTTTCTGAAGTCCTGGCCTTCCTTTTCCTCGGGCCGCTGTAATTATAACTTGTTACGTTGATTGCCATTTCCATTAAATCCTTAAATTTTCCATCGATAAGATAGTGTTAAGTTTCAAGTTTTAGGGTTTAGACAGGAATTCATATACTGACACCTAAAACGGATTACTCCCTTCCCTAATTATAACTTCTCCGCCACTCTCAACTTTGCCGGTGCCGCCCTGCGGTTCGTCCTTCTCTCCTCTTCTGATGCGACAACCGGCTTTCTTGTTATCAGTTTTAAGCTCTGTCTGTGTCCGCATATACAAACCGGGAGGCCGGGCGGACACAGACAGTAGCGAGCCATCATGCTGAAATACTGTTTTACGATCCTGTCTTCGAGCGAATGGAAGCTTATCACAGCCATCCTTCCTCCCGGAGCCAGCAATTTCACTCCTTCTTCAAGTGCCTTCTTCAATTCCTCGAGTTCCCTGTTCACCTCTATCCTCAGAGCCTGGAAGCACAATGACGGAGCAGGGGGGCCATGTCTTCTTACAATCCCCGGGATCGAGTCGCACAGTTCTGCAAGTTCCGCCGTATACATCCATTCCTTCTGCTTCCTTCTCCTTATTATCTCGTCCGCGAGCGTCCTGCTCTTGCGGATTTCCCCGTATTCCCTGAAGATCCTTTCAAGATCCTCATACGGATAAGTATTTAGAATGCGGCTGGCGGTTTCCCGGGACTGGACATCCATTCGCATGTCCAACGGACCGTCCAGCCTGTATGAAAACCCCCTCCTCGGGTCGTCAATTTGGGGAGATGAAACTCCCAAATCCAGCAGTATGGCGTCAACCGAGTGCCACCCCAGTCCGGCCGCGCATGCCGCGAGATTGCTGAAACTGTCCTTTGCCAGATGAACGCGATTCCCGGCGAAGCTTAAAATCTTTTCCGCTGCCGCCAATGCCTCGCCATCACGGTCAATGCCCAGCAAAACCGCCTCCACATTTTTTTTCATTATCAAGGAACTGTGTCCGCCGTAACCGACTGTCCCGTCGATCACCTTCACCGGACCCGTCTTCACCACCAGCAGGTCTTCAACCTCCCGCGGAAGAACCGGAACATGTCCAAACTTCTGATTTTCCTGTATGTCATTTTCATTCAAGTTCTATTTGAGCCCCTTTATTATGCTTGTCAGATCATCGGGCTTTTCGCTTATCTTCTGGATCACGTCGAGCACGTCGTTCTGGTCTGATTTCTGGAAGAGGTTCCAGTTGACCTTCGACCATATCTGTATGGTTGTCACGGCTCCGACAAGTACCACTTGGTTTTTTAGGCCGGACTGGTCGATGAGCTTCTGGGGGATTGAGATTCTTCCCTGGCTGTCGCATTCGCACTCCTGCCCCACCGAACCGATACGGACCAGCGCGAGCGCGGAAGCCGCATCCGCGAATGACACCTTGCGGACCTTCGCGATGAAGTCGTTGAAGATCGCAGGCGGGATCAGCTGGAGCGCATTATGCCTTCCCTGGAGAAGGATGAACTTCGCCTTCTTCTCCTTCCTCCAGTTGCTGGGGATCGCGATCCTCCTCTGCGGATCGAGCGAATGCTCGAACTCCCCGAAGAAGAAGTTCTCCTCCTGCATGATGCTTTTTGAGCCTTGTTTCACCTAAAATCCCCTTTATTCACCTTTTTTCCCCAAAACAAATTAGTTTTAATTCAGGGCATTTCAAGCGGAAAAAGAAAAAACATTCAAAATATTTTAAGAGGAGGAAGAGGGATTATCACCACGAAACACACGAAGTACACGAAGGGAATTTTTCCCTGCGAATCACACAGATTGGGAATTCAGATAAAATATTTTCCCGTACAGGGACGCAAAGACACAAAGAAATGATTTCTCATGCATGTTCCGTATATTCCCTCTGCCAGGCAGAGGAGAGCCGGTTCTCTTTAAAGATTATTATTCAATAACTTTGTGCCTCTGTGCCTTTGTGCGAGAAAACTCTTGAAAGTCCGTGCAAGTCTGTGGCTAAATTTATATTCGCCCATGCCGGAATGCGCCGGGCGTGGCGCCGTACTGCCTACTGCCTGCGGAATATCCTCGAGAAATAGCATTCGTCGCAGAAAACCATCTAGTCAGCAACCTGTTTGAGGGTCATTTCGCTTGTCATCAGAAGATTGCATGCCACACTTGAAGAAACTTCAGTGTGATGTATTATTAGTTCATAATGAATCACAAATGCATCAGAAAGGATTATTACTGATGAGCACGTTGACCATACATGCCCTTGATTCCGTGACTGAGAAACGGATCCGCGCAAAGGCGCAGAAAGAAAAGAAGAGCCTCAACCGGCTCCTCAAGGAAATGCTTTCGGGGGCTGTTGGCGTGTCCGGCCCTTCACGCGTTGAAAGCCACCGTGCGGAATTCCAGGAATTTTCCGGAATATGGTCGGACAAGGATCTTAAAGAATTCAACCAGGCCATTTCCGATCTTGAACGTGTAGATGAGAAGGACTGGCAATGAGAGCGGTTATTCTTGACACCAACGCCTTCGCGGCCCTTTTCCGGGGCGATGAGGATGTTTTGAAAACAATATCAGGGGCGGATCAGGTTTTTGCATCTGTCGTCGTAATAGGTGAACTCGAGGCTGGTTTCCGCGGTGGGGTGCATTATGCGAAAAACATTGAAATACTTGACAGGTTTCTCGCCAGACCTTCTGTCGAAACACTGGAGGTCACCCGTGAAACTGGCAATTGCTTTGGCCTGATCAAGGATGCTTTGCGCCGGAAAGGAACGCCCATTCCAGTCAATGACGTATGGATTGCCGCCCAGGCTGTCGAGAGAGGCGCCGTTGTTGTCACCTATGACAAGCACTTTGCAAATATTGACGGACTGCGCATGTGGCATCTTGCGTAGCATCAACTCCTTCCATGCCTGAATGCGCCGGGGGTGGTGCCGTACTGCTTTCGGAACATCCTCGAAAAATAATATTCGTCGCAGAATCCCGTCTCTTCCGCAACCTGCTTGAGAGTCATTTCCGTCGTCGTCAGGAGATTGCATGCTGCTTCAAGACGTATGAGGAGAAGATCCTGCATCGGTGTGAGCCCTGTACATTTTTTGTAGCTCCTGATGAAATGGTATTTGCTCATCCCTGCACGTTTCGCAAGGAAGCCGATGGAATGGCTTTTCGTCAATGTCCCCATCATGTGGTCGCGGATGTGCGATAATGGTGAGATTTGTTGCGCCTCGGAAAGCTTTTCCATTTCAATGATGACCGCATCGACATATGCGCGGATTATCCTGTCACGCTTCTCAAAAGGTTTTTCCCTCTCCTCGGAAATCCAGTATGCAAGGGTCAGAAGCCGTCTGCCCGGATCCTTGACAAGCGGTTTGCAGGAGAATCTTTGCGATGCCGGAACATTGAAGAAAAGAAAATCCGCACCTTCTGGAGACGCCTCCTCTAGATGAGGAACTCCAGGTGCATAGAAGAGGGCATCTCCCTTTCCGGCTTCAACGGTCTCCCCGCCGACCTGCACGCGGAGACGTCCGCCCAGCATGAGCATTACCTCCACATGCCCGTGAGTATGCATGCCGAAGGCGACTTTCCATCCGGAGTTAACTTTCAGCCGGCCGACGAAAACTTGTTGAAGCGTTGAGCTGCTCATTGTTTCCTCTTGAGTAAGGTGGTTTTAAACCGCCTGATTAATATGGATTGTCGGGCTGAAGCCCAACATGCTTTTTTGTATAAGCAATATTACACAAAAAAATAGCAATTCTGTCAATTGCGGAAAAATATATCACAATGTAATATGAAGGGCAAGCAGGAAATAATTATAGCAATAATATGCAATATAATATTATATAGATGGAGCAAAAAGTAAGGCGGTTTTTACTTGTCCTGAGCCTGTCGAAGGAAACCGCCAAATAATTGTCGGATTAAAACCCGACATACTTAAAAGGAGAAGGGAAGATATGAGAAATAAATTATCAGTTCCGAAAAGCAGTTTTATCAAGGGGCTTGAATGGCTCGGAGATGGGATCGGGTATCCCGAGAAGGACATCAAAGGCGATACTTTTCCGATGACCTGGGCGGAGGACGGCGAGATATACACTTCGGCTGGTGATCCTCTATGGGGCGAGACCACCGGCGGACTCGACGTCGAGAAGTTCAGCGGCAGCCCTGAAGACTACAAGATCACGAAGGTCAATCACATGAACGATTATCTCGGCTGGGGCGGCGACGGACCGAAACCGAGTGGAATGATCTGCGTTGATGGCGTTCTTTACTTCGCATTCCAGAACATGCTGAAGGCGAAGAAGGCCCCATATAGCATCCTTTCCCAGCATGGCAGCGACGCGCAGATCGTGTATTCCACCAATAAGGGCGGATTCTGGGTGCCGACGCTGAAGAATATTCCTGCGCCGATGTTCTCCGGGCACAAGTTCGGCGGGCCGGCATTCGTCAATTTCGGAAAGAACAACGAGAATGCCCGGGACAATTTCGTATATGCTGTTTCATCCGACCAGTGGGACAACGGTAGCAATCTCAGGATAGGGCGAGTGCCGGATGACAGTATCGTGAAACGCGAAGCTTGGGAATGGATATCGGGGTATGAGATTTCCGGAGAGCCTGTCTGGAACCGTGATCTTGACGAGTCGATCCCGATACTGAGCATGCATCGTTGGATCAGCATTCCGGAGATGGTCTATCTTGCGGAAATTAAAAGATATCTGCTTCTGACCTGGCGACTGCACAAGGATTTTTCTGGTAATGACGGTACGGATCTGATGATATTCGAATCACTGGAACCCTGGGGACCTTTCTCATTGGTCCATTTCGAGGAATACTGGCAAGGGAAGGCATTCAACCCATATTGCCCGCGGATTCCGCTTAAGTGGATGGAATCGGACGGTGTCACAGGCTGGATGCAGTTCTCAGGAAGCTGGTCGCCCGAAGGACAGAAAGCCGGCTACTACAGGTCGAACGTCCGGAAGTTCAAGTTGAAGATTAAGTGATTTTCTAGAATTGGAGATCATGGTTTGCCGGGGTTTGTCGTTGCCAGATGCACGCCATATAGTTGTAGCCCTAAGTATATACCAGATAATTATTTTTGTCCCTCCTCGGGCCCAGAGGGGGCCTATGTAATATTCTGAATCTGCTAAAACTGATTGACTGTATGGAAATTTGAGAATTTGTTGTAGTTTCATGCTATTTGTATGCCGTGGAACAGAAAATAATTGAAATATGAAAGGGAATTTACGTGAAAGTCAGCAGGTTCTGCATATTTGAGACCGCATTAAAATCCGCAAGGAAACATGTCAACCCCCTCTGGGACTGCCAGGTGGCGGTGGAATTCACAGGTCCGTCAGGAAAGGCCACCACTATACGGGCCTTCTGGGACGGTTCAAACATATGGCGCGCAAGGTTCAGCCCTGATGAGATAGGAACATGGAAATGGAAGACACGCTGTGTCAAGGGCGACGATCCTGGGCTTCATCAGAAACAAGGCGAATTCGAATGTGTTGAATATAAAGGGAAAAATCCTGTCTACAAACATGGTCCGCTTGAGCTTTCGCAAGACAGGAGCCACATCGTCCATTCGGACGGAACGCCGTTCTTCTGGCTTGGCGATACCGCCTGGAACGGCGTCATACGCGGCGGCGACCGCAATTGGAAGAGATATCTCAGTCTCCGTGCGGAACAGCGTTTCAATATAATACAGTTCGTGTGCTGCCACTGGAGGGGGGATGCGTTTGACGAGGCCGGTGAAAAAGCCTGCGGCGAGAAGCATCCCATCCACATCAATCCTTCATTCTTCCAGCGATTGGACAAACGTGTCGCGATGATAAACGAAAATGGGATGTATGCCGCGCCGGTAGTGCTCTGGAGCCTGCTCAAGACCGACGTCGGATACAAGCTTCCCGAAGATGATGCTGCAAAACTTGCTTCGTATATCGTCTCCCGCTATGATGCCCACCAGCTGGTCTGGTTTCTCGGCGGCGACGGCAAATACCAGGAGATCGGATTTGAAAGATGGAAGAGGATGGGCAGGTCGGTGTTCAGCACAGGACACGACCGTCTCGTCACCCTCCATCCATGCGGGCTGAGCTGGATAGGCGAGGAGTTCAGGAAGGAGAAATGGTTTGATATCATAGGTTACCAGTCAGGGCATGGCGATTATGAGAAGGATTTGAAATGGCTGGTGAAGGGGCCTCCGGCGACCTTCTGGAAAAGAAAACCTCCGCTTCCTGTGATAAATCTCGAGCCTAACTATGAGGTGATGCACGGTTACAAGTATGGAACTTTGTTTGAAGACTTCCATGTGAGACGCGCCGCATACTGGAGCCTGCTTGTGAGTCCGACGGCCGGGCTCACCTATGGACATGACGCGATCTGGAACTGGAACTTCAAGACCGGCCCGAGCGAAGGGCACGGCAACTGGAACGCCAGGAAAGTCCAACCGTGGCACACCGGACTTGAAACGCCCGGGATCAGGAGCATGACGGTCATGAGATCTATTTTCGACCGCATTCCCTGGACGTCCTTGAAACCATGCCAGTCGGTCCTTGCAAGACAGCCCGGAGCAAAGAAACCTGAAGCATTTGTAGCCGCCGCCAAGTCAAAAGACGGAACGCTTGTCTTTTATTCCCCGGTTGGAGGAACTGTCAGTCTCAAGCCGGGCATTACGATCTGCGGACCTATGCGCATTGTGGATCCGAGGACTGGAAAAGTCTTCAAGACATATGAGAAAGCTGGCAGGACTATCAGGTTCCCCGACGTCCGCGACTGGCTTGCGGTCAGCGGTAAGGGATGGAAGTAATATATCACATGCAGGATTTTTGCCTCCTCCAGGGCTGCGTACTGGACAGGTAGGCGACCAGGGTCGGCGCTCCAATTCTTCAGTCGATATTGAGATTCCCGAGGATATGCCAGTTGCCGGCAGTCTCGCCTTCAATACCGAGTCTGATGTCAGGATCCTGGCGCTTAGGCTCGGAGAAGAGTCCGATTGCAAGCCGGTAGGAACCGGAAGGTGCTGAGAATTTCAGGGTGGGACTTTCGGAAATCTGTTTGCCGTCGGGAGCCCACTTTTCTGGATGACAGCCGGCTGCCGGACATTTCGCCACGACCTTGCCATCCTTGTCGACCAGAGCCGCAACTACGGTGCATGGAATGAAGATGAATGCGAATCCTTTGTTCTCCCATTTGAAGACGGCTTCAAAGCCGGTGCCGGATTTTATATGGCGCGGAATTACGGCTTCATCCAATAGGAAATGATATCCCATCATGTTTGTGAGCTTGTCGATGAAGGGGCGTTTCTCCTTGACAAAGAGATCTTTGGTGTCGTATTGGCCGAGGTTCTGATATGTGAAAGCTCCTCGCACTGTGTCGTCGAGTACCCTGTCCTCCAGCTTATCGCCCCATTCATACTTCTGTCCGGTATTCCTGCTATGCCGCTCATAGTTGGAGTACCATTCGCCGAATGAGGGAACTTTTCCCTTGCAGCGTATCAGTTCGGAGCCGTTGGAATTGCCAAGGACGCCGTCACGCCTTATCCCGACGCCTTTTTCGATGGCCCAGTCGTAAACGGGATTGTAGAATGGTTCGCCCCACGGGATCAGGAGGCGGGTCTTCTTGAATGCGTCCAGATGGAGCTGGATGTGTTTCTTGAGGCCGTCAGGGGAGAGTTTTTCCGAGCCTTTGAGGTGGAGGAGGTGTTGCTCGCCCCATTGACCATAGGAACGGATGTCGATATAGGAGACGCGTGGATCTCCATCATAACGTTTGCCCATCGCGACGAGGAAATTACCGAGTTTCTCGAGGAAGATCGGATTGTCCCACTGCTTGAGGGCGACCTGTCCCTTGATTTTCTCACCGTCATATTCTATCGACGGTACTCCGAGGTCGAACACCCACTTGGGCGTATTATATTTTGAGCTGGTATGGAAGCTTTCGCACATCACTCCGAATCCGAACTGTTTCCCGACGGCATCCCATTCTTTCAACGCCTTGTCTATCGGTTCCCAGTTGAACTTGCCTTCTTCAGGTTCCAACTGGCTCCAGGAGAAACGCGTGTAGGCCGAACTGCATACGTCCAGAGCGTCCTGGCTGTGGCTTTTCGGCGAACCGCCATAGACAACCCATCCCTTGCCCGGATTGACAACTGGATTAGATGAGGCTTTGAATTGCAGGGTCTGGAGTTCGTCCGCCGCATCTGACCTGGCGCTGCAGAAAAGTCCGAGAAGCGCCATTGCGGAGATCGCGAATATGAACATACGTGATTTTATCATTTTAACCTTTTTTGATTTTCATAAAGAATAACGGTCGCGGCAAGCGCGCCCCTCCATGCAAATGAGCGTAACTAACAGTATTATTGTTCGTAGTTAACGCATTCTTGCGTGTTTTTCTTCTTTTTTTAGACACAGCCAATAATGGCTTGACTACAAACAATTATTAAAAGCGAAAACTAAAATACGGGATACCATATCTTCCTTCAACTCTAATCCATGCATTCCCCGTCATTTCGAGAAATACGAATACCAGAACAGCAATGCTGATGCGACGGTAAAAAACCAGTAGTCGACCGGCATGAAGAGCAACCAGCGATGTCCGTGCCAGGGGATGTCCTTTTTGTTGAACTTCTTAAGTCCGTAGTGGGGATTCAGGATGAACCAGAGGAAATCCTCCACCATCCAGAACATCATTATTGAAGCGATGGTCCTGGCTTCCATCTTCAAGGACCATTTCGACTCCAGGAAAAACACAAGATGGAATATAAGTATCATGAACGGGAAAACCCATGCGTGGTAGCCAGTCATCGGCCGTCCGCCCCAGAATATGTCAAGGAGCCAGTGCTTCTCTATTCGCCAGGTTGGAAGTCCCGAGCCCCAGCCCTTGTCGCCTTCGATATGGACCTCCACCTTCGCGAAGAAGAACGCGAGGATTAAAACCCAGAACAGTAAAATTAATAAGTCCATAGTATAAAAGTATGTCGGGTTTCAACCCGACGTTTCAATAGTCGGTTTAAAAACCGACTTGCTCTTTGAAAACAATCTTCAAAATATCCATCGCCGCGTGCGGTCTGCCTATTTTCAGCGCGGCCTTGCGCATTTCGCAGATCCGTGCCGGATTCTCCAGGAGCTGTCTGAGCTTGAATTCCAGGACGGCTGCATTGTGCGCCTTCACCGCAGCTCCATTTTCAAGCAGATGGTCGCAGTTTCGCTCCTCCTGTCCGGGAATCGGGGAGATAACGATCATTGGAAGTCCCATCGCAAGGCATTCCGAGGTTGTGAGTCCGCCGGGCTTGCTTATCGCGAGATCGCTTGCTGCCATGTTCTTCTCGATAGTAGTCGTGAAACCCGTAGGGAACAGTTTTCCGGGGAATGATTCTGCCATCTTGTTCAGTTCATCGAGAAGCTCCTTGTTCTTTCCGGCAAGTGCGAACATCTGGAAATTACTGTCTATCTTCAGGAGTTTATCGGCGATAAGGTGTATGCCGCCGACACCAAGGCCTCCGGACATCAGGAGTATCGTTGTCTTCTCGGGATTCACACCCAGTCCTATTGCACATTCAGCCCTTGAATGTTTCCTGCTGAAGACAGGCATTATCGGGATGCCGGTGACATGTATGTTCGCGGGATTTATGCCTTTGTCCTTCATCCGGCATGCGACTTCGGGGCTTGCCGCGAAATATCCGGACATATGCGGATGTACCCACAGGGAATGTATGTCGAAGTCGGTGACGACAACCCAGACCGGAGCTGGGAATTTACCCCTGGCGATCTTCCTTGAGAGAAGTTCAGCCGGGAGGAAATGGGTGCATATGACGATGTCCGGATGCAATTCGTCTATCTTGTCGAAAAGGGATCTTGTGTTCAGCTTCTGGACAGCGCATCGTATCTTTTTTGCCAGGGAATGCTCCTTCTCCTCCTTGTCGGTCTGTGAATAGAGGAATCCCCAGAGTGCGGGGCTGCGGTCGACCACCTTGATATAGGATTCCGCATAGATCTTCTTGAAAAGCCTCGGGACGAACTCCATGACATCGAGATGTATGGCTTTTGAGCCGGGGAAATTCTCCTCGGTGGTCTTTTTCAAGGCTTCGGCGGCTCTTACGTGTCCGGCCCCTGCGGAAACGCTGAGGATCAGAATTGTCTTTTCATTCTTCATAGGACATGTTCCTTATGCCAGTTTCTGTATGGTTCCAATATACCATGCGAAGATTTCCGGGCAAATCCATAAAACTGTGAGAAGGACATATAAGGGCATTGAATTTTCCAGATATCGATATATTTTACAAAAATCTAATTAACAAAAGGGAGGTAAACATGAAGAAATTAATGATGATGGCAGTAATTATGGGCGTGGCTATGGCGTTTGTTGCGGGTTGCGGAGAGAAGAAGCCGGAAGGCACTCTTGACAGCCTCAAGAGCAAAGCAGAATCAACAGCCACCGATGCAAAGGCCGCAGGCGACAAGGCCGCCGCCGATGCAAAGGCTGCTGCAGAAAAAGCCACCAAATAACATAAGCTTGAATTATTTAAAGCACCTTGGTCTAATCCGCCAAGGTGTTTTTTTATTTGAGGTTCATGGGAAGCGTGCTTGAAATAGCAAGCTCCTGCAGATAATTTGAACCTGGTTTCATCGGGAATTTATATAATAAGAGAATTCCAAAAACAGAGGAGATGCCCACTTGCAGAACCCTATATCGGGAAAGGAATCTGTCGTAAAGGCCGTCGGCCTTTCAAAGGAGTTCCGTGATTTCTGGAACCGTCCGAAGGCCAAGGCGGTGAATGATATCGACTTTGAAGTCTACGAGGGCGAGGTTCTTGGTCTTCTTGGGCCCAACGGTTCCGGGAAGTCTACTACCATAAAGATGCTGCTCGGTCTCCTTTATCCTACAGCCGGCTCGATTACCGTGTTCGGGGAATCCCCGAGGAGCGTACGTACAAAGATGAGGATAGGATATCTTCCCGAGGAATCATATCTCTACAAATATCTTACAGCAATGGAGACTCTGGACTTTTTCGGAGCCCTCTTCAATCTTTCCGCGGTGGAGCGCCGGAGCAGGAGCGAACAGCTCCTGGAAATGGTCGGCCTCAGCCACGTGAGGAACCGTCCGGTGGGGGAATTTTCAAAAGGCATGGCGCGCAGGATCGGGCTTGCCCAGGCGATGATAAATGATCCCGACCTCCTGATACTCGACGAACCGACTTCCGGACTTGATCCGATCGGCTGCAAGGAGATCAAGGATCTGATAACATTCCTGCAGAAGCGCGGCAAGACCGTCATTGTGAGCAGTCATCTTCTCGGTGATGTCGAGGACATATGCAACAGGGTGCTGATACTTTATGGCGGAGTCATCAGGGCCTCCGGAACACTCGACGAGCTTCTGACGATTTCAAGCTCGAGCCGCATAACCACCCCGCTGCTTGAACAGGGGATCACCGAAAGGCTGGTGAAAATACTGAGGGACAACCTCAAGGGTGAGGAGTTTGTGATAGATCATCCGAGACGGACACTTGAAGATTTCTTCCTAGACGTGGTCAACAAGGCGAGAAGCGAAAGCGTGAAGACCTATGGAGCGGAAGGCGGAGGCGAGATCGCCGGCTATCTCAAGGAGGAATCACGCGATGTCCTCAAGGAGCTCGTATCCGTACAAAAGGAGACGAAGCCTGAAATGCCAGTGGTTGAAAAGGAGGAAGAAGGGGAAGCGGAGGATGAATCGGGCAAGTCAAGGGAGAAGATTGACAGGCTTGCCACGCATGCAGTCGAGGAGAAGAAGCAGCTGCCCGAGCTCAAGCCGCCGGAGGACCGCGAAGAGATCAACAAGAAGCTTTCCCATCTTGTTTCCAAAAAAGATGGCAAGCATTAATAATGCGGGATATACCCGCAATTCAATGTCGAAATCCGAATGTCGAAATCCGAAACAATAAAGAAAAATAAATGTTTGAAATTTTGAAACTTCGAATTTCGAATTTGTTTCGTATTTCGTGCTTCGAATTTCGAAATTCGCATACGTTTACAATCTTGGATGCTAATTACTTGTCGGGTGCTGAACGATGATTTCTTTATGGGCAATTATCAAGCTCACATGCAGGGCGTCTATAAGATCGCACATCTTCCATCTTCTGCTTTTCGTGCTTCTTCTGACGATCCTGATCCTTCCCAATACCGTTCTTGGCGATGGTACGGCCTCAGGTTTCATACAGGTTTCGCTGAAATACTGCCTCGGAGTGGTAGGATTCATACTTTCGCTCTCAACGATATGGGTGGGCTGCTTCGTCCTTTCCAACGATCTTGAGACCTATCAGATACACATGGTCTTCACCAAGCCGATTTCAAGGATAAAGGTCTGGGTCGGCAAATGGCTCGGAGTTGTACTGATCCACGCGATCCTGCTTCTTGTCGCTTCGGGTATTGTCTACGGTTTTATCCGGCTGCAGTTCTCCTGGAAGAATTTCTCAAAGGAGGAGAGGACGAGAATAGAGAATGAAGTCCTTGTCGGAAGAAGGGTGTATCTTCCGGATCTTCCCGACATCGAAGCCAAGGTCAAGTCCGAATTCCAAAAGAGGGTCGCCTATCTGAAAACGGTGCAGGCGGAGAATTTCCAGAACCTGACCAATTCGGAGAAGAAGACGATGCTGCGCGAACTCCGCAAGCAGATCGTGGCCCTTCTCGGTGAAGTCAAGCCGGGCCAGTCAGGTTCGAGATACTGGGATTTCAAGGGATTGAACAAGAACATCAAGACCCCCATCTATTTCAGATATAGGATGTATGTCGGTAAGATTTCATCGAAAGACCAGAGGGAGGTTGATGGAATGTGGAGCGTGAGGATTCTTGTGCCTGAAGAAGACGTCAAGGGCAGGAAGCCGGATGAGGAGGTTCCCACCAAGGAGATATTTGTTGCAAAGTCGCAGTATCCGGAAAAGCAGATGTGCGGAGTCTTCCACGAGATCGCGCTTATGCCTGCCGTCATAGACAAGGATGGCACGGCCACTATTGTTTTCACTAATTTCGACCGGGAGAACAAGCCGGTATATTTCCAGGCGGCCGACGGCCCGAAGCTCCTTATAAACGCCGGATCTTTCCTGGAAAACTATCTCAGGGCTGTTTTCATGATTTTCCTTAAACTGCTGTTCCTTGCCGGACTTGCCTGTGCGGCAGGAGGACTTCTGTCAATGCCCATGGCCGTATTCGTGGTCTTTTCATATCTCTTCATAGGGATATGCGCATCATATATCATAAACATAGAGACTGAATTTGGCGAAGATGATGAACTTTCCCAGTATGAGGCATGGCATGAGACCGCCGCCAGAATTGTCAGCCATTCGATATTGTGGGGGATAATTCCGATGCAGAAATTCGAGGTTTCCGACGCTGTGGCTAACGGTGAGCTTATTGAATTTTCATTCATGGGCAGGACCATATTTAATTTCTTTATTTTAAGGGGGGTGCCGATATTCCTCCTGGGGATGTTGCTTTACAGAAGAAGGGAGCTGGGATTGATAATAAGAAAATGAGCTTTATCAGAAAAATCTTTATGCCTGTGGCCGTCTTCCTCCTGATAACGGTGATCTTTGCCGTCGTCACGAACTATGTCCAGAGGCGGATAAATGCGATCAAGGTGAGTGAAAAGCTGACCGACACGGATCCGGTGGACAATGCACCGCCCATAGTGGCGTTCACGACGGTGGCGCTTGGCAGTTTCAGGGGTATTGTGGCGGATCTGCTATGGCTCAGGACTATCGCCCTCCAGGACAAGGGCCAGTATTTCGAAATGGTCCAGCTGGCTTCATGGATCACCAAGCTCCAGCCTAGGTTCACAGGAGCCACCGCCTACCTTGCCTGGAACATGGCGTACAATATTTCCGTGACATTCTCCTCCCCTGAGGACAGGTGGCGCTGGGTAAGAAGGGGGATAGAACTTATAAGGGATGAGGCTCTCAACTATAATCCTGCGGATCCCGTCCTTTACAAGGAGCTGGGATGGATATACCAGCACAAGGTCGGCAACATCATGGACGATGCCAACCTCTACTATAAGAACCAGATGGCCATTGAACTCATGGAGGCTTTCGGCGGATTGGAGCCCGAATGGGAATATCTCATGGCGATGCCTGACAATGAAGAACAGTTCAAAAAGCATTTCAACGAGAAGGCTCCTGTATGGAAGGCATTGAAGGATTCGGAAATAAATTCCCTGGACGCGCTTGAGAAAGAATTCAGGAGCAATGGCAGGCTTCCAGTGAAATTCACCGAGAAGCTCAAGGATCCTGCAGAGATCAAGTTTGTTGAGAGCTATCTCAGGAAAAGACTGCTCAAGGCGAAATTCAAGCTTGATCCGGCGAAAGTCGTACAGATAAACAACAAGTATGGAAAGCTTGACTGGCGCCTGCCAGAAGCCCATGCCATCTACTGGGCGACACTCGGAATTGAACATCAGACAACCCCCGAGCCGGATGTCAGCTGTGAACGCATGATCTCCCAGTCGCTGGCTGACGCGTTCAAGGCCGGAAGGCTCCTTGTCTTCGACAAGAACAATTTCAAGAGCCTGATGCTTGCTCCGAACTTCAATATCCTGGATGCCGTCAAGAAGGAGTTTGAGGACGTTTATGAAAGGCAGAAATCAAAGTCCTTTGTCGCAGCCAGGGAGAACTTCATGGTGGATGCGATAGTGAACCTGTATACTTTCGGAAAATACAAGAAGGCCGAGGAGTACCTCCTGGTTCTCAGGAAGGATTTTCCTGGAAATCCGAGATATCTCAAGAACATTGATGAGTTTGTCCTCAAGGAATGGATTGAAGACGCCAAGGATGGTTCGATGAAGCAGGTCATGGGGCTTATCGACGGCATGTTGTACCAGAGCATGAACTTCCTTGCGTTCGGCGATGCTGATATCGCCGCCGGATTCGAGAAAAGGGCGCATGCAATATATCTCTATTATGAGCAGTCCCAGAGCGGCAGCTTGAAGAGGGTCGGACTTAAGCCATATATGGAAATTAAAATGAGCATAATTCAAAACTGCCTTACAAACTTCCCAAAACCTGTCTCGGACAGCCTCCGTGCATCCCTTGAGGAGCAGAAAGTCCTGAACAGGGAGGATAATACGATCTTAAAAGAGAAGTGAGATCAACCATAAAGTCACGCTGTCTTCTTGAATTCCCTGAAAAGTTCCGCCCCAAGCTCCTTATAGGTCTGGTATCTTGCTGATGGATTCCTGTTTATCATCTTGCAGACGATCCTTACCAGTTCCGGATTTGTGTTTGCTGGAAGCTTCATCATCGGATTGTTCATCCTCAGGGAAACCACATGCTTTTCAACAAGGTGTTTTATGTCTTCAGACGAGTAGAAGGTCTGCCTTGAGATCATGTGGAACAGAAGCATGCCGAGACTGTAGATCTCGCTGTACTGGGATTCAGGGGCGCCAACTATCCTTTCTGGCGGCATGTAATGCGGCGAACCGAGTATGTTTTCAGCATTGCTGCCGCTGAGGGCGTCCTGGACCGTTATTGCGAGCCCGTAGTCTATCATCTTGACATTCCCGTTCTTGTCTATCATCACATTCTGAGGCTTTAGATCCCTGAACAGGAAACCGCTGTCATAAATATGCTGTTCGGCTGAAAGTATCTGCAGCGCCCATAACAGGATCTGCTTGTCAGGACGTTTTACCGGAGATTCAATGATCTGGTCAAGCCTTATTCCGTCGATAAACTCATAAGCTGCGTAATATTCATCCTCCCAAAGGCCGTATTCATAAACCTTTGTGAGATGGGGATGGTTGGAGAACTTGCTTCCGGACCGGGCCTCTCCTATCAGGGACTCAATAAGGAAATTGTCATTTTTCATTTTCCTCGGGAGGACTTTTAAGGCGGCTTCGACATTCGAATTCTGCCTGAAAAAGGAATGGTAGACACTTCCCATTCCACCGCCTCCGAGCGGTTCGTAAAGCCAGAAGTCCTTGATCAGCAGAGGTATGAAGTTGGAATTGGAGCATTCGCGGCATTTGGAAATGCTAAGGGGGGGATTGTCTTCGAGGAAGATCCTGCAACCGCAGTTGGAACATATGATAAAACCCTCCTCCAGGTAGTCCAGATCAGGTTTTGTTATTATCTGCTGCGTTTTTTCCCTGTGGAGATCCTGTATCCCAAGTTCATCATTGCTTTGTTTATCCTTTGCCATACTAAAAACCATTCTTTTTTGGGAAATGATGATGCTTCTCAATTTTAGAAGAAGCAGATTCCATGCCAATTGGAGAATATACTTAAAAGCCTGAAACTTGCAAATAGGCTGACTGTCTTCATTCAATTCATGGGTACTATTGGCAATCAGCTTGGGGCGATATTCATAATCACCCGCATTTCGCGGTTTCCGCGAAATGCGGGTTCGCAGATTTGAAAATCCTCATATTCCGGTTATTTTTGAAGGCTGAGTTTTAGATGTTCACAAAATCCATTAAATTCCGGAGAAACAAAAGATGAACCGTGACGAAGTTAAAAAAATAGTCCTTGAAAACCTCCAAAAAGGACTTTCTCTTTCAGATATACAGAAGCTCCTCCATGAAAAAGGCGAGATCATCACTTTCCTCGACCTGAGGCTCCTGGCATCGGAACTTGAAAATCTCGACTGGAAAAAACTCGCCGGCGAGAAGGATGTCCCCAAGCCCGAACCCAAGAAGGAAGAGAAAACCGCTGGAAAAGCAGAAGAATCTGAAGACAAGGATGTTATTTCCGGAGACAAGGGCGAATGGACTGGCGGCACGAAGGTTGAAGTCAGCAAGCTCACCAGGCCCGGTGTCGCACTGAGCGGCAGCGTTACTTTCGCCTCAGGCGTCAAGGCCGACTGGTTTGTCGATCAGATGGGAAGGCTCGGTCTCGAAAAGGCCACAGGAAAACCTACACCTGAGGATGTCCAGGAATTCCAGGTCGAACTTCAGAAGAACCTCCAGGGAATGTGAAAATAAAATTTTCGGACGAAAATTTTATAAGGGAACGCTATGCCCCTAATGGACAAGAAGGCAATTGAAGCGCTTTCGGAAAGCGACATGAAAGGCCTGGCGGAAGCCGATTCCAGAGGATTCCTCCTTCCCCCAGGCGAAAATCTTGCCGACTATAAGAAACGCCTCCAGGAGATGATGCATTCCTACTCCGAGATTGAAAAGGATCTCAATTCGACAGACAAATATAATATTTTCGGGGAATTCGTCCTGGATACACGGATGAGGATTACCCCTGAAATCATGGGTGAAGCTGCAGATTTAACTCGAAAATATTATGAATTCAGCATCGACTGGGTCCCCGGATTCTTCATTTCCAAGAGCCTAGGGCTCCTCTGGGGCGGATGCGCAATATCTTTTCCCGACCAGAACCAGCTGTCGATATTCATAATCCGTGCGAACTTCGCAGAAAAAAAACGCTGGCTGTTCTACACCAGGGACGAACTCCTCGCCCATGAGCTCTGCCATGTCGCAAGGCTTCCGGTAAGGGACAGGACTTTCGAGGAGCTTTTCGCCTACCGGCTTTCACCGAGCCGCCTCAGAAGATACATGGGGAACTGTTTCCGGCATGATTACGACGCCATCCTTTTCATTCTTCCGGTATTCCTGCTCCTGGCAGTCCAGATACTTAGGCTTTTCTTCGGGCTTGATCAGAAAATACCGATATGGCCGTTCTGGATCTTTGCAGGCTTATATCCTCTTTTCCTCATGCTGCGCAACCATCTCAACAGGAATATTTTTTTCAGGGCGAAACGGAATCTTGAAAAAGCCGGATGCGGCAAGGCTCTGCCGGTTCTTTTCAGATGCACCAAAAACGAACTTGAAAGAATGTCATTGTTAATTGATCCGGAAAAGCTCAAGGCATGGATGGACGGCAAGGCTGAATCCGAACTCAGATGGAAGGTGATCAAATTCAGGTTCATGGATATAATGTGAAATTCGAAATCGGGAAATATCTGTATTTTGTAATTCATTTCTGTGTGTTCTGCCTGCCCTGAGCTTGTCGAAGGGTGTGGATAAATATCAAAAATTAAGGATGAAATATGGCGAAACTTAAGGAAATTGTCGGATATCTGGACAGTCTCTTCATGACCAATCCCAATCTCAAGGATGATTCTAACAACGGACTCCAGGTTCAAGGCGCCTTGGAAGTGGAGAAGGCTGTGTTCGGTGTTGACGCCTGCAGCGCCCTCTTTGAAAAGACGGTGGCGAAAAAGGCCGATTTCATCTTTGTCCACCACGGGCTGAGCTGGAATGACAGCCTCAAAAGGCTGATCGGGCCGAACGCAAGGAGAGTTTCCCCTCTTTTTAAAAATGACATCTCCCTCTATGCCGCCCATCTCCCCCTTGACATGCATCCCGAAATTGGGCACAACATACTCATCGCGAAAATGCTGAAGCTCCAGAAATGCAGGAATTTCGTTAAGTATAACGGAGGCGAGCTCGGTATAGCCGGCGAACTCAATGAGGAAACATCAACTGCCAAGGTTTCCGCCATCCTGGATAAGGAGCTGGACACGAAATGCACCGTCCTCGGAAATGCTGTAAAACCAGTAAAGAAGATTGCGATTATTTCCGGCGGAGGATGCCGGCCTGACAGCGTCGTCGAAGCCGCGCGCCAGGGAATGGACTGCTTCATAGTCGGCGAGGGGAACCATACATCATTCCATTTCATCAAGGAAGAAAATATCAGTGTAATTGTTGCAGGGCACTACGCCACGGAAAAACCCGGAGTGATCGCGGTGATGGGCAGGATCAAGGAGAAGTTTGGAATCGACTGCGAATTCGTAGATATCCCGACCGGATTGTAATATTTTTAGACAGGATTACAGGATTTTCAAGATATTAGTTAATTCAATTTATCCTGCCAATCCAGTTATCCTGTCAATAAGATTTTGGATTTATATAATTGGCGTTTTGAATTTCCCGGTTTTCAGATAGGCGGCGAGATTTTCAGCGGTTCTGAGGGATTTTCTTTCCACTGATTCTTCCGTGTTGAAAGCATTATGCGGTGTCAGTATCACCCTTTGATCCTTCATTAGCTCCAGCACTGCTGTGACGCTTTTGCGGGCCGCAGGTTTTAAAGTGGCAATCTTCTCTCCGTCCCTGAGGACTGACACGAGCTCTTTTTCGAATTCAAAGACATCGAGACCGATTCCGCCAAGACGGCATTCCTTGAGAAGCCTGAAAAGATCCTGCGTAGGTGAGACTTCGCCACGCCCGACATTTATGTAGATGGAACCATTCGGCATCGCCTTGAGAGCCGTGTAACCAAGCATTCCGCGGGTAATATCAGTAAGAGGCAAAGCGCATATTGCGACATCCGCATTTTTAAGGCCTTGTTTGAGGGATACATACTTCAGCCCGTATTTCTTCTTCATCTCAGTTCTTGGTTTGATGTCAACACCGAGTATTTTCATCTGGAGCCCGTTTGCGATGTCAACGACCTCGCCGCCGATGCGGCCGACACCGATGACAGTTATCCTGCGGTTTCGGATTTCGCGTCCGGTAAGCCCGTCGCGGAAGAACGTGTTGAATGAATTTCTCTGGGATGAAAGATTGCGGAGCAGGGCGGTCCACATGATGAGAGCCTGTTCGGCGACAGCCCTGGCTGCATATTCGGGAAGGTAGGCCGCATCAATATCCGCCCTGGTCATTTTAAGATAGTCGGAGACATGGTCATATCCAGTGGAACGGGTGATGATGGCATCGAGCTTGTTAGCCCATCCAATTGGGAATTTCGACTGGGTTCTGGTGCTGATTATTTTTGCTGGAGGAGTCTTGTGTCCGCTTTCCTGGATGGTCTTCCAGGTGAAAAGGTACTTATATCCCTTGGGCAGTACTTTCCTGAGGATTTTCTCCTCTTCCTCGAAAGCCTCGTAGAAGATGGCGTGGGGCATTGGTAATCTTCTTTCAATGAAGATATTTAATATTTGCCTCTTTCAGGATATGAATATATTGGAGTACAAGCTTTAGCTGCACAGTAAATTATTTTGTTGGTGCAGGGGCGGCAGGCTTGTCTGTCTTTTCCGGAGCTGCCTTTACAGGTTCCGAAGCCGGTTTGTCCGCAGGAATCGCAGGTGCTGCAGCAGGCGCAGGTGCAACTGGAGCAGGTGACACGGTGTTTTTTGCGGCGGCCGGTGCGGCATCTGTTTTTGCAGGCGCAGTCGTCTTGGTTTCTGTCTTTCCGGATTCAAGCTGCTCGACAACGCTTCTCGGTGCCTTCCTGTGTCCGGTTATTATCGCCAGGGAAAGGGTGATGACAAGGAAAAGCGATGCAAATACAACTGTCATTTTGGCGAGATGGCTTCCTGTCTGTGCGCCGAAGACGCCTTCCCCAAGTCCGCCGAACGCGCTACCAAATCCGCTGTCCTTGGACTGCTGCACAAGTATGAGGCAGATGAGCAGGAGGGCGATAAGGACGTCCGCCACCGTAAGTACTGCAATTATAATATCATTCATGATTTCCTCGTTTTTTTAATAGGCACATAGGCGCAAAGGCACTAGGGCACTAAGTTTATCTTAACTAATTGAATTCTTTATTAGAGCTGAAAATCCTTCCGCGTCCAGGCTTGCGCCGCCGACAAGAGCACCGTCGATGTCAGGCTTGGCCATGAGTTCCTTCGCGTTGTCAGCCTTCACCGAGCCGCCGTATTGGACGATGACTTTGTCTGCAACTGCTTTTCCGAAGGCGTCTGTAAGGAGTTTCCTGATAAGCGCATGGACTTCCTGTGCCTGGTCCGGGGAGGCTGTTTTTCCTGTACCAATTGCCCAGACAGGTTCATATGCAATTGTTACCTTGTGCATTTCTTCGGCGTTGAGCCCCGCAAGGCTTCCCTTGAGCTGGGTTGTGATGACGTGTGAAGTCTTGTTCGCTTCGCGCTCTTTGAGGGTCTCCCCGATACAGACGATCGGGAGGAGTCCTGCGCCAAGTGCGAATTTCGCCTTTTTGCTCACAAGTTCATCTGTCTCAGCGTAGTACTGGCGGCGTTCGCTGTGGCCGATGATGACATATTTGACGCCGAGATCGAGAAGCATTGCAGCGGATGTTTCGCCGGTATAAGCGCCAGATGCCTTGTCGGATAAGTTCTGGGCGCCAAGATCCACGCCTGTCCCCTTGAGAAGAGGGGCAATCCTGTCCAATGACGTGAACGGCGGGCATACCGCCATGGTCACCTTATCTGAAAGTCCTTCGACCTTCTTCACCAGGGCTGAGACAAGCTGGGCTGCCTCTGTGGCTGTCTTGTTCATCTTCCAGTTGCCGGCAATGAAAAGTTTTCTCATGATAAAATTTCCTCACAAGTTCGTAAATTTTATAAGTTAATTTTCCTTGTGTGCAAGGAAAAATTCGAAAAGCCAATCAATATAGGCCGTTTAGGCCAAATTTCGAGCGGAATTAGGAAAAATATTAATACCAAGCTTCCGCCTTCGTGTCCATGAGGACTACGGCGTCCACGGAAAACTCTGAATTCCAACAGGAAAACATTCTCCGGTAAAGAAAAAAGGCTCCAGGCGTTTCGCCTGAAGCCTTATAATAATTTTTCGCAGAAAAATTATAATTACATGTCGTTGAGTGCTTCAACCCCAGGCAGCTTTTTGCCTTCGAGGAACTCAAGCGATGCGCCGCCGCCGGTGGAGATGTGCGACATCTTGCCCGCAAGACCGCTCTGGTTCACTGCCGCTACCGAGTCGCCTCCGCCTATGACGCTTATTGCACCTTTGCCGGTGGCTTCGGCGACAGATTTGCAGACTGCCAGTGTAGACTTTGCAAAGTTCGGCATTTCAAAGCATCCCATCGGTCCGTTCCAGACAATTGTCCTGGCCTTCATGATCTCAGCGGAATATGCGGCTGCCGTCTTCGGCCCTACATCCAGCGCCATCCAGCCGTCCGGAATGTCGTTTCCAACGGTCTTGATCTGGGCGCCGTTGTCAAACTTGTCGGCCGCAAGGTTGTCCACAGGCAGCATGAAGTTGACCTTCTTTGCCTTGGCGTCGGAGAGGATCTGTTTTGCTGTTTCGACAAGATCCTCTTCGCAGAGGGACTTCCCGATGCTGTGCCCCTGCGCCTTGAGGAAGGTATATGCCATTCCACCGCCGATGAGAAGGGAGTCGCACTTCGAAATGAGAGACTTGAGAACTTCGAGCTTGTCGGAGACTTTTGCGCCTCCGATGATCGCCACGAAAGGACGTTTCGGATTTTCAACCGTCTGCCCGAGATACTGGATTTCCTTCTCCATCAGGAATCCTGCAACCGATACCGGGATATACTTGCAGATCTTGGCGGTCGAGCCGTGGGAGCGGTGAGCGGTTCCGAATGCATCGTTGACATAGATTTCACCGAGTTTCGCAAGCTCTTTTGCGAAATCCGCAGTCTTCGCCTTGTCCTCGTCGGTCTTCGCCTTCATGTCCTCTTCCTTGTGGAAGCGGGTGTTTTCGCAGATCATGATCTCTCCGGGCTTCAGCGCATTTGCGGCGGCAACGGCCTTTTCGCCTATGCAGTCGTCGACGAACTGGACGGGTTTCCCGATGAGCTTGGAAAGGACGTCGACAGTCGGTTTCAGGCTGAACTCGGGCTTCACTTCGCCGTCGGGCCTGCCGAGATGGCTGAGAAGGACAAGAGACGCGCCCTTGTCGAGAATGTATTTGATCGATGGAACGGCACCCTTTATCCTGGTGTCATCCTTTACCTTCCCATCCTTCACGGGGACATTGAAATCGACGCGCATTACAACCCTTTTACCCTTGAGTTCGACGTCGCGCACTGTTTTCTTGTTGAGACCCATCACAAACCTCCTTAGTTATCGAAAATATTATTTATTATTTTTGACGTCTCTTAATATCGTTACTCGCGCTTATTTTTCAAATCGTGCTTTGACGAATTGTTTTTTGTGAACATCGGAGTATTTTCTACCTTTTCATAAAATACAGGAGATATTCCAGCAAGATGGTAAGTGACTCATTATATTTCATCAAGAAGAAGAGGATAATCCTCTCGCGTCTTATTGTAGTTCTGATCACGGCGATATTCCTGTTCACCGACCATTCCTGGAAGGATGAGTTCTACCATTTCATCATTTTCCAGTCCATCGGCGGGTTCCTTGTCGCCTTCTGCATCCTCGGACGCCTTTGGTCCGCCCTGTATATCGCCGGCAACAAGACGAAGAACCTTATCACAGAAGGCCCTTACTCGATGGTCCGCAATCCCCTTTATTTCTTCAGCTTCTTCGGCGCGATCGGGCTTGGCCTGACCACGGAGAACCTCCTGATATTATGTCTGATCGTTGTCCTTTTCATGATTTATTATCCGTTCGTCATCATTGGCGAGGAGAAAAGGCTGATAGAGGTCCATGGTGACGAGTTCCTGAACTATATGAAGCACGTGCCCAGGTTCATCCCGAACTTCTTCAAGCTCAAGGAACCGGAATTCTATAACGTCAATATAAAAAAGTATAAGATCGCCTTCGTTGATGCCATGGGCTTCTTCGCTATCTACATCTGCGTCCAGATCGTGAACATCCTGCATGCCGCAAAGATTATGCCGACCTTTTTCTCGATACCAAAATGCTTCTTCTGAGTAGGGACGGCCTTTAGGCTGTCCCACGGATTTTGGTCTTAAAATAAACACTGGTACAGGCTAAAGCCCGTACCTACTAGTCAAAAAAACGGCAGGAATTTCTTCCTGCCGTCTTTTTTATTATAAAATTTCTCTGGAAAAATTTATTTCTTCTTGGACATGAACTTGATGAGGTCGATGACCCTGTTCGAGTAACCCCACTCATTGTCATACCAGGAAACCACCTTGAAGAACCTCTTCTCGCCCTTCAGATTGTTCTGGAGGGTGGCAAGAGAGTCATAGATGGATGAACGGTCGTCGTGGATAAAGTCCGTGGAGACCAGTTCCTCGTCCGTTACTCCAAGGATGCCCTTGAGGTAGCTGCCTGCAGCCTTCTTAAGTGCGGCATCAATCTCCTCGATGCTGGTGTCCTTCGTGGTGCGGAAGGTCAGATCCACGACTGAAACGTCCGGTGTCGGAACGCGGAATGACATTCCAGTGAGTTTTCCCTTGGTGACGGGAAGAACTTCACCAACGGCTTTTGCGGCGCCGGTGGAGGAAGGAATGATGTTGCATGCCGCTGCGCGTCCGCCTCTCCAGTCCTTCTTGGACGGGCCGTCAACGGTCTTCTGAGTGGCGGTGTATGAATGGATGGTGGTCATGAGACCTGTCTCGATGCCGAAACCTTCCTTGAGGATGACATGGACGACGGGGGCCAGGCAGTTCGTCGTGCATGATGCGTTGGAGACGATATTGTGCTTTGCGGCATCGTATTCGTTCTCGTTGACGCCCATTACGATGGTCTTGACTTCGCCTTTTCCGGGGGCTGAAAGGATGACTTTCTTGGCGCCGGCGGCGATATGCCCCTTGGCCTTCTCTGAGTCGGTGAAAAGTCCAGTTGATTCGAGGACGTATTCAACTCCGAGGGCCTTCCAGGGGAGCTGGTCGGGGGTCTTTGTCGCCATGACGCATTTGATCTTGTTGCCATTGACGATGAGGGTGTCGTTGTCCTCGAGGGAGGCGTCGCTCTTGCATGTCTCGACCTTGTGCTTGAATTTTCCATGCACTGAGTCGTACTTCATCTGGTAGGCGAAGTAGTCGGCATCGGTTGAAACATCAACCACCGCCACGACATCGATCTCTTTTCCGAGGAGTCCCTGGTCGCAGATCGCCTGGAACGCCATTCTTCCGATTCTTCCGAATCCGTTGATTCCGAGTTTCACAGCCATTTTACAGCCCTTTCTTTAAAGAATTAAATTTGGTTTCTCTTAATTAAAATCAAAAATTAAAAATCAAAAACACACAGAGCGGTAATTATATACGCATGCAGGTGTTTTTCAAAGCTTTCTTATAAAAATATCAGGATGAAATATATTAACAGGCAGCTCCGCGCCGGATATTGATAAGAAGAGCTTGGATACATTGGGACATAATGCTAAATTAAGATTGAGAAGATAATGAATATCGACCAGAGGGCATGGCTGAACAATATGAACATGAAAATCACAGTCAAGGGCATGCATGACAAAACCAGCAACATCTGGGACACTCCCAGAAGCCCGTCAAAACGTCTGGATCTTGTTGAGCAGCTGAGACTGGAGGCAGGAAAATTCCTTTATGAATACCCAGCCAGACTTCGAAGAACTGTTAAAGTTGTTAGAGCAAAATAAAGTTCGGTACATGGTTGTCGGGGGATATGCAGTAGCTTTCCACGGATACCCCCGCTTCACCAAGGATATCGACATATTCTTCCTGAACTCCGAAGAAAACATTGTCAAAATCAGAAACTCATTGAAAACTTTCGGATTTCCTCAGAATAAGATTCCAATGGGGCTTTTTAAAAAGATGGGTAATATTATACAGTTTGGAGTGGCCCCTGTAAGAGTTGACTTAATTAACGAGATTGACGGTGTTTCATTTGAAGATGCTGAAAAGCATATAGTCCGGGGGAAATATGGGGAAATGGAAGTCAATTTCATAGGAAAGAAAGATCTTATCCGAAACAAGCAGTCTTCAGGAAGGCCTCAGGATGAAGTGGATGCCAAGACATTAAAGAAGCTCAAGTAATCTTAATTTAGCCGGCAAGTTGCCGGCGCTCCATAAAAGAAAAATTTGGTAATTCTCATATCCAGATATTCTGAGGGGCGATTTTATGAAGATGAAACATACTTCTGCGATCTTCGCAATCCTGCTTGTGGCAGCCTTCCTCTTTTCATGCCGGAGTCAAGAACCTTCACCGGATTCGTCAACTGTATTTGCGGTTGGATAAAATTGAAAAAATGAAGGAATCTAGAGAAAAAGGATGGGAAAAGTTGACTCTGGATATTCTCAAGGAAATTGAAAAACGCGGTGGAAAAGTTACAGTACCCGATGAAATAAAGAAAAAGCTGGGAAAGGAATAGATTATAGGCAAATGAAATCAATATGCTTTTGTATACATTCAATTTGACATGATACGTATCAAGTGATAATGTAATACGTAATAAACAGGTGAGGGTCCATATGCTTACAAAACTTACGTTGAGTGCAGAAAAAGATGTTGTTGAACAAGCCAGAAGGCTTGCCCGAAAGAACAGGACAAGCATTTCTTCGATGTTCTCCAGATTTATCCGAAATGCGTCACGCTCCGGAATTGACCAGCAAAATCCAATCGCTCCTATTACAAAAAGAGCAAGTGGTATCGCCAGCCTTAAGAACGGAAAGACTGACAAGGAGCTTCTTGAAGAAGCCCTCTCTGAAAAATATGGTATCAAATGAAAAAGATATTTTTTGACACCAATATCCTATTGGACGTTTTCGGGAAAAGGAATCCGTTCTATGAGGATGCGGCTCAGCTGTGGTCTCTTGCTGAAAAAGGCAAAATCAATGCCTCAATATCGGCAATCAGCTTCAATAACGTCTATTATGTCATTCGCAAGGCGCAGGGACAGGAAGTTGCGGATTTCGCAATGCGCTGTCTGCGCGATGAATTCAATGTTGTTGATTTGACATCCCAAATCCTAAATCAGGCGATTGATTCTAAAATAAGTGACTTCGAGGATGCAATCCAGTATTTTTCAGCAGTTCATGTTGAAGCGGATTTCCTGATTACCCGTAATCCGGATCACTTTCCCAAGACAAGTTTTTCAATAATGTCTTCTGATGAGTTTCTTGCTGTTCAATAATCGTTAAGGATAATTTAGATATTGGAGGATTCAACATGAAAACCTTTAGGACAGTTATGATATTGCTGATGTTTGGAACTATTTGCTTTCCGGCTTTTTCCCAGCAGAAGAAAAATACTCCTGCGCAGCCTGCGGCGCCTGCCGAAAAGAAGAAACCTGTCTATACTGGCAAGGACATCCCGCAGGGGCCTCTTGAGAACCTGATGGTGAAGGTGGGGGCGGGGGGTGTCACAAAGGCTGAGTATGATTTCTTCATGCTCAAGACCGCCAACAAGGGGCGCAAGGCGGTCAGCGCACTTTCCGACGATGAAAAGAAACAGGCCCTTTTCAGTTCGATCGACGAGGAACTTCTCTTCCAGGGAGCATTGGCGGAAGGCGCATACAAGGACGAATACATATGCTGGAGGATAATTGAGATATACAAATCGAGCAACACGACAGCAAGGATTGATCCTAGGAACTTCACCGACGACGAACTCGAGAAATACTACAAGGCTAATCCTGCTAAATTCACCAGACCGGCTTCAGTGAATGTCAAGGGGCTTAAGTTTATGACAGAGTCAGAGCAGGAAGTCCAGAAGGTAATGAAGCAGGTTGCCGCCAATCCTGATTCAGTGAAGAACTGGGTGGATATCGGATGGATAGAGGAAGGCAAGATGGGCGCAGGACTTCCCCAGCGCATAACGGATCCAATAACAAAACTTAAGAAGGGGCAGAATTCGGGGATAGTTTATGATAAGTCCGTCGATTGGAGATACATATTCCTGGTGACTGACAGGAAGGAACCCGAACTGATTCCTTATTCCGAAGCGAAGGGAAAGGTCAAGTTTGAGCTGATAGGTGCGAAGCAGGAGGAGATGAAGAAGAAACTCGTTGATCAGCAGGGCAAGGGGCAGACTGGGATTTCCGAAGACGAAGTACTTCTTAATTCAGGTCTTCAATCCGGCGCCCAGCGCGAACTGCAGAACAGGAGATATATCGTCGAATGGTACGTTACAAAAAAGAAGGTTCCGCGCGAGCAGCTCCTCCCGGAGATGAAGAAGAAATTCAAGGTCGAGATCCTGAAGCTGGATTGAAAAGTAAGGTGGCGTTTTAACCCGCCTGTTTCTTGTCGGGCTAAAGCCCAACATACTTTTATTGATTTGCTTACTGACGACTGCTTTTACTTCTTCTCTTCCACATCTGCATGGACTTCATGCATTGTCAGTTCTTCCCCGGTCCTTACCAGCCTTGCGCTGTTGAAGAGGACTATCGTCGTGCTGACAGTATGCAGGGCGGCCGCTATAATGGGATCCAGCAGGCCGAACACCGAGAAGCTTATTCCTCCGACTATGAAGACAAATCCAATGAGAAGGTTCTGGTTGATTATCTTGCCGGACTGTTTTGCAAGGGTTATGAGAAGAGGTATCCTGCGAAGATCATTTGTCATCAGGGCAATAGAAGCGCTGTTTATCGCGATGTCACTGCCGATCGCGCCCATGGCTATTCCAAGATCGCCGGCGGCAAGGGCAGGGGCGTCGTTGATTCCGTCACCGACTACTGCGACAGTATAGTTCTGCTTGACTTCCTTGACATAGGCGACTTTGTCGTCGGGCAGGCATTCGGCCCTGACGTTTTCTATGTTTAATTCCTTTGAGACGAGATCCGCGACGGTCTTGCGGTCGCCTGTGACCATGGAACACTGCCTCACGCCGTCCGCCTTGAGGGATTTGATGGCTTCCTGGGCTTCTTTTCTCACTGTGTCCCTGAATCCTATCCAACCGATGGCTTTGCCGTGGAGCGCCACATAGACGACGCTTATTGCACCGTGTCCGCCTTCAATCTCAGGATCTTCCAGTGATGAAATACTTATCTTATGTGATTTCAGCCATTCAGCCCTTCCGACCATGGCCTTTTCTCCGTTGAGGACGGCCTCTACGCCTTTGCCATGGACTTCAGTGAACTTCTCAACCTCGGAAATTTTGACATTGGCTTCTTTTGCAAGGTTCTGCAGGGCTCTTGCCGTTGGATGGTTGCTATGGCTTTCCACTGATGCTGCGAGCTGAAGGAGGTTGGCCGGTTCTATCCCTTCCGCCGGAGCAAGTCTTACAACTGAAAGAGTTCCCTCGGTAAGCGTTCCTGTCTTGTCGAAGATCACAGCTCTTACTTTTGCAGCGAGTTCAAGGTAAGATACGTTCTTGATGAGAATTCCAAGTCTGGCGGCGGCGGCGAGTGCCGCGACAACCGCGGACGGAGCAGCAAGGACAAGTGCGCATGGGCATGAAGCCACAAGCACGGATATCACATTGCGCATGTTTCCGCCGGAGAACCACCATGTAAGGCCGGCTATCATCAGTATGGTAGGTGTGTAATATCCGGCATAACGGTCTATGACTCTCACGATCGGCGGCTTGCTTGTCTCGGCCGCGAGGATCATCTCCTTCACCTTGCCAAGAGTCGTGTCCTTGCCGACCTTTGTGACCTTTACATCAATCACGCCTGTAAGGTTCTGTGTTCCTGCGAAGACATCCTTTTTCTCCTCTTTTTCAACCGGGAACGATTCACCAGTGATCGAGGCCTGGTTTACCGTGCTTGTCCCTTTGACTATTATTCCGTCAACCGGAAAATTCTCGCCGGGACGAATCCTGATGACATCTCCGATGACGAGTGAAAGCACGTCGACTTCAAGTTCCTGTTCCTCGCTTATCTTCCTTGCCGATCTCGGAGTCAGCTTGATAAGGTCCTCGATGGATCTCTGCGCACCATGCGCGGTCCTTGATTCGATGATAATCGCGATGAGGAGGAAGAAGGAAATGATACCGGCGGTCCTGAAGTCACCGCCTGAGAGGGCTGCGAGGACTGCAAGTGCTACGAGCTCGTTCATGTAGACCTTGCCTTTTGCAAGATCCTTGAACGCGACGATGAAGATCGGCATGGCGAGGATTATGGCGCCGATTATGGCGCTGAGTTCCGCGGTAAAAGTCTGGTCGGCCTGCATCCAGACAAGGATATAGGAGTTCAGGATGAAAAAACCGCCGACAAGGGCGATGCTGAGCCTTCCGAGGCTACGGGAGTGGCCGGCGCCTCCGCTCTCATGATCGTGATCATGATCGCATCCACAGATTTCGCTGTGGGCGTCAAAAACCTTTTTCTCGGCTGTCAGTTCGGGCATATGTTATTTCCCTTTTTCCTTGTCTTTGTCATTCTTCTGGTTTCTCGGCTCGGGGTTGAGCATTATCCTCACCTCATGCGTGCCGTTGCTGTCCTCGGGGATTATATACTTGTCCTTCACGTTCTCGAGCAAGTTTGAAACAGTATCGGTATACAGCGCAATAAGGACTGAACGTGGATTTTTCCTGTATTCCTCGAGGATTTTTTTGAAATAGACCTCCTCGGACTGTATGTCGGCGACGATCTCGATCTTGTAGACATTCGCATCGGCCAATATCCTTGAAGCTTCGGAATCGGCTTCTCCACCGATAGTCACTGCGTATGCCCTTGCATTCTCCTTTTCCGTGGAACACTGCAGTTCGGCGTCAATGACCTCCTGGAATGCCGCAACGGTGTTGAGTGGCGCGTTGTTGCCCTTGAGTGTTAGGTTCTCAACCTTTATTCCTATTTCCCATTTGGAGATTTCAGAGTCGAATAGATCTTTTACGGTAGTCCGGTATTCGGACGATTTCTTGTATAGTGCGGCATCTACCTGCTGGGATGCGGTGATTTTCAGGACTGCATTTTCCAGTATGGATTGGATGAGCGTCCTAGGTCCTCTCGTGCCAATTGCCTTGCCAGTAACAGGATTGCGGATGATCTCATCAAGCCTGGCCGGTTCATCGGGGCAGAGGCAGTTCAGATAATATTTCATGGGATCCGTTATGCTGTAGACAAGTTCCCATTCGGTATGGATTATGTTCGCGTCCCCGGTAAGGAGATAACCGTCTTTTCCGGGAACAAGGGTCGTTGCACCGGAAGGCTGCTGTTCCCCCTTGATCGCTTTGACATCCGACCTGTGCCAGTATGTGGAGACTGTGATGGTCTGCTTGCTGATGGGGATTCTTATGATCTTGCTCACCGGATATGGGAAAGACCAGTAGTATCCGGCATCATGCTTTTCAACGACCTTGCCGAAGCGTTCGACAATGACATTTTCCTGGGGTTTGACCTCGTAATATCCGCCACCGGTGAAGTACCATATAATAAGGAAGGCTATGAAACATGAAAGCAGGACGAAGGCGATATGAAGGCTTTTCGTGAGGGAATCTATCCCGGCCTTGTAGTGTCCGTTGCTTTCAATTTCAGATATGTCTTTGTTATCGTTTCCAGTCATCTTAGTTCATCCTTGGATGCATCATTTGGGTTTTCCACTGTCCTTTTTTCCGTCCTGCAGCAGTTTCTGATCGGCTTTCAGAAGATCAAACGGAGCATAGTCGGTATTTAAAATAAGAGTGGTCCTGCTAGGTATGATCTTCCGGAGCGACTCGAGCTTTCTCAGGAAGGCGGCAAGTTCCGGTTCATCCTTGAAGACGGAATAGAATCCGGCGGCGGTAGCATCTCCCTCCGCCTTTATTTCTTTTGCCTTTGCCTCGGCCTGGGCCAGTTTCAACTTGCGGTCATAATCGGCCTTGTCCTTGATTATCTTCGCCTCGCTCTTTCCATCGGCGCGGTACTGTTCGGCGACCACGTTCCTTTCGGCTTTCATGCGGTTGAGCACGCTTCCAGTGTTTTTTTCTGGAAGGCTGAGGTTCTTGATACCTACAAATTCTACCTGGATGCCGTATTTATCAAGGACAATCGGAGCGATTCTGGCCTTCATCTTGTTTTCAATTTCTGTCAGTTTCATTTTTTTAGGATCAGTGTTTACAAGCTCGTCGAACTTGTATTTCCCGAGGACGGCGGTCTTTTCATTCCTCATCTGGCTGTTTATCTTGTCCTCCGCCTGCGAGACATCGGGGATTGTCAGGCTTTTGAAGAGCTTTTCGGCATCCTTTATCTTGTAGACCACGAATATCCCCGCGACAACAGGCTGTCCGTCCGCAGTATATGTCTCCTCGAGTTTTCCGCTGCTGCCGTCGAAGCAGTGGTAGCGGTTGTCGAACTTGTGGATCTTCTGGAAGGGCCATGGCCAGCAGAAATGCAGGCCCGCATCCTTCACGCCGGAAATCTTGCCGAGGGTTGTCACGACGGCAATTTCAGTGGACTTCACCTGGAAGGTGAATATCGCAAGAAGGAATATCACTGAAACGATCAGGCCGAGGAGCAGCGTCGGCCAATGCTGCAGCATTTTGCTGTTATCTTTTTCATTCATAGTTTAATTTCCTCCGTCAGTTTTCTTGTTTACTTCGTCGGACAGGGCGCCGAGATCCGCGTCAAGCAGGTCCATGCGGGCCTTCTCCTCGAAATTGAATATGTAGATATTGTTAGTATTGGAATCTCCTACAACTATCTTCCTTGTGTCGCCGCAGTCCTTCTCGAAAAAGTCCAAATATGTCCTGAGCTTGTACATTTCGGGCATTATCTTATAGGCCTTGAGCTGTTTTTCAAAACGGTTCTTCTCAGCTTCCGCAAGCTTGATTGCATTGTCCCTGTCCGTCTCGGCCCCTCTTATTATCTGCAGGGCCTCAGCGGCCGCATACGGAAGGGTCTTATTCTCATATGCCTTGGCATTGAGTATTGAAGCTTCCTTCTCCTGCCTTGAACTCGCCACTTCTTCAAAGGCCGGGGAGACTTCATCGACAGGCGGGTGTACCCCGAGCAGGTTGAGGGAGACGATTTCCACTCCGAGCCGCATGTCGTCCGCCGATTCCTGGATTTTCGTGGAAAGATCAGCGACGGCCTTGTCCATGTCTACGGACATGAGCTTGATCATATCTACGCTTGCGAGGTATTTGCTGACCTCCCTTTCCGAAACTGTCTTCAGCATATGGGGGATGTCGTAGTTGCGATAGGCGAAATCAAAGACCTTGTCGGCCTTTGCCCTGTATTGGAGGGCGAGGGTGGCTGATATAAAGGATACCGGAGTCTCCTTGTCAGCCGCTTTTTTCTCCGAAGCTACGATGTATCTTTCCTCTTTTCCGTAGTGCTGTACCGTCCATAGCACCACTTCGGGATTTTTAACTTCACCCTTCTCGTCCTGCATGTCGGCGCCGATATAGGCCTCCTGGATCTTGTTTACAGGCACCCTTGTCATTTTTCCGAACGGCCATGGGAACTTGAAGTAAATGCCCTCGCTGAGAGGATTCTTGACATCTACGATCTTCCCGAAATACTCGCGTATTCCGACTTCTCCGGGGCCGACTTCGCATACGCATGTGAAAAGCCACAGGGCGGCAAGCCATGCTATGATGAGAGGGATTATTGATTTTTCAAAGAATGCGTAGATCCAAGTCCGGGAAACCTTGAATCCGAACTGGTAGTCGAGGGTGTCAGAGATGTTCCTAAGCACTCCTCCGGGTTCCGTGAAGAGCGACAGGAGACGGCTTTCAAAGATGGGCCTTTCCTCGATCATCGACCGAGGGCGGTAGAATTCGACTATGAAGTTCAGGAGGAGCTCGATCCCGAGTACGCCAGTTATTATGAAGATGATCTTCTTGACGACACTGTCCCAGACCGGAAGATCGAACCTGTGCATGAAGATTGCGAATGTCGCAAGGAATCCAAGTATCGCCGAAAGGACAAGCCAGCCGCCGATCGGTCTCAGCCAGCGGAAATTCTTCTCCCTGGACTGGCCGATGCAGAAAATACCGTAGAACAAGCTGAAGACCGCTATGCCAAATGAAATGAACGCGGCCTGCGGAGGCTTGATTGGAACCGGGATATCGACTCTCTTGGTCCAGAGATACCAGAATACGGAAAGAGTGGAGCCGATGATGATGAAATTCAGTATGGATATCGTATATGGGGTGAATTTCTTATACTTGGACAGTGTCCGCGCCGCCGAGAAAAGCACATCCTCGCCTGACTCGAGGGCCTTCTTCTCCTTGCGCTTTTCAAGCAGAAGCCTGTCCTCCTCCTCTGCAGCGGCTTTCTTGGACAGGAAGCCAAGGGTGTAGGAGGCAATGGAAAGTATGAATATTATTTTATACGGTATCAGGAGAAGGTGGAACGAGTCGGAGCCCATCCAGCTGCTGGTCCAGAAGATGACATGCCAGACGGCAAAGGAATATATGGCGACGAAAAGCGACAGGTTCTCCAGCTGCCTGGATTCGTCGATCTTCACCTGGATTTCTTTTTCAAATTTCATTTTAGACAGTCTATTTCCTGATTATCTCAATCCGGTTAATTTATAAAGCTCAATAATATAATTGCCAACTTTGGAATTTCAAACCATGTAAACCTCATTTTTTCATAGGAAAAGGCTGTTTTCTGCATGTCATGGCCGGAAAGTTTGCAAAATTCATTATAAGATTATAGATTAACAGTTCAGTTTATATTTAAAGGGGATCTGCTACATGTGGAAGATTTTTGGCGCAAGCAAGAAGGAAAAAGAAGATTCCGCTGCAGAGATTGCCGATATGAAGCCAAATATCGAGATGCTCAGCGGGAACAGCTTCGAATGCTCCTCATGCCATACCGTCCTCAGCCTGGCGAGCTGCACACCGCTTGTCCTTGAAAAATGCAAGCAGTGCGATGCCCTGAACTTCATCCCATACAACATCAAGGATTTCTGGCTCTACAGGCCTCTCGGAGGCGGTGGAATGGGATGTGTCTACAAGGCCATCAACAGCAAATACAAGGGTATGGAATTCGCTGTCAAGATACTTCCCCGGGACAATAGGACAGAAGCACATCTGATTGATGCGCTCATCCAGGAGGCCACCATAGGGAAGGCTTTCGGAAGGCACCCGCATCTCGCTTTCGTCGCCGATTTCGGCCACTACAATGACGAATATTTCAGTGCAATGGAGTTTTGCGAGGGGAGAAGGCTTGACCAGATCATCGAATCCAATGAGGCGATACCCCAGAAGTTCGTCCTCCTCTGGGCCCTCCAGGTGCTTTCGGCAGAACAGAAGATGTATGACTGCGGGTATCTCTACAGGGATTTGAAGCCGCAGAATATTATTATTGGCAAAGAGGGAAACGCCTGCGTTTTTGATTTCGGGCTCTGCGTAAAGATCGAAGACGCCACCAACAAGGATACTGAGACCGTTGACGGTTCCCCCCTGTATATGCCTCCTGAAAGAATCGTAGGCATGCCCGAAAACATGAGCAGCGAGATATACAGCCTTGGAATGGTCATGTTCCACGCCCTTGCAAGAAAAACCTACTATACGGCTACAGCCGCATATGAAGTTGCGAAAAAACATGTTTCGAGCTTGCGCATGGCGGGCGTCGCGACCCGTCTGCCCATCAACGTGAGCCCGAAGATCGCGGAGATCATCGACAGGATGGTCACGAGGATGCCGTCAGACCGCTATCAGACCTACAAGGAAACTGCAGTGGCGATTAAAAACGTATATAATACTCTGTAAGAAGTGAATCTATTTCAGAAGTTCAGCTGATTTCTTCCAGTGCTCAGACTCTTCCTTCAAGTTGTGCTTTTCCGCGAGGTTCGCAAGATTTTCAAACCATTCCGCAGGATTGACACCAGTCCTATACCAGATCTTGGCTGAACATTCGGAGCAGTATGCCAACGGGGACTCATCTGTTTCCGGCAGGCTGTTTGATCCGTTCATCCCGCATTTGAATGATAAGCAATGCTCAATCCCGTACATGTGCCCGGTCTCATGCAGCGCCACCTTCAACGCCCTGAGAAGGAATTTCAAAAAGGACGCTTCATCAGCATCAGGATTTCCGTATCTGTAGAGCGACCATACCCCAACACGATCGACCAGCGAGGCCTGCCCGAACACGAAGTTCCATTCTCCCCCAGGCCACAGGTCGGTGGCCGTAAGACCGAGCACCGCTATCGCATCTTTGGGCCGTTTCGGCAGAAGCACCCTTTCGAGGATGTAGGTCGAAAGAATCTGCTTGTCGCCCCATTGCGGATGAGTCCTCCTGGCGCTCTGCGGAATAGTTTCGATGCTGGCATGATCAAGCTTTTTCACAGGGGAGTTGAAGAAGTTCTGGAGAAATTCCTGAACCGCTTCGACGGCTTTTTCCTGGGATTTAGTGAGCCCTCCTATCTGCTGGATGTATATGGTTTTGAATTTAGGATTCGGTTTGACAGTCCTGGCAATGAACTTGTCGAAGCTCTGCAGCCTTTCTTCAGCATGGTTGGTGCTCCATGATGTAGCCTCGAACTTCTGCTGCAAGGGCGAGAGCTTTGCCGCAAACGCCTTGATCTCCTTCACAGTAGGCGGTTTCACGGGGTCGAGATCCTGGGAATTCGAATTTAACGTGAGGACGAACATAGTTGAAAAGAGAAGAAAAGTTTTCATGCCACCCCCGAATTAAGCTTGCAAATATCCGCTGATGCAGACATCCTCTCCTATTCTTTCAACAGAAATATCCCTGAGCTGGAAGGCGTCTGAAAGTGATTTGGGATTTGCCCCTCCGACAACCGGACGGCTGCCACGCCCGCCGAGGATCTTCGTGGCGATATGGAACTCTATCTTGTCCACAATTCCTGCACCAAGCATATCAGCTGCAAGCTCGCCACCGCCCTCGACAAGGATCGAAGTCACGTTTTCCCTGCCAAGCCTCCTGAGTTCCGAAAGCCATTCCTTTCTGGAGTGCGGCGATATCACCTCGGGGGCTGCGCCGGATGGCAGAAGTTTCAAAAGTTGTCCTGAAGTGAGTTTCCTGGAGACAATTATCCTCCTCGGCTGCCTGAAGCTGCGAAGTTCGCGGACATTCAGCGATGGCCTGTCGGTCCTCGCCGTTTCACCGCCGACCATGACGGCGTCCGCCCACTGCCTCAATCTTTGAACCCTCATCCTGGCCGCAGGACCTGTAATCCATTTTGAGTTTCCGTCTTCAGTGGCGATCCTACCGTCGAGAGTCATCGCCATCTTGAGAAGTATGAATGGGCGCTTGATAGTTATCCAGTGGAAGAAGGGCTCGTTCAGTTTCCGGCATTCTTTTTCGAGAACATTCTCCACGACGTCAATTTTGAAAAGCCGCCTGAGGAGCTTTATCCCTTTGCCGGAATGTTTCGGATTCGGATCCGTGCAACCGACAACCACTTTGCGTATTCCAGCGGAAAATATGGTTCCCACACATGGCGGCGTCCTCCCATAGGTGCAGCAGGGCTCAAGCGTGACATAAAGAGTTGATCCACGGGCCTTGCCTCCGGCGGATTTGATTGCATTCACCTCCGCATGGGCTTTACCGGCCTGCCTGTGGTATCCTGTGCCGATGATCTTGCCATTCTTGACCAGGACGGCTCCGACCATAGGATTCGGAGATGCAGTTCCCCAGCCCTTTTTCGCGAGGTCCAGGGCGATTGTCATGAATTTGACGTCTTGAGATATCATTTCTTCCTCGGGTCGAAGGAGTAAAGTCCGTTTGTGATCGTCCAGGCATCGTCCAACGGCATCACCTTGCGTTCGTGGCCCTGTCCCCAGGAGTCGGAATAGATGATTTCATTCTTTTCCTTGTTGTAACCATAGATGATCCTCATATGGCCGCCACCCCTCTGTGGAAGATTCTCCTCCTTCACTATTCCAAGCTCGACGCCCCATATGAGCGGGATCCCAATGTCGACATGCTTCATGATGTCGGCATTGAAAGACCTGTAGCCGGTCTTGTCCTTTTCACATTTGGTCTCCTTGAGCAGCACTGGATCCATGGCATGATAGATAGCACCGATGTCAATCACGCGCCCATATCCGATTTCCTTTTTGCCCGCCTTCTTCGCGAGCCTGTTGTAGTCGTTGACCATCTTTATGAAGTCCTGGACCTTGAAATCCACGTGCGTCCTTATCATGACGCCGAACTTGGATTGGACTTTTTTCAGCATGTCGACCATTTCATCCGGACTCGTACCCCGCGATGCGGATGAACTTGCAAGCTGTGCCAGGACATTCTGATCAACATCGGTTCCATAATACCTGAGTATCCTTTCAGCAGTTGCGACAGCGCAGTATCCCTTCTGCCCCTGGTCGACCATCGGGATATTCTCCACATATACGAATCCCTTGTCATCCTTCTTCACATTCTGCTTGATGTCCATGGCGGAGGCGATATCCGCCTTTTTAGGGGCGGATGTCATTTTCCTGGGATCGTTCTTCGGATCGAACTTTGAAATTATAATCTTGATATATTCGGCCCTGAATTTAATCTTCTTGTCCCTCATCATAGGATCTTCGACGTCCTGGGCCTTGATATTCTCGCTTGCGCTCCATCGCATTTCAACCGCAAGGCTGCTGTTCTTCACCCAGACTTTTTTCCCCTGGTACATGCCCGTTGTAAGCCTTTCCTTCTGGGAGGCGACCCCCTTGTCTTTTGTCCAGTCTTCGACCTTTTTCAATGTATCATCCACCATGCCCTGGAAAATATCCTCCGGCTTCTTCCCTTTTTCCTCCTTTATATCGCCGGCGTCGCCACGTCCGTAGATCAGCATGTCTATCAAATTTACTTTTCCATTTTCGAATTTAATCTTTGCCTCCCAGCACTTCATGCCAAGGAACGTCATCGACGGACTGTTGGTGTACCCAGGATATTTGACTTCATCCTTCTTGTCGGAAAGCCATCTGAAGAAAGGGGCGTTGCTGTTGTTGATGAAATTATCCGAACCGGTCTCCCAGAGCTTTTCATTGTCGGTGAAGGTCTCGAGCTTGGAAAAGTCGGTGGCCGAAGAATCAAGGCCGAGGGCCAGCACGGAAAAAAGCAGGATAATTATCTTATTCATAAGCACCTCATTTCATATTCCCATCCATTCATCCATCAATCCACCCATCCAATCATCCATGATTTTCAGGCATGCCTGCTTTCAAACAGGGCTTTGGCAAACATCTCCGGATCAAACGGCTGGAGGTCTTCGGGCTGTTCCCCGAGCCCGACAAAAATGACAGGTAAATTATATTCTTCCTGTATCGCTACAACGATTCCTCCCTTTCCAGTGCCATCAAGCTTCGTGAGTATCAGGCCCGTCACCCCTGCGGTGCCCAGAAACTCCTTCGCCTGTATGAGCGCGTTGGTCCCCATGCTCGCATCGATGGTAAGCCAGACGGCATGAGGAGCTTCGGGATGGACTTTTGAAATTACGCGGCGCATTTTGGAAAGTTCCTCCATAAGCCCCTTCCTGGTGTGCTGCCGGCCTGCAGTGTCGAGGATCAGGAAATCATATTTCTTGGCCATGGCCGACTGCATTGCGTCAAACGCCACCGATGAGGGATCTGCGCCTGAATTCGATGATATGACATGGCAGTCGGTCTTCTTCGCCCATAGCTTGAGCTGTTCAACTGCCGCCGCCCTGAAGGTGTCGCAGGCCGCAAGCATCACAGTTTTCCCGTCGTTCTTCCACAGATATGCGAGCTTTCCTGCGGTAGTCGTCTTGCCGCTGCCATTTACACCGACTATAAGGATGACATTGAGAGAACCTTCCTTGAGGGAGGCGTCAATTCTTTTCCTGTTGAGCATCGCTACGATGTCGTTCCTGGCCGTCTCCATGATGTCGTCGGTGGTCTTTATGATACCGCGATCATATCGATCCTTAAGGTCGTTTACAATTCGGGTGCTGGCGGAAACCCCGAAATCAGCGCCTATCAGCGCCGCCTTGAGCTTCTCATAGGTCGATTCGTTCCAAGCTTCCTTTCCCGTCAGTATTCCTCCGATTGAACGGGAGATCGAAGTCGCAGTCTTCTGCAGGCCCTTTTGGAATATGGAAAAAATCGATTTCACGTTCCTCCGTTGGCTGACATTTTCCCGGATTGCATAATATATCCAACAAGGAATTTCCAGCATCCAATATACTTCATCATTCGATATTCCATGTTCGATATTGGATATTCAACTTGTTTGCTGTCCCGTCTTGGAGACGGCCTCCCTTGCCGGCCTGGTGAGGGTGTTCTTTATAGCGTTGAGGATCCCGTTCACAAATGAACTGGATTCCTCTCCGCCGAAGGACTTGGCTATCTCGACGGCTTCGTTTATGCTGACAACCGGCGGAATCTCCGGACAGAACAGCATCTCGTATACGGCGATCCGCAGGATGTTCCTGTCGACTATCGCCATCCTGTCAATCTTCCATTTCGTAGCGTATTTTGCAATCGTCTCGTCAGTTTCCTTCTTCTTTTCGATCGCACCCTTGATGAGTTTCTCCGCGAACTCCTTGCTCTTCCTGAATACTCTGTTCTGCGGATAGACTCCGGATTCGTCAAGCTGGTTCCAGAAATATTCGAGGTTCTTGATGTCAAAGTCCTCGTTCATGTCGAACTGGAAAAGGTACTGCATCGCGAATTCACGCCCGAGGCGCCTTGGATCCGGGTCCTTGCGGAAACTGCTGTTCTTCTCTGGGAAATCCATATTGCTCCGCCTGTTTATTTACCGGGTATCGCCCGCATGAGGTTTGCCATTTCAATCGCCGTCTTGGCTGCATCGGAACCCTTGTTCCCGGCCTTCGTCCCGCTTCTCTCGATCGCCTGCTCGATGTCGTTCGCATTGATCACTCCGTTGATCACCGGAATCCCGGATTCGAGAGAGAGCATCGCCACGCACTTTGAAACCTCCGAGCTGATGAGCGTCGCATGCGGTGTCGCTCCCTGTATGACCACCCCGAGGGCGATGACGGCATCATATTTCTTCGAGGAGAGGAATTTCTTGACGACGATCGGCAGCTCATATGACCCTGGAACCCAGGCGACATCGATGTCATCGGTCTTCCCGCCGTGGCGGACTATCGCGTCGACAGCCCCTTCAAGCAGCTTGCTCACGAAAAACTCGTTGAACCTCGCGCATGCAATCGCAATGCGGAGCCCCTTTGCATCAAGCGTCCCCTCATAAATGTTCTTCACATGCTTGTTCATAAGATTCTCCTTTCAAAATATTTTTTGATTTCATTTAAATATCTGCTTATCGTATTCAACTTCGTAATTGGATATTCCTTGTTCGATATTGGACATTCATTCCGTTTTAAATCAGATGCCCCATCTTCTTCTTCTTGGTCCTCAGGTATCTCTTGTTGTGTTCATGCGCTTCGATGATGAGCGGCAGCCTGGATTTAATGGTTATGCCATATCCTTTTATGCCGACGATCTTCTGGGGATTGTTCGTAAGAAGAATAATGCTTTTTATCCCAAGGTCAAGAAGTATCTGGGCGCCAAGGCCGTATTCGCGGAGATCCGGAGGAAATCCGAGCTTCACATTTGCCTCCACGGTGTCGCAGCCTTCCTCCTGAAGACGGTACGCATGGATCTTGTTCGCAAGTCCGATCCCGCGCCCTTCCTGTCTCATGTAGACAATGACCCCGGTACCTTTTTCCGCTATCATCTTCATAGCATTCTCGAGCTGTTCGCCGCAGTCGCAGCGCTGTGAATGGAACACGTCGCCTGTCAGGCATTCGCTGTGGACCCTCACCAGGACATCCTTCTTCCCTTCGACGTTTCCGTAGACAAGTGCGATGTGTTCCATGTTGTCGAGGGCGGACCTGTAGAGATGGAGCTTGAACATGCCGTATCTGGTCGGAAGGTTTACGGACTGCTCCCTGAAAATGAGGCGTTCATGCTTCCTCCTGTAGGCAATTATATCGGAAATGCTGCACCATATGAGGCGGTGCTTCCTTTTGAACTTCTCAAGCTCAGGCAGACGCGCCATCGTGCCGTCCTCGTTCATGATCTCGCAGATTACGCCGGCCGGATAAAGACCTGCGAGTTTCGCAAGATCCACCGTCGCCTCGGTGTGGCCAGCCCTCTGCAGGACTCCGCCAGGACGCGCGATAAGCGGGAATACGTGCCCGGGGACAGTGAAGTCCGAACGCGACATGACAGGATCTATCAGGGCTTCAATAGTCTTTGAGCGGTCGAACGCGGAAATTCCTGTCGACGTTCCTTCTTTCACATCTACGCTGACGGTGAAGGCGGTGTGGAACGGATCCTTGCTCGGCGCCATTATGTCAAGCTCAAGCTGTTTCGCCCGTTCATCGGTGATCGGCGCGCAGATGAGGCCGCGTCCGTATTTAGCCATGAAGTTTATGGCCTGGGGAGTCACCTTCGCCGCCGCAATGACAAGGTCTCCCTCGTTCTCGCGGTTCTCGTCGTCGGTGACAATTATCATCTCGCCCCTGCGGAAGGCCTTGATGGCTTTTTCTATGCTGTCGAATTTAGATTTCATTTGAATTTTACGCTCATAATTTTATAACTTTCGTCAAAACGAACTGGTCAATCTATTCATGCTTCAAATTTCAAAGGCAATTTTGTCTTCTCCATGAAAAGTTCAAAGTGCCTGTCAAGATGAAATAATCTAATATTACTTTTCAGGGCTACAGCGCAGACAAAAATATCATCATTTGGAATAGTCAAGCCCTTCTGACGGCATAAATTCTTAAGTTCGGCTGAATATTCCCAGTGTTCAGGGCTGAAGTTTATCCTGTGGCAGAAGCTGAACACAGTTTTTATGTCCAAGCTCTCTTTTCCAGATGCTCCAGCAAGAAGTTCAAATAATACCGGACATGTATATGCAGCCATCTCCAATTCAATAAAGGAGGCAATGCGGCTTTTTATATCGGCTCTGCCTTGTTTGCGGAAAAACTCTATCCACGATGATGTGTCAATTAGAATCATAGGTGTTAAAATCCTCAAGCTGTTTGTTTGTCAGAGTGTAGTCCGTCTTCCCGGACAATACCTTGCTAAGTATTTCTTTTCTCCTTATTTCCTTGCAAAAACAATCAATAGCCTTGGAAACTGCCGGCGATTTCTTCCGCATCCGTGTAAATTTCATAATATCATCCAGATTGTTTTCATCAATATCAATTGTCATTCTCATAAAACACCTCCTTTATTATATGATGAATAATATATCAACAATCATCATATTGTCAAGGTTATTATCCTCTTCAGTTTTTGTTTTTCGCTCCAAAAAAAAGCCCCGGCATAGTTCCGGGGCGTTAAAATACAGGCAAAAGGATGCCGTCTTCTCTCATCCAGACTTAACTGTCGGTCATGGAGTTCCACCATGTCAGTCCTGCGTTTCCACAGGAGTCGCGGACTTTACCGCCGGTCAGGAATCCGGGCTGGAAACATGCCTTACGGCATTAAATACAAACATAATTTCCTGAAGACACAACTGAAGTTGTGAACTCCAACATTGGCTTGCTTGCAGTCAATCCGCCATGGCGGATGTTCTTATTCAGCCCTTAACCTTGCCCCGAAGATATAAAGATTCAATTCAATGAACGCATAAACGGCGACAGCCGTTTATAAAATGAATTTTTCTGTTACTGCATCAAAAAGATGGGACTTGGACATCAGGACTGAAAGTTCGATGTCTTCACCTACAGCCGTCTTCCTGTGTGAATCGACCCGTGAAATAAAGGACTGGTCACCGGTATTCAGATAGAGATATGTTTCAGCGCCCATAGGCTCGATGACTTCGACCTTTGCCTTGATCTTGGATGCGCCAGGCTTGCTCTCGGCCTCAGGCGAACCGACATCCTCAGGCCTGATTCCGAAGACGATCTTCTTGTCGATGAAAGGCTCAGCTTTTTCCGTCCATTCTTCAGGGAACTTGATCAGCGTCGCACCTTCCTTGAAATAAAGCTTTCCGTCCTGTTTTATCAACACGCCTTTGAAGAAATTCATCGGAGGTGTACCGATGAATCCGGCCACAAAAATAGTTGCCGGACGATCATATACGTTTAGCGGAGTGTCGACCTGCTGTACGATTCCGTCTTTCATAACAACAATCCTGTCTGCCATCGTCATGGCCTCGATCTGGTCGTGAGTGACGTATACCATCGTGGTCTCGAGACGGGTATGGAGCTTGCTGATTTCAGTCCTCATCTGTACGCGCATCTTTGCGTCGAGGTTGGAGAGAGGCTCGTCGAACAGGAACGCTTCAGGCTTGCGCACGATTGCACGTCCTACGGCGACACGCTGGCGCTGTCCGCCGGAAAGGGCCTTGGGACGGCGGTGCAGATATTCCTTGATCCCGAGGATTTCAGCGGCTTCCTGGACGCGCTTGTCAATGTCGGTCTTCTTGAATTTGCGGAGCTTCAGGCCGAACGCCATGTTCTCATATACTGTCATGTGGGGATAAAGAGCGTAGTTCTGGAAAACCATCGCGATATCCCTGTCCTTCGGAGGAACATCGTTCACGACCCTTGTGCCGATGCTGATGGTGCCGGAGGATATTTCCTCGAGGCCGGCGACCATGCGGAGCGTGGTGGATTTGCCGCAGCCCGAGGGGCCTACAAGAACTACGAATTCCCTGTCCTTGATATAAAGGTTGACGCTGTCAACTGCCTTGACGTTGCCGGGATAAATCTTGCATACATCTTTCAGTGTTACATCTGCCATAGTGTGAACCCCGTTTTTATTTTAGAATAATGATTTAATATAAAGCAATCCGAATAAATTATACTCATTCATGCCAAAATATCAATTAGTTATGGTAAATTTGCCAAAAATTTAGCGGACGATGAGATTTCCTTCGGCTTTTCCTCTTACAGAATTCCCAATTATTATCTTTTCAGCATTTTTCACGTCAACTGCGGTTATTCTTTCCTCGCTTGTGCGAAGTTCGCAGATCATTTTCGAACGCCAGATCCCCGGCAGAAGCCCGCAACTGAGGGCAGGGGTGAGCCAGCTGCCGCCTTTCAGGATGAATATATTGCTGATCGCCCCTTCGGTTATTTCGCCTTTCTCGTTCTGGAAGATTACTTCGTCGAAACCTTCTGAATGGGCCTTCCTGAATTCTTCGTCGTATAATTTCCTGTTTGTCGTCTTGTGATAAAGGAAAACGTCCTTGGAATCCGTCTTTTTCCGCGAAAGCTTTATTTTAAGCATAAGCTTGTTCCATCCGGTCTTTTCCAGTACCGAATATTCAGTTTCGGCATTTCCATCTTCCGAGATCATGAGCCGGACTCTCGCAATGTTAATTTTACTCCTTGATAAAAAAGACATAAGTCTGCGAATGGCTTTTTTTGCTTTTGCTCCGTCCCATCGCTGGCCGAAATACTCCTGCGAATTCTGCGCACGTTCAAGATGCTCCTTCAGGAAGGCGAATCCTTTGGATCTTGTCCAGAGAATGGTTTCAAGGATCTTGAAATCAGGCTTTGCGAAATTCGCAAAATCGCTCTTCATCAGGCATTCGGTCCATTCCTTTTCAGGCTCGGAATCAGCCACGATTCCACTGCCGATCCCGAGCTCTGTCTTCTTGTCGGAGCAGATGAAGGTTCTTATCGCGACATTCAGGCAGAAATCTCCGTCCGGCATGAAACAGCCGATGGACCCGGTATAGGCTTTTCTTGGAGAAGTCTCAAGTCCGGAGATTATCTCCATTGCACGGATTTTCGGCGCTCCTGTGATAGACGCGGGGGGGAAGGTGGCGGAAAGGATGTCAGTAATGCAGGTATCAGGTTTCAGGCGCCCGGTTACTTCACTGATCATTTGGTGGACCGTGGGATATGTGTCGACATGGAAAAGTTTTTCCGCCTTGACTGAACCGGTCCTGCAGATCCGTCCGAGATCGTTCCTGACCATGTCGACTATCATGATGTTCTCCGCCCGGTTTTTCAAATCCTTGGAAAGGTCTTCTGCGACTTTCCGATCTTCGTCAAAGGTTGCTGCGCGGCTTGCCGTCCCTTTCATCGGGAGGCTTCTGATCCTGCCGGAAACCGATTCCAGGAACAGTTCTGGGGAGTTTGAAATTATCTTGAGATTCCCGGCATTGATGAAAGCCGAATATGGCACGGGATGGGAGATGGAAAGATTCAGGAAGAGAAGTTCAGGATTCCCCTGTGCTTCTCCTGTCATCCTGAAAGTGTAATTCGCCTGGTAGATGTCGCCGTCATAGATGTACTTCCTAATCTTCCTGACATTTTTCAAGTAGATCTGTTTTTCCGTTTCCGGTGAAAAGGAAACAGGAGGATGAGAGAAGGAGAAGTCATTTGGAAAGTGAAATTCGGAAAAACATTTGTAGGACGAAAACCAGAGCAGGGGGAATCCATCGGGCTTACGAGTCCTGTTTGCGGGATCAAATGCAGGAGATGCTTCGTATGAAATGAATCCTACGACATATAATCCTTTAACAAGGGACGCCTCGATCTGCTTGAGGGCGGGCAGGACTTCGGAAGTTTTATAGGCGGAAAAAGTTTCCACAGGGGATCGGAACAACCCCCATCTGCGGCCTTTGCCCGGGAGCCGGCATACCGCCGTTCCTTCATCTTTTAAAAAATCTACCATTTAGTCCAGTTCCATTCCAATGATTTTTCCTTAAGTTAACGGCGTTGCTGCCATTCTGCATATATGATTTCTTTTTAATTGCTGATTTTTATTGCAACCAATATCCTTGATTCTTACATATCGCAGGTCTATCGTTAACTAAATTCCAACTCAAATATTTTCATGCACAACAGATTAATAGCTGAACAGCACAGGAAATGGTGGAAAAGGGAGACTCCTGAAATCCTGATATCGAACTATTTCCCAGTGAAGATGCCTTACGGCGGTCTCGACATCGATATTCCGCCTTCCCTGATGGCGATGAGGAAAAAGGCGAATGCCGAGGCAATCGCAGCGGCAGGAGTTCCTTCGGACACCTTGAATGTCCAGGCCGTGAACTTCGGTCCGGCTCTTCTTCCCGCCTTGGCGGGTGCAGGATTTGAATATGATGCCAGCACTTCGTGGTCGGTACACGCTTTTGATTCTGCGAATCTCGCAAAGGTGAATACCTTCGATCCAAATCATCCTCTTTGGCGGAAATACATCCAGCGGCTTGAGCCTCTTTTGGAAAACTGGAGCTGGGACACATATCTGCCGTCACTTGCCGACTATCTCGGTCCGTTGGATATTGTCGCCGGCCTGATCGGATCTGAAAAGCTCGCGATGGAACTCTATGACAATCCAGAAGATGTCAAACGACTTGCGATGGATGCTGCAAAGCTTCTTTCTGAAGCCATCAATTTCGAACTGGACTTGCACCGCAAGGCCGGACTTGCGGATGGTGTCACCGATGTTTTCAGCATCTGGCTGCCGGGCAGGGGGGTGCGCCTTTCCGAGGATTTCTCGACGCTTGTCGGGCCTGACCAGTTCCAGGAATTCTTCCTTGAGCCTGATTCATATGTCTGTGAAAACTTCGATTCGGTCTTCATGCATGTGCATTCTGGAGCGATACAATGTCTTCCGGGATTTGTTGATGTCCGCAAGATGGGAGCGATCGAGTTCGGAAACGATCCGAACGGTCCCGGGATAGATGACAGGATAGAAGCCGGAAAGCTTGTCCAGAAGAAAGGACTTCCGCTCCAGATGACCAGCTGGAATATAAAACTCAAGGAGGAAGAAGTCCTGAAGATCATAAAATCCCTCGATCCCAGAGGGCTTCTCGTAAGGTTCCAGATGGATTCCATTGAAGAGGCGAGGGAACTCTATAAGTTGATAAAGGAAATATAAGACAGGCATCTTGCCTGTTCTTATTTATTTTCAAGACAAAATTATTCACAGGCTCATAACCGTATGGACTGATTCTCAAAATTGACAAGGTAGGGCGGTTTCTCCGAAACCGCCGATAAGAACGGACGGCTCGGAGAGCCATCCCTACCTTAAATTGGCAATTTTGAATAACACCATAGATCCAAATAATTATGAGACGATTATTAAGCCATTATTGGCTGTGGCTTATAAGTTAAAGAGACACGCAAGAATGCGTTAACTACTAGCGAACTGAATTCCAAATCAGCAGACAGGATTGTCCTGTATTATTTGAAACTCTTGTATTTAAAAGTACTTTTAAAGGTTTTCTGAAGGATGTATTTCCACTACTTAGCGGAGAGAATGAAAATGAATTCAAGGACAAAACGTGATCTTCAGCCGGCGACGGAACTTTGGAAGATGTTTGATTCCATAAAGCCCAAATACGCCTTCAAGGCGAAAAATGCCATTAGCGCACGCAATTGGCAGAAAGCCACAAGAAAGGCGCTTGCGGAAAAAATCGGACTCGGTGTGATTCCTAAGGCTTCCGCAAATCCTCAAAAGCTCGAATCCGTGGACAAGAAAGACTACATCCGGGAAAAGATCCTGATACGGACCGGGCCCAACTGCGTGATGCCTGTCTACATTCTTCTTCCGAAAAATACTCCGCGCCCGCTTCCTGTCGTGATTGCATACCACGGTCATGGATATGGAGTCAAGGACATTGTTGGAATCTGGGACGATGGCAATGAGAGGAACAGTCCGGACGGATACCACAAGGATTTCGCCATTGAGATCTGCAGAAAAGGATTTGCGGTCGCAGCGCCTGAGATCTCATGTTTTGGCGAACGTCAGACCGATTTTTCATATCTCAACACGACAATCGGCCAGCATGCGGCATCGACCTGCACGCACTCTGCGATGCTCGCATTTCATCTCGGGATCTCGGTTGTCGGACTGCGGGTTCATGACGGCATGAGGCTGGTGGATTACTTGGAGACCAGGAAGGACATGGATGTCAGCCGTCTAGGGGCCATGGGTATTTCCGGAGGGGGGATGAATACTTTCTTCTCGACATGTCTGGACACCCGCATAAAGGCCTGCGTAGTGAGCGGATATTATTCCTCGTTCAGGGACAGCGTCCTTGCGATGTTCCACTGCCCATGCAACTTTGTGCCGGGGCTGGTGGAGTTCGGCGAGATGCAGGATCTTTTCGGGCTCATTGCACCGCGTCCGATGCTGGTCGAGGCTGGAACATACGATTCGATATTCCCTATCTCCGCTGTCCGCAAAAGCGTTTCAAGGGCAAATGAGATTTACAGGATATTTGGTTCTGACAGGAAGGTTGAGACGGACTATTTCGAAGGAAGGCACCGGATAAGCGGGGTGAAGGCGTATGATTTTCTGAAGAATAATTTGCCGCAGACGCGGCAAATTAAATAAAATAAAGGTGTGATAAATATGAAGATGTTTTCAAAACTGATTGCACTTGCGGTTCTGGTTACGGGGATGTCGTTTTCGGCGTTTGCACAGGACAAAGAGGCTGTACCTGCTGCTGTACCTGCTGCTGTACCTGCGCCGGCTGTACCTGCGCCGGCTGTGCCTGCGCCGGCTGTGGCAACCGAGATCAAAGGTTTGCGTGTGTTTTCATGCGGGCACAGCTTCCATCCATATGTTCCCGACATGCTGGCGGAATTTGCGAAGTCCGCAGGAATAAAGGATCATGTGATAGCCGGGAAGTCGATCATCGGAGGCTCGAAGTCCATCCAGCATTGGAATGTGAAGGATGCGGACAACAAGGCAAAAGAGGCGTTGAACGCCGGAAAGGTCGATGTCCTTACGCTTACACCGATCTATCTTCCCGATGATGGAATCGAAAAATTTGCGCAATTAGGTTTTGAGAAAAATCCGAACTTCCGCGAGACGGTCCAGGAATTCTGGCTCCCGTTCGATGTATACAATCCCATCCTGTATGATTCCAAATACACTCCAAAGGCCGGTGAGCCTGCCCTGATGCCTAAGCCAAATCCAGTCGACCACAATGCCGCCAAAGTTGAGGATCTGCGGAAAATGCATGAATATTATTTCCAGACCATGAATGAGCACATCACTGCATTGAACAATAAATTCGGCAAGCAGGTGATCTTCGTCGTTCCTGTCGGGCAGGCGGTGATCGCATTGCGCGAAAAGATAATCGCAGGTCAGGCCCCTGGCCTGAAGGTGCAGGAGGAACTTTTCACTGATCAGCTTGGACATCCAAAGGTGCCGCTGCAGGTTCTGGTGTCATACTGCCATTTTGCCGTGATATACGGGAAGAGTCCGGTAGGTCTGCCCGTGCCAGGCATTTTCGTCAAGGCGAAGACACCGAATGCTGAAGAGCTGAACCGTTTGCTCCAGGAGCTTGCCTGGGACGCGGTGACCAGCCATCCGCTGAGCGGAGCCAAGAAATAAATTTTGAGAAGCTCGAAATTTATAAATTCCTTGGGTTTTTATTTATTCCGCATCTACATTACGATGCCGCAGGCATCCGACGGAGTGCGCAAACAAAGTTTGCGCTAAGCGGTGACTTTGTCACCGCACTCCAGCGGAGCTTGCTCGCCTTTGGCGCAGCTTCGCTCGTAAGACAGCTAAATATTTCTTGAATATTGTTACAAAAACCACTTGCATTGCACTCTTCTTTGCGTATAATAATGATACAAAAAATAATTGTAACATAGCAAGTGCGGCGGTAGGCATGAAGCTGAGAAAAGACAGGATCAACATGCGGTCCATCGCAAGGGAGATGGGTATAAGCCCCATGACGGTCTCCCGGGCGCTCAACGGTTCTCCGCTGGTGAAGGACGAAACCAGGAACAGGATATTGTCACAGGTGCATGGTCTCGGATACGATTTTGAAACCCGTCTCCGCAGCCTTCGTGAAGACCGGATGAAGAACATCGCCATACATTGCGGCGAGGAGAAGACTACCGGTGTGTCCGCGTTCGATTTCTACATCCAACTCCATTACTTCTGCATCAGCCAGATAAAGAGGCGGGGATTCAGCTGCAATACCGTCGACTTGAATTCCGGCAGCCCGGAAGACCTTTCAGTGCTTTCAAAATGCTGTTCGCTGATTCTGCTTAGTCCGCTTGGTCCGAATGTATGGGAATACATAAAAGCCAAATTCCCGAAATTGAAGACCATTAACATGTTTGGAGAAGTCGAGGGGGTTCCAACGGTCACTCCTGATGAGGCCGGAGGCGGAGAAATCGCAGGAAGACACATTGCCTCGAAAGGACACACCTATGCCGGAGTCTTCCTGGATCTGACGGAGAGGAGCTTTCTTCTGAGATATGCGGGATTCATTGCCGGCGTCCACAGCGTATGTCAGGACGTCAGGATAGATCCAATCAACTTCGCAAATCCCCCCGACAAGGACAAGGCCGACATGCTGAAGGAGGAGGCGTTGGACAGATATTTTTCCATCAACAGGAAAAACCTGCCTACTGTGTTCTTTGTTCCGAACTGCTATGCGGCGATATACCTGTACAATTATCTGAAGAGGCATGGCATCCTAGTTCCGGAGGACGCTGGACTTGTCGGATATGACAACATCGACTACTACAAGATGGTCGACAGGCAGATTTCCAGGATTTATTTCGAAGTAAAGGATCTTGCCGTACAGGCGGTTGACATCGCCTGCACGATCATTGAGAAGGGGGAGAGTCCGCTGTTCACGGTGAACCTTCCAGTGAAGTTCATGGACTGCGGATCCGTGCTTCCAATAGGACAAATGAAAAGGAAAACATAAAATGCCAGTTCTTAAAAGACATCCGAAGAATCCGATACTGACACCTCAGGATCTTCCGTTCGAGGCGTATACGGTTTTCAATGCCGGGGCTGTGAAATATAAAGGGAGGATCCTTCTTCTCCTCCGAATCGAGACGACTGAGAGGAAGACGGTGTTCCATGTTGCGACAAGCAGCGATGGAGTAAAGTTCAAAGTCAACGAGGAGCCGATCAACTATCCTCTTGGCGAACTCGAAAAACTAGGAAACAGAGCGCACAGGTTTGACATGAGGATCACTCCCATGGACGGCACATACTATGTCTGCCATGCGGTATGGCTCGATCCCTGGGGATCATGCATCGCGATCGCGAAGACCGACGATTTCGTCAACTTCAAGCAGATATCAATGTCGGTTCCGTCGAACCGCAACGCCGTGCTCTTCCCGGAGAAGTTCAAAGGCAAGTATGTACGCCTCGAACGGCCGCAGAACGTCGATGGTTCAGGAGCGATGTGGACAAGTGAATCAACTGATCTAGTATACTGGGGGAATCCGCGTCCTGTGAAACTTCCATATACCGACTGGTCCGGCAGGAAAAGCGGTGCCGGCTGCATTCCGATCAGGACATCGGAAGGGTGGCTGGAGATATACCATGGCACATGCATGACGGCTTCCACCGAGAACTACCAGCTTGGAGCATGCCTGCTAGATCTCAAGGATCCTTCGAAGGTCATTGCCGCGCCACTCAAGTTCATCCTGGCCGCAGAGGAAATATATGAATGTGTCGGACAGGTTCCGAATGTCGTGTTCACCGGCGGTGCGTGCGAGACCGATGACGGGAAATTGAACATCTATTATGGAGGAGCGGACACCAGGATGTGTTTGGCGCAGACGACCGTGAATGAACTGGTAGATTTCTGTCTGAAGAACAAATGATAATGGATAGAGCTGTTTGAAGTGTCTCATGAAAGGTTTGTTGAGGGGATAAAACTCGTTGGAGTTCAAACTTTAGTTTGTCTAAAATTAAAGAAATGCTCAAGCTGAAGCTTGTACTCCAACATGAAGAAGCAATCACAGTAATTAACATATAGAAAATGGAGAACTTCATGATTTACAAATTGATAATCTCTCCGCTATCCAGAACAGCTGCAATTGTTTTTGCGGCTACAATGTTTTCAAGTTTAAGTGGTTCCGCACAGGACAAAACAAAGGAAATGGAAATGAAACCTAAGGACGAATTCTGCAAGGACGGACTCGTGCTGTGGCTCGATGCTGCAGATGCCTCGACAATCACCAAGGACGAAAATGGAGCTGTCAGCGCATGGAAGGACAAGTCCGGACAGGCTCATGATGCCGTTGCGAAGGATGCAAAATCCAGCCCCAAGCTTATTGAAAAGGCTATGAACGAAAAACCAGTGATCAGGTTCAAAGATCCGGAATACCTTGAGATATCTGAGATACGTGCGGCAAAGGGGCCGGTATCGGTATTTATCGTGACTCAACGCAGCAAGGAGCAGGCTTCAGACAGGAGATGGCAGAGGCTGATCTCGTCGAGTGATCCGGAGCTCAAGGTGGACAACAAGGGAACCGGATTCTGCATGTGTGCAACTACTGAAGGAAAGGAATATACTGCGACAGTACTCGACATGTTCGATGACGCCAGGAGGATAGGACCTCTTTTACTTGGCAGATCGTCTGACGGAGGAAACATTCTGAAAGGCGATATTGCCGAGGTGCTGGTATTTGACAGGGGATTCGTGGCAGAGGATCCGATCCAGAGCGTGCTCCAATACCTTTCAAAGAAGTGGGGTGCGAAGATCGCAAGGGAATCGCAGGGGTGGACGCGTACCGGTGGACTTGACAAGACTCCGGAGAGGAAAAACGAACTATACCCGCTGTCGGATCAGGACAACAAGGGAGAATGGGTGAAATACGAAGTCATGTGGGACGAGTTCGACGGTGACAAGCTTGATCAGGCGAAGTGGTGGGACCACAATCCGCGCTGGAAGGGCCGTGAACCTGCGCTTTTCATGCCAAGCAACGTTGAAGTAAAGGACGGCAAATTGAATCTGACCACACGGCTGGAGGACGTTCCCAAGGCTCCAAAAGGATATAATACTTTCACATCTGCGGCTGTCCAGAGCAGGACGCTGGTAAGGTATGGGTACTTCGAGATCAGGGCGAAGGCAATGAAGTCACACGGCTCAAGTGCGTTCTGGTTCTATTATCATGACGATAAGGAACACACGGAGATCGATGTGTTCGAGATCGGGGGAGGAGCGCCGGGATTCGAGCGCAAATACAATATGAACCTCCACGTGTTCAAAAAGCCCGGCAACAACAAGCACTGGAGCCGCGGTGGAATATGGAATTCACCGTTCAATTTCGCGGATGACTACCATATTTACGGGCTGGAATGGGATGAAAAGGAAGTAGTCTTCTATGTCGACGGAGTTCCGGTGCACAAGGACAAGAACACCGACTGGAACCAGGCGCTGACCTTGAATTTCGACAGCGAGACGATGCCGACATGGTTCGGCATGCCGGATCCGAAGGATCTGCCGTCGACATTCAGCGTCGAATATTGCAGGGCATGGAAGAAGAAGGACAGGATGGAGGAGCCGATCCCGGGATTCAAATAAATCTGAACATCGAATCAGGAAAAGAGAGGAACATGTCTTGCGACATTAATCCGCCGTCGCTAAGAAGCTATGGCGCGACAAGCTACAAAAGAATTATAAATTGGGAACTTGTTTGTAGTTAAGCTCGCAAGAGCTGTTCTTTAGTAGGTTTGAATCAGTGATGTCCCAACGTTGGAACAGGATGTTGATGGAACATGTTGAAGAATAATATAAAACAAATGCAGAAGAAATTCACACTTATCGAACTGTTGATAGTGATTGCGATCATCGCAATCCTGGCGGCAATGCTTCTGCCTGCCCTGCAAAGCGCGAAGAAAACCGCCAAGTCAGTCGTCTGCCTGAGCAATCTCAAGCAGGATTATACGGCCGGGCTGTCGTATGGCAGCGATTACGACCTTCTGGTTCATCTGGAAGGCCAAACTCCTATATTCGAATCGGACGGAGTCAAGCGTTATTATGACTGGGCAAGACCACTGACGAAGGTGGGGTATATGACAATATCCAATTTATACCAGATAGGAGGATGTCCTACAGGCAAGGGTAAAACTCCCTATGCCTGGAATGCGGGTTACGGCATATCAAAATCTCCAAATAACACAGAAAATCCTGTCATAAACACTTCAACAGACGGCAACTGGTATGTGATGCGCAGGCTTACGGTACTACAGCAACCGAGAAATTGTCCATATATAGCCGATTCAGCATGCAATTGGAGCTCCAACACCAGCGGACAGTACTGGGAAATCACCTGGGACAGCAGTTTTGGATTCGGGCTGGGGCTACGGCATTTCAGAAAGGCAAACTGTGTGTTCTTTGACGGCCACGCTGAAAGTTTGCCCGGAGGAGGGGCGGATAGCTTTAGAAGCAGAGGAATTACCAACACGGGTTTCATAGTGGAAAACAATATATTCATAAGGACATCGTTTTGACTGCTTTTATCACATCGTACAGGAGGACATCATGAAATCTGAAAGAATTGATTTTTTTCCTCCCCCGGAGAGGAAAAGTTTCACTTTGATCGAACTATTAATCGTGATTGCGATCATCGCAATCCTGGCGGCAATGCTTCTGCCTGCCCTGCAAAACGCGAAGAAAACCGCCAAGTCAGTTGTCTGTCTGAGCAATCTCAAGCAGGCATATACAGCCGGATTGGAATATGGCACCGATTTCGACAACCTGATGCACCTGAAAGGCCAAACCCCTATATTCGAATCAGACGGAGTCAATCGTTATTATGACTGGGCAAGACCGCTGACGAAAATGGGGTATTTGACAACATCCAGCTTATACCAGATGGGAGGCTGTCCCACCGGCAAAGTTCCCTACGCCTGGAATGCAGGTTACGGGGTGTCTATGTCTCCTAACAGCACAGAAAATCCTGTCATAGAGATCTCTGCCGGCGGCTGGTTTGTGATGCGCAATCTTGCACGGCTGCGGAAGCCGGATAAATGCCCATATATAAGCGATTCAGCATGCACTTGGAGCACCAACACCAGCGGCCAGTACTGGGAAATCACCTGGGACAGCAGTTTCGGATTCGGGCTGGGGCTGAGGCATTTCAGGAAGGCGAACAACGCGTTCTTTGACGGCCACGCGGAAAGTCTGCCCAGTAGCGGGCCGGATAGCATCAGAAGCAGAGGGATTACCAATACTGGATACATAGTCGAGGACAATAAGTTCGCCAGAATAACTTTTTAAATGTGACAAAGGTTTTCTTTATCCACAACAGACAGGAGGACATTATGCAATCTGAAAGAGCTGATTTTTCACCTCACCCGGAGGGGAATAAATTCACAGCGATAAAAATTTCCGCCGTGATTGCCATCTTCGCGGTTATGACGGCGTCCGCCGGTGCCGAAACTGCCGCTGGGGAAATATCTCCCAGGCCCGCACAAGCCGGCACGCCTCCCGCCGACCCCGTTCCCGTCCTTCTCAAATCTGAAGGGCAGGAATTTGTCCTGCTGAAGAACTGGACATTCGGCAACAAACGTCCGGACGCGACGATCCGGGACAAGACCGATCTTGATCGCGAGTTCCGCTACCGCTACATCTGGGAAAAAGGCACCTTGGACAAGTTCAAGACGTCATGGTCGTATCATCGCGATTATCCCGAGGGCGATCCCAGGTCGCTGCACGTCTTTGGAGAGAATACCTTGACGCTCAAGGGCCGTATCCCTCCCGGTGGCGGATTGCGCGACCGCGGCATCGAGTCCGGCCTGTTGCGGGCCAAGTTCCCGATGGAGCCCGGCATGTATATCGAGATGCGCGCCAGGCTTCCCGGCGGTGTCGGCGTCTGGCCTAACTTCTGGCTCGAACAGGGTATAGAACATCCCGACGGCAAGATCACCGTGCATTCCAAGTTCATGTCGGAGATTGACATCTTCGAGTTCTTCAACTGGGACGGCCGCCCGGAGACGCGGATCATCGTCTGCAACACCCATCCGTGGGGCGGAAAAGAGGCCCACGGCAATCCGCACGACATCTTCACCACCCTGGAGGATGCGAAGTACGAACGGCATCTTGATCTCGGATTCGACTGCTCGAAGGACTTCCATGTCTTCGCGCTGGACTGGGTCAAGGACGAGCCTATCT
>Ga0209417_1000392_pt1 | contig 107841 bp, 84 predicted proteins | sample RifGroF2_FD_184002 | JGI IMG/M metagenome (GOLD analysis project Ga0209417, IMG submission 184002) | Groundwater microbial communities from Rifle, Colorado, USA - Groundwater F2 (SPAdes) (version 2) | ecosystem: Environmental > Aquatic > Deep subsurface > Groundwater | place: Rifle, Colorado... | reverse complement strand
CCATCTCAAAATCTGTCAATCTCGATGTTAGAGTTTATCGCCAACTGGAGAGCCGGATGCGGGAAATCCGCCAGTCCGGTTCGGAGGGAGGGGAAGCGCAAATCAATGCGCTTTCCCTACCCCTATCAAAGATTCGTCCTCCGATTGGAGGACTCATCATAAAGAAATCAAAACAGAGCCAGAATAATGCGTATAGCAGACAGGGCTTTAGCCCTGTCTGCTATACGCATATTCTACAACCTCCACACATGAATTCCCGAGTTTCTCCATCTTCATCCCAGTGGGATGAGAGATAGTAGCCGGGGGTTGAGCCTTGCGATACCCCCGGATCAAGGGGGAAAACGAATCGCACCCTGAAGGGGTGCCAGAATCATACGTTCTAATAATCATTCAACCGTCACAACAAATATTTCGGTTCGATGATGAATGCTGTAATATGTTGAACCCATAGATGCTCTGCCAGTTTCTAGTGTCATGTATCGCAAATAGGCCGAAATAAAACGTGGGGGATTTTGGATGTTCAGTCTGTACGACTCCGCTAAGGCGATGCTGAAGCATCGTTGTGCGGAGGCGGACGGGCTGAACGCCGAAAGACCCACGCCGTAATACGGTTATGCCTCTTTTTGCGCGGCCTTCGTCTTGGCCGGAACCGACGATACTTCAATATCGCCTTGTTCCATCCAAGCCAAATCCGCATCAAAAATAGACATAATTTTATTCGGCGTATTTGCGATACATGACACTAGCACCCCTCCAGGGTGCGGATTAATTTTAATCGCCATCCGGAGGTCTACGCGATGCTCCGACCTCCGGCTACTATCTGACAACCCATCAGGTTGTAAACAAACACGAACTGTAGGCTTATCCTGCTGCGCAGGAGAATCAAGTCGAAGCGCCCGAGTCCACAGGAACTCGGTATGTCATCCTATTTTGTAACGGCCCAGTCTTTCCCAGGTCGGTCGCAGACCTTCTTCATGGAACGCCACCAGCCTGGTGGCGTTTGTTTTCAATCGATCCGGCAAGTTGCCGGCGTTCCGTTTATGCAAGCAGAAAAAATTGCGGGATTACCTTGTTTTATTTTGAAGGTGAATCCTTTTTGGGGCTGGGCTTGTATGGGATCGTGAAGACAAACTCCCTATCGGTTTTCCCGGACTCGGGGATGATAGTTGTATTTATGATGAAATGCCGGAACTTCTCGCCCCCTGGTTCGAATTCCACAACTCCGAAATACAAGGATGAAGGCGGCAGATCCTTTAAAGTCACAACATTGTCACCCTCTCGTATTGTGCCGTCATGGAATTGCTCATTCAAGGGGGCGAACATTCCACCGCCGGGATAGATGTATTTGCTCATCCCGTTAATCAGGATTTGGACCGGAATCTTCAGTTTGGTCCTTAAATTCTCTATCATTGCAATATCCTTGCATTCCTCTCTTTCAATATAGGGCGTGTCGGACATGTAGAGCCCGAAGTAACTGTTCAACTCAATAATCCTGCCATCCTTTGTGAAGACATCGACAGCCCTTATCTCTGTGTTGCTGAGCACCAGGCCCGGAATCGCTTTCTTGATGGCGGCTTCTCCAGACTGTGTGACTTGCGTGTTTTTGAGTGTCAGGTGGCTGAGCCCCTTCATCGGCATAAGATTATCCAATCCTTTATTTGTCAATTTCATGCCGTCCAATTCAAGTCTGGTCAGTTTGGGCAGCTCCTGGATATGAACAAGTTCAGCCTCTGCAATCCTCATGCCGGACAAGGAAAGAGACTCCAGTTTCTTCAAATCCTTCAAGCTCCCAAGTCCAGGACCGGTAATCTCTTTTCCAGAAAGCTGCAGTTCACGTAGCTCTATCAACTTCCCGAGTTCCAGCAGCGCTTTGTCAGAGATTGAATCTCCAGCCAGACGCAGCTTTACCAGCTGAGTCATGCCGCCTATGCCTTCTCCTGCAACATTTGGGCAGCATAGTCCCAGGTCAGTAAGCCTCTTGAGGTGGTGCAGGCTCTTCAAACCTTCATCGGTCACGTCTTCTGTTTCAAGTTCAAGGGACGTGAGAGAATCAAGTTTCCTGAGATGCAGCAGCCCCTTGTCGGTTATATTGGAGGTGTTCAAGACTAATCTCTCAATATTTGCGAGAGCCTTAATCGACTCCAGTCCTTCGTCGGTGACGCCTGTACCGATAATGGCAAGGCTCCTGAGCTTTCCAAGCTTTGCAAGACATGGCATTCCCTTGTCGGTGATTTCTTCTCCGGAAACCGTCAGTTCGTCCATGTCCGGATTCTTCTCGGCCAGAACTTTCAGATCTTCGTCTTTCTCAGCAAATTGCTGCTCTGCGGAAATTGAATTCACAAGGAAGACGCCCGTCAGAAGGGTTAAGAATATGATTTTCATGTGGAAATCCTTGTGGTTAGGTTTCAAGTGTGTTTTTAATTAAGCCCCGAAATATATGGCAACTGTAAAAATCCGCACCCATAGGGCATGGATTTTTAATGCGATGTATCGCCTGGCGCAGTTCCGGCTTTTGAAAGCGTTTCCTGTGCCGGCGGCACCGCAGATGGAATCTCAATTATTTCTTGTCTTTCTTGGCTTCGAAAGTGTTCTCAGGCTGGTTGCGTTTGAGCACGCCTGCCTCGAGAAGCTTGTCGATCAGCTGCTGCATCGAGTTGAATGCGTTGAGGAAGCCCTGGGGAGGCATGATAATTCTTTCATTATATACAGGAGTCGGTTCTCCTTTGCCTCTGGGATCCGGCTGCAACGTTATAAAGTCGTAGCGCACCATTCCTCCTACAAAGTGGATCTGCCCGATTCCGTCCGCGTAGATTTCAGCCTTTTTTGTCTCTTCCATTGTGATTCCGCCTTTTTTTTGAGTTTAACATTACTTTTGTCAAATGAGAAATAATTAACTTTTTCCTGTAAATTGCAAGTGGCTTTTTTCTCGTTCTTGCCTACTCCCTTGCCCGTTAAATAACATGAAGCAAGCGATGTGGTTAGATTTCAAGTTTGATTTTCCTTAATCCCCCGAAATACATGGCAATTGAAAAATCCGCGCCCATAGGACGTGGATTTTAATGCGATGGCCCGCCTGGCGCAGTTCCGGCTTTTGAATGCGTTTCCCGTGCCGGCGGCATCGCAGATGGAATCTCAATTATTTCTTGTCCTTTTTGTCGGCCTTGGCTTCGAAAGTGTTCTCAGGCTGGTTGCGTTTGAGCACGCCTGCCTCGAGAAGCTTGTCGATCAGCTGCTGCATCGAGTTGAATGCATTGAGGAAGCCCTGGGGAGGCATGATGATTCTTTCATTATATACAGGAGTCGGTTCTCCTTTGCCTTTGGGATCCGGCTGCAACGTTATAAAGTCGTAGCGCACCATTCCTCCTACAAAGTGGATCTGCCCGATTCCGTCCGCGTAGATTTCAGTCTTTTTTGTCTCTTCCATGTGATTCCGCCTTTCTTTTTTTGGTTTCACGTTTCATATGCAATTCAAAATTCTAAACGACATAGTCAATCATTTTCCAAGTCTCTTCAGTTCCTCTTTTGCCTCTTTATTCCCCTGCGCTGCGGCTTTCTGATATAATTCAACAGCCTTTTTCTCATCCTTGGCCACCCCTTTGCCCAATAGATAGCATGAAGCAAGTGAAGTCTGGGCCTGGGCAAATCCCTGATCGGCTGACTTGATAAGCCATTCCATCCATTTCTTCTCATCCTTTGCCACGCCTAATCCCAATAAATAACATATGGAAAGCGACCATTGCGCCTTTGCCAGCCCCTGTCCTGCGGCCTTTGCGTACCACTCAACAGCTTGTTTTTGATCCTTGGCTACGCCCTTTCCATTGAAATAAGATTCGCCAACCGCCATTTGCGCTTCTGCATTCCCTTGTTCAGCCGCCTTTTTATTAGTTTCAAAATCCGTCTTCTCGTCAGCAAGCAAGGGCATTGAAACGAAAATGAACGCGGCCAAGGAAAGCAATAGTGTTTTCATGTCAGTCTCCATAAATGTAATTGTTGGTCTGTGAATATAGGATTCGAGCCACCTGCTTGCGATGGGGGAAAACCCTACCTGCATATAGGGGGAAACCCTACCGGCGGCGAGAGAGGAGGAACATTCGACATTCCTTCCTCCAACCCTGATGCAACCTCTCAACCTCTCAAACGTCCAAATCACCAAATCATTAAATCACCAAATCATTAAATCATTAAATACTCATGGTAGGGTTTCACCCCATTTGAAATAGGGTTCTCCCCAATTGTGGAAAAAAGGAACCTGTGTAATAATAAAACAGGAAGAAAAAATAATTAAACATGAAGAATGCTAAATATGGAACAAGAGAGAATAACATGGAAGAATGACCTGGACACAGGCATACAGCTGATAGACAGCCAGCACAAGGAGTTCATCAGGCTTGTCAACAGCCTTCTTGACAGTTCGCTGAAAGCCGATGACAGCCAGACGCTGGTGAAGGCGTTTTCCTTCCTCCGGTATTACGTCGGCGAGCATTTCAGCGTGGAGGAGTCCGCGATGATCGCATACGGATATCCGTTCTACGCAATGCACAAGAACATACATGATTCGTTCCGCGAGGAGATAAAGGCCATGGAGTTGACCCTCAGAACAAGTGTCTCCCAGCATGAGGTGGTTATAAAATTGAATTACCTGATTGTCAACTGGTTCATGAACCACATCAAGGTCGAAGACAGGAAGCTGTGCGCCTACCTGGCCTCGCAGGCCCAGGATAGGCATGAGGAGCTTGGCGGGAAGCTTGATCAGATCGTCAGTTATTTTTTCAAGAAAGGCGGGGCGGCGTGAAGACTGTAATGGTGGGGTTATCACCCATGTCAAGGTGGGGTTTATACCTATTGAGGATGAAGTGCCAACGACATATAATAAGGCAATAAGGCAGAAAAACGACAATCGTATTAGGACGATGGAGGCGAAGCCGTGAAGGATAATTGGAATTTGATTTCAGTTTGTAAAAATATTAAGACAACGAATAAACATATCCAAGGAGAAGGAAAAATGAACACGCGTAGAATTCTAACAATCGCAGGGCTTGCAGTGGCAGTTGCTGTGGGCTGGGGAACTGGATCATCCTTTGCGCAGGGAACTGTCGATGCTTCCGGAAGACGCGATGGCAATGCAATTGCAGCAAAAAGGGTGACGCAGGCGCAGAGGGAAGCTGCTGCTGAACGGATGAAGGCCCTCAAGGAAAGCCTGCAGCCCGTCAGCGTGGAAAAGAGTTCAACCGTGCCCCTCAAGGCTCCTGCCGCACCCCTCAAAGCCCCTCCCGGGCCTTTGAAAATTCCTGCCGCACCAGGAGGCGCGCCGGATTATTTCGGAGTCGCGAACTGGGCATTCAGTCCTGCCATCCGTAAATTCATTGATAAATTGCCAGGTGTTGGAGTCGCGGGGGAAAACCTTATCGGCCAATATATTTCCGTAGCCAACCCCGACACCATCACATATCCTGGTTCAGACTACTATGAGATATCGGTCCGCGAGTTCAGCCAGAAACTTCATACCGATCTGGATCCTACAAGACTCAGGGGATATGTGCAGACCAACAAGGGTACTGATGCTGGCGGTCAAAACACCATCAATCCGGATCCGATACATTATCTTGGAGCGATGATTGTCGCTCAGAAGAACCGTCCAGTCCGTATAAAATTCACCAACGAACTTTCCACCGGCACTCCTGGAGAACTCTTTCTTCCAGTTGACAAGTCGGTCATGGGTGCCGGAATGGGCCCCCTGGGGACGGAATACACTCAGAACCGCGCCGTTCTTCATCTTCACGGAGGAAAGACCCCGTGGATAAGCGACGGAACACCCCATCAGTGGATTACTCCTGCCGGCGAGAACACTTCCTATCCTACTGGTGTCAGCATGCAGAACGTGCCGGACATGCCTGATCCCGGAGCGGGATCGCAGACATATTATTATACCAATCAGCAGAGTGGACGCCTGTTGTTCTACCATGACCACTCATATGGTATAACCCGTCTCAACGTATATGCCGGCGAGGTCGCAGGTTATCTCATCCAGGATCCGATTGAAAAGGATCTTGTCACCCGTGGAATAATTCCGGCAGATGTGTTTCCTCTGATAATACAAGACAAGAGCTTTGTGGACGCCAGTACGGTCCGCGTGACCGATCCGACCTGGAACTGGGGTACGGGAGCAGTTGACGGCAATGGCGTACGTCCTCCGGTGAATGGAGATCTCTGGTATCCGCATATCTATTCCCCCGCCCAGAACCCGTATGACATTGGTGGAGCCAATGCATTCGGACGCTGGCATTATGGTCCGTGGTTCTGGCCTCCTACGACAGATGTTCTCTATCCTCCCATCCCAAATCCGTTCTACGATCCGATCAATGCGCCCTGGGAACCGCCAGAAATGCCTGCCTGCCCAAATCCATCCATGCCCGGAGAATCATTCTTCGACACAGCACTGGTAAACGGAACCGCGTTTCCAACCCATACTGTCGAGCCAAGACCCTATCGCTTCAGAATTCTGAACGGAGCCAACGACCGCTTCTTCAATCTGCAGTTTTACAAGGCGGATCCGGCTGTCGCCTCATCGGACGGCAGGACTCTTACTGAAGTGAAGATGGTTCCGGCAGTCCCCACTATAGGATTCCCCGCAACCTGGCCGACCGATGGCAGGGAAGGCGGAGTTCCGGATCCTGCAACAGCAGGTCCTTCATGGATACAGATAGGAAACGAGGGTGGATTTCTGCCCGCACCGGCAGTAATACCAAGCCAGCCAATAGTATGGAATCTGGATCCGACCACCTTCAATTTCGGAAATGTTTCTGATCATTCGCTTCTCCTGGCACCTGCGGAACGAGCTGACGTGATTGTCGATTTCTCCGCTTTTGCGGGACAGACCTTGATCCTCTATAATGATGCACCTGCGGCATTTCCTGCTCTTGATGCACGTTATGACTACTACACTGGTGCTCCGGATCTGTCAGATACCGGCGGCCATACCGGACCGCAGATAGGTTTCGGTCCGAACATCCGCACCATCATGCAGATAAAAGTAGCGGCTGCCCCTATCTCCTCCTTCAACATGACCAACCTCAATAATGAGTTCAAGTCTACGCCCACATACCAGGGTGTGTTTGAAAGAGGCCAGAATCCCATCATCGTCGGGCAGACGGCTTATAATGACACATATGCAAAAACTTTTCCGACTGCCTGGCCGAACTGGGGCTACTCGAGAATCCAGGATACAGCACTGGGTTTTGAGACGGTCACAGGTGTCATACTTAATAATCCTATGGCTCCCAAGGCGATTCAGGATGAGATGGGCGAAGCCTACGACAAGGAATACGGGCGCATGAGCGGCAAATTGGGCCTTGAACTGCAAAATACCAGTGCAGTCACGCAGAACTTTGTGCTGCAGAGCTTTGTTGACCCAGCAACCGAAATAGTTGTCGACTCGATTACTGATGGACCCCCGACCCTTGGAGATGGTACGCAACTATGGAAAATCACACATAACGGTGTGGACACGCACCCGATCCATTTCCATCTGTTCGATGTGCAGGTGATCAACCGCGTTGGCTGGGATGGAGCAATCAGACTGCCGGATGCCAACGAACTGGGCTGGAAGGAGACAGTACGTGTAAGTCCTCTTGAGGATACGATTGTGGCCCTGAGGGCGACGGCGCCAAAGCTGCCTTTTGGCATACGTGAAAGCATCCGATACCTCAGCCCTGCAACTCCGCCGGGATCTCCAGAAGGGTTCGCCAATATTGATCCGTATACAGGTGGTGATCTTGTGCCTCCGACCACCAATATCCTCTCCAATTTCGGCTGGGAATACGTGTGGCACTGCCATATCCTGAGCCACGAGGAGATGGACATGATGCGTCCTATAGCGTTTGATGTCGTCGTCGATCTGCCTTCCGCTCCTACAGACCTGACCGTCACAGGAGTTGGAACAAGTGCAATCCTCAACTGGACGGATCCGACACCTGCAAGTGATCCAGCCACTCTTGGCAATCCTGCAAACGAAGTAGGTTTCCGGATTGAGAGGGCTCTTGGTGCGACCGGTGTCTTCGAAATGATAGGCACGGCACCTGCCAACCAGACCACGTTTGCCGATCCTGCAAATCCTACTGGAACTACCCGCTACAAGGTCATCGCCTTCAATGCTGCAGGAGTTTCTCCAGATTCCAACATTGTAACGCTTAATTTGTCTACAACGGTTCCCGGCGCTCCGACCGGAGCAACTGCTACTGCAGGAAATGCACAGGCGACAGTGACATTCATTCCTCCGGCTTCAAGCGGTGGCAGTGCTATCACTTCATATACTGTGACTTCAAGCCCCGGCGGCATCACGGCGGCAGGGACAGCAAGTCCGATAACTATTACTGGACTTTCAAACGGCATACCATATACATTTACCGTAAGCGCGACAAATCTATTAGGAACAGGGGCGGCATCCGCTCCGTCCAACGCGGTAACTCCTGCCGGCGTCCCCGGGGCTCCTACTGCAGTGACTGCGGTGAAGGGAAATGCGCAGGCTACTGTCAGTTTCAATCCCCCGGTTCCCAACGGCAGCCCGGCCATCACATCATATACGGTGACATCAACTCCTGGCGGCATAATAAGAACAGGAACGGCCAGTCCGATAACTGTAATCGGACTGACGAATGGAACGAGTTATACGTTCCAGGTTGCAGCCAATAATATTTTTGGAGCAGGTCCGGTCTCTGTTGCATCCAACGACGTGATTCCTTCCACAGTTCCTGGTGCTCCGACAATTGGAGCTGTAACGGCAGGAAACACGCAGGTGACAGTCGATCTCACTCCTCCTGCATCCGATGGAGGAAGCGTGATCACAAGCTATACTGTAACTTCCATACCTGGAGGCATAACAAAGACAGGTACGACAAGTCCGATAATCGTAACCGGCTTGACAAATGGTACGGCATATACCTTCACGGCAACTGCCACCAGCGCCATAGGTACAGGCCCAGCATCTGCCGCTTCAACCAGCGCGACGCCCGGATCAGTTCCGGGAGCTCCTGTTATGAATGGCGCCACTGCAGGTTACATGCAGGCAGTGATCTCTTTTTCTCCTCCTGCATCCAATGGCGGAAAAGCGATTACGATGTATAATGTGACCGCGAATCCCGGAGGTCTGATCGTCAGCAAGTCGTCAAGTCCGATTACAGTAAACGGGCTGGCCTACGGCACCAACTACACTTTCACCGTGACAGCGACCAATGCTTATGGCACAGGTTCCGCGTCATCGGCTTCGAGTGTCGCTCCTCTTGGGCTGGTTCCATCAGCCCCAAGGACTGTTACCGCCATTGCTGGAAACGCGCAGGCTACGGTAAGCTTCACGCCTCCGGCGAACAATGGAGGCGCACCGATTACATCGTATACAGTGACATCGAGCCCAGGATCCAAAATCGCGACTGGTCTGACAAGCCCGATAGTTGTAACCGGTCTCACAAACGGTACGTCATATACCTTCACGGTCAAGGCGACGAATGCCGTCGGCACAGGACCTGCTTCAACGCGCTCCCTGGCGGTAAGGCCCGCGGCATTGCCGGGTGCACCTACAGTTGGAAAGATAACTGCAGGCATTGGACAGGCTACAGTTGCGTTCACCGCTCCGGTTTCAAACGGAGGCAGTCCGATCACATCGTATACCGTTACTTCAAATCCCGGTGGATTTACAGCTGCAAAGAAAACAAGTCCGATTATTGTAACAGGTTTGACAGGAGGAACTCCTTATACCTTTACAGTAACTGCGACGAATGCGCTCGGTACTGGCGCTGCATCAGCAGCTTCCGGCGCAGTAACTCCTACTGCCGCCGTCCCAGGAGCACCTACGGCGGCTAAGGCCGTCAGGGGTAATGCTCAGGCGACTGTCAGTTTCACGGCTCCTCTTGCCAACGGCAGCGCGATCACAGGTTATACTGTGACTTCGAATCCAGGTGGAATAACTGTAGGCGGAGCCGCCAGCCCGATAGTTGTTCCCGGACTCAAGAACGGGACATCTTACAGATTCAATGTCAAGGCGACTAACGGGGTTGGAACCGGAGCAGTTTCGGCGTATTCAGCGGCCGTAGTTCCAGCAACAGTACCTGCTGCGCCGACAATCGGTACTGCAGTGGCTGGAAATGGGCAGGCAACTGTCAGTTTCATCCCAGTTCCTCTTGCATCCAATGGTGGAACTGCGATCACATCCTATACTGTGACATCGGCTCCAGGAGGCTTGACTGCCTCTAAGACGACAAGTCCTATAATTGTGACCGGACTGACAAATGGTACGGCTTATACGTTCTCGGTGACAGCCAACAACGCGGTTGGAACCGGCGCGGCATCCGCTTCGACCACAGCTGTTACGCCTGTGACGTTGCCCGGGGCCCCGACTGCAGTCAGCGCAGCAGCAGGAAATGCTCTGGCGACCGTCAGCTTCACTGCGCCTGCATCCAACGGAGGAAGTGCGATAACCTCATACACTGTGACTTCGTCTCCTGGCGGCAAGACCGCAACCGGAGCGGCAAGTCCGCTTGTTGTCAACGGTCTTACGAACGGAACAGCCTATACATTCACTGTAAAGGCGACCACTTCGATCGGCACAGGCCCTGCATCGGCAGCTTCCGTCAAAGTTACTCCGGCAACCTTGCCCGGAGCGCCGAAGATCGGTAAGGCCGTAAGGCTCAGCTCCACCCAGGTCAGAGTTCCGTTCACCGCACCCACGAGCAACGGTGGCAGCGTGATCACCTCGTACACGGTGACGTCAAATCCTGGAGGCATAACATCAACGGCTAAGGCAAGTCCGATAACTGTGAATGGACTGACGACGGGTACGCCATATACATTCACGGTAAATGCGACAAATGCCATCGGTACTGGAGCCGCATCAGTGGCATCCAATGCTGTGACACCTTAAACATAATAATAACCTTGACAGCCGGGGAGGGAGAAATCCCTCCCCGTTTTTTTCTGGAGAAGAATATCTTTCAGACATGGGGCAGGGATATTATTCTTTGAGCCAAAAAGAACCGCAACCCGAAGGGAGACAGGTTCTCCTGGATATTGCATTTAGAGGTTCCCTTTATTTTCCTCTGCGCATTTCTGCCGCACGCCGGCAGGCCCCGCAATTTTCCAGCGATAGGGTTTTAACCCATGCGCCGATAGGGTTTGTCCTCATAGCTTATCGGACACTGGAAATATATAATGCCACAGGAAACATCCATGGAGGGCGCTTCTGCGGGTTCAAACTAGTGTCATGTATCGCAAATATGCCGAATAAAATCATGTCTGTTTTTGATGCGGATTTGGCTTGGATGGAACAAGGCGATACTGAAGTATCGTCGGTTCCGGCCAAGACGAAGGCCGCGCAAAAAGAGGCATAACCGCATTACGGCGTGGGTCTTTCGGCGTTCAGCCCGTCCGCCTCCGCACAACGATGCTTCAGCATCGCCTTAGCGGAGTCGTACAGACTGAACATCCAAAATCCCCCACGTTTTATTTCGGCCTATTTGTGATACATGACACTAGGTTTAATAACCGGTAAGAATGGAGGGATGCTCAATGAAACAGGATACTCACATCAGTCTTGGGAACGGCTTGCTATCGCCTTTGAGAAACTTTGTTTTCAGGAGGGGGGCGAAAATAAAATTAGATGGCATCTGCAGTTCCAGTCATCAATACGGCGGGGATTTGTCGAACCGGCTGCTCTTGAACAGGCAGCCGGCGTGGTTCATGAAATTCCTGAAAAAAGCGCCGGTGAATGCAGCCCAGAATGAGGATGTCGGGGAAATGGATCAGGCCTGATTTGATTGCCTTGCCAGGCGCAACCATGGCAATGACAGGTATGTTATTCGTACTTGTCATATCAAATCACACATTTGCCTAATCACTAAATCTCCCAATCAGTAAATCATCCAATCACTAAATACTCAAGGTAGGGTTTTCCCCCGTCTGACAGTAGGGAAAATACCCATATGTCTGAAGGTGGGACTATCATATATTGAATCTTGCAAAATAAGAATGGCGGATAAGGATTCAATGGAACCAAAAATCAAAAAAGGAGTAGAAGATGAAAAAGTCGAGCAAGAAAACCGTGCCTGCTAAAAAGTCGAAGAGCATGAAGAAATTCCAGTCCTTCAAATGGGCATCCAATCAGGACGTTAACGAGGTATGCCTCGCAGGCGACTTCAACGGCTGGACTCCTGTGCCGATGGAAAAAACGAATGATGCGTTCCAGGCGCTGGTCGAACTTGAACCGGGTGAATACCAGTACAAGTTCATAATTGACGGACAATGGATTCACGATCCTGCAGCTCCAAAAGCCACCTTGAATGCATTCGGGACGACAAACAGCGTTGTCTTCGTAGACTGACAGATGCGGATTGGGGGAAGTCAATTGATCTGCTGGAAACAAGGGAGGGCTTATGAAACAGGAAATTTATTCCTGTCTGGAGAAGTATCTGCTGTCGCCCCTCGGGAAACTTGCTTTCAGGGATGTCTCGAAATATAAAGTCCCTGTCATAGGCCGTTTCGGGAATCATTCCGGAGGTATGCCGGGAAATCGCCTTCTCTTGAACAATCAGCCGGCATGGTTCGTAAAATTTATAAAGAAAGGATCTGGAAATGAAAGGTAACAGCAGGATAATTGAGAAATTGAACAATCTCCTGGCGGATGAACTGACGGCGATCAACCAGTACATCGTGCATTCTGAAATATGCGAGAACTGGAAATACAAGCACCTGCACGAGGCTACAAAAAAACGTGCGATTGATGAGATGAAACACGCGGAAAGGCTGATCGCCAGGATAATATTTCTCGAGGGGATGCCGATTGTCAGCAGCCTCAACAAGATCCATGTCGGCGCTGAAGTCCCGAGCCAGATTGACAACGACTGGAGAGCTGAAGACGTTGCAATTAAATCCTACAACGAAGGCATTCACCTCGCAGTGGAGGTCGGTGACAATGGAACCCGTGAGCTCATGGAGTCAATCCTCAAGGATGAGGAAGGCCATATCGACTGGATTGAGGCGCAGAAGGACCAGTTGAAGCAGATGGGTGTGGAAAACTACCTGTCAGCGCAGGTGGAATGATAACACGTCAGTTTCTATTGCATGCGATGAATTCAGGTAGGGCGCTCTCGGCGAGAGCCCTGCGGACTCCTCGGCGAGGCGTCCCTACCTAATGCTTAAACATGTGTTAGCTAGACAGTGCTCGAAAAGGCATAACTAAAACACACCTCGCGGGGTTAACTACAAACAATGAAATCAAGGCGAATTCGTTGGTAGTCAAGCTCGCAAGAGCTGTTCCCTGCGATTTTTTCGAGTTGCGACCTTTTCGAGCAGGCTCTGACTGGCACGGCTGATTGAGAATGAAATATTCTGGAGGCTTATGTCCAATTCAATAGCAGACAAGAAACCCGGAGATGTCTCAATCCTCCTGTGCGGCCAGGCAGGACAGGGCATCCAGACCGTGGAACACCTTCTGATGAGGATACTCAAGTCCAGCGGCTACTGTCTCTTCACGGGCAAGGAATACATGTCGCGGGTCCGAGGCGGAATGAATTCAACCAGCATCAGGATTTCCGGCAGCCCCGTATCAGCTCCATCGAACCGCATCGACATCCTGGTCCCGCTTGACAAGGGAGGCGTAAGCCATGTAAGCTGCATGCTGACTTCCAATACTGTCGTAATTGGCGAGAAGGATTCCTGTGGTGGTGAAATTCCAAACGGCGTCGCTCTGCTCGATGTTCCATTTTCAAAAATCGCCGCTGAAACAGGGAACAAGGTTTATTCGAACACTGTTGCTGTCGGAGCATTGTTATTCCTCCTTGGCCTGGAACTTGAACCGAACCTCCATCACATAGGCGAGTTCTTTTCGGGAAAGCCGGATGATGTCGTAAAGAAGAATCTCGAGGCGGCGGGAAAAGGTTATGCATCTTTGGCAGGAACGGGGACTGCACGGCTGCAGATGGAGTTCAAAAGCAGTCCTGATGTGAAGGAGCAGCTCCTCCTGAGTGGAGCAGAGGCGGTATCGTTGGGCGCTCTCGCAGGCGGATGCAATTTCATTTCCTCTTATCCCATGTCGCCTTCAACGGGAGTATTGTCGTTTCTGGCACAGCATGGAAGTGAATTCGGCATTGTCGTCGAACAGGCCGAAGACGAGATCGCCGCAATCAACATGGCCATAGGCGCCTGGTACGCCGGTGCAAGGGCGATGGTCACAACTTCAGGCGGCGGTTTTGCGCTGATGACTGAAGGACTGAGCCTGGCGGGAATGCTGGAATCCCCGCTGGTGATCCATCTCGCGCAAAGACCCGGCCCCGCCACCGGGCTTCCAACAAGGACCGAACAGGGTGATCTCGAATTCGCCTTGTATGGCGGCCATGGGGAGTTCCCCAGGATAATATTCGCTCCCGGCACCTTGGAGGAGGGGTTCACCCTGGCTCATAGGGCTTTTTCCGTCGCCGACAAATACCAGGTCCCTGTAATCATTCTGACAGACCAGTTCTTCATGGACTCCTGCTGTAATACGCCAGTATTCAAGCTGGATGACGTGGACAGGGAAAAGCATTTCACAGGGACTTCCGCAGGCTACAGGAGATATGAAATGGCGGCAAATGGAATTTCCCCGCGCGGAATTCCAGGACTCGGAGATGGGCTTGTCTGCGTCGACAGCGACGAGCATGACCAGGAAGGGCATATAACTGAAAACAGTGTCATGCGCACCATGATGGTCGACAAGAGACTGAAGAAGCTGGAATCGTCCATGGATGACTTCATACCTCCCAGGCTGTTCGAGACAGGCAGCAGCAATAACCTGATCGTGTGCTGGGGCTCCGCGTTGTCCGCCGTCCGCGAGGCAGTGGAGATCCTTGGAAGGGACGACACGGCGGTCCTGCATTTCAGCCAGGTGTTCCCTCTTGACGCAGCGCTGGTCAGGGAACATTTCTCTAAGGCTGAGAAGACCATCCTTGTTGAAGGCAATGCCACTGGGCAGTTCGGCAGGATTCTAAAAGGTTGCACCGGCGTGGATTTCCATGGCAGAATCCTCAGATACAACGGGCTCAGCTTTGCTTCCGATGAACTTGCGGCAAAGATAAATTCCTGCCTGCAGGAGGGAAAATGAACAGGTTCGACATGGAGCTTTCCGACATTGCCTGGTGTCCCGGATGCGGGAACTATGGTATTCTGAATGTCCTCAAGAAGACATTGGACGAGCTTGGAATCCAGCCTGAGAAGATGGTGCTTGTCTCAGGCATAGGACAGGCAGCGAAGATCCCGCATTATTTCAGGACGAACTTCTTCAATGGACTCCATGGCAGGGCCCTGCCGCCGGCCACGGCGATAAAGGCTTCCAATCCTTCCCTGACTGTCATTGCGGAAAGCGGCGACGGAGACATGTATGGTGAAGGCGGAAACCATTTCATCCATACGATCCGCAGGAATCCCGGCATAACCAACATCGTCCACAACAACATGGTGTATGGCCTGACAAAGGGCCAGGCTTCGCCAACGAGCCAGGCAGGCTTCAAGACGCCCATACAGGTCGGTGGAGTCTTCCTGGAGCCGTTCAACCCTATCGCCGTCGCGCTTGCACTGGACGCAACCTTCGTGGCCAGGGCCTTCATAGGGGATCAGGACAGGACGAGGGAGATTTTCAAGAAGGCCCTCATGCATAAGGGCTATGCACTGGTGGATGTCTTCCAGCCATGTTTCACATTCAACAAGATCAATACATTCCAGTGGTTCAGGGAGCACACGTATTATCTTGACGATACTCACGATGTCCACAACAGGAACCAGGCGTTCCAGAAGGCGGTCGAGACGGACAAGCTCCCTCTTGGCGTCTTCTATGAAAATACCGGCAGGAAGACTTTCGAGGAGAACATCCAGGAAACAGGGAAGGCGGTTCTTCCTCTTCACAGCCAGGAGACGGACTACGGAAAACTGAAGGATCTGATTCTTAAATTCAAATGAAAGGTGCAGTATGAGCAAGCTTACAGAGAAAAAATGCGAACCCTGCTCAGGTGGTGTCGAACCTCTCGCAGGTGAAAAGATATGCATGATATCGAAGCAGATATCGACTGAATGGAAGGTCGTCGAGGAACATCATCTTGCGAGGGAATTCAAGTTCATCAATTTTGTCGAAGCGCTCAAGTTTGTCAACAAGGTCGGATGTCTCGCAGAATCCGAAAAGCATCATCCCGATATCCATCTGTCATGGGGCAAGGTGAAGATTGAAATCTACACACATAAGATAGACGGCCTCCATGAGAACGATTTCATCCTGGCCGCGAAGATAGACAAGCTGATGCCGGGAACTGCAATATAAATTGCAGAAGAGGAGCTGGATAGGATAAGCAGCTATGGAGCTTGTTCGTTGTCAAGCACGTGTCTGGGCAGGCCTGGGTAACGCAGACATTCTTGTCTGCGGTTTCTAAAGGAGGTGGATATGATCAATTTCAAATACCTGATCATCGGCGGAGGCATGACGGCTGACTCTGCAGTGCAGGGGATAAGGCAGGTCGATCCTGACGGGAGTATCGGCATGATAAGCTCCGAAAAGGACAAGCCCTACAACAGGCCTCCGCTTTCAAAGGGCCTCTGGAAGGACAAGCCGTTTGAAGGAATATGGAGGAAGACGGATTCAATGGGCGTGAAGATTCTCAATGGTTATTCCGCCATGAAGATCGATGCGGTGCAGAAACAGGTCGTCGATGATGCGGAAAACATCTATTCCTATGATAAACTGCTGCTGGCAACTGGCGGCAGGCCGAGGAGGCTCCCTTTCGGGGGTGACGACATCATTTATTTCCGGACAGCCGAGGATTACAGGAAATTGAGGATGCTATGCGAAAAAGGACGGAAGTTTGCGGTAATAGGCGGAGGTTTCATAGGTTCTGAAATCGCGGCCGCACTCAGGCTGAACGGCAAGGAAGTAATCATGATCTTCCCGGAAAACGGCATAGGAGACCGTGTCTTTCCACGCGGTCTCTCCGAGTATCTCAATTCATATTACCGTGGAAAAGGTGTCGAGATTGTTGCCGGGGATATTGTTGAAGGGCTTGAGAGGAAGGATGGCCGGATCATTCTGATTACTGGTAAAAGACAGGAGTTGCTTGTCGACGGAGTCGTTGCGGGCCTTGGTATAGAGCCTAATATCGAGCTGGCAGTTCAGGCTGGAATAAAGACAGGGAACGGGATTGTGGTCGATGAAATGCTTCGCACAAACCTTCCGGACATATTTGCCGCAGGAGACGTCGTGGAATTCTACAATCCGTCACTGGACAGGAGGCTCCGGGTTGAACATGAGGACAACGCGAACACGATGGGGGGCGCAGCAGGCCGTGGCATGGCTGGCGGGATTGAACCATATTACCATCTGCCATTCTTCTATTCCGACATGTTTGATCTCGGCTACGAGGCCGTCGGGATCCTGGATTCAAGGCTGGAAACTTATGCCGACTGGAACATTCCCAACGAGAAAGGCGTCATTTACTATATCGAGAAGGAGCGCCTCGTCGGAATCCTTCTGTGGAATGTCTGGAACAAGATCGAGGATGCACGCAAATTGATTTCACTTGCCCGCTTCAATCCTAAAGCTGGCATCAGGTGAGCAATGATCAAGTAAAACTGGAAAGGGACGGAAATGAAAGTCTACGAGATTCTGAAGGAGAAGGGAAACAAAGTCCATTGCATATGCCCTGAAGCCACTGTGATGGATGCCGTTGCGCTCCTGTGCGGGTGTAATGTGGGTTCCCTTGTGGTGACAGATGGAACCGGGGCTGTGAAGGGAATAGTGACCGAGCGCGACATCCTCAGGAACGTCGCGGCGTATTCAAACAACAGGATAAAGGTCGAGGACATAATGTCAAAGGGAGTGGTCATTGGACTGCCGGACGACGACATTGAAAACATCATGAAGGTGATGACGCAGAAAAGGGTCCGGCATCTTCCCATAATGAACAAGGGGAAGCTTGCCGGTCTAATATCCATAGGGGACGTGCTGAAGAGCCTCCAGGATGAGAAGGATGCCAAGATCCGGTATCTGGAGAACTATATTTCCAGCGGATATCTGGCATAGCGGCCTTGCCATCCGTCTTGCGTCCGCCCACCTTCTGCTCCCAACACGGTAGAAGCCCCTGCAGGATATCATTAGCCATTAAATGGAGTGCTGTAAACTGCCTTAAACTTGTTTCTACGGCAGCAATTACGTACGCATATGGTATATCGCAACTAAGACAGTAGGCACGTCTGCGAGTAAGATGCTTATACCTATGCTAAGTCGCTTGTAGAGAAGCCTCCGGCGGCCAATACCTCGTGTATACGCGGGAAGAGGCTGCATACTGAGCGGATTCTTGATTGATCTTAGGATTTGCTACCAACTCATATGTCCGGAATTGCTTCTCGAACGCTTCTCGTCTCTCTTTGTATTTCTGATCCATGTATCTGCACCCCCCTGTCGAAGCACAATAATCCAGCCGACATGTCGACTGGATAAGGTAGTATCATGGGATAGGCAAGTCAATGATGATTCCAGTTTTACACCAGCAAAGCCACATGATGATCCACGGTGACAACCGTAAGGGCGGCTGGGGAAATTATGAAGTTAAAAAGATGGTCGGGGCGGGAGGATTCGAACCTTCCTCCTTCTTCTCCCAGGACTGGCGGTTCCGCCAAGATTATATAAGACGATATTCCATGATGCTGTGGTATTTTGGGAAACACGGTTTAAATTATTTTGACCCTTGCAGATTTCATTAGGCGGATTCAATAGGAACTGGTAGTTTCAACGAAAGGCCTCAATATGAGAACGAGCATGTACAGGACTTCATTTTTACTTTTAATCGGTATTTCCACTGTTTCGCTGGCCCTGCTGCTTTCCGGATGCATCAAGAGCAAGACCGTCATCAAGGTCAAGAAGGATGGCTCAGGGGATATCGTAGTGACGAACATTTTCTCGAAGGAATGCGTGGCGATGTTCGACATGCAGATGAAAAGCATCAAGGAGGCCGGCGGCGGAGCGGACGGCAATCCTGGCATGAAAGATCCATTCTACGATGAGGAGAAGATAAAGAAGGATGCGAAAAAATACGGGGCGGATGTCCAGTTTGTCAAAGCTGTCAAATATGACAAGGACGGTTGCCGCGGCTTTGTCGCCCAGTATTCATTTCCTGATGTCAACAAGGTAAGGCTCGGTCTGAAGGACAAGGCGTTCGAGCCTGAAATGTCGATGGCTCCGGTGGATGACGGCGACGAACCGGACCGTGCCGGCAGCAGGAAGGATTCGTTCAGGTTCAATTTCGAAAAAGGTGAAACAGCCAGGCTCCGGATCGTGGGGCCGGCGGTTCCCGACAAGAAGGCCGAAGCGGCAGCTCCCGCGGGAAAGGCCGAAGACAAGGCGCCCGTTGTTCCGGTGGTGCAGACCCCGGAAGAAAAGGTACAGATACAGCAGCTCATGGCAAACGGGAATCCCCTCGGTCTTTCAGGCAATGAGACGCAGGAACAGTTTGCCAGGAAGATGTTCTCAGGCATGCGCATCACCATGTCCGTCGAGGTTGACGGTGCGGAAATCAAGTCAAATGCAACCTACAAGGTCGGGGACAAAGGCGCCAGATGCACTCTTTTCGACATGGATATGGACCGTCTCATGGAAATCCCCTCATTCACAAGGCGGATGATGGCCGGAGGGCCTGGCGAAGAGCTGCTCGGGATTTATTCCTCAATACCGGAAAATCCGGGTTTTGTGATCGAGAAGAACAAGGAAACTCTTGTTGAATTCAAATAGGGAACTTCTGGATCATAGAGGTTTCCAGAGTCATCCCACAGGATGACGGATGGATGGATTTATTCGCCCGTGGCGAATTGTTGGATGAATGGATGATTGGGTTTGAGTTCAAGATAACACAGAAGTCATGGAGACACATGTGAATTATTAGAAAGGCATTTCGGATAATTTATCTAGGATGTTTTGGGTCTTATGTCTTTGATACCCAACCATCCATCAATCCAGGCATCCAATCATCCATGGGACGGTAGTGGAGGTTTCTATAAGAAAGGGTTATTCATGAAAAATATCAGGGGGCTTTTCGTTTCTTTCCCGGGCCGGCTTCCAGTCGCAATAATTTTCTTCTCGTGCCTGCTGCAGTGGACCTCATATGCCCAGGAGCCCCAGAAGGCCGGGCAGGCAACCGAGAAGAATCCCGCCGCGCAGGATCGGAAGGAGCTAAAGCCCGGTGGCCCGAAGACCAAGGACTACGGCGCTGGCTTTGAGAAATTCTACAAGCTCGGGCTTCCAGATGTTTCTACTGCCAAATATGTGAAGCTCGAACTCTATGATTACGGCAACTCCTCCATGTCTGGATTCCATATCCGCTCCATGGGGATTACCGGCAACGCCTGGATGCTCAAGGAGGACAAGGCGGGCAAAAGCCTCTTCATTGTGGACAACTGCCGGTTGATGGAGGTCTACGATCATGAGACTCTTGCAAAAATCAAGGCCAGGGAGATAGAGGAGAAGGTGAAGCAGGGAAAGGAGCAGAAGAAGAAGATAATCCGTTTCTCATACTCCGCTGACGGAAGGACCTCCGGAAAATGGGAGGAGGTCGACCTGAAAAAGGATCTGGCGAAGATCATGGAGTACTTCAACAAGAAGAAAGGCGATGAAGCTGTTGGCCGCAATAATTATGAATATGAGCAGATGTCAAGGGATGGCGGATACGGCATGCTTCTCCTTACCGCCGTCCATGCATACAGGCAGGGTTGCAAGGATGAGGCCAACCAGCTCGCAGGGAAGCTCTTTGAGAATGCAAAGGAACCGCAGAAGGTCATAACCCAGGGCATGACTGTCCTTGCTGAGGGCAGATACAATGAAGTTATGGGCAGGTTCTTCGCGGAAGGCGACTGGAACGCGCTCGGAAAGGAGCTCGACGGCCTTCTGTCCACCTTCTCTTCAGGCTGGCGCAACGCAGGCGCTGTCAGGATGCTTTCCGGACACGTGAAGGAACGCGCTGCGGCCACGGAGCCGCCGGAGCTGGCGGATCCGCGTCTCACGGACGAGGACAGGAAGCTGGCGGTGGAGATTGCAGGTTCCGAGACCCCGACGTCCGATGTCTTCTCCTACCGCAGGGGGCTATGGGTCATGCATGCTGGAAAAACATCCCGCGGCAAGTCTGGAAATGAAAGCATCACCGACAGGATTACCTCCCGCGGCATGAAGTCCGTACCTCTTCTCCTCGCCCTTCTGAAGGATGATTATCTTACAAGGATGGATCTGTCAAGGATTAGAGGCCATTCATACATCAGCCATCGTTCGGACGCTTCGGCCGAGGACAGGAACAATGAGATATACCAGCAGATGAGGCGTCCGGCGTCGCGTGCGGATTTCGCGGCCTCGCTCCTCAGGCCGCTGCTTTCGAACCAGGATGAGTACGAGTCCATCAAGGAAGGGCCGGGGGGCATCTTCGACGCCTGTTCCGAATGGTATGAGCAGAACAAGGACAAGACTCCTGTCGAGCTTGCCAAGGCCTATATGGCCGACGAGGATTCATCCCGGAAGGAGGAGGCGATCAATTTCCTGATCAAGAACGGAGGCGAAGAAGATATCAAGGGCATTGAGAAGTACTTTCTCGAATCTGGCGCTTCAGACTATTCAGCGATACAGCTAGCCCAGGAATATGTCCGGAAACGCGGTGAAAAGGCCAGGGATTTCGTTGAGAAGTTCATCAAGAAGCTCGAGGAGGTCAAAGCCGAGGACGTAAACGAGGGGGATGGGAACGACTACATGAAGAAAGCCACCGCCGATGCGATAAAGAACTTCAATGATGCGATCTCGTCGGAAACGGCACAGGACATCATAGACGGGATCCTTTCAGGCAGGAGGAAATTAGAAGAAAGCTTCACTTCCCTCTCCGGGAAGCTCCAGCGCGAGAGCAGGGATAATGCCGAGAAGATCATCCTGACTGCGGCGCTGAACGCAAAAGATCCCGATCTCAGCCTGGGATTCCTCTCTTTCTCAGACAGGAATTCGATGGCAGTATTTGAATTCGATGGTGAATCCGAGGCGGAAGAAGCAGGGGAGGCGCCGCTTGGAAACGTTGAACTGTGGAAGAAGCTTCTCGCAGATGAAAGGAAGACGCAGCGCCGCGGAAATGATTCCCAGATGACCGTGGGTGACTCCGTAGCCGTCAGCATGGATTCGAAATATGACCGGGAAGCCGGACAGGGCAGATACAGGGCTTTCCAGATACTTGGGACGGACCGCATGATGCCGGTAGTCAGGAGCCGCGTCGCAAAAATACTCGAAGGGAAGAAGGAGATGGAGCTTCCACCTTATCCGGATGCAAAGAACATATCAGCCGAGGAAAGGCGGAAGATTATCGACGGTCTAAAGGTTTCGCCCGAGCCTGAAAAGGCGATGGCAGGACTTTCAAACGATGAACTGCTGGCAGTCGTAGAGGAGGCTGACAGGAAGCCTGAAGAGCTGTCCAGGTTTTATGCATGCGCGAACAAGGTGAGAACAGTTGAGACCGAAATTCCCGGCCTGCTGAAGTTCGACGAAGTAAAGGCGGCCGAAGGCAAAGCGCTCGACAAGGAGACGCTGGAGAAAATATTCGCAATCTGCAAAACCTCGGCTTCCGGAGGGTTGGACATGAGTGTTCAAATTACAAGGAAAGGATGCCTCGGGGGAGTTTCAATAAGGTTCTTGAAAAGGGATGACAAGGGGATGGGCTATCTGCCCGGTCAAAAAGAGACCAAGGGCTTCGTTTCGGCGTGGATGGGCGGGAACAGTTCCTACGCATCGGCAAGCTGGCCTCTTGACCAGGATCTTAAAAAGGTAAAGGATAAGAAAGAGGTAGATCTGCTTGAAGAAGCCCTCGAAGAGGTTGAAACCGACATGAAGGATACGGTACTGGCAAAGCAGAATGAATTCTGGAAGAGCATCGGGGAATGGTGTGCCGGCAAAGGGAATATCCTTTATGGCACCGACATGTGCTTTTCTGCAATTTCCGCGAAGAAGGAGCAGGCACCGGAGAAGAAGCCTGAAAACGCAGAAGGAGACAAGGTGAAAAATAACGATATCAAGGAGGAGGGAAAATGAGCCAGTCCAATATTGAGAGATGGGACAGGGTCAAGGAAAAAGTTTCGCTTATGCAGGACGGCATCGGCAAGGTCATTGTCGGCCAGGACAAGATTGTTCTTGAAATGATGATCTCACTACTCTGCAAGGGGCATTGTCTGATTGTCGGAGTGCCGGGACTTGCCAAGACGCTGCTTGTCAGCACTCTCGGCCAGCTTCTCGGCCTCTCGTTCAGGAGGATCCAGTTCACGCCCGACATGATGCCGATGGACATAATAGGGAGCGAGATCCTGCAGGATGATGAAGCTGGGATAAAGCGCAGGTTTGAATTTTCACCCGGCCCTATTTTCGCAAACCTGATACTGGCTGATGAGATAAACAGGACTCCCCCGAAAACCCAGGCGGCCCTTCTTGAAGCCATGCAGGAGAAACAGGTGACCGTCTCCGGCAGGACAATGAAGCTGCATGAGCCTTTCATCGTATATGCCACCCAGAATCCGATCGAGCATGAAGGCACATATCCTCTGCCGGAGGCGCAGCTTGACAGGTTTTTCTTCAACCTCCTGATAGACTATCCGAGCATTGACGAGGAGAGGCTGATTGTCCAGAAGACTACAGGAAGGCATTCCGTGGAGCTGAAAAGCATCTTCTGTCCGGAGGATGTGGCGGAGCTCCAGGATGCCGCGCTTGATGTGCCTGTGCCGGACAATGTACAGGATTACATCCTGAGGATTGTCAATTTCACCAGGCCCGTCTCAAAACTTTCGGACGACTATATCAGGCAGTATGTCGCGTGGGGAGCCGGACCGAGGGCGTCGCAGAATCTTACAAGGGCGGCCAAGGCGCTCGCCCTCCTGAAAGGCAATCCATCGGCTTCCGTCGAGGAGGTCCGTGAAGTCGCAAGGCCGGTGCTCAGGCACAGGGTGATACCCAACTACAACGCCACCGGCGAAGGCATATCCGTTGAAACTATAATCGACCATGTGCTTGAGACAGCAAAGTAGAAGCTGGAACAACCCGTCTTCTACAGAGGAGCAAAATGGCAGAGACCCTGTTCAAATATCTGAAGTCCGATGACATAAGGAAGCTCTCATCGTTCGAATTCGCTCCTAAAGCCATTGCCGAAGGCTATCTTTCCGGAAGGCACAAGTCCTCCTCGCGCGGCAACTCGGTCGAATTCAGGGACTACAGGCAGTTTGTGAACGGGGATGATCCTGCGCTGGTCGACTGGCGCGTGCTTGCTAGGACCGACCGTGAATATCTGCGGACCTACGAGCAGGAGACAAACCTGGAATGCCATGTCTTCCTGGACAGCAGCGCTTCAATGGGATACGGCAGAAAGATCACCAAGCTTGAATACGCGTCCTTTTTTACCGCGGTGCTCTGCTATCTAGTCGTGAAGAACACCGACAAGGTGTCCCTGCAGATCTTCGACGACAAGATCCGCAGCTACTTCCCTCCGGGCAGCACCGGCCGGCATTTGAATTCCCTGATGCACGCGCTCGAGAATAATTTTTCCGGTAACAGGACATCTGTGTCGGAGGCGCTCAGGCGGTCTTTCCCACTCCTCAAAAGAAGAGGGACGCTTGTGATAGTATCAGATTTCTTCGATGATCCGGCAGCTGTGTTCTCTGCGCTCAGCCCGTATCTCCACAGACACTTCAGGATTCACCTCTTCCATGTACTCGCACCTGAGGAGATGGATCTTGCGGATATCGGATATGCTACTTTCGAGGACATGGAGACCGGGCGCAGGATAGTGGCGAATGCCGACAATATCCGCAGGCATTATAAGAACGCGATGAACGAACACATGAACGCAATGAGGCAGCTTGCGGTCAGGCGGAACGTCGACTATCAGATCGCCAGGACGGACGCCCATTATTTCAATCTGCTCGACAGGCTGGTGAAATGAAGATAATTCTTCTAAATTCGGTACTGCTTCCCATGCTTGCGCTCATCCTGCTGCCGCTGATGATCCATCTTTTCGCCAAGGGCAGGCCGCGTGTCCACATGTACAGCTCCATTGAATTCATCCTGCGCATAATGAAGAACACGATGCGGATTAAAAAGCCCCAGGACTATATCCTGCTTGTCCTGAGAACTCTTTTCGTGGCGGCGCTGATTCTTGTATTTCTCCAGCCTCTTCTTTTTACCGGAGGAAAAACTTCCGGCATGTTCCGCAGGAACAATATTGCCGTGATCGTCGATTCAACCGCTTCAATGGCCGTCATAGACGGAGCTCAGACACGCTTCGCGGCGGCATGCGCGGAAGCTTCGGAAATACTTTCAGGACTGGGCTCGAAGGATACCGCGAACGTGGTATGGCTGAATTCAAAGCCATCGTCCATCTTCCCCGAAATGGGAGTCAATTTCACATATCTCAGGGGAGAGCTCCAGAAGGCGCAGGTGACCTCCGAGGCAGGAGATATCAGGGAGGCAGTCCGCATGGCTGCAGCCATGCTTGACGGAACAGAAGGCAGGAAGGAGATATGCGTGGTTTCCGATTTCCAGAAGGCGGCCTGGGAAAAAATCATCCTCGACGTTCCGGAGGATGTCGAAATTGTAAAAATCAAGGTAGGTGGAGGCGATGCGCCAAACCTCGCTGTCACCTCCTTCAGATGCGAACCTCCTCTTCCCCTGTGCGGTGAGGAGATAAGCTTCTACTGCGAGGTGAACAACTATTCGTCCCAGCCGAGGCAGACGACCCTCTTCTTCAGCGTCCAGGAAAGCCGCCAGTCCCGCGAAATCATGCTTCCGCCGCAGGGCAGGGCCACGGCCATGTTCAAACATGCCTTCGCACAGCCTGGAATTTCCAAGGCCACGGTCTTCCTCAACGAGGATTCATTCACCGGTGATGACAGGAGGTTCCTCAGCGTGAATGTCAGCCAGAGCCTCAGGGTAGGAATACTCCCGGATGAGAAGTCCACTGCAAAGGCCTGGAAGAGGGCCCTTGACTCCCTGACATGGGCAAGGGCTGAATTCATTTCAGAAAAGGATCTTGCCGGTGATCTCCCCTATGACGTCCTGATGCTTGCCGGCTGGAAGGGAAATGGAGCTGAAGCTCTTTCAGAAAAGCTTAAACAGGGTGCCTGCATAATATGCATGCCAGGCGAGGTGGCGGACTTGTCAGGGATCATTCAGCTTTCCGGAAGATCCGATTCTGCGGACTTCGCAAAACAGGCCGTCAGGTATGAGAAGTCCGAGGATAGGACTCACAGGCTTAAGATCTCGAATGGAAAGGATGAGATGTTCAGGCTGTTCGAGGACGGCGGGAGCGTCAATCCTGCGGCAGGAATTTTCAAAGGGAGGATAGTTTTTCCAAAGTGGCCTTTTGAAAATGAAGTTCTGCTTTCCTATGATGACAATATGCCGGCCCTGATAAAGATGAGGAATTCAGGCATCCTTTTCATTTGGAACATGCCCCTTGGCCGCGATTTCAGCACAATGCACGCCCAGCCCGGATTCCTGCCGTTCATCGCCGAGCTTATGCTCTCATCGCGGAATCCAGGCAGGACAGGGCCGGCTGAAACTGTGGAGTTTTTCCCCGGCGATTCGATGACGCTGCGGATGGACAGGGATTCCCTTGGTTCGGATATTTCGTTGCGGGATGAGAACGAGAAGGAGATACCTGTGGAAATAAAGCGTTCAGGCGGTAAGGCTTATTTTGTCACAGCCCCCATTCGCTCCACCGGCTTTTACACCTGGAAATACAGGGGCAGGGACACCGGTGCCGGGGTTGTGAATTTTCCGCCGGTGGAATCAGACCTGGCCTCTGTTCCGGCCGAGCTTGCCGCCAGGACGAAGGATTCTGTCATCGTGTCCGGCGGCAGCGATGTAAGAAGGATGAGGGATGGATTGAATCTCTGGCCAATGATCCTTCTTGCGGCGCTCGGGCTGGCGCTCGCTGAAGGGCTGGCGCTTTTCTGGGTTGAACGTACATGACCAATGGCTTGAAAATAAACACAGGGTGCAAATAAATGAATCCGGTTCTTCCAGTTGAAAACCTTCTGGTCATTTTCACCGCGGTTATCGCGGCGGCGGCGGTGCTTTCCTGGAAAACTTCATCCAAGTGCAGTTCCGGAAGAAGGATTCTGATGCTGGTGCTGAGGCTTTCCGGATTCCTGATCCTTTCTGCTGTTGCATTCAATCCCGGGAAATGGATCAGCAGTTCCGATGACAAGAAAAGCGAATGGCATGTCCTGCTTGACCGCAGTGCGAGCATGTCGGTGTCCGACGTGAACGGCGGGACAAGATGGGCAGATGCTCTCAGGATTGCCGGCAGGATCAGGTCTCTGTCCCAGAGGCCGGAGGAGATCCGGATGCTGCCATTCTCCGCCGGAATTGAAAACGCACGGGAAAAAATGGAGCAGCTTCATCCCGACGGCGCAATAACGGATATTACAGGTGCTGGAGTTTCAGTCCTCAATATGTCACGGCAGTCCGGAAGGAAGAACAAGGGGGTTGTCATACTTTCCGACGGAAGGCAGACATTTCCATCGATCTTCTCCGATTTCACATTGAGGGCGCGTTCGCAGGAAGTACCGTTCTACCCGCTTCTAATCGGCGGAGAGGTTCCCGAAAAAAACATTTCCGTGGCCGCTGGAAGGAAGCAGTATATGGCATTCCTCGGGCACAAGGTGAAGGTTTCCGCAAATGTTTCAAGCCGCGGGTTCGGCAGGATTGCAGCAGGTGTCAGCCTTCTTGATTCCAAGGGCGTAAGGGCGGCCGAACAGAAAGTAGAGCTTGATGACGGAGAAAGGAAGACTGTGAAATTCGAGATTGCGCCGGTGGATAATGGATATAACGAATACGTCTTTGAAACCCCCCTGCGGGAGGGGGAGAACAACATGAATGACAACAGGGCCGGGATTGGAGTCAATGTCATTGACAAGAAAATCCATATATTGTCAATTGAAGGCGTTCCGTGCTGGGATACGAAGTTCCTTGTCCAGCTTCTCAGGACGCAGTCCTATATTGACGTGACATCGGTCTACAGGCTTTCTTCCAACAGGTTCTTCAAAGTGGATACGGATCCTTCAAAGGCATCCGAATCTTCTGAATCAATATTCCCGGACACTTTCGAGGAACTTAATTCCTACGATGTGGTGATTTTCGGCAGGGGGGCGGAATATTTCCTTACGGAGGACAGGATAAAGCTTCTGAAGGAATTCCTGAGGGAGCGCGGAGCATGCGTGATCTTCTCCCGTGGAAAACCATACAGCGGATCGCTTCCTGCGCTCGAATCAATGGAGCCGGTGGAATGGGGGGAGACTGTATCAAGTCCGTTTTATTTCAAGCCTGCCGAGGCGGGGACTGATACCGGACTGTTCGGGGAGATGCTGCCATCAGCAGGAGATCCGTTATGGGCGAAGATGCCTCCCCTTGAGAACTCAAGCAGATGCACGAACGTCAAATCGTTCTCCCAGGCACTTGCCGAAGGGGTTTTTGAAACTGACGGGGAAGGCCGCGCTTTCCCGCTTGTCATAGCGCAGAGATACGGCAGAGGAATAATCACCCTTATCAATGCTGAAGGCTTCTGGAAATGGGATTTCACCCCTTCCGCCGGGGATTCCACCAACATGTACCGTGAGTTCTGGCTTCGCCTGATCGAATGGAATCTGGCGTTCTCGGAATTTCTGCCAGGACTCAACTATGCGGTGAAACTCAGCGATCCCTCTGCCTTCCCTGATGAATCCGTGCGCGTGAAAGTCAGTTCGAGGAGCGGCGATGGAAAGTCTCCAGCACCGGTTCTGAATGTCATAAAGGACGGCGGTAAAATCATGGAGCTCATTCCCGGAAGAACGGAAAATGACAGGACATGGGAATCGGTTTTCTCACTTAAGGAGACAGGAATATACAGGATTGAAGTGCAGGGCGCGGAAACCAGCAAGGATATCCTGACAGTGAAACCGCGGCCTGCTGAAAGCGATAATCTCAGTTCGGATCCTGAATTCATGGCGAAAATCGCCGAAGGCTCCGGCGGCATGATGATTGCCGAAAGTGATTTAAAGAAGATTGTATCTGAAATTGAGAAAGAGGATATCAAGATTGCCGGCGACAAGGCTGTATGGAGGTCGTCATGGAACTCCTGGTGGCTTTTGACCGCGGCTCTGGCGTTGTTTGCATTTGAATGGATACTCAGGAGAAGGGCGGGGCTTATCTGAATATGGACGGCTTCAATAACAGGCTTGCGAATCTTAGGCGGTGGTGGCAGTTGGGCCTCCTGCTGCGGGATCTTGTCGGGACGATCATCTACGCCGTAATGATTTTCCTTGCCTATGCCATGTTCGATTATTTTTTTGCATTTGAATCGGATACGCGTGCAGCAGTTGGGATAATTCTTCTTCTTGTACTGGTCTCCAAGGCTCTGTTCCTAGCTGTCAGGGCACTGAGATTGAAGGACAGGGACATGGCGGTTCGGGCAGATATTATCCTAGGCAGGAGCAACCGGCCAGTCCTGAGCGCGCTTGAGCTTGGGAACTGGCTTGGGAACTCGAAGCAGGCGTTGCCAGGATTTGCAGTATTTCTTGCGGAGCAGGGGATACAGAAGGCTGAGAAGGAACTCGGCGCAATAAGCGTATTCAAATGCCTGCCTCTTTCCGGAATATGGAAGAACATGGGGATCCTGACTGCGCTGGCGTCATGTCTCCTAATGGTTTTCCTTTTCGCAGGCGATACGCTGAAGACGCTTTCAGCGCGGGTGTTCTTTCCATATTGGGACGTGCCTCCCTGCAGCAGCTATGTTTTTTCAGTGGATCCACAGGAGCCCAGGATTCTTTACGGTGGAGACCAGGCTGTTTCTGTCAGGATTACCGGCGCCCCCGTTGAAGCCCAGGTCTGGTTCATTACGCGGTATAATGGAAAAACCTACAGGACTTCATGTTTCCGTGACAACGAAAGCAGGTACACCCAGCGTCTCGAGAAGGTTGTCTATCCGCTTGAATTCTGTTTTGCCGCCGGAAAAGCAAGGAGCAGATGGCACAGGATAGACCTGCTTTACCAGCCGGTGATCGCAGTTGCGTCAGTAAGGATAACAGCTCCTGCGTACAGCGGCCTGCCCAGGAAACAGTTCTTTGCAGGAAATGATGAACTGTCTGGACTTAAGAATTCAAATGTGGAGCTCAGCGTCACAAGCAACAGGGAGCTTCTTGACGGCAGATTGATTCTCAGGCCGGCAGGCAATCCGTCCGCCGAAGAGACAATACCTGCCGTGAAAACGGGCAAAAGCACATTGAACTTCAACTGGAGCATCAAGGAGCCCGCCGAAGTTGAAGTCGTCATCAGGGATATCAGGGGGACCTGCAATAAGGATAGATATATCCTTTCCCAGAAGACAGTGCCCGACAGGCCGCCAGAGCTCAGCATCTCGAATCCGCCGGTATTTTCACTTGCTACGCCGGGAAGCTCGATGCCATTGTCCGGTTCCGCCTCCGATGATCTCGGCCTGCAGAAAGTAGAGATTGTGAAAGCCGTTGTCGGTTATCGCGACCGCATGAAGCATCTCGGTCCCGATGCACAGGCCAGGAGTTTCAGGTTTGATGACAAGCTTGAGCTCAAGGACATCGGCGTGCTTCCAGGGCAGACACTCGAGTTCTACATGGAAGCCGCTGACGGCAACCCGGACTTGACCGGCATCGCATCCTCCGAGATTGTCAGAGTCCAGATAATTTCCGAGGAGGAATACGCATTGATGCTGAGAGTGAGAACCGGGCTGGAGGACTTTGTCAGGCGCTACCGGGTGATATCCGACGAGATCAGGAACCTGAGGAAAAATCTCCAGGAACTTGCGGACAAGGCGGCGGCTTCACCTGGAAAGACCGCGGAGCTCGCGGCCCTTCTTGAAAAAGCCGTTGAAAGTTCGAAGCATGCCGCCGACCTGTTTGAGAAGATGGCCATGGACTTCCCGCTCTACGACATTGAGAAGGAGTTCATGAAATCCCTGAAGGACTCTTCCGACAAGTTCAGGAATATCGGGGTATCGCTTGAAAACCTCAAACCCGGAACTCCGGATTTCGCACAGAAGGCAAGGATGCTCTCATCCCAGTTCGAGCAGGCGGCTGAACCTGTTGAAGAGCAGATCAGGGATGCCGGAGAAATAGAGCTTGTCGCAAGGCTTCTGGAATGCAGGATCAGATTTGAAAAAATTACCGCTGCACAGGAAACCATGGTCAGAAGGCTCCAGCGCCTTGAAAGCGAAACCCGGTTCAGGGATCTGAAGATGCTTGCTCTTCTCGGACAGAGGCAGGGTGAATTACGGAAAGAGCTTTTGAAGATACTCGGGGATATCGAGGGCAGTTCAGCAAAGCTCCCCTCAGGATACGACAAGCTCAAATACGGCTCCCTTGAATTCATGGACAAGGTGAATGAACTGGAAATTCCAGCGCTCATGCTTAAGGCCGCAGATGCCGCAAAAAATACTGAAGGAAAGAAAACCCTTGTAAATGCTGAACTGGCCCTGGAGAAAATGAGACAGATCCTTTCGGAGTCGGAGAATGGGCCTTTCGGGACATGCAAGGGCGGAAGTCCAAACTTCGACATGCGGAAGAAGCTCGGATCCACGCTGCAGCAGATGCTCGATGCGTTGAAAATGCTTTCCCGTGGCGACAAGGGATCTGCCGGAACCGGAGGACAGGGATCCGCTTCTGGAACTGGAGAGGGAATGTTCGGAGGAGTGCCGGACAACGGTTATCAGTCAGGAATGAACTCACCTCTGAATATTCCGGTTTTCGGCCCGCAGCGGACAAGTTTTGAATCTGGACATGGAAACGGAGCGCAGGGACCGTCCGGCATCAGGATAGACAAGAACGCTTCTGAGAAACTTTCCAGGCCTCAGGCCGGGAGGTCCGAAGGTAAGGAGAAGGGCGTTCCCTACGAGAATGTTCCCGGGAAATATCGTGAAGCCGTCAAGAAATATTTCATGCAGCAGGAGGAATGAAAGTGAAGAAACTCGTCTTGTCGGCTGAAAATGCCGTGAACCTGAAATCATCAAGGTACTTCAGCCCCTGGCTCCTTGCAGCACTGATTGCAGCATCCGTTGCGATCCTGTGCGCTGAGGGCAAGGAAGGTGTCATACAGTGTGCGAACCTTATCTACGGGGGGAACCAGACATCGAGATGCTTCAGCGACGAGTTCCTGAGCGCCGTCCAGAGGGATACGACAATTGCCACGGAGCGGCGGTTCAAAAGCGTGAAGCTTGCATCGGATGAGATGTTCACATATCCATTCGCCATGATGACCGGCGAATCTGATTTCCATTTCACCGCCCCCGAACGGGAGAATCTCCGGAAGTATCTTGAAAAGGGCGGATTCATCCTTGCTTCGGCCGGATGTTCGAACAAAGTCTGGGACAAGGCGTTCCGGAGGGAGATAAAGTCGGTCTTTGGCGACAATGGCCTAAAGAAAATTGAAATGACCCATCCTCTTTTCCGCACAGTCCACGATATAAAGGCGCTGAAGCTCAATCATCAGGAAGAGCTGCCGTTCCTGGAAGGCATCGAGGTTAATGGCAAAATAGTCCTCATTTACTCCTCCCATGGCCTTAATGATACAGCTCATACCGAGGGCTGCTGCTGCTGCGGCGGCAATGAAATAGCGAATTCGCTGGAAGTAAATGTGAACATACTTGTTTATGCGCTTTTACATTAGGAAGAGTTACCTTATGAAATCAAAATCAGACATGTCTGCAGGATTATTGAAAAACTGGGCCGCCGTCTGCCTTTTCCTGTTACTCTGTCCAGCAGTGTCTTTTGTCTCCATGGCCGTGCCAAGACCGGCCGCGGACCCAGTGGCTGGCAAGCTCCCGGGTGCCGTTCCGGACATGGCGCCGGAGGAGAAGATCTTCTGGCATGAGGACATGGATACCGCGTTCGCCCTCGCCATCGCCGAGCACAAGCCTGTGCTTGTGCTTTTTTCATCTCCTGATTGCAGCTGGTGCACCAAGCTCAAGTCGGAAGTGCTCGCGGACAAGGAGGTCAGAACCTTCCTCCAGCATTATCGGCTCGTTGACATTGATATCCTGAAAAATGAGGAAAAAGCTGAAAAGTACATGGTCAGGGGAGTTCCGACGCTGCTTGTATTTTCCAGCGACGGACAAATCATTGAAGGTGTTTCGGGTTATATAAACGCTGGAACCTTGGCTGAAATGCTGAAAAAATCCCTGAACCCTGAATTCCTTAAGAAGATTGACGCATCCTATATCGATATCTTGGACAAGCTTGCTGCCAACAGGCTGCCACCGGAATTATGGCCTGATGTCATGATATCCCTGGGCTCCAGGGATAAAAGAAAAGAGCTTCACGACAGGATCATGCTGCTGTCCCCCTTCCCTAAAAAGGAAATCGCCGGTCTGCTTGACTCTGGAAGCCTGGCGGTCAGGCTGGGTGCAATTGATATTCTTGAAGAAGTGGCTGGCGGCACTTTCGGATTCGATCCCTGGTTGCCGGCAAAGGCGCAGGGAAATGACGGAGCAAGGGAAAAATGGCGGAACTGGTCTGAAGATGAGAATACGCATATAAAGATGCACAATGCTCTTGCACCAGATCAGATCTCCTCATACATCCGGGATCTTATTTCGGACGACAGGGAGGTTTCCAGCAGGGCATTGAGAATGCTGGAGAATGGAGGGAGGGATGTTTACGCCTGCCTTTCGGATTTCATAAGGAAGAATCCCGGACTTGCGGAAGGCAAGAAGAACAAGATCAGGGTCGCACAGTATTCTCTCATTATTCCTGCGGCCTGCAGCGCGGAACCGGCGGCTTTAGCATCCGGTCTCGTCTTTGGAACCGTGGACGTGAAGCTCAAGAACATTTCCCGCCTCCAGTACGGAGGAGGGAAGGTCATTGCCATCCTCAAGGATTTCCTTTCTGACAGTGATTCGATGATCCGCGAGGCCGTGGTCGATGCCCTTGCAGTGGCCGGTGGGAAATCCGCTGTTCAGATTTATGCGGATTTTCTTCCCGGGGAGAAAGATGTGAACGTCGTCTACGCGGTGCTCCGCAACCTCGGGAACATCCGTACCTTGAAGAGCGTGGACATATTGTCCGCCTATCTGGCAAATCAGAATGAGGATATAGTCATCGCGGCTCTTGGCAGCATCGCAAAGATCAAATCAAAAAAGCCCGAGACCGAGATAGCAAAATGCCTTGAGGATCCGAGATGGAGGGTGAGAGTTGCAGCCCTTGACGCGGTGTCGGGACTGGGACTCAAAGGACTGGAGGAAAAAGTTGCAGCGCTCATCGATGACAAGGATGAATTTGTAAGGATATCCGCCATAAAGGCCCTTACCAGCCTCGCATCGAAAAAAGCAGCGAAGAAACTTGAGGATGCATTCCTTAAGGACGACCAGCTCAAAGGACCGGTGGCTGCAGCTTTCTGCAGGATGGATCTGCCGTTCCCGGAATCTTTTGCAAAAGCACTTCAGAATAAAAATCCGGACACGATCATCAGCGTCCTCCAGAGCATGGAGGACTGCAAGGAGACGGAAATTGCATTTGCCGACAAATTCACCGAAAATCCAAACAAGGACATCGCTTTTACGGCAGCAAGGCTTCTCGCCGTCAAAGGAGTTAAATACAAGATTTGCAGGGTAAGACTCTCCAAGCTCCTGAAAACAGGCAGTCCGGAAATGGTTTCCATGATTCTGGAGAACATCAGTTTCGGCCGGGCATACAGCTCGACATCGGACGACGATTTCTCGGGATTTGCCCTGGATGAAGAAAACTCCGAAGTAACCGAGGGGAAGCCCGACAGCATGCTCAAGGACATCATGGATGCGTTTGCAGTCGACAAGATCCCGAAGAATGATGCAGATGCCGCTGGCAAGAGTGACAATCCGGCAGACCCCAGGGAAAAACCGGTAACTGTAAATGACATGATGGACGCTTTCGGGGTTGTACCTGCGACCCGTGTTGACACAGTTGAGCAGTCTTCGACCGAATCTCCTGGCGATCTGTCTGAAGTCTCCATGAATTCCTTTTATCAGACGGTAGAGTTGTGCATGGAAAACGGCACGTCGGCGGAAATCAGATTCAGGGCGGCAGTGCTTCTGGCTGGACAGGGCAGGAAAAATGCCTTGACAGTCCTTTTGAATCTTCTGCCCACATGTTCAGCCAGCCAGAGAATTGATATTGCGGAATGCCTGGAGAATTCTACAGCCAAAGATGAATCCCTCATGATTCTCAGGGAACTTGTCAAGGACGGTTCGGAAAACGTCAGGCATGCGGCCGTAGGCACTCTTATTTCAGGAAAGCCAGCTTCAGGACATATCGATGTTATTTTCACCGAACTTATGAGAAAAGACAGTCCTTTGAAACCTCACGACGTATTGAAGAAAAGCTCATTGAGCGGATTCAACAAGCGCAATTCCGGCAAATGGATTTTAAAAATACTCGGTTCTTCCGACTGCGATGCTCCACTGCAGACCCTTGCACTTATCATTCTGCAGAAATGCTGGACTTCCGGAGACGAGAAGTTATTGGGGAAATTCATGGAGTCCGAAATTCCGTGGCAGAGACGCGCCGCCTACTACACCCTTGGCAAATGCAGCATTTCAGAATTCAAAAAACATGGTCCGGAAGTCATTGCCGACAGTTCGGAACATGTCCGCATTGTCTTTCCGACAGTCTTCATGAAAAACCCTTCAAACTGGATCATGTATATCGATGAAAACCGTTTTGCCCCTTCCTATGACTGGTATTCTTCTTCATCAAGAAATAAGCCAGCGCTGCCTCCTGACATTAAAAACGACATAATGAAGCTCACCCTTGACCCTTCTGCAAATGTCAGGCTCGAGGCGTTTTTCTGCCTGCTGTCAGGAAGGGAATCCTTCGACATTAAGAAATTCATTGAAACCGTCGACTCCCTGCCTGAAAGAGAATCTGTGCAGAACCGTATTTCCGAGTTCCTCAATGAAAATTATAAGCAGCTGGGTCAGAATTTCAAGTTCCTCGTGCCATATCTTGAGCGTAGCAGGCGGATGAACGACCAGCAGAAGGATAAGATATACAAGCATTTCAATGTAAATCCTTCCTCTCTGCCTGATGATGAGCCGGCTATCGCCGGGTCTGACGGTACGCAGAAGGCAGTTCAGGCGACATTCATTCCCGTGAAGGACGATGAGACGCAGCCTTTGGTTCCTTGCGAACTGAAGCTTGTCTACTTCACCAATCCCGGATGCCAGGACTGTGCCAGGGTCGATAAGATGCTCCGCGATGTTGCGGCAGTATTTCCTTCACTGAGCATCGACACGCGAAATATCAGGAAGCAGGAGGCCATGCGGTTTAACGAGGCCCTCTGCGAACAGTTCGGAGTAGCGCCGGAGAACCGTCTTGTGAGCCCTGCGATATTCTGCGGTGCAGGTTATCTGATCAAGAAGGACATTGTCTTCGAACGGGTCTGCGGGCTCATTTCCAGGTCTGAAACAGTTCCCTTGGGCGAATGGTATCAGATACCCTCGGACGATCTTGAGAAGGCAGGGGAGAGCATAAGGAAGCGCTTTTCAATAATGAGTCTGGGAATCGTCTCTGTCGCCGGTCTTCTAGACGGTGTCAATCCATGCGCCTTTGCGACTATCATCTTCCTGCTCTCATATCTCCAGCTGACGAAGCGCAGCTCCTCCCAGATAGCACAGGTCGGCATCGCATTCATTCTCGGAGTCTTCATTGCGTATTTCTGTCTCGGCCTCGGGCTTGTGGAAATAGTGACCAGGCTTGCCTCGCTGCGCAGCCTTGGAAAAATATTGAACTGGGGTCTTGCGGCATTCTCGCTCGTGATCATGGTGCTCAGCATTCGAGACGGAGTTTTATGCCTCAAGGGGAATCTGAAGGATATCTCCCTCCAGCTTCCCGATTTCCTCAAGACGGGGATTCACGCCGTGATAAGGAAAGGCGCGAGGCACAGCCATTTTGTCATTGCAGCCTTCATCGTTGGAATTGTCATATCGTTCCTGGAGCTTGCGTGTACCGGGCAGGTTTATGCTCCGACGATAATGTACATGGTTCAGGAAAGCGGAATGACTGGCAAGGCCCTTGCATTCATGATAATCTACAATCTCGCCTTCATACTGCCGCTGGTGATTATATTCATCATGTCGTACCTTGGAATGAAAAGCAGTTCACTGGCCGTATTCATGGGGAAGCATGCAGCCGCAGTCAAGTTCTGTACGGCGCTCCTGTTCCTTATAATATTCCTTGCGTTTGTGTTTGGCGACATGATCCTGCCCTCACAGGATATTTTCCTTAAAAAATAAATCCCGACTGATGCCGCGCCACAAGTCTTGCCAGCTTCTCGAACGCTTCTCGTCTCTCTTTGTATTTCTGACCCATGTATATGCATTCATCGCCTAAACATCATAATCCAGCCAGCATATCGGTTAGTCTGGTGCGCGTTATTAATTCGAAGCAGAGATGATCCTCTCCATGCTTGCAGTATTTTTCTTGCGCTTGATCTCCATTTCCCATTTTACAGCTTCTGCTTTTGTTGGGAAGGATTTCGAGTATACAAGAGTCCATGGACCACGGTTCCGGGTTGATGGAGTTTTTCCGCGTTGATGTTCGGCGAGGCGTCTTTCCAGATTGTCGGTTGACCCTGTGTAGAATCTGCCAGAAGTATCGCTCTTTATGATGTAGGTGAAATACAGCATTGAAAAAATGGTCGGGGCGGAGAGATTCGAACTCTCGACCTTCTGCTCCCAAGGCAGACGCGCTAACCAGGCTGCGCTACACCCCGACATAGTGAAAAACATATCGAAAAATAAAATATCTAAAAGAGCCTCCGACCTCCCCGAGCACGCCGCCCGGCGGGTCTCGGGGCGCGCTAACCAGGCTGCGCTACACCCCGACATAGTGAAAAACATATCGAAAATAAAATATCTAAAAGAGCCTCCGACCTCCCCGAGCACGCCGCCCGGCGGGTCTCGGGGCGCGCTAACCAGGCAGCGCTACACCCCGACGATAGGGATATTTTTCAGAAAGGGGCAATACTGTAACCTGATTTATATAATTAGCAAGTTCTAGATGTGCATCTATTCGGAAAGAAATCTTCGATGGCTGTAATCGTCCTGTTCTTAGAACTGATCCTGTGATGGGAACATCATGGCGTTGGCGAACTCCATCTGGAATTCGGGGTCGAGCGATACTTCGACATATTTCACCTGCGCTGCTATGCCCTCTGCGTATCTGAGCCGTTCGCGCGAGAACAGTACGGCTTTTGCTCCTTCCAGCGAGGAGTTGCCGATGAACCTGATCTTCGCGTCGGGAAGATTAGGTATCAAACCGATCCTCTTTGCATGAGTGCGCCTGATGAAGTATCCGAAGCCACCGGCGACAAGGACTGAGTCGATTTCAGATTCGCTGACACCGGCATTCTTGAGGAGAATGTTTATCGCGGCGCGGATGGCCCCGCTCGCGAGCTGTAGCTCACGGATGTCCTTCTGCCTCAGGAATATCTTCTTCCTGCTTTCCGGCGGAGTCAGCAGGAAATCATAGGTGTTCCCGTCCTTTGAGGCTACAAGGCGCTTCTTGAGGCTGTCGCTTGTCCCAGCCGGGCATTCATCCGGCGAGACGATCCTTCCAGTCTCATCGATAAGGCCGCACCTGAGCATTTCCGCGGATGCGTCAATCAATGCGCTTCCGCAGATACCCTTGGGTTCCACGTTGCGGATGACGTTTATCAGGACTTCCCCGTCCTTGATGATGACTTTTTCTATCGCCCCTGCCGCGGCGCGCATGCCGGCCTCGATCCTGGCGCCTTCAAATGCCGGACCTGCTGCCGCGGATGCCGCATACAGCTGTCCCTTGTAAAGCAGTACGATTTCACCGTTTGTCCCGACATCCACAAAGACAGTTGGGTTGATCCTTTCGTTCAGACGGCTTGCAACGAGTCCCGAAACAATGTCGCCTCCGACAAATCCTCCGGTTACGGGGAATATGAAGATTTCCGCGCCGGGATTGACCTGGAGTCCGATTTCCGATGCAATGAAACGCAGCGATCTGCTGAAAGGAGGTATGAACGGGATTTCGCCCAGGGCCTTCACGGGAATTCCAAGAAAGAGATTTTCCATCACGGTGTTGCCGGCGATGCTTACTGCATAGATATTCGCGGACGATACCTTGAAAGTCGTGCAGAGTTCTCCTATCAGCTTGTTGATCGCGGCTAATATTTCCCTCTGCAGGGTCTTGAGGTTCTTCTCCGACTGGCTCTGGGCGCAGATGCGGCTCAGGACGTCATCGCCGAACTTTACCTGCGGGTTGAGCAGTCCGTGGCACCCGAGCTGTTTTCCGGTTTTCATGTCAAGCAGTGCGGCGACGACGGTTGTCGTCCCGATGTCGACGGCAACTGCGAAGTTCGCATTTTCAGTGTTGCCGTCTTCGAGGGCGACAAGATTCTTTTCCGAGAAGACAGCGGTTCCGGCGAAATTGTTCTTTCTCAGGAAGTCCGGCAGCTGGCGGAGATGGTTGAGATCAAAACGGGCATGGGAGATGACGCTCATCAGATTTTCGAGATCCGCGACAGGTTTTTCAAGCGTGGGATCTGCAAGGCTGAAAAATTTCTTTTTTATAAGAGGATTGATTTCATAGGCGCCGTTGGTATCGTCGGATGTTACAATTATAATTCCTTCCTCTGGAACAGACTCGTCGGGCACTTCAATGGAAAGATCTCCTGTCACGTGCGTCCTGCATGCGAGGCGCCAGCCTTCCGACAATTCCTTTTCGGAGAAGATCTTCCGGCACTGTTCTGAAGGGGCGGCTTCTCCGGAGAGGATCCTTATGCGGCATTTGCCGCAGGTGCCCTGTCCGGCGCAGGGATTCTTGATTCTCAGGCCGGCGCGCGTGATGCATTCGTATACCGATGTCCCCGGCAGGGCGAATACATCGGCGTTGTTCCTGGGAAATGTGACTTTGTATTCCATAATTTTCTTTTCCAGTTCCGCAGGCTATAATATGCGGAATTGGAAGAGAAAATTAGCACAAGAGGCGATATTGACAAAGAGATATTTCAATTTACACAGGCATTCTCCTGCAAAAGATTTGGAGGAAACTGCAATAATAAATCTTTTTCCGGCGGATTCTCCGCCGCAAAAAGATTTATATTCTGTCGGACTTCACCCATGGCACGTATATGAAGATACGCTTGAGCGTGATTTGGCTCTTGTGGAGGAGAAGGGGGCAGGGGCGGCTGCGATAGGCGAATGCGGTCTTGACAGGGCCTGCAAGGTTCCCTTCGATCTGCAGATGCAGGCGTTCCGGGCCCAGATTGGAATCGCGAAGAAGCTCAGCAAGCCCCTTCTCATACATTGCGTCAGGGCATATCCTGAGCTTATCACCGAGAAAAACAGAAGGGGGAATATGGCTCCATGGATAGTCCATGGGTACAGGGGGAATGCCGAGACGGCGTCCCAGCTGATCAATCATGGTTTTTATATTTCCTTCGGCGAAGCCCTTCTGGATGACGGAAAGCTCTGCGGACTGCTGCGTGAAATTCCTTGCGGACGGATCTTTCTTGAGACTGATGACAAGGCAATTGGCATAAGGGAAGTATATGAAAAAGCGGCATCGGCAATGAATCTCAGTTTCGATATGCTTTCCACTAGGATTAGCGAGAACGCCAGTCGGGTGTTCGTGATAAGGGGAAATTCCAAAGAACAGCCCTCACGGGCTTAACTAGAGCCTGCTCGAAAAGGGGGTAGCACAGACATTCTTGTCTGTGACGAAAAATTCAATTTGAACCCACAGACAGGAATGTCTGTGTTACTTTTCAAGACAAATTTCATTTCGGGATTACCTTTTCGAGCAACGTTTAACTAACAAATCCGCAATTGCTTTCCTTGTTTGAACTCAAGGCATGGAATTTGCATCTTCCATTTGCGATTATAAATTAATCCTGTCGCTTTTCCATCTCTTTGTCAACATTTCATCATGGTGGTATTATGGTCATCAAGGGAAAATGTTGCTTGGTACTATTGTTATTCATAACAGGAGCCTCTTCCATGACATCTCATTCAAATCCTCTTGAAGGGCAGAAAAGCCCGTATCTCCTCCAGCACGCGCATAATCCTGTCAACTGGTATCCATGGAGCGACCAGGCTTTCAAGAAGGCCGCGGATGAAGGCAAGCCGATATTCCTTTCAATCGGTTATGCCCCCTGCCACTGGTGCCATGTCATGGAAAAGGAATCGTTTGAAAATGACGAGGTGGCTGCGATCCTCAACAAGTCATTCATAAGCATCAAGGTAGATCGGGAGGAGCGCCCCGACATCGACAATGTATACATGAGCGTATGCCAGGCCCTGACCGGTACCGGCGGCTGGCCATTGACAATTATCATGACCCCGGACAAGAAACCATTCTTCGCTGCAACATACATTCCCAGGGAGAGCAGGTTCGGTATGACAGGCCTTCTCGAAATACTTCCCAAACTAGCCGATCTCTGGAAGAACAAGAAGGATGATGTCCTGTCGTCAGCTGAAAAAGTCTCAGCTGCCCTCAAAGGCAATTCAGACAAGACGTTTGCGGCTGATATCGGGGAAGGGCTGTGCAACAAGGCTGCGGATGAGATCTCCTCTGAGTTCGACAAGAAGGACGGAGGTTTTGGAAATGCACCCAAGTTCCCTTCAGCGCACCGTCTGCTTTTCCTGATAAGGCAGGCCAGGGTTTCCGGCGACAAGGAAATATTAAGACAGGTTGAATTCACTCTGGATAAAATGAGGGCAGGGGGGATCCATGACCAGCTCGGCGGAGGGTTCCACAGGTATTCTACAGATGCGAAGTGGCTGCTCCCCCATTTCGAGAAGATGCTCTACGACCAGGCGATGCTTGTCATGGCTTATGTTGAAGCTTATCAGAACTCCGGAAAAGAGGAATATGTGGATACAGCCCGTGATGCGATAGTATACGTCATGCGCGATATGACGTCAAAGGAAGGTGCATTTTATTCGGCGGAGGACGCAGACAGCGAAGGCGAGGAGGGGAAGTTCTATGTCTGGAAATACGATGAGGTTTTTTCCGCGCTTGAAAAGGATGAGGCGCTTGTTGCAGTAAGATATTTCAACGTTGACGATCAGGGTAATTACACCGATCCAATACATGGCGGTTCGATGAACAATATCCTGCACCTGGGGAATTCGCACGATAAGCTTGCCGGTGAATTTGACAAGACAGTTCCAGAAATGAAATCGATGATCTTGAGGATAAGATCGAAGATGCTTGATCACAGGAGCGAAAGAACAAGGCCGTTGCGTGACACGAAGATCCTTGCCGACTGGAACGGGCTCATGATCGCCGCGATTGCGAAGTTCGCAGGTGCGGTGAATTCAGAAAGCCATCTGAATGCGGCCACAAGGGCGGCGGATTTCATACTTGAAAAGATGAGGTATGGCAAAGGAGGTGGTCTCTACCACCGCTATATCGACGGCGAGCTTGCCGTTGAAGGGCAGCTCGACGACTATGCTTTCATGATCTGGGGGCTTCTCGAACTTTATGAGGCTGGTTCTGATGAAAAATACCTTTCCGCCGCAATGGAACTGGATAAGGTGCTAAGTGACAGCTTCCATGATGTGGCCAAAGGCGCATATTTCATGACATCCGAAAAGCATGAGAATCTGATCTTCAGGCCGAAGGTGAACTTCGATGGTGCTCTTCCTTCCGGAAATTCCGTGCAGATGATGAATCTGCTCAGGCTTTCGGCTTTGACCGGAAATCCGGCTTATGAGGAGAAAGCGTTCAAGATACTCAAGTCAGTCGCGGAACTCGTCAACCGATATCCCGGAAGCTTCACGAACTACCTGAGCGCGCTGCTTTATTCTGAGAATTCAACAGAAGTTGTCGTTGTCGGCAAGAAAGATGATCCTGAAGCTGCGAAGTTCGCAGAGACACTGAGGAAGACATACCAGCCGTTCATGACGCTGATATCTGTTCCTGCCGGCAACAAGAAAGCAGGGATCCTGAAAATTGCGGAATTCGCAAAGGATTATAAACAGGTTGACGGGAAGACCACCATCTATGTCTGCAGGAAACACAAGTGCAGCCAGCCGGTCACGGACATTGAAGAGGCGCTGAAGATGATAGAAAAGTAGGTACGCCCTTTCTGCGTCCGCCATAGCTTCCTTGCGACGGCGGAAGGGTGTACCATTCTTTGTGCGGTCTGCCAGGGATGATTTTCCACGCAAGTTGTGTGTTGTCTTTCAACTAACAAAGCGTTAATCTATGAAAAAAATAACAATCATATCAATAGTCCTAATTTGTTCCTTATTCTTATTATTGTTAAGCTGGCGGGTATACGTCTGTAAAAAAATCTATGATTCATGCTCGACTCTAACAAATTATGCCAGTTCCTCTTTTCCTCGGCAATTCAATCCTTTGAAAGATGTTCAAGGAGAAACGGTTGATCTCGGATACTGTACTTTCATCCTGCCAGTGAAAAATATTAACAAGATGTTTGTTGGCGGGGATGGATGGATTGTCGGAATAGAAAGTGACAAGTTTAAACTACAGGCTATTCGTCCAGTCAAAGCTGATCCTGGAGTATTTGAACAATACTTCCTTGGCGATAGGGAAGGTATTTTAAATGATTCAGAAAAAACTTTGACACGCTTAAAAGAGATGAATATAAATTCCAGCTCAGAAAAGCCTATGCTATCCCTTTTTCAAGATTATAGATGGAAACAGTTTGTATTGAAAACAAAACCCAAAAGTTTTATTGATCTTTTCTTCTCGTCTCCGTCTGAGCTTGAGCTCTATGCAGTCAAAATGATAACAGGCGGCAATATATATGGTCAGCGTGGAATTGGCTTGCTAGAAACTAGCTCGACCATGTCTATAATATATTTAGGCTGTTCAGATATTCATGGAAAAGTTACGGCGGAGACATGGTCTGCAAATGGCAAAATAACACAGGCGATAATTGTTTCTTCCGAATCCTATGAGCTAAGCGAAATGGTCATTAGACATGTTCTTTCTTCTTATAAATACACGCTAAGTGAACTTCCTTCAGAAGAGGAAACAAAGAAAATAACAGTGGTGAGTGCAAAGCTTAATGAAAAATATGGGGAGAAATAGAAAATGGGCAAGTCATTCTGCGCTTTGTATTCCGCTGGAAACTGGGGAATAACGGTTCCGCTGTAAAGGCACAGCGGTGACTTCGACACGCGCACTCCATGGTCAGGCCGGAGCGCCTGACGTAAAATACTCAAGAAAATATTCTGACAGGATTTGCTGGATGTAGCGTTGTCTGTCTCAGACAAGAGGAATTAAGACTCTTCGCCGAGACGGCGAACTCTACATCCAAGAAAGAGATTATAAATTCCTGAGCATGTCGAGGGAATTTATTTTATTTCCCGCAGCACTTCTTGTATTTCTTGCCGCTGCCGCAGGGGCAGGGGTCATTTCTACCGGTTTTCGGAGTGTTCCTTACAAATGTGATCTGGGGCTCAGGCATGGATTCGGCTGCAGTTGAAGGCTGTCCGTCGGGTCCGGGTGGCGGTTGCTGGGCTCCCGCAGGTGCCGCCTCCGGTTCTGCCGAGCCAATTCCACCGAACTGGTCGATCTGATCGTGTATGAGGTTCTGCGGAAGCGATGCGAACAGGTTTTCAAAAGCCGCCAAAGAAGTTGCAGAGCGGAACATGTTGGTCAGAATCTCCTGATATATGTCCCCCATGAGGGCATCGAAGACCTTGAAGGCTTCCTGCTTGTATTCGATCAGTGGATCCTTCTGTGCGTAGGCCCTGAGTCCGATACTTGCACGCAGATGGTCCATTGCATAGAGATGCTCCTGCCAGAGGCGGTCGATCGCTTCCAGAAGGGTGTGCCGTTCAAGCCATTTCTGGGAATCAGGGGTCTCGAGAGAGGTCTTGATGCTGTAGGCCTTTTCAATGCGTTCCATTACCTTCTTCAATATTACATCTCTTTCAGGAACTCCGTTTTCATTCTTCGTTTCAAAGTCCTTCTTGATGAATCCGAGCGGGAACGTGGAGTTGAGCCAGCTGAGAAGAGGATCGGGTTCGAATGATACTGCGATCTTGCCGTTGAACTGGAATGCTTCGTCGACGCGCGCTTCGACTTCCTGGTTGAGGATGTCAAAGATGATCTCATTGGGGTTGGTCGAGTTGATCACTTCCTTCCTGAAACCGTAGAGCACTTCGCGCTGCTTGTTCATCACGTCGTCGTACTGGAGAGTCCTCTTTCGGATGGAGAAGTGATGCTGTTCGACGCGCTTCTGCGCAGTCTCGATGGATCTGTTGAGGAGAGGATGCTGGAGTTCCTCGCCTTCCTCGAGTCCGAGCCTGCTCATGATCGTCGCGACCCTGTCGGAACCGAAAAGACGCATGAGATTGTCTTCCAGCGAGACATAGAATCTGGACGAACCCGGATCGCCCTGCCGCGAACAGCGTCCGCGCAGCTGCCGGTCTATTCGGCGTGAATCATGGCGTTCGCTGGCGATGACGTGAAGTCCGCCCAAGCGCCTTATCTCCTCATATTCCTCGGGTGTGGCGTTTGCGCCGCCCAGCTTGATGTCCGTACCGCGGCCGGCCATGTTGGTGGCGACGGTGACTCCGCCCTTCTGTCCGGCTCTTGCAACTATATCAGCTTCGAACTGGTGGTTCTTTGCATTCAGGACGCTGTGCGGTATGCGTTCGCGCTTGAGCATGCGGCTGATGACTTCCGACACTTCAACGGAAACTGTTCCCAGAAGGACGGGCTGTCCAGCCTCATGGCATTCCTTGACTTCGTCTATGATGGCCTTGTACTTTTCGCGCTTTGTCCTGTAGATGCAGTCGTTCGTGTCCTTTCGTATGCACGGCTTGTTCGTGGGGACTACGATGACATCGAGCTTGTAGATCTGGTGGAATTCGTTGACTTCAGTTTCAGCAGTACCGGTCATTCCTGCGAGTTTTTCATACATCCTGAAATAATTCTGGATGGTGATGGTGGCGAGTGTCTGGGTCTCGCGTTCGATGCTGACATCCTCCTTGGCCTCCAGTGCCTGGTGCAGCCCTTCGCTGAAACGTCTTCCTGGCATCAGGCGTCCGGTATGCTCGTCGACGATGAGGACCTTGTTTTCCTGGACAACGTAGTGGATATCCTTTTCAAACAGGCAGTACGCCCTGAGGAGCTGTGAGATGTTATGGAGTTTTTCACTGCGTTTCGCGAAGTCCTCCTGGAAATCCTGCTTCTTCTTGAGCTTGTCGGCTTCGGAGAGGGTCGCGTCTGTGTCGATGTCATGTATTGTGGCCAGGAGGTCAGGAAGCACGAACATTTCCGGATTGTCGGGGCTGAGTGCGGTACGGCCCTTTTCAGTAAGATCCGACTCATGACCTTTCTCATCAATTATGAAGAAGAGATCCGCCTGGATCTGCTGGAGCATCCCCTTGTTCTGGTTGCTCCTGACACTTCCTTCGAGGACTTCAAGCTTTTTCAGGATTTTCCCATCCTCCAGGACATGCATGAGCTGGCGGTGCTGGGGTATTCCGAACCTGACCTGGAGGAGCTTTATCAGCGCATCCTCCTCTTCCGGGCTTCTGTCAGCAGCAGTTTTAAGCGTCTCCCTTGCTTCAGCTATCAACCTTGAGCAGAACATGTTCTGTTTTTTGAAGAGCTCGGCGATCCCGGGCTTCAGGACGTCGAACTGGTGTGTTGACACGGCTACGGGCCCGGATATGATCAGTGGGGTCCTTGCCTCATCGATGAGGATGCTGTCGACTTCGTCGATGATGGCGTAATAGTGGTTTCTCTGGACCATCTGCTCCTTGCTCATCGCCATTCCCATGTCGCGGAGGTAGTCGAATCCGAATTCGCTGTTCGTACCGTAGGTGATGTCGCATGCGTACTGATCGCGGCGGTGCATAGGCATCATCTGGTTCTGCAGGCAGCCTACTGTAAGGCCGAGATACTTGAAGATGGCGCCCATCCATTCAGAGTCGCGTTTCGCCAGGTAGTCGTTGACGGTCACAAGCTGGCAGTTCTTGCCGGAGAGGGCATTGAGATACAGGGGCAGTGTCGCTACGAGGGTTTTTCCTTCACCTGTCGCCATTTCGGCGATGTTCCCCCTGTGAAGGACGATGCCGCCCATGAGCTGGACGTCGAACGGGATCATGTCCCAGGTGCGTTCCTGTTCGCATATTATTATCTTGGAACCCATCATCCTGCGGCAGGCGTTCTTGACCGTCGCAAAGGCTTCCGGGAGGATGTCGTTAAGGGTCTCGCCTTTTGCTATCCTGTCCTTGAATTCCTGTGTTTTGGCTTTCAGCTGTTCTTCTGTGAGATTCTGATAGGATCTTTCCATTTCATTGATTTTTGCGACGACAGGCATGAGCTTCTTCATGTCGCGCAAGGACTTTGAACCGAATACTTTGCTCAGCAGATAATTAATCATTGTTGAATGGTCTCTTGGATTTTCTTATTTCGAACCTGGCTTTACAAGCGGAGTCTTGTTTGCGCAGAGTGGGCATGCTGCCGGTTCATATGTGTCAAACTGCAGTTTCAGCAGGCTCTTGAATGGCACGTCGAATTTCACATCGCCTGTCGACCTGTCGACGATCACGGCTATCCCGACGACTTCTGCGCCCATGCTGCGGGCGAGTTTGACAGTCTGATCTACGCGTCCGCCTTTTGTGACCACGTCTTCAGCGACAAGTATTTTATCACCTTTGGAAATCGTGAAACCGCGTCTCAAGACGAGATTGTCATTTTCCTTTTCAGCAAAAATAGCCTTGCAGCCGATCCTGCGGCCCACTTCCTGTCCGACAATAAGTCCGCCGAGGGCGGGGGAGAGGACGGCATCGACCTTGATGCCCTTGAACTTGTCTGCCAATTCGGCGCAGAGTCTTTCAGCGATGTCCGGGTACTGCAGCACCAGTGCGGCCTGGAAGAAACGGTTGCTGTGGAGGCCGCTTCTGAGCTGGAAATGCCCTTCGAGAAGCGCTCCCGACTTCATGAAATGATCCAATACATCCTTGTCAGTCATATGATAAACTCCATAATTTTGTTTGAGCAGCCGTTACTATAGCCTGAATATTGGAAATTTTAATTGCTTTATTGCAGTAAATCATGTATTTTTATTATTCAAATAAACTAGAACCGGATGGTTTCCGATGAAAATAACGCTCTCAAGGAAAATTTCTGCTGGAGTTGTGCTTCTGGCGGGACTGTTTATTGCATTCTACGGGGTGAGCCTCATCCTGGAAGTTTCAAAGTGCAAATCCTGGCCTGTCGCCGAAGGGAAGATAATCCATTCGTTTGCGGTCGATGCAGATGATATCCCGGAGAACAAGACCAAGGATGTCCTTCGCCCCTATATAGTCTACGAATACATGGTGGGGGAGAAATATTACACCTCAAACAACATAGGCTATCTTGATTTCTTTTCATGGTTCAACTTCAGCGACACATACTATTCAGGCTCCGAGACCGAAATCCGTGATCTCCTGAAGAAATATCCCGTCGATTCCCCGGTCAAAGTCTATTACAACCCTGGGAACATCGAAGTTGCCGTGATCGACTCCGGACTGAAGACCCCGGTCTTCATGCCGTTCATACTCGGTCTCCTGCTTACATATGTGTCATTTCACGTACTGATATACGGAGCGGTGGGACATCTTGAGGAAAGCGCCTGAGGCATTTGACCCAGGCCCCGCCCGCAACTCAAAATGCTGGATGTCCAATTAATGTTTCATGCGATTATAACATAGAACTGTAAAACAAAGACACTGATATGCTCTGTCCCGCATGCGATACTGAAATGCTCATTCTCGAATTCAACAGAATCGAGATAGACTTCTGCCATCTCTGCGGGGGCGTCTGGCTCGATGAGGGCGAGCTTGAAATGCTGTTGCAGCCTGACAATACAGGCGCCATGGCCGTTTCCGGACTTATGGCGGACCTGAAGAAATCCGACAGGCCTGCAGGAAAAAGGAAATGCCCTGTATGCAGGAAAACAATGAATCCAGTGGAACTTTCCATAGAACCCGTTGTCGAAATAGACAAATGCATATACAACCACGGACTGTGGTTCGACAAGGGGGAGCTTGAACAGATCATGTCTTCCACGGGGGCGGCCGGGAAAATGTCGGCTTTCCTTAATTCTGTATTTAAAAAGAAATCAAACTAAAAAAAGGAGAATATCATGAGTGGAGCAGTTTTAGGAATAATGGCGATGGTCTTTATTGGGATAGTGGTAGTAATCGGCCTCTGGTTCCTGATGACCTATAATGGCCTTGTCGCGTTAAGAAACCAGGTGAAGAACGCCTGGGCGCAGATCGATGTCCAGCTCAAGCGCAGGCACGATCTCATCCCGAATATAGTTGAGACCGTGAAGGGATATGCGAAGCATGAGAGCGGAACCTTCGAAGCAGTCGTGAAGGCCAGGGCCGCCGCCGTCCAGGCAAGCGGTGTCGCCGCCCAGGCAAAGGCCGAAGGCGAACTCTCGGGCGTCCTCAGCCGCCTGATGGCAGTTGCCGAAGCCTATCCGGATCTCAAGGCCAACCAGAATTTCCTAGCCCTCCAGGAAGAATTGTCCTCGACTGAGAACAAGATCGCGTTTTCACGCCAGGCATACAATGATCAGGTGATGATCTACAATACCAGGATACAGGTCATTCCCTCGAACATAGTCGCCAATATCGGCGGATTCACTGCAATGGATCTCTTCGAGCTGAAGGATGAAGCACAGCGCCAGGCACCGTCCGTTAAGTTCTAAAAAAAGGCACAGAGGCACAGAGGCACAGAGGCACAGAGGCACAGAGGCACAGAGGCACAGAGGCACAAAGGCACAGAGGCACAGAGGCACAGAGGCACAGATGGCCATCCTTCTGGATTCCGGTCTTTTTAAATCTTTACATCACAAATCTCTAAATCTCTAAATAAATCACTAAATCATTAAATCGTGAAATATTAATGTGGCAGGCGATACAGCAGAACAAGATAAAGTCGGTGATTCTCATAATCTCCATGGGCATCCTGTTGGTCATGCTCGGTGCGGCCATCGGAGGTTCGGTCACTGGCAGCCAGGACGGCATCCTCGGCGGAGTGTTCCTCGCCGGACTCGCCTGGTTTTTCCTGACAGTGCTGGCTGTTCTTGAAGGCAAGAACATACTTCTTTCCCTCTCCGGCGCCCGTGAGGTCTCCCATGACGATGCTCCACAGCTGTATAATATTGTCGAAGAGATGAGGATTGCGGCTGCGCTTCCGGCGACACCGAAGGTTTTCATAATCGAGAGCCGCGCACCGAACGCCTTTGCCGTCGGGACACCGTCCAATGCGGCGGTTGCCGTTACGACCGGACTTCTTTCAGTCCTTTCACGCGACGAGCTCCAGGGGGTGATAGCCCATGAGATCGGACATGTCAAAAACCAGGACAGCCGTTTCATGACACTTGCCGGAATAATGCTCGGAGTGATTGTTGTCCTGGCGGATGTATATACCAGGAGCATGTTCTATGGAGGGATGGGGAGCCGCCGCTCGAGTTCCTCGTCAAGAGATGGCGGAGGAAACCAGCTGCAGCTGATTCTTTTCGTGATTGCGATAGTCCTTGCGATACTCGCACCTATTCTTGCAAACCTCCTATACTTCGCATGTTCGAGAAGCCGTGAATATCTCGCCGATGCTTCTGCCGCTATCTTCACAAGATATCCGGAGGGACTAGCTTCAGCGCTGGAAAAAATCTCAAGATCAACCATTCCACTTGAGTCTGCAAACCGCGTCACTGCCCCCATGTACATAATCAACCCGCTCAACAAGGCGAGCGGAAACGCCGTGTTCAGCCTTTTCAGCACCCATCCGCCTACTGAGGAAAGAATAAAAATACTCAGGACGATGGCCTCCGGAGCAGGACTTGGCGAATACAATAAGGCATATGCCAGCCTTAAGGGTGGAAACATAGCCGGCGGCAGCGATCTCCGCTCCGCCGAGGAACTCGAACTTCGCGGGATTAAAAGAGAACAGCCGGCGTTCGACAGGAAGCAGCAGACGCGTGATGCGAACGACATCCTTCTCCGGGTCAACAAGTTCAATTTCATCGACTGCGCCTGCGGCCTGCGTATTAAAGTCCCTCCGATGTTCTCTGCAAAATCCGTGAACTGCCCGCGCTGCGGCGCAAAGCACGAAATCTGAACCGGAGAATCGGAGAGCCGGTGAAACGGTGTTCGCATTTGAAATTTATCGGAGCGCTGGCGTCCCGCCGGCAATTTGCTTAATGATTTGAATTTATCTTTGTTGGAGTTCACAGCGTGAGTCTATTGTTTGTTGCTATTTATGTCCTTTCTTGTCCTTTTCATCCCCGTACCATAAGTAGGACTTGAAGATATTTCTCAAGCCCGCAAAATGATATTCCATCGTGAAATCCGCCAATCCTCCGCGAAAATATTGAAATGTATAGTAGATTATTCCCTTGATAGTGAAAACTTTGTGCATTTGCAGTAAATATAAGGGTAATAATGGATTATAAAATTCCGACAGTAGCAATCGTGGGACGTCCGAACGTGGGCAAGTCCTCCCTTTTCAACGCCATACTCAAACGCCGTCTCGCGATCGTCCACGAGGAGAGCGGTGTCACCCGCGACCGCGTCGCCGCGCCGGCCATATGGAACGACAGGCATTTCCAGATCATAGATACAGGCGGACTCGGAATGTATGGTGGACAGAAGAAGAATATCGGAATATGGGACTCTGAAATAAAGGAGCAGGTCGATATCGCCATTGACAGCGCGGAAGTGCTGGTGCTTGTCACCGATGTGCAGGCAGGCGCCACTGCCCTGGACATGGATATCGCCAACAAGCTGCGCACGAGCGGAAAGAAAGTTTTTGTCGTAGTGAACAAGGCGGATAATTCTACCATAGACAACGAGGCTGCGAATTTCGCAAAACTCGGGTTCGATAAGATATTTCCTGTATCATGTGTCCATAGGAGAGGCATTGACGCCCTCCTCAATGCGGTTGTGGAAGTGATCGACTGGGAGAATGCTGCACCCCTGGTGGAGCCTGGCCTGAGAATTGCCGTTGTCGGTCGCCCCAACGTCGGTAAATCATCCATTGTCAACAGGCTTGTCGGGCATAAGCGCGTCATGGTCAGCAATATTCCCGGAACGACCAGGGATTCCGTCGAAGTAAGCTTCGAGCTCCAATGCAAGGAAGGGAAGGTGCCGGCCGTCCTTGTCGATACTGCAGGCCTCAGGCAGAAGCGCAAGGCGGATACATCAGTTGAAATCTTCAGCGTCATGAGGGCCGAAGAGGCCGTCTCAAAAGCCCAGCTCGTGCTTTTCGTAGTCGAAGCAAGCATAGATGGCGTAACCGCCCAGGACAAGAAGATCGCGGACATGATTGCACAGTCCGGGAAAGGCTGCATCATTCTCGCGAACAAATGGGATTTGTGCAGGAAGGCGGTCAAGAGGGAGGACATACAGAGCGAGATACGCTACTGCATGCATTTCATGGATTATGCGCCGGTGGTCTTTATTTCAGCGCTCGACGGTTCCAATTTTGAAAAGATAACCACGGCGATTGCCGAGGTAAGGGAAAACATGCGCATGCAGATTCCGACTTCGCTGATCAACAAGATACTTACCGATGCAACGTCCAAGAATGCACCTTCCGCGATTGGAACTGTGAAGCACCATTTCAAGGTCTATTATGCGACCATGGTGGGGAACGAGCCTCCGAGATTCCTGTTGTTCGTGAATGACCCCGGTGTCTGCACGTCGAACTATCTGGCATACCTCAAGAATTCATTGAGAAACAGTCTTGGACTTACCGGACTTCCGATACGTATCCAGCTTCGGGCAAGGGAAAAGACAATCGCTCCGAGACGCAGCGCCCCCAAGAAGCGTTGAGCAGGTGGATATATTTTTCCTATAGGAAAAATATTTAGAACTTCAGTACGAAACTCTTCGTGTCCGTATTATATTCTATTTTAGTGAGGGCCTTGAGGATCTTGTCTATGTTTGCGCCTGCCAGGGCGGGATCATATTTTTCGAGGACCTGCTTCTCCGCGAATTTTATCGGCATATGCCCCATCTTGTATTCCATGGCGTTGAAGCGGACTGAAATTGAGTCCTTCACCTTGTCGCTGTTTACTATGGTTCCTGTAATTTCAAACGTGGTCGGGAGCTTGCCACCCAGTTTCGTCTTGAGGATGATATGCGTGAAGCCGACTGAATCGGTGGAGAATATGAGTTTCTCGATATTGTATGCCGATGAGTCCGTTGGAGCCTTGGCTACAAAAAGTTCATTATAGAGATAGGTCGCTTCCTGGGGGGTGAACGAGTAGCTGTCGTCGCCGAATCCTGTGTCAGCCTTCTTCAACATCGCATCATATTTGATCTTTGCAGCTTTTAGAGCATCATCACCGGTGAGAGATGGATATACCGATAGATCCTGGGGATAGAACATCATCACTATTACGCCTGCGAGTCCGAGGAATATCAGGAATCCTATAAGATTTCTGATAAGGCCGCCAATACCGGATGCTGATCCTTTGTTTTCCATGACCTTAGGGCGCATTGTTTCTACGTCAAGTTTTTCTCCGCAACCCCTGCAGAAAATTGCTCCAAGCTGGTTGTCGTGCCCGCAGCTGCCACATTTCATAAGCATATTTAGATCTCCTATTATTATTTTGTTGATTTAGCTTCGCTTTTATCACTCTTGGAACTGGAGCTGGTACTGCTGGTGCTGCTACTGGTACTGGCACTTGAACTTGATTGAGATGCCGTATCAGCCTTCTGTGCGCTTTTGTAGCTGTCCTTGCGGTAGTCGGTGCAGTAGAATCCGCTGCCCTTGAAGATGATTCCCGCGCCGGTGCCGATTTTGCGCCGGACAGGCTTCTTCTTGCAGCATATGCATGTTTTCAAAGGTTCGTCTGACATTTTCTGGAAGACTTCAAACGTCTTTCCGCATGCTTTGCATTCGTATTCGTAAGTGGGCATCTGGTCAACTCCAAAGATAATTCTAAAACGCAACGCGTAAAATAGCATCACGATTCATTTTCTCAAGAAGAATAATCAAGGTTCCATCATTTTTTCAATAAGCCGACGGGTAGGGGATTTTCCGTCCGTTCAAACCTTTATATTTTTCACCAGCCCTATAGTCAGGCTGCAGGGGGACCTTCCCCCCTCCTTCAGGCAGGTCAATCGCAAAAACAGGCGTGCCAAGGGATGAAAGCCGCGGACGCAGTTTTCCGATTATCTCCAGACCCTTTTCTATTCCTGTCCGGAAATGCGCATTCCCTTCTGCCGGATCCACATGGAAAAGATAATGTGGCTTGACCTTTATCCTGATCAGCCCTCTGAAAAGCTCTTCCAGGATTTCCGTGCTGTCATTTATCCCCTTAAGTAGGACCGTCTGGTTCAAAATAGGAATTCCGGCTTTTATCAACATGGAACAGGCCCTCCTGGATTCTTCAGTAATTTCGACCGGATGGTTGAAATGGGTCATGATCCACAGCCCAGGAATCCTGGAAAGCATTGACACAAGCATAGCATCAATCCTTTTCGGAAGGACAACCGGCATTCTTGTACCTATCCTTATGACATCTACATTCTTTATTTTTAAGATGGAATCAATTATTTTCTTCAGCCTTGCTGTTTCCAGCATCAGCGGATCCCCTCCTGAAATCAGGACCTCTCTTATTCTGTCATGGCTCTTTATATATTTGCAGGCTTCCTGCAGATATATGTCATCGATGTCCTGCTGCCCGTTCCCAGCCCTCCATTTGCGCTTCCGGAAGCAGAAACGGCAGTGGACCGCGCATCTGTTGGTCACAAGCAGGACTACACGGTCGGAGTAGCGGTGAATAAGTCCGGGGACTGGCATCTGCTTTTCCTCGGAAAGAGGATCTTCTGAAAGCGTGATGCTCCTGATCAGCTCCCCTTTGTCCGGAAAGCACTGCTTGAAGACCGGATCGTTTTTAAGATCATCGCCGATTAGTCCAAGATAATAGTTTGACGCAAGAAATGGATATAGTTCCGCAGCCTTCCTCTCACTGCCGGAAAATTTCAATTCTGCGAATTTCGCAAGTGTCTGCAAATGACTGGAGTTTTTTAAACTTCTGCTCTTCATGTATTCGTATTCGTTCGTAGTTAAGCCCGTAAGGGCTGTTCTTCTCTTGTCTTTAGTAGTCAAGTCCGTAAACATCTCAATCAAGAACACGTCTTGCGACGTTAACTACAAACGAATCAATCTTCGAGAATTTTACTCGTATTCGCTCGTAGTCAAGCCCGTAAGGGCTGTTCTTCTCTTGGTTTTTAATTTCGCATTTGTTAGTAGTCAACGCCAAAAGGCGTGTCTTCTTCAGTCATCCCATCCATTCCCCATCTTGTCTACAGGAAAGTTTTGTAAGATAAGGGACATTTTTTCTTTTCCAACCTTTTCCTGGAAAATATTGAAACTGCTGGTATTCCATTCTGAAGTTATGGATGCATAGCCATGTATCACAGGATTCTTATGAATGTAATTGATAGTAGCCCAGTAATGATTCTCACTTCTTATATGCCTGTCACTGAATCTGTGCCATACTTTGCGTCCAAGGCAATTGTCTTCACGGTTCCATTGTGTGGCTATCCCATTGTGCAGTTTAGCTAGAGCTGTTTTGATCGTAGTTAACTCTGCCATGACAAGAATATGGTAGTGATTGGGTAGCACGCTCCAAGCAAAGATGGAAGCTCCCTCAATTGCAGATAATCTATTAGTTAGCTTATCTTGAAAATCCATCCTTCTGTCTTCGGAGAGCATTATATGATTATGTTCGTAATTTGCGGCCGTTAAAAGATATGTCTTGAACCCGTCTTCAAAATGAGGGGGTGAATGCAAAGGAAGTCCTTGAATCTTCCTGTATGCGACAACATCCTGCTTCTGGATATCATTCATCTTGCGGTAAGTATACATGTAAATTAAGAACAGCCATTACGGGCTTAACTACCAGCGAATTTCAATGTTTTTGTTCGTAGTTAATGCCGTAAGGCATGTGTATCTTTTAAATTTTCTGTAGTTTTCTCAATTATCCGGTATCGAATTACGAGTTGCTCCTGATATTGTAGATCCAGCCTTTGCCGGAATTCCACTCCCTTGAGATCTTGAAGCCGGGGAACTTGCGTTTCTTCGAATTCTCCGCGAACTTCGCGAGAAGTCCTGAGACCTCGAGCTCCCTTTCCACAAGACCTGTCTTTGCGCAGAGTTCCTGCAGTGTGCCCTTGAACTTACCGACCGTGTCAAGCTTGGACTGAAGCTCCGAGATGAGGCTTATGACATCCTTGCTGGCGAGCTTGTAGGCCTGGACGCCAGGCTGGTGGAAGGCGTTTACGTGGATGAGTTCGGCATAGAATGCAACAGCCCTTTCATAAAGCGCAATGATCATTCCAAGGTTGAATGCGGAGACTTCGTTGATCTGCATGTCGATCACCTGGCGCCCCTTTGAAAGAAGCGCCTTGGCAAGTCCGGCCTGGAACCCATGCAGGTAGTCGCCCATTGAAATGGTTTCCGTAATCGGAATGATCATGCTGTCCTTGAGGACTTCTATGAAGGTCACGAAGAAATCGTTGCGCCCGTCGTTCAACTGCTGGATGAATGCATGTGCGTCGGTTCCACCCTTGTTGCCGAACACGTTCAGCCCCTGGTTTACGGTATTTCCGTCGAGATCCTTCTCCTTGCCGATGCTCTCCATGACAAGCTGCTGGAGATATCTCGAGAGCAGGACGAGACGGTCGGAGTAGGGTACTATGACCATGTTCTTGTCGCCGTGGCCATTTCCGGCTATATACCACATTGCCGCAAGGAAATAAGAGGGGTTCTTCTTCACTTCAGGCTCCCTCGTCAGATTGTCCATCCTGCATGCACCGGCGAGGAAGCTCTTGAAGTCTATTCCGGCGAGGGCTGCAGGGAGATGTCCGACAATGCTGGTCTCGCTCGTCCTTCCGCCGATCGATTCGGCCATCGGGAAGATTTTCAGCCAGTTCCTGGACTTTGAATATTTGTCGAGATCGCTGCCTTCCATCGTGATGGCGCAGGCGTGTTTCGTGAAGTCGAGCTCCTTCTGCTTGTAGAGGATCTCGAATGCGATCATGTTGTTCTTGGTTTCCTGGGTTCCACCTGACTTTGAGATGCTCAGGATGAGCGTGCTCCTGAGGTCGACTGCGGCCATGACGTCCTTGACGCCGGCGGTGTCGGTGTTGTCCGTAAAATAGATCTTGAGATAACCTTTTCTCTTTCCGTTGCTGAGCTCGTTCCAGTAGGGGCCGTTTATCGCGAAATTAAGGAGCTGCGGGCCGAGGGCGGATCCGCCGATGCCGTTGATGACGACCGAATCAAATTTCTTTCCGGTGCTGCCCTTGATTGTTCCGCTGCGGACATCCTCGACGAATTTCTCGACGTCCGCGAAAAGCTGGGATGAAGGATAGGCGGTACGGTCGGTGAAGTGGGTCACCTGCCTGTTTTCATCCGGATTTTTTATTGCGCCGGCTTCTATTTTCTTCATTTCCCCATTGGCTTCTGCGAACTTCGCGGAGAGGTTTTCCAGGTCGGGCTCTGAGAAGTTCATTCCGGCGACATCAAGCGTGAATCCTGTTTCTCCATCAATGAAAGTGTATTTCATGTTCCGTTCCATCCATATGTTGGTGTTCATTTTTCATCTTTCCTTTTTAGTAAGACGGGCTTTCCAGCCCGTTGTTTTGTAATTATAAAACAGGCTGGAAAGCCTGTCTTACTTCTCCTGCCAATACGGTGAGATCTGCCTTAATCTTGCGATTATCGGCGGGAGATTCCTGATTATATACTCCATCTCTTCTCCAGTATTGAATCTTGAAAGACTGAAGCGGATCGAGCCGTGCGCGGCGGTGTATGGGACTCCCATCGCACGAAGTACATGCGAGGGTTCAAGGCTCCCGGTCGTGCACGCGCTCCCGCTGGATGCGCAGATGCCCAGCTGGTTCATCAGGAGGAGGATTGCTTCCCCTTCAATGAATTCAAAGCTTATGTTCGTCGTGTTTGGCAGACGGTTCTCAGGATCGCCGTTTATTCTTGTCTTTGGAACCGCCGACACGAGTTCCCTTTCAAGCCTATCCCTGAGCTCTTTCACCTTGGTGTTCTCGAGTTTCATGTTCTTTCCAGCGAGTTCCGCAGCCTTGCCGAGAGCGACAATTCCTGTGACATTCTCAGTTCCGCCCCTGCGGCTGCGTTCCTGGTGCCCCCCGATTATGTATGGACGGAACCTTACTCCGCGTTTCACATAAAGGGCGCCAACGCCCTTTGGCGCATGGAGCTTGTGTCCGGAAAGACTGAGCATGTCGATGCTTTCCTTTGCAAGGTTCATCGGTATCTTGCCTACGGCCTGTACGGCATCGGTGTGGAAGAGGGCGCCATGCTGGTGGGCGATCTGCGCGATTTCCCTGACAGGATAGATATTACCGGTTTCATTGTTCGCCCACATCACGGACACGACTGCAGTTTCAGAATTCACTTCCTGCCTGAGCCTGTCCATGTCGAGCCGTCCCTTGCCGTCGACAGGTATTTCCTCGACCCTGTATCCGCGTCTTACAAGTTCGGAACCAAGATTCTTGACGGCTGGATGTTCGACTTTGCTGATTACTATTTTTCTTCTTTCAGGAGTCAGGAAAAGTGCGTTCATGATTCCTGAATTGTCGCTTTCAGTTCCGCAGCTGGTGTAGATTATCTCCGTAGGTTCGCAGCCGAGAAGCGATGCCAGGGACTCCCTGGCCTTCTTGATATGTCCTGCGACCTGGCCTCCGAACGTATGGATGCTCGAAGGATTCCCGTAGAGATCGCAGAAGAAGGGTTTTATGGCTTCGAAGACCTCCGGATCAGTCTGTGTAGTCGCGTTATTGTCGACATATACTGTTTTGCTCATACAATATTCCTTTATATTTCCTTGCTGTCCGTGCATTTGGATATCTCTATGGTCAAATGGACTATTTCACCATGTGCGCTCAACAGCTGTTTGTAGTATTTCAAATCATGGGGAGTGCTGGACACCAGGGAAATGATGCAGGCGTATTTGTTCATTCCCACCTTCCAGACATGCAGATCGCTTATGCGGGTGTCGGAATCAGACTCGATGATGCTTTTTATCTCTTCGGAAACAGAGCTGCCGACATCTTTGTCGAGAAGGATGACGCCGGTTTCCTCAAGAAGAAGACATGTCCATCTGAGCACCAGCATCGCTCCTGCTATTCCCATAAGAGGATCAAGCCAGTTCCAGCCCATTAATTTTACGCCGAGAAGTGCGATGATCGCGAATACGGATGTCATCGCATCGGCCATTACATGGAGATAAGCAGCCTTCAAGTTCAGGTTTTCGTGCCCGTGATGATGTTCGTCATGGGAATGGTCGTCATCGTCATGTCCGTGATGATGGTGGTGGTGTCCGGGATTGAGCAGCAAAATGCTTATCAGGTTTACTGCAAGTCCGATTACGGCTACCAGAATCGCATCATTATACTTGATCTCCATGGGCTGATAAAGGCGGACTATCGACACATATCCCATGAACAAACCAACGAATCCAAGGATTATACCGCTGGTGAATCCTCCGAGGACTTCAAGCTTCCATGTCCCGAAAGTATAGCTCCTGTCGGTTGCATGCCGGCGTGCGAAAATGAACGCCATGAGCGAAATTGTCAGCGCCAGGGCATGGGTGCTCATATGGCATCCGTCGGCAAACAGCGCCATTGAGTGGTATATCCACCCGGTAATGACTTCGACGAACATCATGGAGACCGTAAGGACAACCACCCAGAACGTTTTCGTCTCAGTCTTTTTTTCAGTCAGACTGAAAACATGGGAATGCTGATAAGAGGATATGTCTTTTGTATGCATTGGAATGTGCTTCTGCTGGTGTTTGAAACTATTTAGCCTCTTCCACTGTCAGTTCGGGTGATACGAATTCGCGGAGCTTGTCCTCCACCGTGTTCTTCAATGTCACGCCTGATGCCGGGCAGGATGCGCAGCGTCCGCAGAGGCGGACAATGACCTTGTCCCCCTGTATGTCTATCAGTTCGATGCTGCCTCCGTCCTTCTCTAGCATGGGCTTGATTTCCTTGTCCATTACTTCCTGTACCTTCATGACCTTCTGGACCGTCGTGAGTTTCTGGGGCGCCGGTTTTGCCGGCTTGCTGGCTTCCTTCCTCCAGAGTTCATCGAGTATCTGCTGGATGTCGTCGAGACAGCATCCGCAACCGCCACCCGCCTTGGTATAGTTCGTGATTTCCTCGGCTTTGTGCAGGTTGTTCTCCTGGGCGACTGCGCGGATCTTAGTATCAGTGACGCCGAAGCATTTGCATATTACAACGCCATCATCATGGTCAGCCTCGGCCGGAGCTGCGCCTTTTTCACCCTTGTAGTTTGCGATTGCGTCCTGGAGCGCCTCCATGCCCATCACCGAGCAGTGCAGCTTCTCCTCGGGAAGTTCGCCGAGTATCTTTACAATATCCTTGTTTGTGACTTTTGATGCCTCTTCAAGCGTCATGCCTTTGACAAGCTCGGTGAGCGCTGAAGATGAGGCTATTGCGCTGGCGCAGCCGAAAGTCTTGAATTTGACATCGACAATCTTTTCCTTTTTATCGTCCAGCTTTATGAAAAGCTTTAGGGCATCGCCGCAGCGTATGTTTCCTACTTCTCCGACTGCGTCGGCTTCGGTTATCTCCCCAACATTCTGCGGATGGAGGAAATGATCCATTACTTTTTTATTATAGTCCCACATAAAACACCTCGGATTGTTAGAATTCAAAATTAAGCCAGTACAGCCGTGAATTATACATCCCTGCCCAGTCTAGTTCAAATAACATCAGGATTTTCATCCGGGGAAGATTGGGATTGAATCCTGTTTACAAAACCCATATCATGGGCTATACTACCCGTTGTTTTGTCCGGCATTAATTTATAGTTTAAGGGGGAATTATGAAAAAGATTGTTCTGCTGGCTGTCTCCATCGCGTTATCCTTCGGTGTTCCTGCCTGGGGTGAAGAGAAGAAGCCTGATGCCGCAGCGGACCTGAATTCAATAAAGCAACGTTTCGACAAGGAGGCTGTGCCATATTTCACAGGCGATAAAGCCACCACGCTGCTTAAGGCGGGCGGCGGAGCCCAGTCCGTTGCCGCGTACACCTTGGTTCCGATGCTTGAAGGGATTATCATCTACAAGGGTGCAATATTCAACGGTGCAAAACCCGAACTCATCAAGGCTGACGCGATGATAGATGATGTAACGGCAAAGTTCAGGGATGCGGAAGGTGAAGTCGACAAGGCCATGCGGTCCATTGAAGATTCGAACAGCAGGATCAAGGGCCTGGAAAATGACATGGATGACCTCGAGCTCAAGATCAAGAAGGAGTCGGATGATAAAACAAGAAAAAGATATACTACAATGCTCTTTCAGAACAAGAACGATGCCTCAGACCTGAAGAAGGAAATAAGAAAAATTGACAAGGATGTGGACAAGAAGAAGAAGGACGCCCTGGAAATCAAAAACAGGCTTGCATTGCTGAAAACCACGCTCGCAGCATACATCGCGAAACAGAGGGAACTCGGTGGCGGAGCGAAGAAGGAGGATAGGGAAGAAGACAAGAAGGACGATGTCAAGAAGGACCAGCTTGTTGATCCTTTCAAATAGGATGGGGCGCGATGACCTTTGAAACGCCGGTATCATGAGAAAAACATATAATTTGGAGTGGATGACCATGAACAAAAAGATTATTTTCGGGCTTATGTTGCTTTCGTTCCTGCCCTTGCTTTCCTTTTCCGCCGATGATGGCAAGAAGTCTCCGGCGGTCGACATGAAGGAGCTCGCCCTGCGTTTCGATGCCGAGGCGAAACCATTTTTCACAGTTGACAGGAACACTACTTTTGTAAAGGTTGACGGTGGTTTTACATATCTGCCTGCAAACTCAATTGTCCCTGTCCTGGATGGAATCATGAAGGTCAATGGAGTTTTCTGCAGCAAGGCGATGTCGGAGCTCGCCGAAGCCTCCAAGATCGTCGAAGCTGCAATGAAAAACTACCAGTCCGCTGCGGCTGAACTTGACGATCTGAAGAACAAGGTTGACGATGCCAAGGGGAACGTTGCCGACCTGGAAGACGAAATAACTGCTCTCGATAGAAGACTGGCGGATCTCAAGAAGGAGAAGAACGCGAATACCCAGAAGCTCAGTCTTGACCTGGGCAGGAAAAGAAATGAGCTGACAGACGCGAAGCGCGACTTCAAGAAGCTCGATAAGGATTTCGACAAGAAGAAGGAAATCCCTGAAGAATTGAAGAAGAAGGCGGATTCGGTGAAGGCAGTTCTCGACACTTTCCTCGCGAACCAGAAGAAGCTTGCGCAGGTTCCGAAAGACGAGAAGAAAGCCGATGATAAGAAACCGGTCGAACAGAAGCTGCCGGCAAAACAGGATGATGTGCCCGCCCCTAAATTCAAATGAAGTAGGTACGTGCTTGAGCATGTACCATGAATTTAAGAGTGGCACACCCTGAGCGTACCTGCTTAACTAGACGTTGCTAGAAAAGGTAATCTCAAAATGAAATTTGTCTGAAAAGTAGCACAGACATTCCTGTCTGTGGACTCAAGTTTCATTTCCAATCGCAGACAGGAATGTCCGCGCTACTCCTTTTCAAGGAGGCCCTAACTATCTGTACTTTTCCTGCTCGGACTTCACTTTTTCTGTGATGAATTCGACTATCTTGTCGAGTGGTATCAGCGTGCTTTCCTTCTGTCCGCGGATCTTGAATTCAACCATGTTGTTCGGTAGGTTCTTCGGCGAAGTTATGATCCTGAACGGAATTCCGAGCAGGTCGGCGTCGGCGAACATGAATCCAGGCTTCTCACCCCTGTCGTCGTATATCACTTCGATTCCACGGGCATTGAGCTCGTTGTAGATCCTTTCGGAGACTTGTCCGACATTCGGGTCGTTCTGGGTGATCGCGCAGATATGTACCTGGTATGGCGCGATTGATATCGGCCAAATCGGACCGTAGTCGTCCGATGACTGTTCGATCACCGACGCCATTGTACGTCCAACGCCGATGCCGTAGCAGCCCATGATCATAGGATTGGTCTTTCCGTTCTGGTCGATGAAGGTGCAGTTCATGGACTCGGAATATTTTGTCCCGAGCTTGAATATGTTGCCGACTTCGATTCCGCGCTTCAGCAGAAGCGGCTGCCCGGTAACAGGATCAGGATCGCCTTCGCGGGCTGTTGCGATGTCGGTGACTTCGGCCTTTGGCAGATCGCGGTCGAAATTGAAATTCTTGAAATGGTGGTCTGCCTCATTTGCTCCGACTATGAGATTGGATGAACCGGCAATGGAGTTGTCCACTACTATCCTGATTTTTGCAGGATCAAGGGTGAGTGGTGATGCGAATCCCGGTACGGCCCCGGATTTCCTGATTCTCTCGTCATTCGCGAATTTCAGTTCGCCGACCTTCAGGAAATTCTGGAGCTTGCTTTCGTTCACTTCGAAGTCGCCGCGGATCATCGCGAAGATCAGGTTGTCGCTGTCATCTATGTAGAACACCGCCTTGCCAGTGTTCTCCGGCTTCATGCCGAGGAAGGTGGCGACTTCCTCGATTGTCTTTTTTTCTGGCGTATGGACCTTTTCCAGTGGGAGGGCAGGGGCCTTCTCGTATTTCCATGCCGCTGCCGCGACTTCGCGGTTGGCCTTGTATGAACCGTCGGGCGACAGGAATATGGTGTCTTCCCCGCATTCGGCTATCGCCATGAATTCATGCGAGACGTTTCCACCCATCATTCCGGGGTTTGACTTGATCGATATGCAGTCCTTCATTCCGACCCTGCGGAAAATGTTCTCATAGGCCTTGTGGGCTTTCTCATAATACTGGTCAAGGCATTCCTGGGAGGTGTGGAAGGAATATGCGTCCTTCATCGTGAACTCCCGAACCCTGATGAGTCCGGCGCGCGGCCTGGCCTCGTCGCGGTATTTTGTCTGTATCTGGTAGAGCATGACGGGAAGCTGCTTGTAGCTGTTGACCTCGGTGCGGGTGAGGTGGACGACCGCCTCCTCGTGCGTCATACCGAGCAGCATTCTCTTGTCGTTCCTGTCCTTGAAACGCAGCAGTTCCGGGCCGACGGTCTTGTATCTTCCTGATTCCTCCCATAATTCCGCTGGCAGGACGACCGGCATCTTGATTTCCTGCCCTTCGATCGCATCCATCTCCTCGCGGATGATCTTCTCGATCTTCTGGGTGATCCTGAATCCGACAGGCAGCATGGAGTATATTCCAGCTGATACAGGGCGTGCGTAACCGCCGCGTATGATGAATTTATGGCTGACGGTTTTTGCATCCTTCGGGGCTTCCTTTATGCGTCTACCGACCAGTTTCGACATTTTCATGTTGTATAATCCTTAAAGTTGGGGCACAGAGGCATCCGTCTTCGCCAGGAGGCTACGCCGTGACACGCTAAGGCACAGAGATTTTCAAAGAGTGGAATTTTATACCGGATTCAAATTGTTTCAAGCTGAGATGCGAATTGAGAGGGAAATCAATTGTTTGAAATAAGTTTGTTTTTCAATTTACAAAGATTAATTTATACGCTTGATTTGAAAAACAACTTAAATCCAGATTTTCAGGCGGGTAAAAGATTATGGGAAAGACAATTCTGAGTTTTGTGCTTCTTTCAGCGGTTCTTCTGATTTGCTCGGGATGCGGAACCTTTCATTCGCTGCCTTATGACGGTCACAATACGTACAGGTCGGTAGATTCGAACAACTACGGTTTTACGAAGAACTATCCCAAGTCCTTCACGATCTACCCTTTCAAGAACACCTCGTGGTACCGCGAGGCGTCCGACAGGGCGAACCAGGCCATGTACCAGGGATTCTCACTCATCGGGCCATGCGCAAGCATTGACGAGACTGAAAAGATCGCCGTCCAGCCTTACTGCGCAGCCGACGCCCTCAAGGTTGCCCGACAGCAGAACAGCGACGCCGTCGTAGTAGGCGAAGTCACAAGGCAGGATCACTTCTGGTTTTTACTGATGGCGTATTCCTCTGTTTCGATCAAGATAAATATTTATGATTCCAAAGACGGAAGGCTTATTTATTCCGGCAATACCTGGGCGATAGATTCCGACTGGGGGCTTTCAATTGTGTCTCCTATTTCCTCCCTCATAGATCATATCAACTGGTCCAGGTTGACCCAGGGGCTCTATTACAGGATAGCCATGGACTTCGTGCATGACCTGAGGCAGGATGTGCTCGCGACAAGATAATAGTTTTCTTTGTACATGTTTTAAAGGGGTTGCCAATGAAAAAATCTTTCCCTGAACTTGGCGTAGTAGTTGTTGCCGGCGGCGGCGGCTCGAGATTTGGAAAACAGAACAAGCTGCTTGCGAAGCTGGCAGGAATTCCAGTCTTCGTCCATCCACTGAAAAACTTCCACAAGGTATGTCCCCCCGGAAATCTTGTCCTAGTAGTGAAAAAATCCGAAACTGCGAAGTTCGCAGATGCAATCCACAAGTATCTTCCAGGGATCGATATAAGGATCGCCTACGGTGGAAAGACAAGGATGCATTCAGTCGTCAACGGCCTTTCCATCCTGCCGGTTTCCGCGAAGTTCGCAGCCGTGCATGATGCGGCGCGTCCGCTGGCCACTGCGGAACTTCTGATCTCCGCATACAGGGCCGCGAGGAGGCAGGGAAGCGCGGTAGTTGCAAAAAGGCTGACCGACACGGTCAAACAGGCGGACAAGAAGTGCGTCGTCACAAAAACTCTTGACCGCAGCAATGTCTGGAGAGTTGAGACTCCGCAGATTTTCCCTCTCGACAAGCTGTTGCTGGCCTATATCAGGGTCTTTGCCAAGGAACATCTGATGACGGACGATTCGGCCGTCATGGAATATGCGGGCCACAGGCCTTTCCTTTATGAATACAAGCTGCCCAATACAAAGATCACTTTCCCCGAGGATCTTGCTTTGGCGGAAATGTATTTGAAGAAATCGTAAATATTCACTGTGCCTTACAGGGAAGATTTACCTTCAGAATGAATTTTCTTTTCCGGGGAACTTGCCGGTACTCACTTCGTTCGCGTAGGCAGTAAACGCCTTCTTGATTTCCTCACCGAGATTCGCATATCGTTTCGAGTGCTTCGGGACGAAATCCGTGAAGAGTCCGAGGATGTCGTTGACCACTTGGACCTGTCCATCGCACGCCGGACCTGCGCCGATGCCTATCGTCGGAATTTTAACGGAAGCCGTGATGCGTGCGCTCAGTTCGGCGGGGATGCATTCGAGTACAAGACAGAATGCTCCGGCGTCTTCAACGGCTTTTGCATCGTCGATGAGACGCTGTTCATCTTCCTTTGTCTTGCCTGCGACCCTGTATCCGCCCTGGGTGAGGACGTTCTGCGGAAGGAGCCCGATATGAGCCATCACTGGAACGCCTGCAGTGACAAGCCTGCCGATCGTCTTTGATATGGTCTTTCCGCCTTCAAGTTTGACGCCGTCGACACCGGCCTCCTGGATGTATCTGGCGGCATTTGTCATTGCCGTCTTTACGCTGGGATGGTAGGTCATGAACGGCATGTCGCCGACTATGAATGCGAATTTCGCGCCGCGCGCGACTGCCGCGCAATGGTGGAGGGACTGTTCGAGGGTGACCGGTATGGTGCTCTTGTACCCCAGCAGAGCCATGCCCAGGGAATCTCCTACGAGGAGAAGCTCGATCCCGCACTCCTCTGCGAGTTTCGCGGTCGGGGCGTCATAGGCTGTCAGCGCAAGTATCTTCTCTCCTTTTTCCTTCTTATGGCGGAAATAGCGGGTAGTTATTTTTTTCTGTATGTCGTTCATGGTCTGTTATTCTTTTGAATCCAAGCTTTCAATTAATAGTTTAAGCTATAAAATAAGTTAAGAACCGTTAAATTGCAAAGAAAGATATGGAAGGATTGTAGTCCTATGGCCAAATGGAAGCATAAGAAGGAAAAACACAGTAAAGCTGATCCGAAGGAGACTTTTGTTGAAGGCAAGCTGAGTGTTTCCGCCGGCGGACTGGGTTTTGTAACACCTAAGGACGGAACTCAGGACATTTTCATACCACCACGCTTTCTGAGTGATGCAATTGACGGAGACATTGTTAAGATATCCTTGCTCCGGGAGCAGCGTCCGAACATGAAAGGACCGGCCGGCAGGGTTGCAGAGATAGTCGAACGCTCCAGGAAAACTGTGGTCGGCGAACTTATCGCCGGAAAAAAGGTCAGACCGCTTTCGAAAAAGCTGCAGGGGGACATCACGGTCAACGGAAGCATCCAGAACGCCAGGAAAGGCGACTGGGTCGAGATCGAACTCCAGGCTCATGATGAAAAGCATTCAAGGGAACAGCGTGGTACTCTCAAGTCTACGATTGGGCAGGCTGGCACTGTGGAGTTCGACATAGCTGCAGTCATAAAGGAATATGGGCTTTGTCCTCCATATTCCGCGGAAGACTGGGATAAGGCCGGTCAGGTCGTGCCGATCGGTGTTGACCGCGAGGATCTTAAGGAACTCGTAACCATGACGATTGATCCGCCGGACGCGAAAGACTTCGACGATGCGATATCGATAAGGCCGGGTAAAAATAAGAACGAGATGGAGCTTGGCGTGCATATTGCGGATGTCGCAGCATGGATATTGCATGGTTCGGAATGGGATGTCAAGGCTAAAAAGAGAAGTTTCACTTCCTATATTCCAGGCAACACCCTGCCGATGCTTCCAAAGGATATCACCCATACGATGAGCCTTACCCCTGGAAAGACATCATTCTGCCACAGCGTCCTCTTCACTGTCGACAAGCATACCGGAAAAATTCTTCATTCAAGAAGAGTGCATAGCCGTGTGACCATAGCCAAGAGGCACACTTTCGACGAGGTGCAGGATTTCATTGATGGAAAGCCGTGCTCCTGGGAGCCGAGGATTGAAGAACACATGAAGATGCTAGTGGAGCTTACGAGGAAAATGCGGCATTACCGCAAGGGAACAGAACATTTCCTTGAACTTGCCACTACCGAGATCAGGGTTTTGTGCGACGATATGACTAAGAAGATAAAAGGATTAAGACGGGAAATACAGACTGAATCCGACATGCTCGTCGAAGAATGCATGCTTGCGGCGAATGTCGAGGTCGCAAAGGAGCTGGTCGCAAGGAACATTCCCGGAATATTCAGGATCCATCCCGAACCCAGCGAGGAGAAGCTCCAGGAGTTCTCCGGATTCGTCGATGATACCTTTAAAATGAAGACAGGCGACATGAGCAGCCGTATATCCTGCAACAATTTCCTTTCAAAGCTTCCTGACGATCACAGGAAACAGGTTATCGTAGATGCCTTTCTCCGGTCGCTGCCCCGTGCGTTCTATCTTGACAAGAACCAGCTTCATTACGGGCTGGGCAAGGGTACGTACTGCCATTTCACAAGTCCGATACGCCGTTACCCCGACCTGCTTGTACACCAGCAGCTCTGGGCGGTGGATTATGCTGGAAATCTAAGGGGCAAGGATGAGGTCGCCATTACCGCGATGGAATGTTCCGCGAAGGAACAGAACAACGACGAGGCGTATTATGCCGCCAACGACCGGTTGAAACTGCATTATTTGAAGGAAAAACTCAAGGACACGGACATAGACTGTTTCGAAGGCGTGATAAGGAAGATATCTTCTGCAGGATTGAACATCTTCATTCCGGATCTGGGTATCCTGTCGTTCATACCAATCGAATATCTTGGGTTCACCTACAAGAAGAAAAAGAGCAAGTTCGTTGCAAGCGAAACCCATTCGAAATACAAGTGCGGTGATTTCATCTACGTCATGCCGGAACACATTGATCTTATAAAGGGAAGCGCCCTTTTCAGGCCGGTAGCGTACTGATAGTTACCAATCGTCTCGAGATAAGTGGAATAAAATCATGTCTGTTTTCGATGCGGATTCGGCTTGGCGGGAATAAGGCGATACAGTAGTATCGTTGTTTCCCGGCAGGATGAAGGCCGCGCGGAAAGAGGCATGACCGCTTTGCGGCGTGAGTCTTTTGGCGTTCAGACCGCCTGTTTGCGCTCGACGATGGCTCAGCATCGCCTCCTCGCAACCAAACGTTCCGACCATCCAAAATCCTTCACGTTTTATTTCTGCTTATTTGCGATACATGACACTAGGTTGCGACTACATCGCTCACGGGAGACGTATGTTTTATGGGCATACGGAAAAAACTGTCTTCAAGTTTATCTACATCTTGAATCCCATAATTAAGTGATAAGTGATTATAGTGGTTATAAAGAGGTGATAAACATGAACATAAAAGATGCCAGGAGCCGTCTTGCACTTACGAGAATCAGGGAGTCAGCTCAAGAATACGGTTCTGACAAGATGAATCTTTCAGATATCAACGGAATTATAAAAAAACCCCGTGCCGGAAGGAAATAGATATAAATTCAGGCTCCTGTCTGAATTTATCTCCACTTGTACGGATTTTCCAGGCTGTGCGGGTCGGTTCCAGGCGGCAGTTCAGCCGCTTTCTTCCCAGGTTTCATTACACTCGCCTTGAGGTACATGTCCAGGACGTTTGATTTTCCATCACTGCTCAAGAGGGTTGGTCCGAAAAGACTCTTGTAGAAGTTCATGTTTGAGCTTACCGCACCGCCTATGTAGATCTTCTGTCCGTCCTGGACGGTCAGCTTTGTCACTATGCTTTCAACCCGCACCGAAGACTTTGCGCCCTTGCCGTCGATGTAGCTGACCTCGGGGTATATTTCGACTTCTATGAGTCCGTCATCCCTGAGCTTGGGCAGAACCATGAGCTTGGCTCCAACATCCCGCATGACGAATCCGGGAATAGAGGCTGGAATGATGACCGAGCTGCCACCTCCGACGACGACAGTAGGCGGAAGGAATTTGTAATTGTACAGCCAACTGGGATCCGCAATTGTCCTTCCAACAAACAGGCTTGCCGGAAAACCGCTCTTCGTCACAATGAACTGGCTTGTGTTCCTTGTTTCACCCCCGCTGGTCTTTGAAGCGCTTATATCGATGCTTTTCGGTTTTACCACCTTTCCGTCGACGATGATAACCTGGTTGGGCTGTATTCCTTTTCCATAACCGACCCTGACGTCCAGGTTTTCGCCGCCGCTTGAACCGGTATTCAGAAAGTCCACGTCTATCCTTATGTTTACCGCGTCTGTGTCGATGTCGCCGAGGAACTTCATTATTTTTTCGATATTCTCCGGATAGTCGCCTACAAGTATCGAGCCTCTTTTCTCCTCGAATGTCAGAATTCCGTCCTTTGAGAGAAGAGGTCGGCAGATCTTGTCGACGATGGCGAAGTCAATGCTTTTCAGCGGGATAAGCTTGTATTTGAATTCGCCTGTAGGCTTGATGACGACCGATTTGGGCTTGGGCTGTTCTGGCTTGGTGTCTGCCGTGGCCGGAGCGTTTTCCTCTGCGAAAGACAATGACAATACAAGAAGATAGATTGAAAGAAAAGATAGGATTTTCATGAAACACCTCCATCATTTAATATATTTAATTACGGTTCAATAATCTTGAAATTGTTGGCTTTGAAATAGGAGATGATTTTCGAGTCGCGGGTTATGAGGCTTGCTCCCAGGTGTATTGCCGTAGCGGCTATTATCCTGTCGGCAGGATCACCGTGGAAAGCGCCGGGCAGCCTGCAGCTCAGGCAAGCTATCTCAGGACTTATGTTCACGGAAGAGAAGCCTGGCACTTCCAAAGTCCTGTTTATCCAGTCCAGGCAACTGCTTGTAAAGCTGATTCTCCCTTTGGATTGAAGCATCGCCAGCTCCCACATGCTGATTTCGGAAATCCTCAGGGATGAGAGGGAGATGGCATTGCCTATACGTTTGCGCGAGGGAGAATCCGAGAGATTTTTATCGCCCTCAAAGTACCATAGGAATATATGGGTGTCTAAAAGTACAAGTTCAGTTCTCATCGGCCTCCCAGGATTCCTCCGGTGATCTCACTATGTCCCCTTTTATCTTTACGGAACCGCTGAACATGCCGAAAAAATCACCGCGTTTCCTGCTTTTCTCCTGTTCGCAGGGAACAATTTTGGCGACTGGTCTTCCGTGCTTGGTTATGATGATTTCGTGATGGAACTTGCTTACTTCATCCATAAGGCTGAGGCATCTGGCCTTGAAAGCTCCGGCTGCGATCTGCATATGGTACTCCATGTTTAATAAATGTATGACCATAATATTATGACCATTATTGGAAAATTCAAGGCTCATATGAAGAAAAATCGCTGTCAAAACTGAAAATGGCAAACCGTTTTGTGTCAGGCCCGATATTTGCGAAGTTCGCACGCCTGACTCCCGGGACCCATATGATTTCTCCCGCAGACGTGCATACGACAGGAGTTGAATCCTTGCGTTCCGAGTCCATTTTCCGGCTTTCAAAAAGCTTCTTCAGGCCCACTTGCGTCACCTTCCCGAAAGGTATCATCCTGTCGCCGTCAAGCCATTGCCTGACTATCAGTCCCTCCGGCATTTCATCAGCGTCGAAGAAGACATTTTTTTCATCGCGCTTGAAGACTGGCTGCTTGCCGGCGGAAGCAGTATCAGCTTTAATCATGGAGTTGCGCCAGTTGATTTTCTTAACAGTCCTCCATTTCCATGCCAGGGCTGGAATTTTTTCGTCTTTGCGGATTTCGCACAGGGACACATGATCAGCTTTGAGCTTCAAGAACAATGTATCCCCATTAACGGGAATAAGAGCGGAACTCCTGTCGGTTTTACGGTTCTCAAAAATCTTGTTCATCTCATCCGTGAATCTCGCGATGAAATCGCTGTCCGGGATATAGTCCGAACCAGTCTGTTCTGAAAGCCAAAGCCGCAGGAACCTGACCAGTATGGCAGGATGCATGGCTTTGAGATACGCAATCTCAATGGATTTCCTGCTTTTGACAGCTTTGAAGATGTCTGAAGTGGCAGATTCAATGTAGTCGGCGTCCTGTTCAAGCGCATAAATTGACTTCAGCACGGAAGAACCGGCATTTGGAAATCGTTCGGAAATCAAAGGTATGACTTTGTTCCTGAAGAAATTCCTCCTGTAGTCCTCTTCGGTGTTTGAGCTGTCTGTGCGCCAGTCGGAAATCCCTTTTGATCTGAGGAAGTCCTCGATGTCGCCGCGCCTGAATTGCAGGATGGGGCGGATGATAGTGATATTGCCTATTTTCTGGATTTTTCGGAGGGATGTCAAACCTGAAGAATTAGAACCGCGCAGGAGTCTGAGAAAAACGTTTTCGACCTTGTCGTTGGCGTTATGGCCCAGCGCGACCAGCGAGGGCGTGTCTTCGGCAAGAACCTTCCATTGCCTTAGGCGGAGCCTTCTGGCCGCGGCCTCGACGCTTTCGCCTGCATGGCGCGAGTTGTTTACATCAAGGCTGATCCCCATGAAGTCGATGTTGCGGAATTCGCAGAATTTCCGGCACCAGCCTGCATCGGCAACACCTTCTTTTCCACGGAGTCCATGTTCGAAGTGCACGGCTTTGAGATGGAAACCCAGCCTTTTGGATTCATCGTTGAGGAGTATCAGGAGGGCGGTCGAATCCGGTCCACCGCTGAATCCGGAGTAAATGTTCTTCACTCCGTTAAGTGGTTCCATGCTGAAGAAGCATTTCAGATCCATAAGCCGGCCATCCATTATTTACTTTTGCGCGCAATATGCTAGTTTTTAAAGGTTCACTAAATTATAAACTGTATTTGATTATGAATATTTCAAACATTACTGGTTCCGATAAGCGATTTTTCATCATAGTGGCGTCCTGTCTCTTGCTTCTTTCCGCCTTCCTGCATTTCTGGAAGATAGGGGAAGTACCCAACGGATTCTATGCGGACGAGAGCTCAATAGGGTACAATGCATGGTGCATAGCCGAGACCGGAGCTGATGAATATGAAATAAAATATCCGGTCTTCTTCAAATGCTTCGGCAATTATCATGACCCGGTAATGGTGTATTTCCTTGCGCCGCTGATGAAAATATTCGGGCCTGAAAAATGGGTTGTCAGGTTCCCAAGTGCATTATTTCATCTTCTTGCCTCGATAGCCTTCTTCTTCCTTGCGGCAAAATATGCGAGTAACAGATGGATATGCCTCGCCGGAGCCTTTGTTTTTTCGACGCTTCCATGGATCTTCCCGGTAAGTCGTGTTATGATGTCGGGATATACGGCCATGCTTCTTGGTATAATAGCAGGCTGGTATTTCCTCATGCAGGCCTTCGGTAAACGATCAGTTGGATTCGCCGTTGCATCAGGAATCAGCTGGGCGTTCGCGATGTATGCGCACAATATCGGAAGACCGATGACTGCGGCAATCCTTGTCTGCTTTGTTCTAGCTATGAATGTGCTTCTGATAAGGAGATGGAAGGTATTCCTTGCCTTTCTTGCGGCTTTTGCAGGAGCTCTTGTACCCATGATTGCCTCGGTGATCAACAATTACGAAAGCATGACGAGCAGGTTTTCGACTTTGAAGGTGTGGGCTGGAAGCAGCGGGATTCCGGAAACTGCTTCCAGGATGGTTGACAGGTATCTTGAATATTTCAGCCCCGCATTCCTTTTTATCAACGGCGATTCAAATCTCAGGCACAATTCTGGCGCATCAGGCGAACTGTATGTCTTCATGGCTCCTTTCATAATCGCCGGGTTCTACTGTTTCTACAAGGGGTTCAGGAGGAATCCTTTTTTGAGGTTTGCACTTTTAGGAATCCTCGTCTACCCTCTGGCGGCCGTACTGACAATTGATCATATGCACAGCATGAGAGCGCTCAATGGGGTTGTATTCTGGAACGTTTTAGCCGTGATCGGAGCTGGATGCCTGTGGCGAAAACGGAATGTCATTTTCTACAGGATTGTTCTTTATGCGATGCCGGTTGTTTTCATCTTTGAACTGACGGCCTACATGTCGGATTATTTTGGAAAATATCCTGAAAGGTCAAGGCTTGCTTTTGCAGCTCCTCTTATCGAGGCATTTGAATATTCATTTAAGAAATTAGAACCCGGTGAAACGTTGTATGTCTCCGCATCATCGATACCGCAGAAGATAAATGTCGAATTCAAGCCGTTCTGGTATATGTATCTGCTGTTTTTTGGAAAAGTACCACCTTCAATATACCAGGCCAAGGGGCTTCCCATGGATTATATATGTGCATATCAAGGGCAGCCTTTGAAGAAAGGAATTCTTGTTAGAAACAATATTGTCAGCTTTAAAGATGGCAACGGGGTTGTCCACTCGCTATTGAATGACGAGAAAGTCCCTGTGAATGGTGTGTTGATCCAAAAGTTTCCGATCATGCCAGGAGAAAAAGTGTTTATAGAGGTATATCGCATTAAATGAATTCAGACACAATTGCATAGGCGACAAAATGACATTTCCACATTCAGCTCAGGACAAGAAGGCAGAAATTGAATTTTTCAACAGCTTTGCAGGACCGCAGGGGTATGATGTGTTTGATGCTGAGAGCAAGGAGAGGCTTGTAGGCGAGTGCCTAAAGGTCCTCTCTTCGGTCAGGGAGCCGGGGAAGGGTATGATTTTTGCGGATTTGGGATGCGGATCCGGCGTCTTTACTGATATCTTGGAGAAAAGGGGATTCACGGTGGTCGGAGTGGACTTGAGCCATAAGATCCTTCAGGCAGGGAAAAAGAGCTATGGTTTTGACTTCGTCAACGGGGATGTCGAATTCCTCCCGTTTAAAGACTCGAGCATCGACTTCATCATGTTCAGTGGGATGCTCCACCATCTTCCCGAAAAGAGCCTCTGCGCGGCTGAAGCTTTCAGGGTGCTGAAGCCGGGAGGGGTGTTCGTCGCCTTCGATCCTAACAAGCAGAATCCGTTCATGTGGCTCTACAGGGATATCAGTTCACCTCTCCACAGCCAGAAGGGCGTGACCAGGAACGAATGTCCCATCAGTGCAGCTGAAGTCGAGGAAGTCTTTGGCAGGCACGGATTCAAGATGAAGATAGAATATCTGTCGGGCTTGCACTACAAGGCCATAGCGAGTTCGCTTCTGCGCCCCCTTCTGCCGCTATACAATTTCCTCGATGCGGTGATTTTCAGCTTCAAGTTCATGAGGAAGCGCAGATCCTTTATAATCAGTGTCGGCCAGAAGCCCTCTAATCTCAAGGCAGTTCCAATAGGTTGCCATTAGGCAGCTGTTTTGACGAAGAGTGCAATTGTTGATTTTCCCTCATCCACGTTCTATGTTAAATAAAAAATGGACAGATCAACCAGCTTGCTTATGAAATAATGAGATTTAAAAAAATATATATGTGGACGGCTATTCTTCTATGCCTGCTGTCAATCGCACTGCATTTTTACAGGATAAGGACAATTCCGCCGGGACTCTCAATCGATGAGGCTGCGGTCCTTTACAACGCTTACTGCATTGCCGAGACCGGAGCCGACGAACATGGAAAAATCCTGCCTCTCTACTTCGAATCCTTTGGCGATTATAAAAACCCATTGAAAATATATCTGACAGTACCCGTCTTGAAAATCATGGGCTTCTGCAGCGAGGCTCCCAGGATAATCAGCAGCCTATTCCATCTGCTTGCGAGTTTCGCATTTTATTTCCTGCTGAGGTCGCAGTCTAGGAATAAATGGATCTGCCTTTCAGGCGCCTTCATTTTCTCCGTGCTCCCATGGGTGCTCCCATTGAGCAGGGTTGGACTGGGATTCACAATAATGCTTTTCATGTATATTGCCGGATGGTACTGCCTGAACATGATGTTCCGTGGCAATAAAAACACGTTTGCCATACTTTCCGGTTTCTTCATCGGCATGGCTTTCTATTCTTCTCATGTCGGGCGGATGGCATCTCCGATGTTCATACTTCTGCTTTTTATATCATACAACCGCCTGCTGATCAAAAGATACAGGCAGATTATCGCTTTTCTGGCGGCATATTCAATGGTGCTCCTGCCGTTCCTGGTCTCATTTCTTGCAAACACGGAAATGATGAACCGCTTTTACCACGTTAACCTTTTCAGTGCACCAAACAGCTCCCAGTTCAGCATTTTGGAAATGCCTTCCAGATATCTCTCCTATTTTGGCTATGACTTCCTGTTCTTCACTGGTGATGGCACGTTACGCCACAACATTGGCACCGGCGAACTTTTCCTATTCCTAATTCCACTGATATTATTTGGAATATACCAAGTCCTCAGGACGGCAATGAAAAACCCCAATGCTAGGTTCCTCGCCATTAGTTTTCTCTTCTATCCCATCGCGGCTATTATCACTACAGGTGAAATAAACTGCACAAGGACCATGCAGGGTTCTGTAATATGGATGCTGATTTCGATGCTCGGGCTGGCCTATCTCTGGTCACATAAAAAGAAATATGAGATTCTTATTGCCATCGTACTGATTTTTGGAACTATCGAGATCCCGTATTACTTCTACAATTATTTCTATATCTATCCTGAAAGGCCTGAAACAAGATTTGCCTTTTTTGCTCCATTCACCGATGCTTTCAAAGAGGCCTTTTCCAGCTTGGGCACCAATGAGACCCTCTATATCTCCAAGACAGTTTCACCTCTGCCTATAAATATCAGAAATTTTAATGAGAAATTCCATGACGACTTCTACATCTATTTACTGGTATATGGCAAGCTTGCACCGTCCGCCTATCAGGAAAATGGGATTTCAGGTGATAATTTCAGCATATACGAAGGCCGTATTAAAAAATCAGGCATGCTGATCACGTCAGATTCATTTCTCATATTCAAACCAGGTGGGCAATACGAGCTATGCAAAAACATTGAACCCATACCTGACGGCGCCCTATTACTGAAGGAAATACAAGTTAATCCTTACAAGAAGTTGCTTGTCTATAAGTTGAAGCAGCCATGACCGACCATCATTTGCGCCAGCCATTGCCTCGCAGATCTTTGAAAGTGTCGAGAGGCAAGACTTGACTTAGCATGTATTCCGAATTATGTTGGCTCTCAGCTGATAAAGGAACCCTCTAACTAAAATTCATCCGACTGGAACACATGGTTGTTATTTTTCTTTTCGCCGGGATTATCCTGGGATTTTTCCTTCCTGGTTATTTCATAAACAGGATACTTGGCGGGAAAAATGATTTCGGAGCTGACTTCATAGTATCCACTGTCATTCTCTTCACTGTGATATTCTGGGCCGGCATATCGGGATTTAAGCTGAATGTCGTCAACATCGGCCTGCTGCTCCTCCTGCTCAACGCCCTGCTCTTTGTCTACTGTTCAATAAAAAGAAAAAAGCTTGACATGGAATATCAGGTGTTGCGCCTGGGCAATTTTGAAAGAGTAATTCTTCTTCCCATAGCGCTGCTTTGCCTGTTGATGCTTTTAAGAAGTTCTTTTTTTCCGCTGCCGATTGGCGATCAGATATTCAGGTGGTATTTCCTTCCCGCAAGAATGCTTGAGACCGGATCCTTCAGTTATTATCCACCGTTTACGGGTGCTGACTACGAGAAATATTTCTTCACTGATTCATTTCCGCCGATAGTATCATTTTCGTATTTCTGGCTCTTCTCCCTTTATGGAAAGGCCGAGGTTCTCCTTGTATGCATACCTGTGACAATTCAGTTTGCACTAATCTTCGTCTTCGGATACAGGCTTGCATCAACCCTGTTCAATTCTGAGAAAGCTGGATTCTTTGCAATCCTCATGATAGGCTCATCAACACTTCTTTTCTATTCCGTACTGCTGTCACAGGAAACGGGCATAACAGCCCTCGCAACACTGGCATTAGTTTATTTTCTTGTCAGGAACAGAGAATGCACAACTGGTGATGTGCTACTTGCCGCCTTCGCCTCCGCGCTCGGAGCCCTCTCCAGGGAATATGGTTGTGTTTTCATACTCTGCGGACTGATCGTAATATTATGGAGGAAAATGCCTCTAAGAATACTTGTCTGCTATCTCACCCTCTCATTTCTCCTCGTTGGACCTTGGTATATAAGGAACATCATCATAACAGGAAATCCGGTATACAGCAATCCCATAGGCAACATTTTCCCGGTAAATCCGGTGCATGTCGGCATCCTTAGTGCATACAGTGACACCATAGGCTTGAAAAGCTATATGAATATCAATGTGTTGAAACCCCTAGCTGAAGGACTTGTATTCGCTCTTGGAATTCCTTTCTTCATTGGAGTTGCAGCCGTATTGATGATGTTCCGCAAACTTGGATACCTGCTACTCATTTCCATCATTTTCCTGTCCCTGTGGATTTATTCGATATTTGTGCCGGCTGGAATTTTCCATTCCATGAGGATACTGACACCTGCGATAGCTCTGCTCTATGTCTGTGCTGCAAGCATCTTTGATATGCTTTCCGCAAAATACAAAAACTTCTACAGGATCGCAGCCATAGTCCTTTCAGCCTCATGCTTCCTAGCCTTGTTCCTGGACATCTTCGTCCCCTGGAACCCTTTCAGGCTGAGCTTGAAGGAATGGGAGATTGCTTCAGGCATTAAGAAACAGTGGGACATATCCCAAGAGATATATCTTTTCATCGAACCAATCCCCAACGGCTCGAAAGTCCTTTCGGACTGCGCCAATTTCTATGCAGTCCTTGAAGCCGACAAGGAGAACAGCAAGGACATAAAGCTTGTTTCAGTATACAGCCCGGATGTCAGATTCCTCTTCGACAAGAACACTTCATTCGAAGAAGGTGCGGCAGGGCTGAAGAAACTGGGGATCAGCTATGTGCTCATAGGACAGAAGAACAACCTGGACTTCATCTATTTCAGAAAATTTCCGTTCTTTGAGAAATGCAGTTCCTCCGGGCGGCAGATAATAAAGGGATTGCTGTATGAGCTGCCCTCAGATTGACGGCTGAAAATCATGTGTCAAATATTTTGCGGTAGAAAGAGATAAATAAAGCGCTAAAAGCAATGACGATTAGAAGCAAGGGGGCAAGGCTCCATAGCCCCTTCAATCCAAGAAGCATTCCCATGTTCCAGGAAGTATATTCCTTTATTGTATCCCAGTCAGGATTGAGCGCCTGGTATCTTATGGGGCTTTTGAAGATGCTTAGTTCACCTCTTAAGAAATGCCCGTAGGTCCAGCCGAATAGTGGATTCCTGGTCGTCTCAACGGTGCCAGGGGCGGCTTTCTCAGCTGATGCACTACGTTCGAAGTTTGCCTTGTCGATAGAGGAATCCAGCGGGACTGTGCATTCCGTGGAAACAGCTGCTATTGCAAGCATGTTCAATATCGAGCATGAAGCAAGGAGAATTGCCGTATATCTCCAAATCCGTCCATCTGGTATTTTTGCAAGCACGAGAATCCAGAAGGGGATTGAGCATATCTGATATCTCATGTAAGTTGATGCACCTCCATGCCAGGCGTTAAAGGACGAATTGACAACGACGATCAGGATGATCGAGCCAGCGCAGAGCCATAAAAGCCGGTCTTTGCTGTTTGTTTTAAACCATATTAAGAAGCCTGCGGCAGACAAGAGGAGCAATGGTGTTGAAAGAAACATTCCCCGTTCAAGACTGAATAGAATCCTGTATATAATATCAATTGAAACTGTTCCTAAGGAACCAAGAAGTTTATTGTCTTCGGTAAATAGGGGGTTGGTCTTTGATATTGACAAATTGACAATTGACCCGAAACAGGCATACTGGTAAGCTATCAAGGCAAGAAGAGGGGCCAGTCCGCCGGCAATATAGTGGAAAATCATTTTTTTCTCTGTAGTTAAAACATAAATAAATATGGTCACGGCGAATATTCCGGCAAGATAGTCTGTTATCGTCGCGCACCCAATCCAGAAACCGGACAGAAAATAGTTCTTGTTCTCAGTATTTAGGATACTATACAGGGAAAAGACAAGGAATGCCGCTGCAGTTGTGTGACCCCATATCTGGACGGAGTACGGGAAGAGAGGCGTGCAAAAGACTAGAAACAGTGAATACATGAGGGATTTCTTTTCCGGACATCCGAAAAAAACGCTGAAAATCCTGAACATCAAGACTGCTGCAAATGCTAAAGGGATGATTGAAATAAACAAGTTGATAAGATATGCATCGAAAATTTCAACGAGCGGGTTGTTGCAGTCTATGTCGAATATGTTCTGGACATGAAATATTATGAAATAGACGGGGATCCCGAGGAAATGTGTCCCCGGCGCCTTGTTGGAATAAAAGTTGCCATTGTTAAAAGCCCAGTCGTCGGTATTGATGCCTCTGACGGGTGAAACTATGAACCGGTTTATTTTGAATGTGTTTGTTTCGCTGAACCCCGTCTCGACAAATGAATAAATGACATCGAGCCTTGAATTCTGGCTCGATCCTCCGTTGGCATAGAAGTATCCGATGACAACTATAACAAAAAGAAAAATCGTCCATTCCGTCTTGCTTCTGAATTTAAAAATGGGAATTAAGTTATGCATAGATAATCAGTCAAACACGGTTCGTCGAAATTATTTAAAGGGCTTATAGATGAAAACGGATGGGGATTGTGATTCCCGTCTTAGTGAATGATAATCCTGAGATGGGGAAGAATCAAGGTGTTTCAGCCATAATCAAGCCTTTTTTCATTCCGGTTTCGGAGTCAAACAGCCATGATCCTGATTTGAATCTGTCGTGCTTGATAAACTACTCTCAAGCGATTAGCTTTTAGGATTGATATTTTTTTTCGAGCATCACGCGTGCCTGATTTGTCAATAAAACCCTGCCGGGATTAATATGAATGCAAAATCAGTTGCAATAAGACAAGTTTTAAGGAATCATGTTTTCCTGTATCTTCTTGCAGGCTTTCTGCTGTTTGCAACATGCCTTCTGCATTTCTGGAACCTGGAAAACATGCCGGGGGGGGTTCATGTTGACGAGAGTTCAGTTGCATACAACGCCTACTGCATTTATAAGACCGGGGCGGATGAGCATGGAACAAAATATCCATTGTTCTTCAAATGCTTTGGCAACTACCAGGATCCCGTTATGATATATTCAGCAGTGCCGATGGCAGGTCTTTTCGGACTTGACAAGGCAGCCATTCGTTTCCTAAGTGCATTATTTCACATCCTAGCTTCTGTTGCGCTGTTCTTCCTCGTTTCGAAACTCATCAGGAATAGAATGATCTGCCTTGTATCAGCTTTCACCTTTTCGGTTCTCCCTTGGCTTTTTCCCATAAGCAGGACAGGAATAGGGGGGTACATGGCCATGCTTCTGGGGATTATCGGGGGCTGTTATTTCCTATTTGATGCAATTGGCAGGAAATCAACTGTTTCATCCGTACTTGCAGGAATATTCTGGTCCTTTGCCATGTATTCTCATCATATCGGGAAACCGATGTCGGCCGTGATACTGACTTGTTTTGTCCTAGCTTTAAATAAACGGATCATGAAACGTCTTAAAGTTTTCAGCGTTTTCATGGCCAGCTTCGCATTTTTACTTGTTCCAATGGCCATAAGTTCACTGATCCGGCCCGAAAGCATGACCAGCAGATTCAATAGTATAGCTCTTTGGAGGGAATCTTCGACATGGATTGAAATAGCCACGGGGATGCTTCAAAGGTATATTGAATATTTTAGCTTCGACTTCCTTTTCATTGCAGGCGACAGGGATCTTCGCCACAATGTTGGAGCAGGGGAGCTCTACCTGTTTTTTGTCCCATTGCTTGTCGCAGGCGTTTACGTCATTGTAAAAAACTTCAAGGGAAACCCGTTTTATCGTTTTATTTTCCTCTGCCTTTTGACCTATCCTGCCGCTGCGGTGTTGACTATAAGCCATTATCATAGTACCCGCTGTATGAATGGTGCTCCGTTCTGGTGCATTGCTGCAGCCATAGGTCTAAACTATTTTTGCCAGGAAAGGAAGAAATATGCAGTTGTTCTAATAGCGGTGATATTACTTGCCACGTTTGAGATCCCGTCATACATGTCCAGATATTTTGGCAGATACCAGATCGATTCAAGGGAGTCTTTCAGCGCGGGTTCCATCGAGGCCATTCAGAAATCAATCGGACATCTTGGGAAGGATGAAACTCTATACATCTCAAGGTATATGTTCTTCCCGGAGGAAATGAAGCCTGGATTTAAGCCTGAGTTCTACACCAACATCCTCTTCCTCGCTAAAATCGATCCGGTTGTGTATCAGCGTGAAGGCCTGCCTAAGGAAAAAGTGCGGCTCTACGATGAGGAATTCGACAGGCCGGGTATTTTCCTCACTCTTGACAGCTTGTATCTGCTGGACGAAAATAATAACCTCAGGATTAGCAGGGATTTTGAAAAGCGACCAGGCAAACTGAAACTTATTGAAAGAATTCCTACGCCGTCAGGTATAAATTTCGAGATTTATCGTGTCTATTGATGGATCTTTATTCGTTGACGCTTGAGAAATTCAAAACACTAACGTAATAGGACCGCCGAATAATGGCTGATGCATCAAAACGAGTATGTCTGGTTGTACCGTGCTACAATGAGGCCGACCGGTTGAATATCGGTGAATACAGGAGATTCTCCGGCGGCATACATTTCCTTTTTGTCAACGACGGCTCCTCTGACGCCACCGGGGAATTGTTGGAAAAGGAAGCCACGGGATTCGCATCGGTCCTGAGTCTGGAAAAAAATTCAGGAAAGGCTGAGGCGGTGCGGATGGGCATGATGCATCTTAAAACGATGCCAGTTTTCGAGGAGATTGAGTTCGCCGGATTCTGGGATGCCGACCTCGCCACGCCCTTGGAAGAGCTTGACGGAATGCTTAAATTCACTGATGGCATCTGCCCGGCCGCCGATGCAGTCTTTGGAAGCAGGATATACCGTCTGGGAAGCGTCATACAGCGCAGCAGGACACGGCATCTGATAAGCCGTATTTTTTGTTTCCTGTTCAGGACATTGTACGGAATTGAAACATATGATTCGCAGTGCGGTGCGAAGATTTTCAGGAAGAACGTGCTCGAAAAGGCCTTTGCCGAACCTTTTATTTCCAGGTGGATCTTTGATGTGGAGATCATCCTGAGGCTGAAAGGCAGTATCCTGGTGGAATATCCTGTAAGCCGCTGGGCCGACATAAAAGGTTCGAAGGTGATGAAACTTAACAATATCATAGTCATTTCGCGTGATGTTTTCAGGCTGTGGAAGAAATATGTCTAAAATCAAGATCCCAATATTCGCAGACATAGCCGTGATCCTGCTGGTGTCGCTTGCAGCGCTTTCCGGCCTGATCCTGTCAGGCAGCTGGCCCCAGTCGCACGACGGCCTGAGATATCTATGCCATCTCGACCAGTTCAGGGATGCCTTCAATTCCGGAGTCCTGTATCCAAGATGGATGCCGAACTACTATGGTGGCTACGGATATCCGATATTCCTCTTCTACCAGCCGGGATATTTCTTTCTCTCGCTCCTGTTCACCTTTTTCACCTCGGACATCCTCGCCGCAAGCTATGCTTCAAATGTCGCGATGTTCTTCATCGGAGGCACTGGCGTCTATCTGCTGGTCATGAAGATAGCCGGCGACCGACTGGCCTCCCTGTTCAGTTCCATCATGTTCCTTCTTACACCATATGTATATGTCAATCTGTTTGTAAGAGGGGATCTGAGTGAACTCCTCGCCATGTTTGTCGTTCCATGGCCGCTGTATTTCCTGCTTAGGCTGAAAGACAGGATAACTGGCAATACGGCATTGGCCCCTTCAATGCTGGTTCTCTCGCTGATGCTTGCGGCGGTTGTGTACAGCCATCCATTCACGGCCATGTTCTTCTATCCTCTTTTCTGCGTGTTCATGCTTCCAATGTGCCTGGACATGGACAGGAAGCAGGCATTGAAATTCCTAGGGGCAGGTTCAACAGCACTGCTTTGCGCAGTGATTTTCAGTTCTCCATACTGGTTCACGGCGTTTCAGATGAAGAAGTACGTTGATTACAATCCTGCGGTGAGCGGATTTTATTCAGCTGAAAACCACATTGTATATTTCCAACAGCTCTTTTCCAGGTTCTGGGGATTCCTGGGATCCGAACCAGGAATTTCGGACGGCATGTCCTTTCAGCTGGGCCTGCCCCACTTCATTCTCGCCGTTGCGGGTTTCTGGCTGAACAGGAGGAGTAAATTCTTCATCACCGCTTTTTCTCTTTATATCTTGTGTATTGTCATGATGACTCCGGCGGCGTCGCTGCTCTGGAAGAATATTCCTCTCATGAATTTTGTCCAGTTCCCGTGGAGGCTTTTAAGCGTGATAGTGCTTCTGCAGATCCTCTGTATTTCGGGAATTTGGAAACTGCGGGGAGTCCTGGAGTCAAATGTGAGATTCTGTTCAGCCCTAGTTGCATTCCTTCTTTTAACCCTCCTCTGGAACGCAAATGAGTTCCAGTTCATAAGGTTCAAATACGTCATCAGGGATGCGATCGAATTCCACAGGCAACTGCGGCTCGAGAAAATGGAAGTCTATGAATCCTTCAACGAGTTCGTGCCAAAGACCGCAACATCCTATCTGCCTTCCGCGGCGAGGGGGAACGGTCCGATGCTTTCAGTCAGCGATCCGGCCTGCAGGATCTCCGAGTATCCTGAAAGCAATCCTCATCACATGCGCTACAGCGTCTCAAGTGAAAGACCACAGGTAATCATGGTCAACCAGCTGTATTTCCCCGGCTGGAAAATAATTCTTGGAGACAAGGATATCGATGGCTCCACCCTCCTGGAGGATATTTCAAAGGATGGCAGGATCCAGATTGAAATTCCTGCAGGTGAAAACCAATATCTGGAGGCTTTCTATGAAGGTCCTCCGGGATGGTATGCAAGGAATGTATTTATAGGGATTGTCTTCTTGGCCATGCTTGTTGCAATCATGCTAGAGCACAGGAAAATCCTGAAGGAAACTGGAAGTTGAACATGGAACTGTTTGATACGCATTTTCATTATTATCCTGAAGACGCGGCAGTTAAGGATTATGCCGAAAAGGCCCGCAGGGCTGGGGTGAGGTATCTCCTTGCCACAGGCGCCAATCTCCTGGAAAGCAGGATAGCGAGGGATTTTGCGAACCAGAACGCAGACTGCTGGTTTTCCGCTGGTGTTCATCCTCACGGGGCGGATGCGTTCAAGGAAGACATTTCAATTTTCCAGGAGTTCATCAAGGAACCGAAAATGCTGGCCATAGGCGAGGTCGGGCTTGACTATTTCTATGAGAATTCAGACAGGGTGTCGCAGAAAAAAGTTTTTTCCGCGTTTTCGGAGATGGCGCTTGATAATAAATTTCCTCTGATTGTCCATTGCCGTGACAAGAATGACAGCGAGGAGGCATATTCGGATTCATACGGCATCCTAGCAGATTTTTCGCGCAAAGGCGGAAGTTTTGTCCTGCATTGTTTTACTGGAACGGATGAATGGTGCAGGAAATTCCTCGATCTGGGAGCTTTTATAAGTGTAGGAGGTATTGTTACATTTCCAAAGGCGGCTAATGTCAGGCAGCTGCTGAAGATCATTCCTGATGACAGACTGCTTCTTGAGACGGATTCCCCTTACCTTGCGCCTGTTCCGCACCGAGGCAAGCGGAACCATCCGGAATATCTGGCTGTCGTGGCAAAATATGTTGCTGGACAGAAGGGCGTCACTGAGGATGAACTGGCAGGATTTACGACTGCGAACGCCTTCAAATTCTTTAAAATAAGACGCGATTGCTGATGGATGCAAAGGTAAACAGTTTCAAAATAACAATGAAGGCATGGCTGAATCTCCTCAGGGTGCCGAATTACTTCACCGTTCCAGGCGACGCCGTATTTGGTTATCTCATCATGAACGGGAAAATAGATTCACCGAATTTGATGTATGTGATCCTGTCAGTGCTGACCTGCTATTCATTCGGACTGATAACCAACGACATCGCCGATCTTGAAACTGACAGACGTGAAAGGCCCGACAGGCCTCTCCCCTCAGGACTGATCAAAGTCCCGGCCGCGAAATTCGCAGCGGGTATTTCCGCTGCGGCCGCTCTTGCATTCGCATTAATGTGCGGGCCCAGGACATTCACGATTGCCATGGTGCTTCTGCTGGTAATAACTGGTTACAATAGCATGTTCAAGCATGTACAGCTGCTCGGCCCTCTGGTTCTCGCGATGTGCAGGATGCTCGGTCTCATCATGGGAGTTTTTGCGGCTCGCTCGATTGTTCTGGAGTCATATATCATCTATCCGGCTCTCTTCTTCCTTGTGATCTATGTCTTCGGTCTTTCCGTCTCCGCCCAGGTTGAAACGCAGGAAGACAGGAAGAATACTGTGCTGGCGGGCGGATGGATCGTAATGATATCATCTCTCTTATGGATAGGCGTCGGATTTTATCTGTCTTCAAATGTCGACGATATCAGCGTCATGCAGGAGATTACGCCGAGCATGTGCTTCGCCATCTGTCTTTCGGCGATACTTTCCCTAAGCTCGCTGAAGAACCTCATTGGGCTGCATTTGAATTACAGTCCATCGAGAGTTCCTCCTTTCATAGGTGAAAGCATAAGGAATCTAATTCTTTTCCAGGCGTCGGCATGCGCTTTTGCAGGATTCATGAATGCGGCTTTCTATATAGCCCTGCTGTATATTCCGGCCTGGATCCTTTCAAGGCGCCATTATCAGAGCTGATAATAACGAGGCGGACTTTTATTTTGGTAAGCGTTAAGCTGGGTATGTCAGTCTCATTTACGCAATTAAGTATGGCTCTTTCGCCGAAAGAGCCTCGTGCCGGTTTCGGTCCCGATGTTCATCGGGATAAACATCCACCGGCATATTTTAACAAAATATGGCCAATTTCCTACGCTCTCAAAAGGCAGCTTAACGCTTACTTATTTTGAGTAAGCCGAAAGGCTGTTTCGCTCGAGAGCATATGCCCGTGCACGTGAAGCTGCCTACATCTCAAACGTGTTCGGTTGCAAGGGACAGGAAATAGGCCTGCTTCGGATTAAAGCCTGTCACTGCCTGGAGACCATGCTTGAGGATGTTTCCCTTGCGAAAGCTAACACTTGTCTGTTTGCCTTCAAATTATCAGTCCGGGACTTCAGGATTCCCCGTCTTGGGCAAAACTTCCTGTGACACGGACGAATTTGAGAAATCCGCAATTTGAAGTATATTATTGGTTGTAAGTGAAAACGGAGTAAGATTTCATGAAAAATGCTATGACAATCGATAATGTTCTTGAGATAGCTCGGAAACTGCCAATCCAGGATCAGGAAGAATGCGTTTATCTCATCTCGAGGAGGATAATTGAAGAGAAACGGAAAAAGCTTTTAGTTGAGGTTCGCAAGGCTGAAACGGAATACAGTTCAGGAAAAGCAAAACGAGCAACCGTTGACGGAATAATGAAGGAAATTCTTTCTTGAAAAGAAATCTCGTAAATAGCCCCTCCTTTGTAAGAGCGGCTAAAAAATATATAAAGAAGAATCCGGATAAGACGGAAGATTTTAAAACAGCACTCGAAAAACTCTCCGAAAATGCATTTGACCCTTCATTGAAAACACACAAGCTTTCTGGAATTCTTGCTGGCCGCTGGGCTTGTTCGGTCGGATATGATTTGCGGATAATCTTCAAATTCGTGGAAAGTGATGGCAGGGAAAATATTTTGCTTCTGACCGTTGGAACACATGACGAAGTGTACTGAAGGGGATTTTATTTTGGAAATCTGGGCGGCAATAGACCTTTCGGGAAAAGAAGCCTGTTTTTCGGCAGGAGCATATCCTGAAAGACGGCAAATGATCTGCGAATCTTTCGCCATGAAAGGGCGGGATTCCTCGTCCCTCCTTCCTAAGATTGAAGAATTGCTAAGGACGAATTCTCTATCAGTGAACGATATCTCGAGATGGACCGCAGGTACCGGCCCAGGCAATTATACTGGCCTCAGGATCGTATCCTCCCTTGTATCCGGGATTGTTTTTGGAAGAGATAGTGTTTTCTGCAGGGGAATCCCTTCTGCCAATGCTATCCTGTCTGACATGGCCACATCGGAAAATGAAAATGCCGCGGTGGTCTATCCCTTTGAACCTGGAAAGGTTTTTGTCTTCTGCGGAACCCGCAGGAATGGAAGTATATTTCGGAACATGGAGGTAGGCGGAGTTTTTTCCACGGAAGAATTCCTCGAAAAATTATCAGGAATGAAATATGCGGTCCTTGAACGCGATTTACCGGTCCTGTCTGAGCGCGTGGCGGAAAATGCCGTCAAGGTGTCGGTTTTTCCCGTACAGAATCTTGTTTTCGCATGTCCTGGCAGCTGGGAACGTAATTCCGTGAGGGATTTGATTTATATGAGGCCAGCCGTTAATGTAGCGCCCATGCAGATACGAACCGAATTATGAAGGAATTTGCCAGATTATGAAGAAAACAATTATTATCTTTGCCTTAAGCCTCTTTCCGCTGGTCCACGCCGTGCTTTCATCGGCCGACGTCAAGGACAGGCCGAAAGTGGAATTGTTCTATAGTTCGGTGCTGGCGACAGTCAATGGAGCTCCCGTTACGCTTTATGATGTCATCCTTGAAACGTCGAACGAAGAGCAGAAGCTTGCGATGATCTATAGTGGCGCACAGCTTGTCAAGGAAACCCAGAAGCTCCGCGCAAAGAAAGTGAAGGAACTTGTCGAAAGAAAGCTTTGTTCTGTCGAGTTCAAGGAGAAGGAATACAAGATTCCCCAGCAGTATGTGGAGGACATGCTTGACGGTCTTGCGGCGAACATGGCCGGGGGCGACAGGAAGAAGCTTGAGAAGAAAGCGCTTGCAGAAGGACTGACCCTCAATGATCTGAGAACGAAGGCGCATGAGAAGTTGGCGGTGGACATCCTTGTTTTTGAATTCTGCTACAGGAATGTATTCATCACCCCCAAGGAGGTGAACGATTATTACCAGAAGAATGCCTTGGAATTCTCAAAGGCCCCGCAGATTGAACTCCAAGTCCTCCTTCTAAAAAAGGACGGGAAATTCAAGGATGATTTTGATGAGACACTGGGAAAGATAACTCCAGATGCGGTCAAGGCCGACAAGGAGATATTCACGACTCTTGTCAAACTCTATTCCGAAGGGCCTGATGTCGCAAAGGGCGGAAACATCGGATGGCTTGAGGAATCAAAGCTCAGGCCTGAATTCGCCGCAGCCATCAAGGATATGGGGAATGCTTCAGTTGCAGGCCCGGTACAGACCAGCGAAGGAGTTTATTTCATAAGAGTCTGCGACAGGATGGGTGCCAGGTCGAAGGCGTTCGAGGATGTCAGGGACGAGATTTCCGAGAAGCTTACTAAGATTGAAAAAGAGAAGCGCTATGATTCATATATGAACAGGCTCAAGGAAAAAGCCGTCATCAGATATTTCATAGAAGAATGAAAGGAATTTCATGAACCTGTTGAAAGCACAGATAAAAGAATTGGAAAAGCTCAATATACCCTGTTACCGCGAGAAGGATTATGATGCTTTCTGGAAGGGAGTGATGAAGAAAGTTGACTCCCTGCCTCTTAATGTCAGAAGCCGGGGAATTGATTATCCGATAGGCAGGATGGACGTCAGGGAACTTACTTTTGAAGGACTTGATGGAACTGAAATTTCGGCCTGGCTTATTTTTCCGCCGGAGGCGAGGAAATCCAAAGTCCCTGTGGTAATCCAATACCATGGCGCCGGTGGAAGCAAAGGGGAGCCGGAAAACTACTCGAACTGGATTCTTCTGGGCGCTGCGGTGATTGCGATAGACTACAGGATGCAGTCCGGAAAGACTGGAACAAAAAGCGGATTTTCAACATGGTCTACAAATGAATGGCTTGCGATGGGTATCCTCGACAGGGAAGACTCGTATATATACAGGATGATAACCGACTCACTAAGGGCTGTCAAACTGGCGCGCGAAACCAAGGAGATCGATTCGAAGCGGATTGCAATCACAGGTGGAAGCCAGGGCGGCGGAATGGCGCTTGCCGTAGCCGCATTCGACAATTCAGTCAGGCTCTGCATGGCGGACGTCCCGTCCAACTGCTGGCTGGAGAAAAGAGTTTTTGCAAGATCCGGAGGTGGAAACCAGATCGCAGAATTCATCAGGAAGCATCCGGAATGCCTTGGACAGGTGATGAAGACCCTCAGCTACCTCGACAATCTGAATTCAGCCGAAAGAATAAAGTGCCCTGTCCTGATTTCGTGCGGGCTTAAGGATCCGGTATGCCCTCCTGATACGGCATACGCCGTCTACAACAAGATCAGATCCAGCAAGAAGATGATGGCATATCCTTTCAACGAGCATGAAGGCGGCGGGGCCACGCATAGCCGTGAAAAACTGAAATTCTTCAATCAATACATCAAGTAGGGACGGCATCCCAGATGAAGGTCGAATCCCAGTATACCGTCGGGAAGTATCTCATAAGGCGCCTCCAGCAGGTAGGGGTGAACCATGTTTTCGGAGTGCCGGGTGACTACGTGCTTTCCTTCTTCAGCATGCTCGAAAAGAGCGAGATAGACCTAGTATGCACCTGCAATGAGCTCAATGCCGGATATGCAGCAGATGCCTATTCGCGTGTGAATGGAATCGGTGCCGTGTGTGTGACCTATGGGGTCGGAGGCTTCAGCCTTTTGAATGCCGTTGTCGGCGCATATGCTGAAAGGGTTCCGATGATCGTCATAAGCGGGGCGCCAAGACTCGCTGAAAGAAGGCATCATCATCTTCTGCATCACACCTTCGGAGACATGGACCTGCAGAGCAGGATCTATGAGCAGGCGACAGTTTATTCCGCCGTGCTTTCAAATCCCGCCAGCGCCGGACGCCAGATCGATGAGGCCATAACCGCGTGCCTGCGAAGCAGACGGCCCGTCTATATTGAAATCCCCATGGACATTGTAAATCTCGCATGCCCCCCGGCCCGGGATATTTCCATTGACAGGACGATCCACAGCGATGCCGGCTCTCTTGCAGAGGCCGTGGAGGAGGCGGCGGCAATGATGGACTCCGCGAAGAAACCTGCCATACTCGCAGGAGTAGAGGTCCACAGGCTGGGGATACGGGATGAACTCCGGAAGTTCATAACGCATGCCGGCATACCTTTCGCCACAAGTCTTCTCGGCAAATCAGTCATCTCCGAGCGGCATCCGCTTTTCACAGGGATCTACGGAGGGGCCGCAAGCTGGGAGTCCGCGCGTAGGACAGTGCTCGATGCCGACATCCTTTTAAGTCTCGGTGTCCTGATGACGGACATTGAACTCGGAGGAAGGCGGTCGATCCAGGATCAGTCTAGAATGATTCTTGCCAACTCCGACAATGTGCGGATCAAGCATCACATCTATAATCATGTGAGTCTCCAGGATTTCATCAATAGACTTGGACGGAAGATATCCAGGAGGAAAATCACACCTCCGGGAATTAGCTATCCATATGGGAAGCCGGACAGGAAAATAAATCTTGATGGCTCCGGTCCAATTACGGTCAACGGTTTCTACACCCGGATCAACCGCTTTATCGGGAGGGAGAACATGCTGACGGCCGATTCCGGCGATTCACTGCTTTCCGCCGCAAATCTTTTCCTGCCTGAAGATGTGATGTTCATCAACCAGTCATTTTACCTTTCAATTGGATATGCCGTCCCGGCGACGTTGGGAATGTGTCTTGCCATGCCCGGCAAAAGACCGATTGCATTCGTCGGTGACGGGGCTTTCCAGACGACGGCGCAGGAGCTGTCTACAATAATAAAGCTTAATCTCAATCCGGTGATTTTCGTCAGCAACAACCAGGGTTATCTCACAGAGAGGCTGCTCAACGAGGATGGGCTTTTCAATGACGTCAACGTCTGGAAATACCATAAGCTTGCAGATGTCTTTTCAGGGGGAATCGGGCTCCAGGTCAAGACGAACAGCGAGCTCGAAGATGCGCTTGCTGGAATAAAATCCAACCCGGATTCGGCATTTATCGTTGAACTTGTCTTTGACAAATGGGACTGTTCGGAAAATCTGAAACTACTTAAGGAAAGCCTATGATGAAGGAAACCATTACTCTGATCGATGCATATTCGCAGATCTACAGGGGGTTCTATGCACTACCGCTGCTTTCGAATTCGAAGGGGCAGTTCACGAATGCAATTTTGGCAACCGCCAAATTCCTGATTTCGCTGGACAGGGACCATTATTCGCCTTACGGGGCGGTTGTCTTCGACAAGGGCAGGCCCGAGCACCGCATGAAGATAATTCCTGAGTACAAGGCGCAGCGTCCTCCAATGCCCGAGGAACTCCGGGGGCAGCTGCCGCAGATAAGGGAGCTGGTAGAAGCGTTCGGCTGGAGGATAGTCGAGAAGGAAGGCCAGGAGGCCGATGACATCATTGCAGCAATAGCCGTGACCTTCAAGGAGAACCAGGTGAGGATCGTAAGTGCCGACAAGGACATAGCCCAGGTCATCGACGACAGGATAAAGATGCTGATTCCGGACAGGAATGGCGCTGGGGGCTATGTCATCCAGGGGCCTGATGAAGTTCTTGCGAGATTCGCAGTCAAGCCATCGCAGATCGTGGATTATCTATCGCTCATAGGCGACAGTTCGGACAACATTCCCGGGATTGACGGTGTCGGACCCAAGACTGCGGCCAAGCTCATAAGCCAGTTCGGCTCGATAGACAGCCTCCTGTCGAAGCTTGGACAGATAGAAAACGAGAAGCTCCGCGCAAAGATCAGCGGGGCTTCCGAATTCCTGAAGAAGAACAGACAGATAATCACTCTTGATCTTTCCCTGCCCGACGATTTTCTCAAGGATGTGGAATATTTCCACAAGAGCAAGCCGGATATCGCAAAACTGAAGGCGATGGCCGACGACCTGGATTTGAAGAGCTTTAAAAAGGAATTGGAGAAAATGGCAGGGGAGGGAAATCAGGTTCCAGCGCCTGCAATTGCGCCTAAGCCCGCCATGAAGAAAAATGAGGGCATGTTTACGCCTGATCTTTTTGGATGAAATCGACGCCTGTCCGATTGAAAAAAAACAGCTGATATTTAATGTATTGCAGTCTGGGAATTCCAGCCATCCCGGCGGGGATTTCCAGTTTTCCCCAACAAGAGGATCTTCTTATGAAAAAAATGTTATGCCTATTGATTCTTCTGGCAGGACTGTTGCTACAGGCTGCCGATCTTCTCCCGGAGCCTCCCAAGGGGTTCATCTGGCGCCAGCTGCCTTTCATAAAGGCTTCCGTCATGATGCCTGATGATTGGTTCTTCAGCTTCATTCCGGACAACAAGGAGGAGAAATACATATACCATATTACAAGGGAGAATATTGAGCAGAAGGGGGTTTACGAGTCAGGCCTGGACTTCAGGGTCATGCGGGGCGTTCCTGTGAAAACCAAAGGCAAGCTGCCTTCCGAATATTCGGCTTCAGCAGTCAGCGAGACCGAGAAAATAGTGAAGTTCACGAAGAAATGGGAGGAGACAAAAGGCATCTTCAAGGAAATCGGATTCATGTATGTTGCGTCCGATGAAAAAGAGAGTACAACTATCTATAGGCTATACATATCGAATGACAAGACCGGTACTGTTTATGTCCTGACTTTTGAAGGACCGACAAAAGTCTGGGACGAACTGTGGAAGAACGTCGGCGAAGTTATCTTCAAAAACATGTCAATTGATGAAAGTATCTAGAACACCATAGAAAATGAGTGAAAATATCGACAAGTTCGCTCCTGAAAGCTATCAGGAGGGCCTTCTTAGGAGTTCCAAGCTTGCCCTGACGTATGATCCTGAAAGGAATTTTGACAACTGGCGTGTTGAAGTGAACCGCAAGTTCAGGGAGCTCCTCGGATTCGATCTCTTCAAGAAAGTCATTCCCCGCCTGAGGATTGAGCATTCGCAGAACAGGGAATACTTCAAGGAGACGCGTTTCGTCTTTTCCTCAGAAGAGAACGTGGATGTCCCGTGCCACCTTCTTGTCCCTTTGAACGGCAAGGCTCCATATCCTCTTGTGATCTGCCTGCAGGGCCATTCAACTGGCATGCATATTTCCCTGGGGATTCCGAAATTTGACGGCGACGCCGATAGCATAAGGGGCGACAGGGATTTTGCATTGCAGGCCGTAAGGGAAGGGTATGCCGCACTCGTGATTGAGCAGCGCTGTTTCGGTGAACGCGGCGACATGCGGCCGAAAGAGAAGAGGGGCATAGGTTCCACATGCCACCATGCGAGCCTGGTCGAGATTCTCCTGGGCAGGACCATGGCCGGGGCGAGGATATGGGATGTCTCAAAGGCCATAGACATGATGAAGAACTTTCCTGAGATCGACGCGGACAGGATAGGGTGCATGGGCAATTCGGGTGGCGGCACAATCACATATTATGCCACCTGCATCGACCCAAGGATTAAAATAGCAATGCCATCATGCTGCTTCTGCACATATGAGGATTCGATCGGTAAGATCGACCATTGTGCCGATAATTATATACCCGGTATCCTGAAATATTTCGAGATGGCCGATCTTTCATGCCTGATACCAGCCCGTCCGCTCATCATTGTCGCGGGAAGGAAGGACAATATTTTCCCGTTCGAACACGTTAAGAAGGCATTTGAAAAGGTGCAGGTCATTTATCAGAAGGCCGGAGTCCCGGAAAGATGTATTCTTGTCGAAGGAGCTGAAGGGCACCGTTTCTATGCAAAGGAAGCCTGGGCGGAATTCCGCAGGCTTTCCGGCTGGAGCAAGTAAGGACGCCCCCTGGGCGTAGCAGGATTTTTGCTGTGGAAGATAAATCAAATGAAGCATCAGGAAGTGCTTTTACTGCCAATGCCCATGTTCTCGGATTATTTTCTTACATTGCTCGGTGCAGTCATGAAAGACAAGAAATACTGCGAGCATCTCAAAACGCAGCATTACGAACTTAACCCCGTATGGCAGGTGAATATTGCTCAGAAGAAATATTCTTTCAACAAATTCCTGTCCTGATATATTTTCTTCAAGGCGATACGCCTGGAAGAAAATATCAGTCGATATACTTGGTCATCAGCTTGAAGTCCTTGCATCTCTCATTGGGGGAAACCGCTGACAGGAAGAATTCCTCGCCTCCGTAGACATCCTTTTCAATCCAGGTAGTGGCGGCAGTTGCAACTTCCATGCCGGATTCATTGAACCATTGGAACCTGTAGGCGAACTTGAAGTCCGACTTGCGCACGTTCTTGAACGTAACCTGCACCTTGAGCAGCCCGCCGGCGATTTCCTGCTTGTCGACGCTTGTAACCTGCAGCCTGTTGTCCAGTGCTGAATCAGTTATGACTCGCTTGTTCCTTACAAAGTCCTTTTCCATTACTTTGTCGGTGTTCTCAACCGAATTCACCGGTGAGTTGCATGCGGGAAGAAGAAGCACGAACGCAAGAGCTGGAATCGCTAGAAGTTTCATTGGTTCCATTGGTTCACCTCATATTTACATGATTTAAGATAATATAATCCAAGCATCGCTCAATATCCAACAGTTATAAATTCCGGCATGGGAACTCCATGCCGGAATTTATTCGAATTCAAAGACCCGTACGGTCATGCTTCCCTGTCCGGCATGGCGGACATGGACTATGGCACGTTTCTTTTCGATGGTAATATCGACAGGTTCAGCTGAAACCATGGCGCCATCACGGGAGATTGCCTTCAGTTTAAGTTTCCCATCTGATGGGAGCGGCAGCTGCGTGACCTGATATTCACGCGGCAGAGTCTGCCAGCAGCGCGTGTCAGCGGTATTGAAAGTGTACTTGTAGGCGCTGGTAACAATTACCGTACCCACTACAGCGGCTATGCCTCCGGCTCCATGCACCTGGCTGGCGCCCGCCACTGCGGCGGCGGTTGCGGCCTCCTTGACTAAAGTCGATATGACCAGTCTGGTTATCATTCCAGGAAATATTTCCTTGTACTCCTGGGATACGACTGAATCCATGGCTGAAATCGTGACGGTCTTGAAAGAGTTCCCCGAGGAGTCAGTGATCTGCAGGCTTTCAGTTGAGGTAGGGAAATACTCCAGTTCGGAATATGCTATACCGGACACGACAATACTGAATTTGCGCTCCTTGAACGCAGGTGCCAGACCGTTCTCGAAGATTACAAACACTATGTTGGTGTCGAGGGGATAATTGAAGGGCTTGACTCCTGACAGCTCGTTCGGGATCTTGTTGGCCATATATTGCGAAGTTGTCACATAGTACTGCTGGCTCAGGGGGTTCTCCGTGTCCATCTTGTAGAGGTTCCTGAAATCGACGTCGGCCTCAGCCATGTTCTTGTTGATGAGATATCGTATTCCTGACATGTAGGTCACGAAGGGGTTCATGAGGTTGCCGTAGGTCTTGTTGGATTTGCTCTTCATCTCGTCAAATGATTTCTTGAGTTCAGGATGCTCCTTTTCAAGTCCGTCGAAAGTGACCTGTTTGCCGGCCTTCTCGCCTTCCTTCTTGTTCTCCTCTTCCTGTTTCTTTATCTCGTCCTCGAATCTTTTTTCAGCTTCTTTCTGGCGTTCATATGCCCGGCGCAGCTCCACATTCGCATCCGAGGCGTTGCCAAGGGCGAAATAGTCGAGGGCCTTGTAGGTGTTTAGGAGAATCCTGTCATAGTTGAATCCGCTGTAGGGCAGGGCGTTCTGGTTTGTGAACGCCGAACCTGTCTCCGCACCGGCTTTCCTCGCATTTATGGTGGCGCGATCGTCGAATTCCTTTATGATTGCTTCGCATCTTTCAAATGCCACGAGGCTTCCCTTGTAGTCTCCGGAGTCAAACTTGATCTTGCCCTGTTCCAGCCTCCACATGAGCTCGTCGCCGGTGTCGGCCCGTTTCTCGGCCATCTTGTCGGAGATCCTGACTGCCTCCTCCATGTTGCCGGAAGTATAGGCGGTCATCAGCTCCTCCTTCTGCGATCTTGATGTGTAGACAGAGGAGCATCCTGTGGCGAGGACAAGAAATAGGGCAAATAAATATTTAATCGTTACCATCCCGGTGTAGCGCGCGGAGTGGCCGGTTCGACTTCTTTTTCCTTCTTCTCGATCTGGCGGCATATCGCGCCGACCGTCAGGACTCCGTCCGATTTGATGATTTTAGCCTTGGAGAATTTCTGCTGGACGGCGGTGACCTCGATGATGCCTATTTTGGTCTCATCTGTTCCAATGACGTCGCCCGTGTCCGGGTCTTTAACCGCCGCGCCCTGGGCGTAGACTTCATACTGTCCGCCTACCACGAGTCCGGTCCCTTCACCGCGGTTCAAAACAAGTTCTTCGCCTTGGACTGATGCTATCTTGACAGGATATACGCCTTCAAGTATGTAGTTTGACGCACATACGGCGCAATCGGTGAAGAGCCTGTCCCTGTAGTCGCCTCCAGTCATGTTCTTGCGTTCCTGGACCGGGATGTCCCTGCTGTCGAGTTTCCTTGTGATGGTGTTGGCGCAGACTATTTTTCCGGACTTGGTCTCGACGACCCTGAAATGGACTTTCATGGTGCCCTTGAGCCTTATGGAGGTTTCCTTGGTAATCTCAATGAACTTCTTTTCCAGATAGAACTCGACCCTGTCGACATGTCCGACAACAAGGTAGTCGGCTACGAGGAGTTTTCCGATCCTCTGCTCTTCGCCGGGCTTGATGTAGTCTGATTCGGTAAGCTTGTTCTCTTTCATGATCTTTTCGACGAAGGAGCGTTCAAGTACCGTGAACTTGCGGGATTTGACGAGGTTCTGGAGCAGCTGGTCGGCGAATTCGCTTTCGACGATCTGGATCTTCATTTCGGTGTCATTCACATTGATCTGGATATTATTGGGTTCCAAGACAAATGGAAGTACTGCAAGCGTGGGCTTTTCAAGCTTGGCCGGCGCTGCCGCCTCCTTGTCCTGGGCATACAGCCCCGAAGTGGAAATGGCGAAGAGGAAAGCCAGCATGGTGATTCTTGAAAAAGTTTTCATATGACCTCCGGTGTTTTTAGTAAATTTGGTGGGGAATATACATCCATCCGGCCTCAATTCAACAGATATGGCCGCATGCGCACGAGGGGGTGTCTTATCAGAAGTCATCTTCCTTCATAGGCGGTGGTTTTGTTCCGAACTCGAACTTGTCCTTCATGGTCGGGATCATGCCAATGGATGTCCGGGAAAGCCTTACTGTGCCTTTCGCAATCTTTTCGTCAATTTCGACGCCCGTGATTGTGCCCGTTTCAGTTACGTCGTAGTCCTCGATATGGTCGGGCGTGGGGATCTCAAAAACGAAATCGCATTCGGCGCACTCCGCAGTCTCCCCTGCAAATTCCAGGGGCACTGAAAATGACGCCTTGCATTTCGGGCATGAAACTTTGAATTCTTTATTATCCATGTTCAATTGTCTTATTTTTAAGTGACCTTTTTAAAAGAGCAGAACTTAATATGTTATTCAGTAATTTCCAGTATTTTCTTCAAAGAAAAAGACTAAATCATGTCCTGAAACATACCAGATGACAATGCTCGTTCGGCGATTTGTAAAGCCGCTCAACATATTTGAAGCCGCTGGCAAGGCCTATCTTCTCCAACGTTGAAAGTGATTCCGGATGATCGTCCCTCATGGCATGCCAACGCGCCTCCTCTTTCTCGCTGTCTGAAAGTACTTTCCATGTACAGCATATTTTCCACCATCTTCTCAGATAATTCTCCACGCTTTCATTTTCCTTTAGAAGTGGTTCATAGATAATAACATATCCATGGAAGCCAAGTATGCTTCGGCAGAAAACCAGCATTTTCTCCTTCTGGTGCATGGGCAGATGATGGAGGGAAAACCCCAGCCAGACTATGTCGGCTTCAAGCCCGGGACTCTGGACGTAGTTCAGGAAATCGCCGCATATGAAGTTCTTTTCGCAGTGGAGCTTCTTCAGATTGTTTTCCGCAAGTCGCAATGCCACGGGCGATAGGTCGACCCCGGTATATTTTTCAATGGTTGATTCCCTGAGGATCTTCGACATCGCGCCTGTGTCGCCGCATCCCAGATCCATTATTGAAAAGCCCCATATGAAGTTATCCGAGATGAATCTCTGAAGTATTGCGGACGATTCCTTCTGGAAGAGGTAGTTGGCGCTGGAAATCTTTTGGTAGCGCTGCCAGTGGGAGAAAAATTCCCCGACATCCTTCGTGTTCTGCTTGGTCAGGGGCACTGGTCTTGAGTTCTTGCCTTTATCCATATTATAGTCCGCATCCTAATGTTGTAGAGCCTACCATAATCTACTTGTGATACTGTAAATCGCTAATGCCACGCTTGATTTTAACGCAAATCAGCTTAAGTTTTCGAGCTTGAAGAAATCGCAAATCGCATACTTTTAGGAACTTAAGAATATGAGCACAAATGAAATGCCGAAGGCCTACGAGCCTAATGATGTCGAGAACAAATGGTATCCGCTCTGGGAGGACAGGGGCTGCTTCAAGGGAAATCCTGATTCCGGGAAGAAGCCGTATTCAATTGTCATACCGCCTCCCAATGTTACAGGCATACTCACGATGGGGCACGTGCTGAACAATACGTTGCAGGACATCCTGATCCGCTGGCGCAGAATGCAGGGATATGAAGCCTGCTGGTTCCCCGGAACCGACCACGCCGGCATCGCTACCGAGACCCGCGTCGACAAGCAGCTCCGCGAAAATGAAGGCCATGGACGTGACCATTATGGACGCGAGGAATTCGTCAGGCGCGTCTGGGAGTGGAGGGAACAGTATGGTCACACGATCATCAAGCAGCTCCGCAAGCTTGGGACTTCCTGCGACTGGGAACGCGAACGCTTTACCATGGACGAAGGCCTCAACAAGGCCGTCATGCTCGTATTCGTAAAGCTTTATGAAAAAGGCTATATCTACCGCGGACGCCGCATGATCAACTGGTGTCCGGTGTCAAAGACAGCCCTTTCCGACGAGGAAGTGATCTACAAGGAAGTGCACGGCTACTTCTACCATTTCAAATATCCGCTTTCCGACGGATCCGGACATCTGGTGATCGCCACGACACGCCCGGAAACAATGCTCGGAGATTCAGCTGTCGCCGTCAATCCGGCCGACGAACGATACAAGGACATCATCGGCAAGACAATAGACCTGCCTTTGACATCGAGGAAAATTCCAGTCATCGCGGATGAACACGCCGATCCCCTGTTCGGAACAGGCTGCGTGAAAATAACTCCCGCCCACGATCCGAACGACTTCGAAGTCGGACTCCGCCACAAGCTGCAGGTCCTGAACGTCATGAACGCCGACGCCACCATGAACGAGGCCGCAGGCGAGGAATTTGTCGGACTCGACCGATTCGAGTGCCGCGAAAAAATCGTCAAGCTGATGCAGGACGCCAAGCTTGTCGTCAAGATCGAGGACCACATGCACAGCGTCGGCTATTCCGAACGCGGCGATGTGCCGATCGAACCGCGCGTCAGCGAACAGTGGTTCGTGGACATGAAGGAACTTGCGAAACCCGCAATCAGCGCCGTCAAATCCGGCGAGATCAAGTTCTATCCCGACCGCTGGACAAAAACATATTTCCACTGGATGGAGAACATCAAGGACTGGTGCATCAGCCGACAGATCTGGTGGGGTCACCGCATTCCCGCATGGTACCATAAGAAGACTGGTAAGATCTTCGTAGGGCTTGAAGCTCCGAAGGACATCGAGAACTGGGTACAGGACGAGGACGTGCTCGACACCTGGTTCAGCTCCTGGCTGTGGCCCTTCTCGATCATGGGCTGGCCTGAGGAGACAAAGGAGCAGAAGTTCTTCTATCCTACGAGTGACCTTGTGACCGGTCCGGATATCATTTTCTTCTGGGTCGCCAGGATGATTATGGCCGGATATGAGTTCAAGGGCGCACTGCCGTTCAGGAACGTATATTTTACGAGCATCATCCGCGATGAGACCGGACGCAAGCTCAGCAAGTCGCTGGGTAATTCGCCGGATCCTCTGGACGTGATAAAGACATATGGTGCGGATGCGCTCCGCTTCTCAATAATTTACATCGCGCCGCTCGGCATGGATATCCGATACAGCAACGAGAAATGCGAGATCGGCAGGAACTTCGCCAACAAGCTCTGGAACGCCTCACGTTTCCGCAGGATGCAGGGAGACATAGTCCCCTTTGATATTAGTTCATTGAAAGCCACGGATCTTTCACAGGACGACAAGTGGATGCTGGGCAGGCTCAACCAGGTTGTGATGTCTGTGAACGACTCGCTGGAGAACTTCAGGTTCCATGACGCGGTCCACGGCCTGTATGAATTTGTCTGGGGCGAATTCTGCGACTGGTACATAGAGGTCTCAAAGGAGAATTTCTTCAACAAGGAGAACACGGAGAAGCGCAACAGGGGCCTCGGCCTCTTTGATCATGCCATGTTCACGATCCTGAAGCTCCTGCATCCGTTCATGCCGTTCGTAACCGAGGAGCTTGCGCACCAGCTCGGATATCTTGCGGACGATGCAAACATCATGCTTGCGGAGTTCCCGAAGCCGTTGGAATCTGCGAAACTCGCAGAACTCGGCATCAGCGACGAACTCATAAAGCGCGTTGTTGCGAAGTTCGCAATCATCAGCGCCGGAAGAAACCTGCGCGTGAGCTGCAACATTGCGCCATCTCTGAAAATAAAGTATTTCATCAAGCCTGTCGATGCCGGAACCGAGAAGTTCCTGCAGGAGCAGAAATCCTCCCTGGAAATGCTGCTCCGCGCCGAAAGCCTTGTGATCGATGCGAACTTCGCGGCTTCAGGCCCGGCCCCCTCGATCGTCACTGACGCCGGCACGATATTCATGCCGCTCGAAGGGCTTGTCGACGTCGCTGCGGAACTCGCAAAACTCGAGAAGCAGAAGAAGGAGCTGGACAGCTGGATCGCCGGCACGAAGGCGAAATTGTCAAACGAGCGGTTCGTCAGCAAGGCTCCTCCGAAGGTCATCGAGGATTCAAAGAAGCTCCTCGCCGAAAACGAGGACAAGCTGTGCCGTGTCGAGGATATGATAGCGGCGTTGCGCCGATAAAATCCGCTCCGCGTATTTTATATTTTTATTTGACTTGTTTGTAGTCAATGCCGTAAGGCATGTGAAGAGCAAATGTTGATTTTGTTGAGTCCTCATACCGGAGACGAATCTTTGGAGTATACGGAGTGTATGCACCGCTTTTAAATTCAACTTGTAAGGATTCCTTAATAGTTCAATATGAGTGAGAGCGTCGGCATCTTGCCGGCAATCTTTGTGTTTCGTGTTTTATATCCTTTCTGTGTAATCTGTGTGTTCTGTGGTTGAAAATTTATTAGTAAAAAACATAAGAATCTTAAAAAATGAAAAAAACAAAGTCAAATACTGAAATTGAAAAGGCGCTAAGGGACTTCATCGCCGGCGCCGAGAAGTCCTTCAATGCCGAAAATGCGGCAGAGGAAATAGCCGAGGTCTTGAAACTTGATACCAAGGAGTTAATTCCTGAAGTGGAAAAGCTTCTTGCCGCTGACAATTCCCTGCTCGACATCACCTGCGAAGGCGAGCTCCGTGAGAACTATATTTCAAGGAGGAAATTCTTCGACAAGGCGGAGTTCTGCATCTCCCCGACACAGGCGGAACTCGACAAGGGGGTACTTTTTCCCGGACACCGCTTCGTCCCCTTCCTAAATCCTGACATTCCGCCATTCGATGCAGTCCTCAAGTCGGACGAATCCGGAACAGGATTTGAGATGAAGGCTTTCAAGGATTATTCCATGGACGCCCTCGAACAATATCATTCGCTCCTGGGAGTGGATTTGACGCTCCGGTATTACGTGCAAAACGACAAGGATAACTCCGAATCGATTGGCGAGTCTCGCGGGAAAAAGGCAAAATTGAATATGAAGGTCTATGACTTGAAGGAGTTTTATAAGAAGCATTCCTTCAAGATGGGCGACGCGCTGATAGTAAGTGTTGAAGACTCCGACAAGGGCGTCTTCCGATTCAGCATCCTGCCAGGTTCTGAGAAACAAAGCCATCTGGCTGACATACAGAATTGGGTTTCACGGATGGAAGATGCGCTCCTGGCTGTTTTCGACGTCTACGGGCCGGCGATGGACATCAAGTCGCAGCTCGAACAGGCGTTCATATTGAATCCCACGCTCATGGAGAACGTATTCATAAGCTACGGTGAATTCCTGAAGATCAGCGCCAAGGTGGGCGTCAAGCCCATGGGGAAGCTGAACAGCATCCTATGGCATAAGGAGGAAAATCCCGTCGACAGCGTGGACGTTAAATCACAGATTTCGATCTCAGCCGGAAGCGTCGACAGCCTTGAAAAGATACTGCAGGATCTCGGCGTGGGCCTGCTGGTCTACGAGATCGAGGCGTTCATGCGGGATGAACTATACAATGGCAGGCAGTCCATGGATGGCGTCAGGAAACGCTGCTTTGCCGGACGCGAGCTTGTCTTCAAGGACGAGGCGCAGAAGATTGCTTTTGAAAACTTCCTCGACGAACTCTGGGAGGAGGTTCTTGCCGACTATGACAAATCCGCCGACGAGGAAAACGGAAGGCTCAGGGCGAGGGCGCTTGCGCTGATCGAGGACCAGATGTCTTTCCTGCGCCGCCTGGATGCACTGAAGGTCCTCCAGGATCAGATTCCCAAGGAGGAGATGCTTACCTTCTCCGAAATAAGCAATGTCCTCGGACAGCTCCTCAACGTGCTCAACAATACCGGGAACAATTTCAAGAAGGAAGAAATCGAGACGATGCTCGTGATGCTTGACGAGACAGTCGATACCATCAGCATCATCAAGGCTTCCATGACAAGCAAGATTCCGGGGCTGGAGCAGGAGGCGTAGGCTGGAGTAGCGCGTCAGTCTTTATTTCTAAAGGTAGGGACGCCTCGCCGAGGCGTCCGCGGCGCTCTCGGCGAGAGCGCCCTACCTTGTAATTAAAATTTTATGGAGCACTGGCGTCCCGCCGGTAATTGCATAACCATGAAAATCATTCTGCCATTGTTGATATTTTTTTCCGCCTTGTTGGGCTTTGCACAGCCTGACGGCGGTAAAAAAATAATAATTGAAGACGTTCCTGCTGTAGTCCAAAGATCGGATTTCTGCGGCGAGGCATGTGTCGAGATGTATCTGAAAAAACTGGGGTCCGACATCACGCAGGACGAGGTATTCAATGTTTCCGGACTCGATCCGGTACAGGGAAAGGGATGCTACACCGGAGATTTGCTGAAGGCCCTTGGAACTCTAGGATTCAATCTCGGAGATTTTTCCAGAATCTGCCCAAAAGTCAGTCCCTTGAAACCTGAAGAGTCGAATAAGTGCTTCGATGAAATGCTTGCAGATCTGAAAATAGGAATTCCTTCAATAGTCTGCATGCACTACAATGAAGACGCTGCTTCGCCTGAACATTTCAGGCTTATCCTCGGATATGATCCGAATACCGATGAGATTGTCTACAACGAACCCGCCGAACAGGACGGCGCCTACAGGAAGATGAAGCGTGAGATATTCCTGAAACTGTGGCCGTTGAAATATGCAGCTGACGAATGGACTCTTGTTAGAATCCCGCTTGATGTTGACAAGGCGAAGATAAAGACCCCTGAACGGAAGCCCCCGGTGGTCAGGAAGATCATGGGCAGGACAGGTTGCATCGAGGAGGTCAAGTCCCTGCCGTTCACGAATGCCGATTACATGCAGCATGTCAGGATGCTGAAGGATAAATATTCCGACAGGAAGCTCCATTTTATAGTCCAGCATCCATTTGTTGTCACGGGCGATCTTGATGCGTTGACCATGAAGGGGTGCAGCGACAAGACCATCCGCTGGACAGTCAGGATGCTCATGAAGAGTTATTTCGAGTTCTACCCGTCGCGGATACTCACGGTATGGCTCCTGAAGGACGCAAAGAGCTTCAACGAGTACTGCGAACTGATAACGGGCGATGAGCCGGGTACGCCATACGGGTTTTATTCCGACCGCTGCGATGCCCTCATTATGAACATAGGCACCGGAGGCGGAACTCTGGTCCATGAGATCGTCCATCCTTTCATCGAAGCAAATTTCCCTGAGTGTCCGTCCTGGCTCAATGAAGGACTCGGTTCGCTATATGAACAATCCTCGGAGCGGGATGGCAATATCATAGGCTTGACTAACTGGCGTCTTGCAGGACTGCAGAATGCGATCAAGTTGAAGCAGCTTCCTGACTTCGAGACACTTACCGGATATGACAGCCTTCAATTCTACAATACAAGGAAAGGAGACAATTACGCCCAGTCCAGATACCTCTGCTACTATCTCCAGGAAAAGGGTTTGCTTTTCAAGTTCTACAAGGAGTTCCATGCGAACTGCAAGGAGGATCCGACAGGCTACAAGTCCCTGATGAAGATCCTTGGCGTGAAGGACATGAAGAAGTTCCAGGAGGAATGGCAGAAGTATGTGATGAAGCTGACTTTCCCGTGATTGAGTAAAACAGGCATTCCTGTCTGTTTATGATGAAATAGTTGTTCAATTTGCCTTGACAATCTATTCGTCATGACTATATTTAATTCATGTAATATGAAACAGTAGATTGCAAAATACATGGCATATATGTATCTAAAACGGCAAATGGAATCGGAGATAAGGGACAACTTGATTCAGCTCCCGGTTGTCGCCATCGTCGGCCCGAGACAGTGCGGGAAATCAACATTGGCACGCAGGATCATCGGAGATTTCGAGAACTCGATATATCTTGATCTCGAAAAGCCCTCCGACCTTTTCAAGCTCGATGAACCGGAAATCTTTCTTGGCTCAAACCGTGGAAAGCTGATCTGCCTTGATGAAATACAGAGGAGGCCGGAAATATTCCCGGTTCTGAGGAGCTTTGTTGATGAAACTGGAACTTCCGGGCAGTTCCTCATACTAGGTTCAGCCTCTCCCGAACTTCTCCGTCAGAGCTCCGAGTCACTTGCCGGCAGGATAGCCTACACGGAACTGATGCCTTTCACGTGGAATGAGATTTCCAGCATGGCGGACATCTCATGGGAACGATATCTGGAGAGGGGCGGATTTCCAAGAAGCCTTATTTGCACATCTTCCTCCGCCAGTTTGAAATGGCGGTTGAATTTCATTCGCACCTATATTGAAAGGGATATATTCCAGCTCGGATTCAATATTCCGTCACTGACATTGCACCGGCTTCTCCTCATGTGCGCCCATAGCCATGGACAATGTCAGAACCTGTCCAAAATCGGAGATTCACTGGGGGTGAGCCATACGACGGTAAGAAAGTACATTGACATACTTGTCCACACATATATCCTCATGGTCCTGCCGCCGTTCGAGGCAAACCTGAAGAAGCGGCTAGTCAAGACGCCTAAAATATACTTCAGGGACAGCGGCATACTTCTTGCCTTGCTGGGGATAGACGATTTCAGCCAGCTTCTTGGACATCCGATCTTCGGTAGCAGCTGGGAGGGTATGGCGATTATTAACATCATTGCCAGCAATCCCGGCTGGAATCCCAGTTTCTACCGGGATTCAAACGGTACGGAGATAGACTTGGTGCTTGAAAAAGGTGGACGGCTGAAAGCATTTGAATGCAAGGCGTCGGCAACCCCTTCGCTGAACTGCGGATTTTGGACGGCCATGTCCGAACTCAATATAGGCGAGGCCTTCGTAGTTGCACCTGTTTCCTCGGCATATCCAATCAAGAACAATGTAAAGGTCATTCCTCTGGGTGAAATAGCTTCGAATTACTAATCGTCTCGAAATAGAATGGAGTTCCGAAATAACGGAGGGCGGGTTTTCCAACCCGCCAAAGAAAGGATGCCGCGGGTTAGAAAACCAGCGCTCCGTTGAAGAGGGAATACATCTAGACAATTATGAGACGATTAGTATTATTTTTTCCATACGCACAGCAACGGTTAGAGCACATCAGCTTTACAATCAGCATCTTCCCCAGCATGGCACCAATGCCGTTAACTTAAGTGCAACATCTTAATAATACATGTGTTATACTGCTTTGTCTTTACGCATGGAATGCGTTAAGTAATAAAGCCTATGGTTTCAACCATAGGTATTGTATTCAAAATTAGTTTTGCCCTGAAGGGGCAGAGTATACTCCGTCCCTTCAGGACGAATCATCTTTTATACAAAACCTGTGGCTGAAGCCACAGGCTATATTACTCAATCCCTTCAGGATTCATCATCAGAATATAACATGAGAGACATTAAAGTGTTATATCTTAAGTTAACGGCATTGGCATGGCACCTTATTCATTATTCACTTTGTGTCTCTGCGCCTCAGTGCGAGGAATATCTTTTCCTCTCTTATCCGGCTTTCTCAAGTTTATCCAGCGGACTTTCCACCACCACCAGCTTCTTCTGCGCGACATGCATATAGATCATCGTGGTCTCTATGCTCGAATGCCCGAGAAGTTCCTGTATTACCTTTATGTCCGTCCCGTTCTCGAGCAGATGGGTCGCATATGCATGACGAAAAGAATGACACGTCCCGTGCTTGTTCACCCCGGCCTTCTCAATCGCCCTCTTGACCATGTTCTGCAACGCCCTGTCAAGCACATGATGCCTCATCACCTTTCCAGTACGTGGATCCACGGAATGCTTCGCCATGGGAAAAAACCACTGCCATCTGAATTCCTTCGCAGCATTCGGATATTTCCTGTCAAGCGCCTCTGGCATGTGCACCTCGCCATAACCCTGCGATATGTCCTTCTCATAAAGCCCCCTCAGCCGCTCAAGATGCTTCTTCAACTCTTCCTTGAGCGAGACAGGCATCGGCACCATCCGGTCCTTATCACCTTTCGCGGCCCTTATATGCACGAGCCCCCTCTCGAAATCAATGCTGTTTACCCTCAGCCGCATGCATTCGTTGAGCCTGAGCCCGCAACCGTACATCAGCTTCGCCATCAGAGCCGGCGTCCCTTCAAGATGAGATATGATTCTTGCGACTTCCGCAACGCTGAATACAACCGGGAGCCTCAATGGCCGTTTCGCCCTCA